>Ga0180009_10000510_pt1 | contig 54037 bp, 51 predicted proteins | sample OS_PC_MetaG_FD_123537 | JGI IMG/M metagenome (GOLD analysis project Ga0180009, IMG submission 123537) | Groundwater microbial communities from the Aspo Hard Rock Laboratory (HRL) deep subsurface site, Sweden - OS_PC_MetaG | ecosystem: Environmental > Aquatic > Deep subsurface > Groundwater... | reverse complement strand
CATCGCTTGGTAAGAGATGTTACCAAGCCAATCGGTAAAATCACAGTCCAGCCAGTAGAGTTTATGGGAGAGCAGGAAGAGCTCTGGGGTACAGCCATTGGAAAAATAGCAAAGGAGATGAATGCCTATCTCGGCCAAAGACATGCTGAGGGGATCTTGGTGATCAAAGATAGAATACCGGTTGAGTGGAGGAAGTACACTCTTCTTCTTCCCGGAACTATCTGGTGCTATGTAGGCAATCCCGCCAGGCGTTATGATGACCAGATGGATCTAATGCCTACGCTGGAATATTACGATCACCTCGGCTGGATAATTGCGGTGCGACCTGCTTATAAAGACTTCTATAAGGGGACTAATTACAGGCTGCTGCAAATTGTCCCTTAGCTCCTTTATCTACGCTCTGAGGCTAAACCCACGTCAGTTAGTATAACCGACGTGGGTCTTTTTTTACAATGAGCAGCTGTTGTGGAAATCATATCCACACTAACAATACTATATAATAGCCAAATAATGTCATTAATCTACATCTAAATCGACAACAGTTACCACAGTTTGACAAATATAATATATAGTGTCCTGAAAATAATTAATAGCTTAAATAACTCACCAGAATGAAAATAGTACCAGATATTCCCATTATATACCCGGACAAATTCCCCGCCGATCTTGTCAACGATGTCAACAAGTGGGCTTTTTCGCCCACAGAAATGAAAGAGAGTAAGGGCAAGCTCTTGACCCTCGATATTGATTTTGGTAATTTTTGTACACTCAATTGCCCCCACTGCTTCCGTCGTGATAACAAGGTTGATTTTGGCAGCAGTAAACAAATGAATTTTACTGATATCCTCAAGATAGTAAAAGAAGGCAAAAAGCTCGGCCTACAATCAGTTAAGTTTCTCGGCGCTGGTGAACCTTTTGAAGATCTGAGATTTTTAGAGTTTTTACAGGAATTAAAAAAGCTTGATATTATCCCCGTGATTTTTAGCAAAGGTCACGTCATTGGCGATGACAACCTGGCCGCTCGCTATAATCATCACTACGGGGTGAAAAACAGTGAGGAGCTCGTGACTAAGCTAAGCGCAGTTAATACTAGTATCCTCCTCGGTTTTAATTCATTTGATTCAGCCATTCAAGACAAAATGGTCGGTGGCGTAAAAGGCTATACCGCTAAAAGAAACCGAGCGCTAGAACTATTGGTTAAAGCTAGATTTAACCAACACAACCCCACTCACCTCTGTCTGGCAGCTAATCCTATCACACACGGAAACTATAACGAACTCTTAGAAATATATAAGTGGGGTCGTTTGCGCGGTATGTATGTTATCGTCTGCCCAACCATGGTTAGTGGCCGCTGTGCAAAAGAAAGAGATTGGCGCAACATCACCCCTTCCCCGGCCAAATTAATAGATTTATACACCAAGATTTATCGTTTTAACATCAAGAAGAGGCTGCAAAGCAAAGAGCAAATTATTCGGGAAGGAATCGCCTCCTACGCTGGTGGTCATCCTTGCAATCAAATCGCCTGTGGGATGTACATCACCCTCACGGGAAAAGTTCTGCGTTGCCCAGGCGATGACGTCACTGTCTTTGGCAATATTTGGGAAGAATCGCTAGCCGATATCTGGCACAAATCAGAGAATTTTAAACGCGCCGGTCAATTCAATTGTGGTTGTCCGCCAAAATGTGGAAAATCAATTCCGAGTAATCTGTTTGCCGAGGTGATGAAAAACGTGGGAAAGATGTAGGCATTTCTCTCAGCACTCAAAAATGAGGCCTTTACCTTTACGGACCTCATTTTTTAAAATACAATGGATTAAATATCAATTCAATTTATGACTCTAACTAAAGTAGAAGAAAATATTTTAAAGTCAATCGTGGTAGCCTCGGAAGATGATCCGGATAAGCCAGAGTTTCCATCTGACAATCCCCGCTGGCCCTCTACTCCTACCATTGAGATCAAAGTACCTGATTTTGCTAATGTCCACCTCAAAGACGAAAGCGTTAACCCGACTGGCACTCACAAAGACCGTATGGCCTGGGAGATGGTGGTGACTTACCGACAGTTGCTTTTGGCCAAGCAAGAGGGCAGAATTGCTGAACTGCCCCAAATGTCAATTATTAGTTCCGGCTCCTCAGCTAATGCCATTCAGAATATACTCAGAAAATACCATTTACCTAATTTGAAAGTGCTGGTTGATTACCGGATGAAAACAGAAATAAAAGACGGTTTGAAAAAAGTTGGTTGTGAGTTGTATGAGACTGATCTGTCGCAGAGAGCTTTGAGCCGAGAAGACATCTTGAAGCTAACTAATAACATCGGTGGAATTGACATCACCTCCGATGATTCGCTCGGCCCCTTTGATGTTTTCTACGACTGGATGAGTTACGATATTATCAATCAAGAAGCTGACTATGTCTTTGTCCCTTACGGCACCGGTCATCTCTACGAGAATATCGTTAACGTGGCTGTCCGTGAATCGAAGAACTTTCTCTTTCACGATAAAAGATTAAAAATTAACTCCAAAAGTATTCGCCACTGCAACTTTTTGGGAGCAACTACTAATAATCCTAATACCAAAGCTGATAAGTTATACTCTCCTCATCTCCCTTTCGTGCATTTCGACACCGCCTGGATTAAATCAGCCATTTCTCGCGACTATATTGGTTCAGAATCAAGCGTTTATATTATCCAAGAGGATTATTTAAATAGAGCGCTTAAAACGGCCACTGACAATAAAATAACCTGCGAACCTTCTGGGATCGCTGGTTTGGCTTTGATGTTGCAGATGGCAGACAAATTACCCAAAGATAAGAAAATGTTGGTTGTCAATACGGGCAAGACGAAGTATTTGACATAAATAAGAGGTTCTGCCTCTTGTTTGCTCGTTCGTTTGAAAGAACAAAAACAAGTTTTTATTTTTTGCTCACTCACTTCGCAAATAAAAAACTCCTTCTCGATGTTCTCAAGAAAGAGATTTACTTTTCCTCTACCTAGACCGGCCGATCGCGGTAGCTGACCAATCCTCGGTAAACCAGGTTGACGATCAAGGTGACGTAGGCATGGTATAAGCTGTGTTGTCGCCAGTTGCGCAGCGTTCGCCGCACGATCTGACGATATGAGTAAACTTGCCGCGCCAACTGATCATAGTCCCGCCGAAGCTGTTGCACCACTTGTGGTGACCCACTAACTGCCCGGGTGACGGTGAAGTCGTTCCAAGGACGCCCGATCAACTGTCCAGCTGCCACCGCTTGCTGGTAGTCCACTGTACCTGGCAAGGGAGTAGCTACCGTAATCTGCGGGACATCAATTAGCTCGTTGATTAGCCGTCGGAGCCTCTCGTAGTCAGTCTCCCCTGGTAAACCACAGATGAAGCAACCAATCAGGAGGATGCCGTGGCGGTGAAAGACTTCGATCGCTGCCTTAACATCCACACCCTTCATCTTCTTTGACACGCTCCGATCCAAGGCTAGTGACTCGAACCCCACCAGCATGCAGGAGCAACCCGACTGCGACAACAAAGACAGCAGTTCTTCATCCCGAGTTACTACCGCGTGGCATTGACTGATCCACTTGATTTGTTCCTGAATTAAAGCACCACACAGCTGCCGCAGAAGTTGGGGTGAAGCCGCAATATTATCATCGGCGAAGAATAGAGTGCGCGCACCATGATTCTTCATCCAATGAACATCACGCATCACATCCACCAACGATCGGTAACGAACCTTTTTGCCAAAAACAGACGTCGCCGTACAGAACGTACAGTTATGCGGACAACCACGCGATGTGTAGGTGGCTGACCACTGCCAGTATAGTGACTGATCGATTAGATCCCAGCGAGGCATCGGTAGGTAGGTAATCTCAGGCGGTTTCGGTAGCCGATAGACACCGCCTAGCCGACCCCGAGTAGTATCGCTGAGGATCCGTGGCCACAGTCCCTCGACCTCGCCCCAAACAACCGCGTTGGCGTACCGCAAAGCCTCCGCTGGCATCACCGTCGGATGAATACCGCCCAGGATTACTGGGCTGCCATGCGAGCGTGCCCTCTCTGCTAATTTATAGGCTTGCTCGGTTGTATGAGTCATACAAGTGATGCCCACCAGCGTACTTGGTCCCATCAGCTCATCAGGCACTGGCTGTATATTCTCGTCAACAATAACTACCTCTATCCCTCGCTGTGGGATAGTCGCGGCCACTACCGGCAACGTGCAAGCGGCCATATAGCGCTTGCCGAAGATCTTGATATTGAGATCCGACTTCGGCTCAATCAAGATCACGCGCGATATTTGCATTTCATCCCTCGCTTTCGGCCTATGTCTGCCCGTTTGGTTGTCAAAAAGTACAAAATATCAAAATTTGTTTTCGCGATTATTTATCCTGCCCGCAACACTTCTTGTACTTCTTCCCACTCCCACAGGGACAAGGATCATTACGGCGTACTTTATTGCTCTTCTCTGGTCGACTACCGCCATCACCCTTTGCACTCTGAGTACCTATCTTCTGGCCATTCTCACTGGCTCGCTCGATCACCGTCCTCTGTTGCTGAACAGCGGGCGCGACACTGACCTTAAATACGGTCGAAGCAACTTGCTTTTGGATAGTATTCAGTAAATCCTGAAATAATTGAAAACCTTCGCGCTTGTATTCTACTAACGGATCCTTCTGGCCATAACCGCGCAGACCGATCCCTTCACGCAGATGAGTCATCGCATCCAAGTGATCTACCCAGAGAGTATCGATTGTGCGCAGTAACACCAGCCGCTCGATCTGACGCATAGCTGGCTCTCCCACTTCTTTTTCTTTATTATCATAAGCCTTCTTAACCAAATCAGACAAATAACGAATAATTTTAGTGCGTGCCTCCGCGCCATTGCCAGCCTCACTCCGCTTATCAGCCAACTCTGTTAATTTAGCTCGCAAATCAAATGAGGTAGCTAAAATAGAATTAAAAGATTCAATAATTTCCTCTATGTTCCAGTCACCGTTGACCTTGCCTTCTTCGGCCGTGTGGTGAGAAATAATATCTTCTATTTCTTGCTCGATCATTTCTAGCACTATTTCTTTGAGCATCTTAACGCCCGTCTTCACTTTCTTACCCTCCGCCTGCCGCTTGACCTGCTCCCAGGCTTCCAGCACCTGGCGCCGACGCTTATAAATCACCTCCCGGTGCCGATTCATAACGTCATCATATTCGAGGACATGCTTACGAGCGTCAAAATTATTACCCTCTACCTTGGCCTGAGCTGATTCAAGCGAGCGGGAAATAATTTTATGCTCAATTGGTTGATCTTCGGGTACTTTAAAAGTCGTCATAATCGCCTTCATGCGATCGGAGCCAAACAAGCGCATTAGGTCATCCTCCATCGAAACATAAAATTGGGTAGAACCCGGATCGCCCTGACGACCAGCCCGTCCCCGCAACTGGTTATCGATCCGCCGCGCTTCGTGTCGCTCGGTACCAATTACACACAGCCCGCCTACCTCCTTGATTGCTTCGGCTTCCCGTGGATCGGGTGGATTGCCCCCGAGAATAATATCAACGCCGCGACCAGCCATGTTGGTGGCAACTGTTACGGCACCCTTTTTACCGGCCTGGGCAATAATCGAACCTTCTTGCTCGTGCTGTTTAGCGTTAAGAAGCTCGTGCTTAACCCCTTCTTTTTTTAATAAATCGCTCAACTGCTCATTTTTCTCGATTGAGACCGTACCAATTAGCACTGGCTGACCTTTTTCCTGCCGCGCTTTGGCTTCCTTAGCCACTGCTTTAAATTTACCCAGTTCAGATTTATAGATTTTATCATTGAGATCCTGACGAATCATTGGCTTGTGGGTGGGCATTATCAACGTCTCCAATTCATAGACATTGGCAAACTCCTCGGCGGACGTGGCGGCCGTACCAGTCATGCCAGCTAGTTTCTTATACATGCGAAAATAGTTCTGGAAAGTGACAGTGGCCATCGTTCGACTCTCACGTTGCACCTGAACGTTTTCCCTGGCTTCGATTGCTTGGTGCAATCCTTCGGAATAGCGCCGGCCGGGCATTAGACGACCGGTGAATTCATCGACAATGACCACCTCATTGCCTTTGACCACATAATCGCGATCGCGCTGAAAAAGAGTATGAGCCTTGAGAGCTTGCTCAATATGATGAACCGTTTCAATTCCTCTTTCTTCATAAATATTTTTCAACCCCAGCATCTTTTCCAGGTTGGCGATACCTTCTTCCGTCAGGGTGGTCGCCCGCATCTTTTCGTCAACATTATAATCTGTATTTTCCTTCAGCTTTGGCACCAGACGGGAAAATTCGTGATATTTTTCCGTTGATTCCTCAGCCGGAGCAGAAATTATTAGCGGAGTACGAGCCTCGTCAATCAAAATACTGTCGATTTCGTCTATGATGGCGTAATGCAGTCGTCGTTGAGCCATCTGACCCAACTCACCCACCATATTATCCCGTAGATAGTCAAAGCCAAATTCGTTGTTGGTCCCATAGGTAACATCGGCTTTATAAGCCTCGGGACGGGTAACCGGACGGAGATAATCATACTGTACTTCATAGGCTCCTCGGCTATCTCGTTCTTGGTCTTCCGGACTACCCTCTTCTTTATCACCCTGGTAGTTTGGGTCATATAAATAAGCGGCGTCGTGTTGAATACTACCCACCGTCAATCCCAGTGCGTGATAGATCTGACCCATCCAAGTGGTATGCGCCCGGACCAAGTAATCGTTGACGGTAACTAGATGAGCACCTTTACCAGCCAACGCATTCAAATACAGCGGCAAAACAGCGACCAACGTTTTACCCTCACCCGTTCGCATTTCGGCGATCTTGCCTTGGTGAAGAATGATGCCACCCAGTAGCTGGACAGCAAAAGGCCGCATCCCCGTAGTACGGACGGACGCTTCTCGAACAGCCGCAAAAGTAGCTGGCAGAATGTCGTCAAGCGATTTACCACCAGCCAGCTCCTCCCTAAAATATTTAGTTTTGTCTTTCAGCTCCTCGTCGGATAATTTCTTGATCTCAGGCTCCAATCGGTCAATCTCATCTACAATTGGCTGCAATTTTCCCAACGTCTTCTTATTCGGATCGCCGAGGAATTTAGAAAATATGGACATTCGGATAAATTTATCGATTCAAGGCAATATATCATCCATACTATTTAAAAAAACTGGTCGAGTCAACCAGCGATTTAGAGATTAGGTGGTTGTTTTGCTACACCCCGAAAACGTGTCAGTTTTTCCCTGCTTACCTACCGGCACGAGCCTAACCTACTCACTACTATCTAATTTATCTCTTTCGCCCTTCTCGCCGCTGTTTTTCCCACCTGCTTTTATACTTAGTTATTTCTTTTTTTAGCTTTGGAATAACCATGTCAATCGAAGCGTGAATGTCAGTGGTAGCTTCACTGGCGCGCAGAGAACCTTTGGGTAAAATCACGTCTACCTCAGCCACAAATTTATTACCTTTGCGCTGGGCAGTATATTCAGTCAGTTCTATCTTAGTTTCCATAATATCTACGTTCTTGAGATATCTCTCTAGTTTGACAATTTTCTCTCGTGCATAGGCTTCTAGCTCGGGAGTAAGTTTAATGTTCTTAGTGTAGAAGATTACTTTCATATTTGTAGTTATTTTGTTTTATTTTAGCAGAAATAAGAATGATTGACAACTGCGGAAAATCAGCTATCATTGATCGATCATTGCACCTTGAGGAGGGGACAAAAAACCCGTGAGGAGACGGATATGGGAAAGAAAAGGATTATCATTGTCGAGGAAAACAAGCTTGTAAGAAAAGCTCTAGAAAGAACGATGAAGGATCACTTCTGGATCGAGACGGTAACTGCTACTAACGGCGAGGAGGTCATCGAACTACTGACCGGAGAGGATCCTCCGGTCATTGACCTGATCATCAGTGACAACAAGATGGGCGGGGTCAACGGGCCAGTGATGCTCGAGCGCCTGCGCCAGCACGGGATCTACGTCCCCTGCCTCATGCTCTCTGGGGGCTGGGACATCGAGGACAGAGATAAGGCTATCAGTCTGGGCGCGATCTGCCTCGATAAGCCCCTGTCAGTCGGTGTGCTGGTCTTCGTCGTCGGCCTGCTTACTGGCCTGAAAATGAAGTCGGAGACAAGAGCCAGGGCCAGAGCTCTCACTTTCAGAGCTCAGGGCACCAGCTACATGGTTCTTGCTCTCCCAGGCGCGGCGGCTTTCGACCCCATCACCCATTTCCTGGAGTGGAGGGATGTGTCTATCGCCCTTGAAGGTGACAGCTCACCGTCTTCTCTCTTCCGGACCGATCCAGATGGGATGGCAGCCATGACGGCAGCCATCCATCAAGTTCTGGGATCAAAGTCCTAGCTCTGTCAGGATCTGAAAGCACCTCTCCGTTGGCTCACCGCCCGCGGATTTTTTTTGCAGACAACCACGTTGACAAATATACTGCCATAAGTAATGTTAATCATAGAGGTAATTTGCACTCTACATCAAAGGGGGTAGTCATGGATAAGAAAAGGATTCTAATCGTCGAGGATGACGCAGATATTCGCTTCATGCTCGCAATGATTCTAGGATCACAGGGAGCAATTTTAGAGGCGGGTGACGGCCAGGAAGCGCTGAGGATGATAGAATCAAGCGCTCCCGACCTCCTGATTACCGACAGAACGATGCCAGTTCTTGATGGAGAAGAGCTGGTAATCAGACTGCGGCAACAGGTAAAGTGGCAAAAATTGCCAATCATTATGCTCTCTGGCGATTTTGCCGCCAATACAGAACTGCGTCGTCGCATGTTAGAGCTGAAAGTAAGTTGCCTATGCAAGCCGTGTAACAATGCGGTTCTTCTCGAAACAGTCATCAGACTGCTCCTATCTGTCGGCTAACACCAAGTTCGACAGATTTTTTTTAAAATCCCACCAGTCTAATCTCTCGTTCTAACTTTACTCCATATTTACTTTCTACTTCTCTTTCTATTTCGTTCATTAATTCCAATACATCAGCTGCTTTAGCTTCTCCCAAATTGACGATAAAATTGGCGTGTTCATTGGCCACCTGAGCCTCACCAATTTTCCGACCTTTGAATCCTAAACTATCAATTATTTTACCCACTGATACCTTGCCGTAAGCCTCAAATTTTTTAAGATGCTGCAAATCTTCACTATATCTAATGTTTTTGAAAATTGAGCCGGCATTGGGGTAGTCCAGGGGATGTTTTCCACTCCGCTGTTTTATCACCTCGCCAAATCTTTTTAACAGATTACCAGTTTTAAGCTTCCTTAACTTTAATTGCGCGCGCAGTAAAATATAATCGCCGTGTTTTAAAGAACTATCGCGATAACCAAACCTTAGCTCTGCTTGGCTCATGGTTTTCCAACGCACAGATTTATTAGCAACAACCAAAACCTCGGCTTGTTTGACCACTTCACCGATCGCCTTTCCCCAAGCCCCAGCATTACCAAAAACGGCTCCGCCGACTGTCCCCGGGATCCCTGACAGAGGCTCGAGACCACTTAAACCTTTCTTGAGAGTCTCAATCACCAGCATATTAAGCCACATCCCAGCATCAACCGTCACTAAACTACCCTTAATCTCTAAATGCGAATTCTTAGTCTTAATCACTAAGCCAGCAAAACCATCATCGCTCATTAAAAGATTACTGCCACCACCCAACATAAATATATCGACACGGAGCTTATGGGCTAATTTTACCGCCCGGACAATACTGTCTGTGTCTTCTGCCTCATAATAAAACTGAGCTGGACCACCAATTTTGAAGGTAGTATGTTCGGCTATGGATTCATTACGGAGTACTTTGTTATCTAGCTCCGCTTGAAATTTCTCGTAATTTCTGTCGCTGGTCATTCAACTAATTTATCCGCTATTTTTGTAATATCGCCGGCTCCCATAATCAAGACAATATCTCCCTTTTTAGCATTTTCTCGTAAATAATCAACTAATTTTGCGTAATCAATATATTTAACGTTTTTACCCTTTTTGCTGATTTCTTTAGCCAGATCTTGGGCCGTCACCTTTATTTCCTCTTCTCTACCGGCCACCTTGTAAATATCAGTTAACACTACTTGGTCAGCGCTAGTGAATGCCCCAGCAAAATCACTGAACAATTCTTGTGTTCGCTGTTGGTGGTGCGGCTGGAAGACAGCTATTAACTCACTGTCCGGATATTTTTCGCGAGCAGCTCTCAGGGTTGCTTTAATCTCCGTCGGATGATGAGCATAATCATCGATCACAGAAGCACCATTAACTTCGCCCTTTTGTTCAAAACGGCGAACCGAGCCCTGATAGCTTTCCAGACTATCTTTAATGATTTTATCATCAATTCCTAACGCTCGCCCCACTTGCTGAGCCGCCAAGGCATCGTGAAGAAAATGCTGCCCCGGTAACTTCAGCTTGAGATTTAAATCATTGGGTAAATTCTCCACGTCCGCAATCACCTGCTCGGCTCTACCAGCAAATTTGATAAATGCCTCCTGAACATCCGCTAAATCTCGATAACAATCAGGGTGATCAAATTCGGTATTTAAAATCACGGCAATCTTAGGATAATAATTCAAAAAAGCACGCCGGTATTCATCCGCCTCCACTACTAGATACTTACTCTGGCCAAAACGAGCGTTGCCATTAAATTCTGGCACATCGGAACCAACGATCACGGTAGGATCCAAGCCGGCCTTCTCCATCATCACCCCAATCATAGCGGTGGTAGTTGTCTTGCCGTGCGTACCGGCCACCGCAATTGTATATTTCATCTTAGTCAAATACCCAACAAACTTAGGATAGGCCATAGACAAAATACCCAACTTCTCCGCCTGTTCAAGCTCAATATTATCTGGAGGGGTAGCCACGGTATAGACCACCAAATCAACTCCAGACTCGATATTGTCAGCTTCATGTTCACCAATGTTTACTATAATTCCTAGATTCTCTAAATTATCAGTAACTTTTGATTGCTCCAGGTCTGAGCCAGACACGGCAACGCCCTGCAGTTTTAGCAGACGCGCCAAAGCTGACAGGCCGCTGCCGCCGATGCCAATAAAGTGGGCTTTTTTAAAATTATTAGTACTAACCATGTTTATTTCCTCGAGCTAAAGCAATAATCTGATCGGCCAGCTTCTCGGCGGCTTCTCGGTGAGCTAGCTTGGCCATTTTTCGCTTCAAATCTTGACGCCGGCTATCATTAGAAAAAATATCATTGACCTCTTTCCGTAAATGTTCCGCTTTAATTTCACTATTCGGCAAAACAACCGCTGCTCCCGCTTCCCTAAAATATTTAGCGTTCACCTCCTGATGTTCACCCAGAACGGCTGAGCCAATCGGTACAATCAGAGCCGGCTTACCCCAAGCAGCAATTTCGTTAAGCGTATTAATACCAGCGCGGGTGATAACCAGATCAGCCAAAGCTAGGGCGTCTCCCATCGCTGGCGCAGACAAAAAAGATTGCAAACAATATCCGACTTGTTTCAACCCGACCTCTTTGACTTGCGTCTGTACTAACTGGTAATTATCCTGCCCACAAACATGCAACACCTGATAGTTCTCAAGTAGCTGGGGCAAAACTTCTACTAGTATCTCATTAAGCTTCCGCGCTCCCTGGCTCCCTCCCACTACGAGAATAACCGGTTTGTCGCTCAACAAATTGAATTTCTCTCGCGCTCTCGCTTGGTCGCCAGCTAGAATCTCCGCTCGCAGTGGATTACCAGTCACTAATACTTTTCTATCATCGAAATACTGTCCGGTGGAGGGAAAACTAACGGCTATTTTCTGCGCCAAGCGGGCAATAATCTTATTGGCCAAACCCGGAATAATATCAGATTCATGGGTAATGATTGGCCGACGCAGAAGCCAACTGGCAATAACCACCGGCACACTGACATAGCCCCCTTTGCTAAAAACAACATCGGGTTTAAATTTTCTCACCACAAAAAAAGACTGGATTACGCCTAAAGGGATTTTATAAATATCGATAATGTTATAGAGAGAGAAATATCTTCTCAGCTTACCAGTGAGAACAGAGGTAAAGGGAATATTATTTTCAGCAGCTACTTTCTCTTCCAAACCACGGTAAGAGCCAACCCACAAATAATCAGGTGGAGTCGGCAATTGGCTATTTAAAGTTTTAACAACTGCCACCACCGGCATAACATGACCCCCCGTACCCCCTCCGGTAAGTAAAATGCGCATAATGATTTTTATTTATCCCGATTGTCACTGATACTATGCCGCACCCGCCGATCGGTAGAAACGCCAGGAGCAACCCTAGTGTACTGAGATACATTAATCAAAATACCAACAGCGGCCAAAGTAAAAAGTACAGCTGTACCTCCATAACTAATAAACGGTAAAGGTATGCCTGTCAAGGGAACCAAAGCAACCATAGCTGCGATATTCACAAAAGCTTGAAAAGCGATCCAGGTAATAATACCAGTAGCGACTAGTTTACCAAACAAGTCGGGTGCTTTTTTGGAAATAACAAAACCACGGATAGCTAAAAAGACAAACAAGCCAATAATAATCAATATTCTGATAAAACCTAACTCTTCGGCCATCACTGCAAAAATTGAATCACCGGTCGCCTCTGGTAAATAGTTATATTTTTGAATACTCTTGCCTAATCCACGACCAAATAATCCTCCCGAGCCAACAGCCAGGAGAGCTTGGTTTATTTGATAACCGATACCCTGAGGGTCAATTTCTGGGTTTAAAAACACAGTAAAGCGAGCCATCCGGTAAGGAGCGGCCTTAATTAAAATACAAAACAATATTATCCCTGTCCCTCCAATAGCCGCTAAGTGACGCCATCGAGCTCCAGCAATAAAATAAACCATAATAGCTGCTACAATAATAACCGACATTGTTCCTAAGTCAGGCTGTAGCATTATTAGAAAACCGATGATCCCTAGAACAGTTACAAAGGGTAGGAAGCCATATTTCCAATCGCGGATACCTTTTTGTCGCTTTTCCAACCAAGTAGCTAAATAAAGGATAAAGGTTAATTTTACAATCTCGGTCGGCTGCATTGTAGCTGTACCTAGTGATATCCAACGCCGCGCCCCTCCGTACTCTAAGCCGATGCCTGGCAGAAAAACAGCCAAGAGCAGCACTAGGGTTACTCCCAATAAGATAGCTGCTAGTTTTTTCCAGAAGTGGTAGTGTATACGCGAAGTAATTATCATCGCCATCAAACCAAACAAGACGCCATAAAATAACTGATGGACAAGATAATAATGGTTATTGCCAAAATTTTCGTAGGATACTACCGCACTGGCCGAAGAAAGCATAACCAAGCCAATCACCATTAATGCAATGATGGTAATAACAAGAAAATAATCTGGTTTATGTTTCTCTAGCATAAAATTAGACTAACTCCCGCACTAACTTCTTAAACTGACGGCCGCGATCTCGGTAATCTTTGAACAGGCCAAAACTTTCACAGCCTGGTGATAATACTACCACATCGCCTGACTCCGAAGCAGTCCTAGCGTTATTCACTGCTTCGGCCAAACTAGAACATTGTTTTATCAGTAAGCGCGTATTCTTTTGCTTAGCTTGAATTTTTCTAATTGCTTCTTCAATGCTTAATCCTTGCTCGCCCAGCAATAATAATACCTTAATTTTACTATTAACGATATCCTTAGCTAGCTGTTGGTATTCATCGGGCATTTTGGTCCTTCGAGAACCACCCGCTATCAAGATCATCGGATTAGAAAAAGACTTAACCGCCATCCTGGTACCATCAGGATTACAAGCCGAAGAGTCCTCGTAGTATTTCACACCCTTATTTTCCTTAACGAATTCCAACCGAGAAGATAGACCCCGGCAAGAAGTCACACCTTCTCTGATCTCTTTGGTATTAGCACCTACTAGATAGGTAGCCATCACAGCTGCTAGAACATTAGCAACATTATGCGGACCAGGCAAAGAAATACCATTTATTGCGCATATTTTGTGTTCACTGGCTTTATTTTTGATATAGATATCGTTACCGCGAATATAACATCCTTTGGTTAATTGCTGGGTGCAGCTAAATAGATACGGGATTGCTTTACCGGTTTTAGAAAACTTGCGAGTAATTTCATTATCGTTGTTTAAAACAGTAAAATCATCGCGTCCTTGATATTGCAACAAGCTTTTTTTAGTAGCAACATAATCAGCAAAATCTTTGTGGTCATCAAGATGATTGGGAGTGACATTAACTACCACGGCCACATGTGGAGACCGGCCAAGATCTATTTTAAGTTGACGATTGCTGACTTCCATGACCATAATATCATCCGGTTTTATATTCCTTATTTCTGACAATATTTGAATGTTCTGACGATCATTGCCAGTGAACCAAACCATGCGCTTACCCTTTTTAAGAATTTCATATATCAAGCGAGTGGTTGTAGATTTTCCGGAAGTACCAGTTACGGCCACTATCGGACAAGGGCAAAAAGTAAAATATAATTTGGTGATATTGTAAAAAGGAACCTCCCCAATTAATTGTTGTAACTTCTTGTTTTCTGGGTAACGAAACCAGGATTGAGGGACAAAAATAATGTCAGCTTGCTCAATGTTTCTTAGATATTCGGCTTTGAAATAAAATTTGATTGGTAGATTTGAGAGTTTTTTGTACGACGCGTCCTTTTCCTCTTCACTGTAAGCATCATGGAAGGAATAAAAACTCTCTTGAAAATCTTTCTCCTGACAAAAATCGTGGGCAGTTACCTGCACTTTTTTGAGATTGTCAGTCAAAAATTCAGCCACCGCTGAGCCTTCAGCGCCAGATACACCGACGAGGTGGATATTCTTGTTTTCGAAGTTAGATAGATTCATATTTATTGCGCTTGTCTCCCAATAACCGACAACATCGTTCCAACTTCCTTTTTATCACTATCTCGATAATACGATGGTAGCTTATATTCTTTGCTACAACAGGTACATATCCTTGACGTTTCAATATTTTCCGTCGACACCCCTGCCTGCTCTAACTGCAATTCGATTGCCCGCCACAAATCGAGATAAACTTTTTCGTCCTTCTTTCTCACTACCTGGTCACTAAACCCAGTGCTGAACTTTGCCACTCGGTTATCTTTAGCTTGACTCACTTCATAGCAACAAGAACCAATAGCAGGCCCCAGGTAGACAATAATGTCCTTCCGGGCCGAGTGAAACTGCTTATTAAATCTAACAACCATCTTACCCGCAATATCCTTAACCGTCCCCTGCCAACCAGAATGGGCAATACCAACTACTTTTTGCCGCGGGTCATAAAAAGAAATCGGCACGCAGTCAGCTGTAAACACGCCCAGATAAACGCCAGATTCTGCCGTAATCAACCCATCATTGTCCTCAACGGCCGTCTGCTTGCTAAATATGCCCTTTCCTCTATCTTTTTCAGTAACGACCGTAATATTGGCTGTATGCTGCTGATTCTGCAATACAACGTGCTGCGGATTGATGTCAAAACTTTCCAGATATTCTTTCATTTCCGCCACCGCTTCCAGCGAATCATCCCGGTATTCATACTGCAAACACTTCCCCTCATTGTACGATATTCCTTGAACAAGCTTCGAATGTTCTAAAAGTTTTCTAGAATATATCTTCATCTCAATTCATTATTTCGCAGTTTGCCATGACCGCGGTAGCGAACCCAGTCTTACAGGTGAGCGCAGCGGTCATGGTGACCGCGAAATATCTCACACCAGTCCAAATAACTTCCCAATAAACAAGCAATAAATTATCAGATACAACGCGCCCTCCCAACTATAGATTTTTTGGGAAATTCCGGAAATCACGTACAGCACTGTTGCGGCCACCATAAAAGGAATGGCAATTAAAAATGTCTCGCTTGAGACGCCCAGAGTAGAAATCAGTCCGGGAATTCCGATCACCATGGCGATATTGAAGATGTTGGAACCAAAGACATTACCCAGAGCCATTTCATAATTACCCTTGCGGGCAGCGCTTACCGAGACTAGTACTTCAGGCAAAGAAGTACCAAGCGCAATGGCGGATAAAGCAATCACGGACGAATTTATTTGCAAAATTTCCGAGATATTTAAAACAGAATCGATCGAATATTTGGCTCCCAAATAAACTCCAAGACCGCCCAGAATTATCATAGCGACCATTTTAAACGATACTTCGCCTTTTTTCTGACTATTACTTTCTTCGGCTTTACTACGCGAATAAATAGAATACAAAATATAAACCAAATAACTCGCTATCAGGAAAAGGCTTTCGATAAAAGTAACTTGCTTATCCCACAGCACAAACACTGCCAAAAACGTCACGGCCAGCAAGAGAGGTGCATCCAGATTGATTAGGCTCCGTTTCACCACCATCTTTCTACTAAGTACGGCCGCTAAGCCAACCACTAGTAAAATATTAGCGATATTGGAACCAATGACGTTACCAGCCACGATTTCGGTCGATCCTTTAAAAACAGCGATCAAACTAGTAGCCAGCTCTGGTAAAGAGGTGCCAATACTGACAATCGTCACGCCGATAATGAACTGGGGAATGCCAAGGGCTGATCCCAACTTTTCACTGTACTTGGTAAAATAGTCAGCGGCTTTTATCAAGACTGCTAAACTAATTACAAAGATAGCGATCCAAAAAAGTAAATCTAGCATAAGTTATTTGTTATTTTAGATAATGTCGACTGACCGCACGTTTACTTTATCACCTAACACTTTATGGCTGATATCTTTGAATTTGTCAGAAACATCACTGGCAAAAAATTCGTGCCGCTGTCCACTTTTAGTAAGCTTACCCGCTACGATTGGATTTTCCTGGAGATATTCCTTTATCTGAATAGCTACTTCCTGCGCTGGATCAACGACCTTGATGCTCCTGCCCGCTACTTCCGCTATTACCTTAGCCAACAAGGGATAATGAGTACAAGCTAGCACTAACGTATCAATCTTATTTTTCTTCAAAGACTTTAAATAATAACGCACAATACGACGCGTTTCTTGTCTTTTGATCCAACCCTCTTCCGCTAAGGGGACAAGTAAGGGACAGGCTTGATAAAATACTTGCACTTGGGGATTAATCTCTTTGAGATAACGCTTGTGTGCCCCACTTTTAACTGTATTCTCGGTACCAATAATACCAATCCGGTAATTACGAGTGACCTGATTTGCTTGATCTAGACCAGGTCTCACGACATCGAAAATTGGCACAGCTGGATATTTCTCCCGTAAAAAGTCAGCGGCGATGGCCGAAGCAGTGTGACAGGCAATAATAATAAGTTGAGCACCTTTTTTTAACAAAAACTCTAAATCTTGCTGAGAATACTTTTTGATAATCTCAGGACTTTTGTTACCGTATGGTACCCGCGCCGTATCACCAAAGTAGACTATTTTGTATTGCGGCAAGGCTGAGATCACCTGTTTGACAACCGTTAAACCGCCCACCCCGGAATCAAAAATACCAATCATAAATATAAATTAACCGCCGCCAATTAAACCGATCATCATGCCCAGAGCAGCTGACACCAGAGCGATAATCCAAAAACGCATGGTAACTTTGGTCTCAGGCCAGCCCTTGGCTTCAAAATGGTGGTGAATTGGTGTACTTAAAAATATTTTTTTACCAGTCAACTTTTTATAAGGTATTTGGATAAGCACCGAAACCGACTCGATAACTAGCGGTAAAGCGATTAGAGGCAAGACTAAGGCCGTATTGGTCAGCATGGCCACAATGCCTAACGTCGTTCCTAACGACATTGCTCCAGTATCGCCCATAAAAAAACGAGCAGGGTGAATATTAAACCATAAGAAAGCTAATAGCGCCCCCACAATCACCCCACAAAAAGCAGCCAATTCTATTTTACCCTGCATAAAAGAAATCACCGCGTAAGCACCAAAACACGTTAGTAAAATACCGCCCGCTAAACCATCAAGGCCATCCGCCTCGTTTACAGAAAAGGAGGTGGCTACCAAAACTACAATAAACAAAGGAACATACCACCACCCAATATTAAAATCTCCTACTCCGGGAACATGGATAATATCCCAATCTAATTTGTAATAAAACCACCAGGCACCAAATATAGCCACCAGAGTATACAAAACTAGTCGGTAAATCATTCTCATCCCACCCCCTTTAGGACCAATTTTAAAAACATTGAGGATATCATCCGCTAAACCGACTAGGGCTGTTGCAACCAAAGCACCGAGAGGCAATAAAGTTTCTGCCCGGGTAAGAAAATTGAGTTTAGCGATAAAAAAATTATCCGAAAATTCTGACCAGACAAAAAAAGCAATGGCTAATAACAAAACCGTTACCCAAACTAACAATCCCCCCATTACTGGTGTCCCCGCTTTGGCTTGATGCAACTGGTGATAAATCGGCGCTCCTCCCTCACGAATATTTTTACCCAATTTAAATTTATAGAGAAAATGAGTTAGAGCTGGTGTCCAGGCGACAGCAACAATAAAAGCCAAAGCGGCCAGAAACAATACTTTAATTACATTTTGAACCAAAAAAGGATCTTGGATCTCGTTGATCATTATTGCCAGCGATAATTATTATAAGTCCACTCAATCAAAGCCTTGCTATCTTGAAATTGTTGCCCGTTTAATTCACTCCCTAACACCACTGTGACAATTTGATGCTGTCCTTTTTCTTCAGCAGCAAAAGTAGTTAAACAAAAACCAGCCTCTTCGGTATAACCTGTTTTACCTCCCAATAAATAGCTATAATTTGCCTGAAGTAATTTATTGGTATTCCTCAAATGATGATTGTCACCGATGTTCACACTTTGGATATCGCTTTCTTTCAAGGCTACGATTTCTTTAAAAACTGGATTCTGGTAAACATAATTTGCCAAAACAGCCAAATCCTCAGCTGTAGAAAAATGACCAGCTTCATCCAAGCCAGAAGGATTAGCAAAATGAGTATTTTTTAAACCGATTGCTTGCCCTTTAGCATTCATCATCTCAACAAAACTACCAATATCGCCCCCCACCTTTTTGGCCAAAGCCCGGGCTGCATCATTACCAGAAGATATCAAGAGGCCATGTAAAACATCACCCACCCGCATTTCCTCGCCTGGCACCAAATTAATATCAGCTCCCTCCACCCCAACCATTTCTCCATCTATCTCTAAGGTATCTTCTAGATCAACTCCGCTCTCAAGTACAACTACGGCCGTCATCATCTTTGTTAAAGACGCCATCGGCAAAGCTTGTTGGCTATTTTTTGCGAAGAGAACCTTGCCACTGGCTCCATCTAGCACGATGGCTGATTTCGCCTCCAGCTCTACCCCTAGGCTGGCCGTTTCTTTGAAAGGTAAAGCCAGCCGCTGGTTTCTCTCTATTACTTGATCCTGTTCGCTGGTTGGCAATAAAAACTGGCCCTCATAACCAGCCTGAGGAAAAATGATTAAACACAAAACTGCTAGAACTGCTTTAGTAAGCATAATTATCCTTTAAGCGGCCTTGGTCTCAATAGCAGCTACGGGACAGGAAGATTCGGCTTCCTGAACGCAGCTGGTATCAGCAGTGTCATTTTTGATTACTTTAGCTTTATCGCCCTCCATAGCAAAGTAATCAGGACATAAGGCTACGCATGACCCACAACCAATGCATTTTTCTTTGTCTATTTCTACCTTTATTTTAGCCATATTGATACTCATTTACCTAAAATCTTTGCTTCTCATTTTACTATAATATCAACCAACGAGCCACCTAATTTATTATAACTCAGATTTGGTGTAGATCAATATAGCCCTGGGCGAAATTATTGATCATCAGTTCCTCCATTTTTTCCTGGCCAATATATTCAGCTAGAATTTTATTCCACAGAGCTTCTTGGTGGTGGTAAAGATATTTTATCATCTCTTTTTCCTTGACCAATGACATCACACTGTCGATTAGATTAAAACTGACTAACTTCTGATCGCCGTTATTAGAAAAAAAGTCACCAATAAAATTCAAGTCCTTCCAAAAAGTAAATTCCAAACCAGGATACATTACATCCAACTGCGTGAGACTATTTTCCGCTTTGTCCCAATGAATGGTTTCCGGATTAACATGCGGTTCAAACAACCGAGGGTCATGCAAGTCGTCTTTAGCTAAGTAACGCTGGACAATGCGCCACTGTTCACCAACCTGACCTGTCAGTTTCTGCTCAGTCACATCACCACGCAGCAGGGATACTAAACGCTGGCCAAAATCACTCTCCTGACTATATTTTACAATTAGCTTGTTATAAAAAACTACCTCGTACAAATAATGCAAAAGCAAGGAAAATACACGCAAGGTCTCACCGGGAGTATCAATTCGGAGCGGAATAACAAAAATAATTCCGAGTTCTTTGAGATGGCTAACATTATGATATTTTTTCTTGAGAAACTTTTCCGCAATCTGTAACCACTTTTGATCAAGTAATACTATTTCGATATTTCTCTGTTCAAAATCTCCAGCCGTCAGACCATTATATAGAGGAACAAGTTTCTTATTCATCCAATCAGAACTTTCCGTAAATCTGAGAGCAGAAAATACTTGCTCCTGACTCTCTTGTCGCAACAAACCATCCACTTGATCATACCCCAGTGCTTCCATCATGCGTGGCGGCGGACACTCCTGCAACATCTCAGCCATCTTGGCATGTTTAAGAAAAAAGCCTTGATAATTACCCACCAGCTTTTTGGCCACTGTAAAAGTAGCTCGACAATCCGCTGGCGAAGTACAGCGCGGTTTTTCCAAAGCTTCGAATAATAGCCTATCGTCCTCTTTCAACTTATTGATCAAGGCTTGATACACTTCGCGGTTGGATGACTTACGACTTAACCCAAGGATGCTGAGAATTTCTTTTACCCGGAAATCATTTTCCGCTATTATTCTGGCTAGAACACCACTAGTATTGCAAAAGCTGTCCATGGACTGACATAATTTTTTAATATTGCCCTCTTCGGCCCGAAGAATTTGGGCAACTTTCTGGTAGGGGTTCATAATTTAGTACTCGTTACTTTCAGTTTTTTAATTTTGGGTAGTTGACTCTTAGTCAGTAAACCATTTTTAGCCCCTAAATATTTAATAACCGAACTGGCATTAGCTGAACCCAGCTGAATGGCATATTTAATTGAATCTTGCCTAATTAGGCCAGTTACAAAACCAGAGCCAAAAGCATCGCCAGCACCCGATCTTTCTATTATCTTCCCCCCTAACGTATCTGCCCGGTAGAATTGCTGCCCAGTAGCAGCTACCACTCCCTTGTCGCCCAAGGTAACAACTACTATCCCTGGTGATGTTACGGCTGACAATTGTTGAACTATTTTTTTAGGTTCTGTCCCCACTTCGATTTTCAGTAAACTACTAGCTTCTTCTTTGTTTAGTAACAACACATCCAGCTGCGCTAGAATTGGCTTCAATTTAGTTAGTCCCTGCTTGAGTTCCCCCGAACCAGGATTAAGAGCAATTTTAACTCCTGAGCGACGAGCTGTGTTTATTATCCGCTGGAGTAATGAAATATTACCACCCAAGGAAGTAATATAAAGCCAACGAGCCTGTCCCAACTTATCCCAGGGGATATCTTTGGCCTGCAAATTTTTACTAGCTCCACGATAAACTAGAACTGTCCGACCCGTTCGTGGTGAGGAAATAATCACTGAATAAGCCGTGTGGTCTGAGGGAGACTTGACTAAGTAACGTGTGTCAATTTTAAGCTTGGTTAAATCCTCCAGTGAAGCGTGTCCTCCCGGATCATTACCAATTTTACTTACACAAGCACATTTTAGCCCCAACTGAGCGAAAGTAGCAGCGGAATTTGTTCCCCCGCCGCCAGTGGCAAAGAAAATGTCATCTACCTCAACTTTATCACCCACAGCAAAACAGAAAGATCGGGCTGCTGCGGATTTTTTAGGCTGATAACTGCGGAAACTTTTACTCAGCAAAAAAACATCACGCGTAGCGGAACCAATTGTGATAATATCATACATCTATGGGGCTGAATTATAAGCGACAATCTAAATATTTCTTAAAAATTACTGTTCATGATCGGCAAATTACTTGTAAATTTCTAACCGCCTCGACAATATTCTTGCTGGCAAAGACGGCACTGCCAACGGCTAGTTCATCCACTCCCGCTGCCACCAACTCAGCTGCATTATCAATCTTTATTCCACCATCTACGCCAACCTTAATATCAGGGTAATCATTCTTCGTTTGTTTAATCCGTTCGACTATACCGGTTTGCAGTTTTTGTCCCGAGAACCCAGGATTAACTCCCATTATTAGCACAAAATCTATTTTAGCCTCCACTTCTTCAATCACTGAAAGTTTAGTTTCCGGATTCAAAGCCATCCCTAATTCATAATCTCCTCGTTTTGCCTCCAGCACAATATCTTTAATTTTTTTTAAATTAACTGCCTCGGCCGGAAAAGTAATCCGCGCTGGTTGCAAGCGTGACCAATTTTTTACCGCTGTTCCAATATCATTAACCATCAAGTGAATTTTATACTGCAGATTTGTTTTAATAGTAGCGATTTTGTCGATCTCATTAAAAGTCTCATTCGGAACAAAACTACCATCCATAACGTCAATCTGCACCGAAGCAACTAACGTCTCCACCTGTCTAATTTTCTGTCTAAACTCCACTTCTGATTTTGTCAATATCGCTGGTACTAGCTCGGCCATATTTTTATTCTATTTCTTTGATCTTATTTAGCCGACGTACATGTCGCTCTTCTTGAGTAAATTTAGTGTTCAGCCAAGTTTCAACTATCGTCTGTGCCTTTTCATCATCTAGCCAATCACCCGACAGCACTAAAATATTAGCATCGTTATGTTCGCGAGAATGTCGGGCTGATGCTTGATCGAAGGCTGCCACCGCTCGGACATCTGCTATCTTATTAGCCGTGATCACCATTCCGGCTGCCGAACGACAAAATAAAATGCCCCTGTTTCCACCCTTGGCCACTTCTTTAGCCACAGCAACAGCAAAATCAGGGTAATCATCTTCCTGGTCATACTCCTTATTACCCAAATCCTGGTACTCTTCCTCCCATTCTTCCAGCCACTTTTTCACTTTGTTTTTTAGTTCAAAACCGCCGTGATCGGCTCCAAGAAATATCATTTCTAAATGTTAATTAGTTACCTCTCCTCCTAATATATTGAGAGCATCTTTTACTAAATTGCCATCGCTGGAGTTGGCTGCAGTGCTTTCAGAACTAGCAAGACTTTTGGTCCGCCCATTACCATTACCTTCGGCTGTCACTGGACCAACCACACAGTGTACACCAACCTCTGCTTCACATTCCTGACGCAAGCAATTTTCTATCACCAGTTGATTTTCTTTCTTCTGAACAAATTCCCGATGAAATTCATACTGACAAACCAGCACAAGTTTATTATCTTCAATCTTATCTGGCCGAGATGATTTTAATAGCGAACCTAAAGAAAAATTCTTCGCTTGAATCTTATTGAGAATATTTGGCCAGCGCTGATGTAAAACAGCTAGACTGACTGCTTTGCCATTACCGCCATCGCCCTGGATTGATTTAGTCAGTGACTTTTTAGCTTCTTTCTTATCAATAATGCTTATTTTATTGTCGCTGTTGGTTGTTTTTTGGGCTGTGGTTTTGTTAGCCGTATTTCTGCCTGAGCCATCTGTTTCCTTTTCTCCGACATTGTCATCCAGATCCAAAAAAGATATCACTGCCATTTCCAACGGCAATTGGGGAATTTGGGCATATTTTTGGTTGTGCTTGGCTGCCAAAACTAAATTAATTAGCTTGATTACTGTCCGAGGACTAACATCAGCCAACTTACTTTGCCAATCAGCTAATTCTTTATCGCTGAGATCAATCTCAAAACTATCCGTCAATCTCTCAACACTACATATTAACAATACGCGACGTAGACCATTAAGAATGTCCTCGGCTAACTGATGGGGAGCATAACCGTCATTGATAAAATCATTTACCAGCCGCAAAGATTGCGCTAGATCTCCCTGAAGGACGGTAAGAATAAAATCATTGATTTGCTCTACATTGGTCAAGCCAAGCAGGGTGCGTAGATTATCGGCCGTAATATTCTGACCCTCATAAGCCACAGCTACTTGCCCCAAAATACTAAGCGCATCGCGACTAGAGCCATCAGCTTGTCCAGCAATAACTTCTAGTGCTTCTGGAGCAATCTTAATCTTTTCTTTTTTAACGATACCGGTCAAATGCTCGACTAATTCGCTGCGACTTATCCGCTTAAAATCAAAACGCTGGCAGCGCGATAAAATTGTTGGCGGGACTTTCTGAGGGTCAGTGGTAGCCAGAACGAAGATCGCATGGGCGGGCGGTTCTTCTAGTGTCTTTAAAAGCGCATTAAAAGCCTCAATAGTCAGCATGTGTACTTCATCGATAATAAAAACTAGGTACTTGAGATTGGTGGGAGTATATTTTACTTTCTCTTTTAACTCTCTAATTTCATCAATCCCCCGATTAGAAGCAGCATCTATCTCGATTAAGTCAATTGTCTTGCCAGATTCAACCTGTTTACAAGAGTCACATTTACCGCAGGGCTCTCCTTGGTGCTTATTAATATTTTCGCAATTAACAGCATGAGCCAACAGTCGTCCAATTGTTGTCTTGCCTACTCCTCGCGGTCCACAAAATAAATAGGCGTGAGCAACTTTACTTTTGCTTAACGCATTTAAAAGAGTGGTCTTAACGTGATCTTGACTGACCACCTCAGCAAACTTACGTGGTCGATATTTACGATATAAGGCGATGTAAGACATATTTTAGGTGTTAGATGTTAAATATTAGATGTTAGAAAATATTTAAAATTCCTACCCCTAAAACCTAACACCTATTACCTAATAACCTATTTTTTAAAAGCCCATAGTTTATAGCCAATAAAATTCCAGACCATAGCTACGCCAGTGGCGATTAATTTTACTCCGTTGGCCCACAACCCAGCCGATAGACTAAATAGAGGAGCAAAATAGGTAGTACCACTAAAAACAATACCGCTGTTAATGAGAGCCCCTACTAAACTGATTAGCAAGAACTTCACAAATTCCTCCGGCACTTCTTCACGACTTTTAATCTTGAAAGTCCAAAACCGATTCCACACATAGCTATTTATCACGGCGGCACTAAAAGCAACTATATTAAAAACTATCATCCAAGAACCACTGGTAATTTTAAAAACCCACATCAGAAAATTTAATAACGCAAAATCAACTATTGTATTAGAGACGCCGATAAGGCCGAATTTTACTATTTGTATAAGTCCCGCAAACTTTTTATTAGTCATAAGTTTGATTGTAGTAAATTATATATCCTCCAAATCATCACCGCTGTCTTCGTCTTCATCTTCGTCCCCTTCGCTCTCTCCTTTCTTAATCACATTCTCGATGGCAGCCCAAGTGCTCTCTTTCCCTTCCGGGATAATAATGGTAACTTCATCACCAGCTTCGGCTTTGTAGTAAGTGATGCTGGCCAATAATACTTTATATAACTTATCATCGGCCTTGATTACATAGTCGCCATTATCCTCTACCACTTTACCAATAACTTTACTCCTCTCGATCGGGCCAATCTGCTTGAAGAGGAAGGTGCCATCGTCCTGAATGGTTAGCTTCAAAACGTCTCCTTCTACTAATTTTGACTTACTGGCATAATTGGCTGGCATAGGGTATAAACGACTATCGGGACCGATCATATTCTGCCCATCAAATACACCCTCAACAATCTTCCCACCGTCAGTGGTACTAAGTTTTCGTGCCTTTTGGCGGATTTCCTTACTGGTACTTTTTACTACGGAGGCAACGTCTTTCCCTTCCAGCAAGCTATCAACGATCTTTCTCGCTTCTTCTACGCTTTTCTCTGCCAAGTTAAGAGACTTTTTAATAATACTCAGTTGTTGTTTCTGATCTTGGCTTAACACTTGTTTGTCAGACATGTTCATTTCTCCTTTTTATTTTTGTATTAAAGAATATTAGTTATCTTGCAGCGCCCATCCCGGCATTCAAATCAGAATCTGGTGCACTACCCAACTGCGCTCGTTCCATTATCTCTGATTCCACTACCGATTTATCTCGACCATTTTTTAATCGAGATAACTGTCGAACCGCTTCCGCGATTTCGTTACTGCCCCCCGCGGGAGGAGGATATGTACCCATTGTAAATGGCGGCGATTTGCGCGAATTAGTCATCAGACGTAAATAGGCATGAAATTTCTCGATATTAATCACGTCCGTCTCCGAAAAAACTGGGTCAAGTTCCTTGGCGACGATCTCAGCATCTTCTACGCCGATGCGAAAGGAAATAAAAGTACCAACGTTACCAAAAACAGCGTCTCTGATCTTTTCCTCTAGCTGAGATATATACTGGTGAGCAACAATTAAATTGAGACGGTATTTACGAGCCTCAGCTAAGATTGAAGCAAAACTATCAGTGGCAAAGTTCTGAAACTCATCAACGTATAAATAAAAGTCCTTTCTCTCCGACTCCGGCATATCAGCTCGTCCCATGGCCGCCATTTGTATTTTAGAAACTATGATTAATCCCAACAGCTCACTGTTCACCTCGCCTGTCTTACCTTTTGATAAATTTACCAGTAACACTTTTTCATTGTCCATAATATCGCGCAGATCAAAAGCGGAATGACTTTGTCCCATGATATTGCGCATCATTTCATTTTCCACAAAACGGCCTACTTTAGAAACCAAATACCCCAACATTTCTGATTTGTGGAAATCAGATGTCTTGGCCATCTCTTTTTCCCAAAAAGCTCGCACGACCGGATCTTTCAATTTTGGCATCCAGGTCTTTTGATAATCTTCATCAGTCAGGATGCGGGGAATCTCCACGATGGTACCCGGATTTTCCTGCTCGGCCATTAGAGTAAGCATTACATTCCTCATCGTATGTTCAAACATTGGACCAATCATCTCGGGTGGAAAAAGTTTGTAGAAAATATTTATCATCTCTTGTACAGCAAAGTCTTTCTGATCTTCAGATTTGTATTCCAGCATATTTAGACCCATTGGCCGTTCAAAATCAAAGGGTTCGAATACGATAACATCATCCACACGCTCTTTAGGCACGTGAGGCAAGACATCTTCAACCAAGTCACCATGAGGATCAACCACACACAGTCCCTTGCCCGCCTGAATGTCTTGAATAATCATATTAGATAAGAAGACGGATTTACCAGTACCAGTCTGTCCAATAACATACGTGTGACGTCGCCGGTCATCATCTTGGATTCTGATTTGCATTTCCTCGCCACGATAGCTACTCTTGCCAAGAAGTATGCCTTCCTTAGGTAGATCAGGTGGAGGCGGAGCATCTTTAGCTAACAGCCAATTGATATTTGGAGTCTCCGTGAACTTAGTAGGCAAATGATAAATACTAGAAAGTTCCTCGGTATTTAAAATAGAGCGATTCATTATGGGTGCAAAATTACGAAAAATAAAATTAGTGATAAATCGTTTCTTTTTCTTGGGAAGACGGGTATAGAACTTATTCATACTTGGTGCCGTATATTGAGTAAAGGCCGAGGAAATATTACGAAAATGAGAATCCGCCGCTTCTTCGGTGGCAGCTGAAACTATTACCCGGATTAGTACTTCAAAGCCTAACTTACTGGCCTTTTCGTCAATCGCCTTTAGGGTTTCCTCTGTCTCAGGTGTCAACATTTGGTGAACCGACTGTTGCTGCTCTTTTTTCTCAACTGCAGGACGAGTGGCATGTACTATCGTCCCGATGGTGCTTCCTATCACTCCTCCTCCCGCTTCTTCGATAGACTTTTTACCCCGTTTCATTTTACGTGCCATTGATCTTCCTTTTTTAACCCAAGAACTTTTGGCTGGGCGAAATAAAACCTGGATAGCTGCTCCCTCATCCTCTTGAACTTTGCTGAGTGAATTAGCAATAGCATTCAGTGGATCAGCTTCTAATTTCTGATAAGTTTTAAGAGGGAGAAAATTTTTCTTGGCTAATTTTATATAGCCTCCTTTGGTTTTATAATTAGGCTGGAAAATATTATAGTCGCCACTTTCTTCAATCGAAGCTTTGGGGTATTGGGAATGAATTTGTTTTTCCAACAAATCCTTGAGTCGACGAGGCGCACTGACATAAAAATTTATTTTACCCCCCAGAGCGGCAATTTCATAAGTGATATGATTACGACCCAAAAGCCAAGAAAACATTTTAGCCCGGCCAATACCGGTAGTATGCAAGTTAGCATACATTTGTTCGGCCACTGATATTACTTCTTTTTCTTCTTTTTTAGCTTCTTCAGTAATTGGCTTCACTTCCCGCGGTACCCTTACTAATAAAGTAACCATGTTCAAAGAACGTGGCAGCATATTACGATTGCGTAACGTTCGTAAAAACAAAACTAAGCCCACTAAGGACAAAACGATCAGCCCACCTTCGATAGCGTAGATACTAGTGGCTGTTAATGTTAAGGAAAAATCTTCCATTATTATTTATTTTGGAGTTGGGCAGCCTATAAAATGGCTGCCTGAGCAAATAAATATAGTTCTAATAACGCTTTATTTTTCTCTTTTTGATTAATAAATCATATAATTCATCTACCATAGTATCATGAAATTCGTCTAATAGGTAAGGATCTTTGAGTTTCTTGGCAATATTAAAAGCGTGGTGCACACCCTTCTTAAAAGCCAAATAAACCAACACCTTAACCTGCTTAGGCTTATCTAGAGACATTACGTGTCGCAAGTCAGCCACTATTTCCTCGTCGGTCATCATTTTGGAGGGGGGAGGGGGAGGAGGGGCTTTCTGCGAGCCTTCACCGGTATCAACTTGCTTTTCTACTTCTTTAATTTTTTCTTTCTCCTTTTGCTCCTTACGCTGAGTCTGTTCAAGCGGTTGGATCGGCTTTTCAGGTTGCCGCTCAGGTACTTCTTGGCTTTCTTTTTCGGCGTCAGGAATCTCCTGTTGTAAATCAGGAGTGATGCCATTGCGGACGTCTTGTTTATCGACAATCATATGAGTATAAAATGCTTAATTAAAAAAATGAAGACACCAATTAATCTTGTTTCTATTATACCATATTTAGAATAAAAGATTAAGGGTAATTTACTTTGTAAGCGGGCAATTGTTTTCTGACCAGAGACCTTTCTTATCCCTCTGAGCCGCTTCAGTTGCCGATTTTATCTCCTTGGTATAGCTAACATTAGGATATACTGCCAAAGATCGAGCGTATCCGTCTTTTACCAATTCTAAATTGATAAAAGTATCATCACTAGTCAGATAAACATAACGCAATAAGCGACCATATTTATCTCTATTTTTAATATCTCTGATCATTTTGACCTCTCGCCCCGCTACCAGCTCCTCGTTTCTAATAGTAGCTTCGGGACCATAGCACTCTAGGTCAGTTACTGGTACTGATACTTCGGGGGTATCGATACCAATGTAACGCACTGTCTCTCCATTATCCAAAATGATAGTATCACCATCAACCACTTTCACCACCGTTTTAATTTCCGGACGTTGCCAACTGATCCAGACAGCCAGAATAACAATAAACAGCAGGCTCAATAGAATAATAGGTAAACTAAATGTAACTCCTCTGCTCATTTGTCCCTGGATCTCTTGCTTTTTTGATCGCTGTTTCATTCTGGCGCTGCTTCTACAATTACAATATGTCTATCATAGAAAAAACTACCCCTAGAGCACAAGGTGAATTTGTCTTCAAAATATACCCAACTTATGCTATAATGTATTCGAAGCAACCTAATAAGTGTTGTTTTATTGGTTAAGCATCTTAAAATGCGTGTCAAAGAAATAAAAACAGAAAAATTTACTTGGGTTGATGTCAAAAAGCCTACTCGTCAAGAACTAGAGAAACTACGGGAAAAGTATCATTTCCACTATTTAGATATTGATGACACTCTAACCTACACCCAGCGACCGAAAATCGAAAAGTACGATGATTATCTCTTTATAATTCTACGTTTTCCTATCTTTGATAAAAAAGAAAGAAAATTTAACATCTCTGAGGTTGATTTCTTTGTCGGTCAAGATTTCTTTATTAGTATCCACCGCGGTGATGTCGAGCCGATTCAGAAATTTATGAGTGAATGCCAATCGGAAAAAATACCTATTGAAAAATGTGTCAAGGATCCAGAGTTTCTTTTATACAGCCTGATGAAAAACCTATTTCTCTCTTACTTTCCGATCATTGATCATATTAGTGATGATCTCGACGAGATAGAAGACAAAATCTTCCAGGAGCAAGAAAGAGAAATGGTCAAAGAAATCATGGTTATGAAAAGAAATATTATTGCTCTGCGTCGTATTGTCGGCCCACACCGAATGATGATGAAAACTTTAGAAAGTCTCAATATTGATTTCTTCCAGCGCGAGATGGATATTTACTTCAGTGATGTTAATGACTTTGTTGAAAAAACTTGGGCCGTGCTTGAAGACCAGCGCGAAACTGTTATCTCTTTAGAAAATACTAACGAATCGCTTATTTCTCACAAATCATCAGAAATTGTAAAAACGCTGACAATCTTTTCCGCTATTTTACTTCCTCTCACCCTATTTGCCAGTATTTACGGGATGAATATGACGCAAATCCCCTTTATATTTCATCCTCAATCCTTCTGGATTGTGTTGGGCATGATGTTTGCATTTGGGGTTGGCTTGTTTTTCTTTTTCCGAAAGAAGAAATGGTTGTAGGGGGAGGTGCCGATCGGATTGAACGGCTGATGTTTGTCAGCTTTTTTTTGTTGGGCAAGAATGATATAATGAGATGGCTTAAATTTATCAGTATTTCTCTATGCCTCTTAAACTCTACAACACTCTTGCCCGTAAAAAAGAAGACTTTAAGCCGTTGGCGGATAACCAAGTCGGCCTCTATACCTGCGGCCCGACAGTTTATGATTATGCTCATATTGGTAATCTGCGTACCTATGTTTTTGAAGATGTTTTAAAGCGTGTTTTGTTATATGACGACTATAAAGTCAAGCACGTGATGAACATCACTGATGTCGGCCACCTCACCTCTGATGCTGATGAAGGCGAGGACAAAATGGAAGTCGGGGCGCGCCGAGAGAAAAAGACGGCCTGGGAAATTGCGGAGTTTTATACTAAGGCCTTTAAAAAAGATATCGCTCAGCTTAATATTTTACCACCCGATATTTGGTGCAAGGCGACTGATCACATTAAAGAGCAGATTAAGTTAATTGAAACTCTGGAGAAAAAAGGCTTCACCTATGAGACTGACGATGGGATTTATTTTGATACGGCGAAATTTGAGAATTACGGTGCCCTGGCCAAACTAGATATCGAAGGTTTACAAGCTGGAGCGCGGATAGAAATAGTGAAAGGCAAGCGCAACCCAACCGACTTTGCCCTGTGGAAATTTTCGCCCTCGACAAGCTCAGGGGAGAAACGGCAAATGGAATGGGATTCGCCCTGGGGTACCGGTTTCCCTGGTTGGCACATTGAGTGCTCGGCCATGGCCATGAAATACCTCGGTGAACAAATAGATATCCACTGCGGTGCCGTTGATCATCTCAATGTCCATCATACCAATGAAATCGCCCAATCAGAAGCGGCGACTGGCCAGAAATTCGTTAACTATTGGATTCACGGCGAGCATCTTTTGGTTAATGGTGGCAAAATGAGTAAATCCGAGGATAACTACACCACTTTGCAGACTGTAATTGATAAAGGTTATAGTCCCCTTGTCTTCCGTTATTTGGTGCTGACATCTCATTATCGTTCCAAGCTGAATTTTACCTGGGAGAGTTTGCGAGCAGCGCAGAATGCTTTAGCTAAACTATCAAAGCAGGTGGCGGAATTAAGTGATACGGAAAAACCAGACCAAGAATATGCGGATAAATTCCGGACAGCTTTAAACGATGACCTCAATACTTCCCAAGCCATTAGCGTTGTATGGGATTTGTTAAGAACTGATCGGCCGGCGGGAGTGAAAAAAGCAACTTTGCTTGATTTTGATAAGATACTGGGATTGGATTTGGATAAAATAGAAAAGCGATCGACAAAAATTCCCGCCAAAATGGAAAAATTACTGGCGGAGCGCAAGCAAGCTCGAGCTGATAAAGATTGGGGGCGAGCGGATGAACTACGGAATGAGATTGAACAAGCAGGCTTTACTGTAAATGATACGCCAGAGGGACAAAGGGTTAAACAAGCTAGTTAATCTACAACGACAGTCGCCCTAGCCTAGCTATAGAGGATCTAACTAAAAGCCTTGCTCCACCCACTTCACAGTGCTATTCTAAAAAAACTGATAAAGCACAATTATGGCTGAAAACAAAGCGCAACAAGTTAAAATACCTCCTCAAAATACTGACGCAGAAGAATCGTTGTTGGGCGCTTTGTTATTAGACAAAGAGGCCATTATTAAGATTGCTGATCACCTCAGGGCAAGTGATTTTTACAAAGAAATACACGGCAAAATCTACCAGACCATGTTAGATTTATCAGAGAAAAGGGCGCCGATTGATATTGTTAGTTTGTCAAACGCTCTGGGTGAAAAGGGAGAATTAAAAGAAATCGGCGGTCGCAGTTACCTTGCCTCCTTGGCCAATAATGTCCCCACTGCTGCCCATGTCGGTAGTTATGCCGAGATCGTGCAGCGCAAATCAACTCTACGGCAATTAATTCACGCGGCAGCTGATATTACAGAACTTGGTTACCAAGAAAACGATGAAATAGATAAAGTCTTGGATGCAGCGGAACAAAAACTTTACAGCATCTCACATAAGTATATCCAACGGAACTTCATCGGCATCAAAGATGTGCTTTCTGATACTTTCGAAAGAATTGACGAGCTTCATAAAGACGGTGGTAAATTGAGAGGTGTACCGACTGGCTTTACAGATGTAGATAATTTGCTAGCGGGGTTACAAAGATCTGATTTAGTTATCCTAGCCGCTCGACCCTCGCAAGGTAAAACCACGCTGGCTCTAGATATCGCTCGTCACATTGGAGTGCGGGAAAAAATACCAATCGGTATTTTTAGTTTGGAAATGTCACGCGAGCAATTAGTTGACCGCTTATTGTGTGCGGAGGCAAATGTTGATCTATGGAAAATGCGCACGGGTAAATTAACTGACAGTGGTGAAAACGACGACTTTTCCCGGATTGGCGATGCGATGGGAGTTTTATCGGAAGCACCAATATACATTGATGACACACCCCTACTCTCAATCATGGAAATGCGAACTAAAGCACGTCGCTTGCAGGCAGAACATAAGTTAGGTTTTATTATTATTGACTATTTACAGCTGATGGAGGGTAACCGATCACGTAACAGCGAAAATCGGGTGCAGGAGGTGTCAGAAATATCACGTGGCCTAAAAGCAATTGCCCGTGAGCTCGATATCCCTGTATTAGCACTATCACAGTTATCCCGAGCAGTGGAAAGTCGCACTCCGGCTATTCCACAATTATCTGACTTACGTGAATCGGGCTCAATTGAACAAGACGCTGACGTGGTAATGTTTATTTACCGCGAGGAATTATATAAGCCAGAAACTGATCGACAAAATATTACCGATATTTATGTTAAGAAGCATCGGAATGGACCGACTGGTAAATTAGAATTATTCTTTGATCATGAGCGAGTAAGTTTTAGAAATCTTGAGAAAAAGCACGAGGTGTGACGCCGTTCGTAAGTAGTTACGATGGTTGTAGTCTCTTGTTAGAGAGTAGAGGGTTAATATTGTTCTTTTTCTGGCTACGGAACTCGTCACCCCGCATAGCGGGGTTCCTCAGACATCCGCAGCTGGCGAAAAAGAACAATATTAACCCTTAAACAACATACAAGTTCGCCCAACCACTATATCTACTTACTCTTTCTGCTAGATTAAGAGTCTTTTTTACAAACCCGCTCGGCCTGCAAACGGTTTTCTCCAGCATGTCAGAACAATCCAACTATATAATTATTAATTTTAAAAATGCTTAGTAAATTGAAACAGTTTAAAGATTTAAAAAAACAAGCTAGCGATCTTAAAAGCAGTCTAGCGGAAGAAGAGGCTGTTGGTGAATCAAAAGGTGGTCTGGTAAAAATTACGATGGATGGCAATCAAGAAATACAAAACGTCGAGGTGGATGAGTCATTGCTGGCCAGTGACCAGAAAGAAACACTTGAAAGCGCTATCAAGGAAGCTTTTGCTAAAGCCATTAAAGAAGTGCAATCACTAATGATACGTAAAATGCAATCAGGTGAAATTCAAATGCCAAATTTATAATTTCTTATGTCTACTCTTCCCTCCACAGTTGAAGATCTAATTAATGAATTTGCTAAACTTCCGGGAATTGGCTACAAGTCAGCCCAACGAGTGGTTTTTTATTTAACGAAAGCTAGCAAGGATGATATAAAAACGTTCTCGGCTGCGTTAGCCAAAATGGCTGACGGCATTAATTTCTGTTCCACTTGCCAAAACTTAACTGAAGACAGTCCCTGTTCTCTGTGTGTTGACAGTCGTCGTGATAAATCCCAACTGTGTGTAGTAGAGAAACCGCTGGACGTCGTCGCTCTCGAAGATACACATAACTTTGATGGACTATATCATGTTTTGCACGGCGCTATCTCACCGATCAACGGTGTCGGACCGGAAGACATTAAAATCAAGGAATTGTTAAAGCGCGTCAAAGATAACGGCGTCGAAGAAATAATCCTGGCTACTAATCCCAATCTCGAAGGTGAGGCGACAGCCATGTATATCTCCAAGTTAATAAAACCTCTCGATATTAAAATAACCCGCATCGCGCGCGGGTTACCGACTGGTAGCGATCTTGAATACGCTGACCAGGAAACTTTATCTAATGCTCTGGCGGGGAGGAAGGAGTTTTAGTTAGCTAATTTTCTTGAGCGCGACTATCAGCCTACAATCTTCCCAATCTTTACCTTGGTGAGTTGTTGACGGTGGCCAAATACTTTTTTCTGTCGCTTTTTAGCCTTGAATTTAACACCAGTTACTTTTTTAGTTTTACTGACAGGTACGACTACTGTCGCTTCCACCTTGGCTTTCGCTACCTTAGGAGTGCCTACTTTTACATCATCTTTACCATCAGAGATCATCAAAACTTCGTCGAAAATTACTTTGTCTTTAATTTTTTTGACAGGTAATTTTTCCACAGCAATAACATCCCCTTCCGAGACTTTATATTGTTTACCACCAGTTTTGATTACAGCAAATGTCGTCATTTTTTTATAAATTTGGATAAATTAAACTTGTGGCTCATACTAACACATTTTCGCAATTTGTTAAGCCCTTTCTAAGAAATATATCTACAAACACTCCAATACTTTCTCCTCAATTTCGCTACAATTACTAACTAAAAACTTATCATTACGATCACCCTCACCCTGGCCATCGGCGAACTCTCGCACTTTTGCTCCCGCTTCCTTAACTAGCAATTTGCCGGCCATAAAATCATAGATCTCGCTGCCATCATTCAAATAAGCTTCAATTTTTCCTTCTGCTAGCAGACAAAAATCCAGACAAGGTGACCAATTAACTAGCACACGCTTGATATTTTTCCGGTGCAGCTTTTTGATCATTTCGTCAAAATACTCATAAGGACCATTATAGGCGTGAGCATAGCCAAAGGTAGCCCGCTTAATATCCTTTTCTTGACTAATCTGGATCGGTTGATCATTCACGAAAGCACCTTTCCCTTTCTGGGCATAATATGATCGTTGTAAGATGGGATCATGAATTACTGTATAATGGGCCTCATTGTTTTTGATTAATACAATACTCACCGAGTAGCGGGGAATCCCCAGCACATAATTATTTGATCCATCAAGGGGGTCAATAATAAATTCCCAATCAGATTTTCCCTCAATCAGCCCTTGTTCCTCAGCAAAAATATTGTAGTCAGGGAAATTTTGTTGCAACAACTCCACTATCGCTTCTTCTGATTCAGTATCCGCCTTAGTATAAAAATCCGAGGCCATGCTTTTTTCTTTGACCTCGAGATCTTGACCAAAATATTTAAGCAAAACCCGACCGCCTGCTTCCGCCGCCGCAATCATTTTTTTTAAAGTTTTCTCCATCTTAATACTATCTACACTCTATAACTCCTTCCACCCATCAGCCGTACAGCCATAAAACTGATTAGCGCCCCCACTACCGATAGGATTAGTGCTAAAAATCATATAGCCATAATAATCACTGGCGCAGTCGCGTAGATTGCCGTCGCTATCATAAGCTGAGGAAGCCGGATCATTTTCAGTAGGTACTTCGCGGTCACCAACTGCACCACTATCATAAGGCGTTAGGCGCATATCTAAAGCAAAAAGTGAATAAGCTGCCTGCACATTTTGCCCATGCACTAAGTTATCAGAATAAACGAAATTTCCCGTGATGTTACCATTAACTGTCAGGTCATCGTAAACCTTTACCGGTGAAGTCCCGCCATCGTTAGCGGTTGAGCGCCAGATAGCACCATCTACCCGGATATCATCGCCAAAAGTAACTGGGTTGCCAGTGCCGCCTTCGGTCGTGTTATTGATAATAGTGCCGTTAAAAAATGTTACTCCGCCTGTCCCCTGTTCACCGATATAAACTGAATTGAAACGACCAGTATTATCAACCACAAACTCTTCGTTAATGGTAACAGTAGCGGCTGGTTGTAATACGTCAGATGTAGCGGCGGCGGCTACCCCTATTAACATAAACATTCCTAGACTAACTCCCGATAAAGTTGAAATCTTTTGCCATGTTTTCATAGGTTTGATTCCTTTTTATTATTTATTTTAAATTATTTATTGCGGACAATTAGCAGTGATGTTTTTGTATTCACTTAAATACTGGCCAATCTTCGGCGGACCATAGCCTCCAATTTCAAACTGAGTGAAGAATATTTTCTCGACCCCGGCATTAAGTGCTCCTTCAAATGAACTTACTACTTCCCCCTCCGACTCGAGCACCGCCTCAGTAACCCAAATTGGCTTACTAACTCCTTTCCTATCTAGTAATTCCTTCATACCTTTTACATTCAACGTACTTGAACCACCGAAAGTAATAAAGTGAATTTTGACAGCCTCACTTTTTACAAAACAAAGCTTTATTAATGCCAAAAACAACTGTAAAAACCAGAGCCGTACCGACAATACCGGCTAGAGCGGTAGCTAAACACTCGCTAGCGACAACTGGAAAAACATAATCTGGCATTAGCGTGGTAAAGGGATATTCGAGAGCTGTGGCAATAAAACCTTTGTCCTTCGCTACTTTCTCTAACCCATCAGGTGAGGAAGAAGCCAAAAGAGATATTATTCCCCCAACCAATAACGCGACTACGACCAGATAAACATATTTTTTATTCATTTGTTTTCTCCTTATATTTCATAGCCAATAGAACTAACACCGTAATAATTCCCTCGCCCAAACCGATTAAGACATGGATACCAGCCATGGCTGGCAAAACGATATTAATTGTTTCCGTACCAGAAATTGCCAGTTCAACTGCACAAAAGCTCGCCGCTACCACCACACTTGTCCAGGCTGCGATAAAGGCAGCCAACCACATTTTTTTTAGATACTTGAACAAAAATTTATAGAAATAATAACCACCGATCGCCCCAACAATACCCATATTGAAAATATTGGCACCCAAAGCCACCAGCCCACCATCAGCAAACACTAGTGACTGCACTATCAGAATAATTGCGATCACCAAGAAACCTTCGAGTGGTCCCAACAAAATCGCTGCCAAGACACCACCCAGCAGATGACCTGAAGTTCCCTCGGCTACTGGGAAATTGATCATTTGGGCAGCAAAAACAAAAGCGGCTACCGAAGCCATTCGCCAGATTTTTTCTCGGCCATATTTAGTAAAACGAGTTTTAACTTTTCCGCTTAATTCTAAACCTTCCGTAGTAGCTAGCACCGCCTGCTTCTCTTCAACCAGTAATCGGCGGCGCACTTGCCACCACGCATGGATAAAAAAGCTAGCCGCCACTCCTAACAAGACAGTAGCCATTCCTGGAGAAAGAAAGCCGTCGGGAATATGCATATGTTACTATTTATATTGTTTTTTATTATAGCACAACCTCATAATGTGACCCCATACTATCCTTGGTTACTTCAATGCGAGCCGGAAAAGCATCTTTCATTTCCTTAATGTGGCTAACAGCTAATATTTTAGCGAAATCAGACGATATTGAGTTTATCGCCTCGATCAAACTCTCGCGACCAAAATCATCCTGAGTACCAAAACCTTCATCAATCACCAAAAATTGCAGCTTGGCACCCGCTCGACTGGCTAGTAATTTAGATAAAGCAACCCGGATAGCAAAATTAATGCGATAAGCTTCACCACCAGAAAACATCTCATAGCTTTTAACCCCCATCTCGTCTTCAATAATGATATCTAAGGTCTCCATTAAGTCCGGGCCGGTTTTTTTCTGTCTCTGAGTTAGAAATCGCACCTGCATTCGACCATCAGTCATTCTAGTCAGCAACCTATTAGCTTCCTGCTCAATTTCCGGGATAGCCGCTTCAATAATCATCGCCTGAATACCTTTTTTGCCGAAAGCGACTACTAATTCTTCATAGATAGCTTTCTTCTTCACCAACTCTCTCAAATCTTTACGCTTTGAACTAATTCCTTGTACCAGCGACTGTAAGCGCTGCAACTTCTCCTTGACACCACCATAATCGGATCGGGATTCAGCTTCAGCTTGACGCAGGTTTTTTAGTTCTTTTTCTTTCTTTCCAATTTCTTGCTCAATCTTGGTTGCCATACCAGTATCAAACTTTACTGCAACTTGAGCCTTTTCCAAAATATGTAACTCCTTCTCTTGCTTAGTCTTATTAACCACAATTTGCCGCAGGTGTTTCTCACCAGCAATTTTACTATCCCGCGCTCGCTCCCAAGCAAACTTTAAATCAGCAAACTTTTCTAACGATTCGAGCTTATTCTTAACCGCCTTGTGCTTTGCCTCATTGTAAGAAAATTGCTCTAACCGTTGGTTGATGACTCTTAGTTTATTATAACCACTCACACTATCCGCTCCTTGCCTAACAGCGCGCTCTAACTTTATTTTCTTTTTCTTAACAGCTACCAACTCGGTGGTCATTTCTTCGATTTCAGTCAACCTCCTCTTGACAACTAATATTTCACTTTCTAGTTGTGATTTGGAAACTAATTTTATCCGCCGCGCTTGGTTCTGGCTTAATGCTAACTTCAACTCCCTCTCTTCCTGAGCTATTTTCTCTCTTAGGGTCTGATAATTTTTTACTTTCTGCTCTCGTTCCCGCTGCAGCTGCGAAATAATGTCTTGGCGGTGACGAGAGGTCAAATTTTGCGCACAAAGAGGACAACTGGCGCTTTTTGTATTGCGCAAAGTATCTATTTTTTCTTTAATCTCTCGGCCCCGTTCTACTATTTGCTCTAATAATAAATGTTGGTGCGTAAGCTTGTCTTGGAATGCTTGCGCCTGTTCTTCCCTGGCTTGGACAGCTTGCTCCTGCTCTAGTAATTGAGTAAGCTTGGCAGTTGATTCTTTTTGGCAGTTGATCAACTTTCCTTTTTCCTGGATTGCTGCCTGCAACTGATTAATCCTCTCAGCTAAACGCCCTTGTTCCTGCTCACGCTGGCTTTTGGTGGCAGCGATTTCTTTTTCTACCTGCGCCTGCTGCTGCAAAAGCTGGCTTCTTTCGGCTAATATTTTATTTAATTCAGCATCTAGTTGACGAGATTTGGTGAGATCTTGGTAGCCAGTTATTATCTCTTTCTCTCGGTGCAAAATATTTTTCTCCTTGACAATGGCGTCTTCTTGTTTAGCCTGTTCGTTAGCTAAAGCAGCTAAACTTTTTTGGCTGGCAGAAATCCGAGTCACTAAATCTTTAAGCTGGGCTACCCCTTGATCATGCTTCTTTTTTCTATCATTTAAAAGAGCTAGCTCTGTCTCCATAGCTTTTACCGCCTTAGTAATTTTTGCTAAATTACCAGCGATATTTTTTGTCTGTTCTTTGAATCTATCTCTATCCTTTGCCTCAGTTTCGATATAAGCCAACTGCTGTTTCAGACCTTCAGCTCGCATAGTTATTTCTTTCACTTTGGCTTTAGCTTTATCGGTCAGCTGATCATAATAAGCCAGGTTTAAAATATCAGATAAGACTTTTTTCCGCTCCTGCGACCGTTTGATAGTAAATTCGTCGGCTCGACCTTGACGCAAAAATGCAGAGTTAATAAAAGTTTCATAGCTCATTCTCAGAGTATCAGTAATAATGTCTTGGGTTTCGGCTTTACTTGTTCCAGCTAAAGATTGCCAAGTGGCTGCTGTCTTGGATTTAACCATAAAATCTAGACTACCATGGCCACGACCTCGTGGAGTTCGTTTGCGGGACACTCGATAATAGGAACGACCTAATCTAAACTCAAAATCAATCCACATCTCACTTTTACCGTGTCGGACTAGATCATCGTCTGATTTTGCCCGTGATTTACCCCATAAAGACCAGGTAATTGCTTCCAGCAGAGAACTCTTACCAACCCCATTTGCCCCAGTCAGACACGCCAATTCCACCCCCCGTAAATCGAGGGGTTCGGCATTCTGTCCGTAGGACATAAAATTATGAAGTTGGAGACGCTGAGGAATCATTAGTGCTCTTGATTAACTTCTTCGATTATTCCTTGAGCCAACTTAGTCGCTTCTTTGACTGCTTGGCTTTTCTTTTTTCTAAGAGAGAAATACTGATTTAGAGCTTCCAGAGGAGTTATACTTTCCGCGCTGGTGACGTCAGATTTAGGTCGCTGAATTTTTATTATTTCTTTTTTAATGCCCGCTATATAGTAAGCTGGCTCTAGCGCCCGACGAACTTTATCCTCTTCTAACAAATCAGCACTTGTTTCTGGTAAAACAATATTTAATTTCACTACTGCCTCTTTTAAATTATGCTTCTTAACCGCCGAACACACCTTGGCTGTCGGATTTTTGTCTCTTTCCTTGATTTCAACTGTAATCGGGATAAATTTACGGGCGGGGGTAGAAATAAATTCAAAGTTGGCCTGTTTAGCTTTCCTTTTACCATTTATTTTCACCGCTACAAATCCTTTTTCTTCCTTAGCTTCACCAAAATCAACTCGCTCGATACTGCCCGCATAAACCACAGGTGGATTTTGATTGAGGATTTGATGTTTATGCAAATGTCCTAAGGCAACATAATCCCAAGGCTGAATAAAAAGACTAAGGGGCAACACCGCGTCATTACCAACGTATACTTTCCTTTCTGCTCCAAAAACAGCTCCCGCCACGGTGGCGTGAGCTATCAAGACAGCTGGCTGACTGGTATTAATTCGCCTAGCTAAATCTTTTACCAAATTAGATACTTTTTTAACAACCAGCTTATCGACTTCGGCAATAGTTTTTCGTTGGTATTCTTTTTTAGTAGCTAACGCATTTTTACTAATCCAGGGTAAAGTGGCAATTTGGAAAATATTCTGGCTTTTTTTATTTTTACCTAGAGTCCAACGACCAGCGGCTGACTGGGAAAAAGTTAACAACTCAGGCTTTTGCGAAATATAAACATTATCGACAGCGAGAGTTTTATAGATCTCGAGCGTGTCAGCTTCGCCAGTGGCGTTGGGCAAATCGTGGTTACCAATAATAGATACTACCGGGATGCCAGCCGCCGCTATTTTTTTGATTCGTTTGGCAAATTCTCTTTGTTGGGTGGGAGAAGGTTCGCGTGTTTTGAAAGCATCGCCGGCGAAAAAGAAAAAATCGACTTTATTTTTCAGGGTATAATCGACTGCATAATCGAAGCTATGTAAAAAATCTAAAAATCGAGAATTAAGACCCGTTTGCCGGTCAACGGTGCCATAATTTTTCATTCCGAGATGTATGTCAGCAATATGGAGAATTTTGATCATGTTTTTCGCACTTATTACCTAAGTATGACATGGCTTGCGTAATTTACCAACTTAATTATAATAGAAAAGGTAACTAAATATACAGCTTGTTTTAGTGAAACTAGGCTGGTTTTGTGCTAGTTGTTATCATAGCGGGGTAGAGCAGTTTGGTAGCTCGCGAGGCTCATAACCTCGAGGTCGCTGGTTCAAATCCAGCCCCCGCAACCAAGTTATCAATCTGTGAAGTCGTCCCGATCTGCCTGCCGCAGGCAGATCCAATCGGGGTCGCCGCAACTAAGAATATCAGGGTTTATATAATCACCACCAGTTGGGTTAGGTGGTTGTTTTAGAGCCAGGGTAGCTCAGTCGGTTAGAGCACGAGAATCATAAACTTGAGGTCGTGGGTTCGAATCCCACCCCTGGTATAAGAAAATTTAGGAGGGAGGTATAACATACCTATTTTCAAAGAGAAAAATGAGGATTTTTTTGCAGTTTGGTCAGCAGAAATGGCTTATGTTTTGGGATTTTTCATCGCCGACGGCAGCATGACAGTAAATCCCAGGGGTTCGAAATACTTGGACTTTCACATTACTGATGGAGATTTGCTGTTTAAAATAAGAGAGGTACTAAATTCCAATCATAAAATCGGGGAGAAGGTTTTACCTCATCAGAAAAAAGTTTACAGATTGCAGATTGGCAGTAAAAAAATGTTTAGTGATTTGTTAAAGCTGGGCGTTAAACCAAGGAAAACTGGACATGAAATAATGCCCGATGTGCCAAATAACTGTTTCCGAAATTTCCTAAGAGGGTATTTCGATGGAGACGGTAATGTCTGGTGTGGTTATAGCCACAAAAAGAACCACAGCCAGCCAATATTGACCCTAGTAACAGTTTTTACTTCGAAAGGTGAATACTTCTTGCGTTCTATAAAGAGATTACTCACCGAAAGACTGGAATTAAAAGGGGGTATCGGTTATCATAGTAGAGCTTACCGTTTAAACTATAGCGTCGTTGATAGTATCAAACTTTATACTTTTATGTATCAGGATTTAATGAATGATTTGTTCCTTGCCAGAAAGAAAAAAGTGTTTGAAGAATTCATAAAAATTCGTGGGCCCGTAGTGTAGCGGTTTATCACGTTGCCCTGTCACGGCAAAGATCGCCGGTTCAAATCCGGTCGGGCCCGCCAGAATTAAAAGGCTTGTTTAAGCCTTTTTTAATTTTAGGGGTGACGGGATATCGGACTTTTGTATAAAAAAACTGCTCACTTGTGTGGCAGTCAAAGTTCGAGACTTTTTGTGTTTTCTACTCCTGATCTTTTGGCGGCTTCAGAAGTGACCTACTTTCGACAAAGTCAGTGGGCTGAATTGAGTCTGCTCCGAATCCACCACCGAACCAGAAAACCATGCCAGTTGCGGTAATGCCGACTCGCCGAGACGCTCGGAGCATGCGCTGCGGGAAACCAGGATCTTCCTTTTTGGCTTGAGCCTCCCTCCCTCGAAAAAGGGTGGCATGTTCAGAAATCTTCTCGACATCGTCCATCAGTGGGTCTTCCAGATCCCCCATAATGATCCCCGCATCAGTGCCAAAAAGCATACCATGATATGGGGCAGAGACTTCCGCAGCCCTGGCAATGATCTCCTCCGCCCGTCCAACGTACTCAGGATGATCATTGAAAAACCTACGTATATTGTCGATATGAACCATGATTTGTCCCTCCTTCAGGGAATGTGCAATTCCAGTGACATCCAAAAATCTCTACTTTGTAACATAATACACAATACATGTCAACACCGCGTAAAACTTCCAAATTCTAACATATTAAAATCTCTCACCATTTCTCCCCAATCCATAGTTCTAAAATCATCCCGTAGTCCCCGCCAGTTTTAAAAGGCTTAAATAAGCCTTTTTTTGATGGGGGCGATGAGGCGATTGGACTAGAGAGTAATAAAAAACTGCCTTCTCAAAAAATAGCAGCTAAAGAACTAATGGCACAATTTCGAAAACCCATAATTGAATGGGTGCTTGTTGCCATATTGTAGATGTAGGCCAGGACCCTTAAGGACATTACGATCGGGTAACCTCAAGTCACTCGCACTGGAAGTATTCTCCTGGTATACCAGAAGTCGCTTGACATAGAAATAATTCTCGTGGGTCACCCAGGGGGCGTCGTTTTTCTTGAGCCTATCGACGGAACGCACTACCCAACTACTTGTGTCCTCGATAACCTCAATTCTTAGCATCTCGACCCTGATGACGTTTTTTTTGCCATGGTCGAGATATTCCCTGGTTCTTGTCTTGCCCTGCGAAAGTGATGGCGGCGAGAAAATCCAAACCGATGTACCGTCTTTTTGAACTTTCACGTCCGTCACAAGGAGCTTCTGACCCTCGCCAGAATTGAGCGCCCACCACTGGTACGCTCCATAGGCGCCCTCCCCCTTGTGTTCACAGGAAGGTACCGCTATCAGAACGGGAGCGCCATCATTTTTTGGCATTTGAAAAATGAGACTACCCTGCCAGTGAGTAACATGTACATCCTCAATCATGTTATACACGCTAGCGCTCCAAACCTCCTTGGTTATTCTGATGGTCTCCTTCTTCTCCGTTTGGAAAAGTATTGCACAAACGATCAGAGCAACCGCCAATGCAACACCAGCCAGTACTTCCGCTTTTTTCTTCATTGTGCCCCTCCATGCAAGTGATTTGTTTTTAAGCTACTTTCCGGATACTGGACATTAAGTCGTAGCATAAATAATAAAAACTGTCTACCCCAATAAAAGACATAGCTAGCAAGCTATTACCTTTCCCATTTTTTCATTATTGACTTTACTTGACATACATTTTTACTTTAGTATAATTTTATATAGCTAGAATATACTAATATAAACACATGAATAAGACCTCTTTAACCAGAAAACAAAAAGTGATCCTTGATTACATTTCAGACTATATTGAGAAAAATAATATGGCTCCCTTAACCACCGAGATACAGAATGAGTTAAAGTTTAAATCTACTAGATCAGTATTCCAATACTTAGATGTCCTAAAGACAAAAGGATATATAAAAAAAGACAACACTCCCAGAAGTATTAAATTAGTTGAAGATTTTAAAGATATAGATGGCCAGACTGAGCTCATTCCCCTACTGGGAACTGCCTCTTGTGGTACGCCAGCTTTCTTTGCTGATGATAATATTGAGGAGTATCTGCCGGTAGATACAAACCTGCTAGATAACTACAATAAACATAGTTACTTCCTCCTAAAAACTTCTGGCACCTCAATGAACAAAACAAACATCCATGATAAATCTATCGTGCTGGTAGAAAAGTTGGACGCTTACGAGAGTGGAGATAAGGTCGTAGCTATATTAGATGGCCTAGCTACCATTAAAACGTTACATAAAGGCAAGGATGCTTATGTTCTAACTCCAGAATCTAACGACCCTAAGCACAAACCAATCATTGTCAAGAATGAGTTTCATATAGCCGGTAAAGTGGTGTGTGAAATTCCTGACATCACTGATGTTAATAATGTTAGATATATTCCATTAAAGAATATGAACTAAAAATCATAATTCTAATACATATCAATGACCCAAGTCTGCCACTGTAAAACAAGCTTGATTCTGCACCAAAGCCAAATTATCCGCTACTTCTCGCCAATTGAGAGTTCTAAAATCGTCCCATAGCCCCTGTTTCGAATTTAACCCTTTGAACATGAGGTCATTTTTTATGAAAATAGCAGTGAATAATGAAGAATAGAATTGTAAAATTGATCACCCCCATAAAGTCTAACTGCAATAATTTAATCAACATCTCCAAATCTCGCGTCCCGATTTCAGCAACAACAAAAACGATCTACGATACGGTAGATTATTTTGAAAATAATATCTTTCTGAAAGATGAGTTAAAGATAGAGACTAAACCAGTCAGACATAAAACTGATTTAAAAAATATTATAAATTTGCATAATGATGATGGAATCAAAGATGTGGCGCAAATCAAAAGGATGGTTCAAAAGATAGAATTCGGAAATGATATCCTACATAATAATAAAATGCCTAATATTAAATTAGTTAAAACCGCCGCCGCCGAATGGGTTTTATTTGACGGGCACCATTCTCTGCTGGCCTACATGCTGGCTGGTAAGAAATATCTTCATGAGGTGCCTCAGCTAGTTGTTTTAGATGAAGAAAAAGGCTATGTCTCAGCTGAAGAAATTCTGGTATTTTTTGGAGAACATTCTAAAAAACTAAAAGGTTCGGCCTGGAGAAAAAAAGTGGTCAACTGGCAAGCAACCAAAGAAAAACAGCTTGGCCAACGCATTCAGGCCAATATGGGCGAGCTTTTAAAATCTATTATTTTTTTCTAAGCTCAGCCTAGCCAGTAGATAGGATATGGTAGATTCTGCTCCCTGGTTTAGATTTATCGAAGATTTGCCAAGTCCGTCATGACAACCACCAGTTGCCTCATCGTAGATTACCTGGCTTAGTGAATTTTTACCCATAAACCACTGGAAGGCTGTATTAGCCTTTTCCAGATAGCTCTCGTCTTTCGTTATTTGATACGCTAAAACAAGTGTTTGCACCATAGAAGCTACGTCTACAGGCTGCTGATCAAACCGTGCTTTCTGGCCATTCTGGAAATACCAACCATCATGTCCGACTGGAGCAAACATTTCAGCTTGGAAGGTGACCGAAGATAAAAAATCCAAGGTTGACTTTGCAATTTTAAGGTATTTTTCATCCCGAGTAGCCAGATATGAATAAAACAGTGCTTCCGGCAATTTACTATTTGAATAGGTAAGATGTCGTTCAAACCACTGCCAGTTATCGCTAGAATGTTTTTTGTATAATGACACTAAATGATTGGCGAGCCTCCTCAGCTTGTCAATATTTTTGGCTGTGGGTCGCGCAGTGTTATAAAAATATAATCCCAAAATTATGAAAGAAACCGCCCGGGGATATTTAATATTACTTATCACCGTTAACGCCTGGAGAAAAATATTTTCTGCTTCGTTTTTTATTGCTTTGGGAATCGAACCGATAGAAATGAGATATCCTAAAGACCAAATTGCCCGACCGTGAGGATCGTGAATCCAATTAGCTAAGTTTATTTTTCTGGCGTAGTCGACATAATTATATAATCTGCCATTTTTCTGCTGAACATAAGCGATAAAATTTAGATATTTTTTTATCGAGCTTAATTTAGAACTATCCTTAAACTGGTTAAAATAACGACAACAAACAACTAACGCTCTAGCATTATCATCAAGCGTGTATCCAGTTGATTTATCCGGAACGAGGCCATTAGCAAACTGGATAACGCCAAATTCATCCGTAAGCTTTGTGAGATGAGTTAACTTCACTTTCTGGAGTATTGTTTCATGCTTCTTTGAAATTACAACGTACTTGTTAAAAAGCTTTCTATAAGCAAGAGCAACATTGGGCCAAGTCATAAACCTGGTATAGGCGTAGGTGTTTTTCTCCATGCTTTCTTTCAAGCGAGGGTTTGATAATAAATTGATAATCGCGTCAGAAAATGACTGGGGATTTTTAAATTCAACAATTATCCCTCTATCTGATTTAACTACGTCAATGGCGTGAAGGGATGGTGTTGAAATGACTACTCGACCACAGCCCATAGCATAAGCTAAAGTGCCGCTGGTTATCTGGTTGGGATCAAGTCCGGAAGAAATATATATATCGGCCGCTTGCAGATAACTTATTACTTCTTTTAATTTAAGGTATTTATTATAAAATTTTACATTATTTTGTAGGCCCAACTTTTTGACTTTATCCTCTAAATAATTCCGATACTTCTCCCCTTCTTTTTTTCTGACGACGGGGTGTGTTTCCCCGACAATCAGATATAGGACATCGGGGAATTTCTTAATAACTTCGGGTAGAGCCTCAATAACATATTCATAGCCTTTGCCTGGATTCATCAAACCAAATGACAAGAGTACGATTTTTTCTTTTAAACCCATTCTGGATTTTTCTTTTTTGCTTTTAGCAAACGGAACCGGGGGCATTCCATGAGGAATAACTGCAATGTCGGTCTTTATTTTATATTCGTTTCTGAGAATCTCAACTGCTTTGTTCGTCATTACGATCAAGCACGCCGACTTGTTCGCTAGATCCTGCACAATTTTTTTTAATTTATCATTAGGATTTGGCAAAACTGTATGGAAAGTGATTATGGCTGGTTTTTTTATTATTTCTAGAAAAGGAATTAAATAATTCCCAAAACTCCCGCCAAATATACCAAATTCATGCTGAATATTAATAAGTTTAATGGCTTTTATTTTATTAATTTGCTTGGCAGTATTGATATATTCCTGAATATCAGTATCACTTATTTGCAAAATAACTTCTTTAGGATAATTATAGATATTTGTCACGTCATTGTTCATCGCCAGAATTTTGGATTTACTCAAAGGTGATAAATTCTTATCCATCACTTTGATCAAATCTCTGGTATAGGTGGCAATACCACATTCTCGGGGTGGAAAGGTCGCCAGATACAGTACCCAGGAAGTTTTTTCACTATCTTTCATATTATTGTTAGCAAAAGTCCTAGTAATTTGTTAATTTTTTGATTTTGCTTCGTTTAATAATTCAGCCAACAATTCATTAATATCAAGAGACGCTACCGCGATGCGTTTGTCGGCAGCACCATAATAGATATATAGTCTATTCCCAAATTGAGCTGTTCCAGTAGGAAAGACAACATTATCAACATCTCCTTTTAGCTCCCATTCCTCTTCCGGCGAGAAAAGAGGTTCGCGAAGATGCCCGATGACTTTACCTGGATCTTCTTTGTCTAAAAGGGCTGCTCCGGCTCGATAGATCTTACCACTATTTGAATCTTCAACAGCATGGTAAATAAGCAACCAGCCCTTATCTGTTTCCAGCGGGGGACATCCTCCGCCAATATTCCTCGATTCGAACCAATATTTTGATTCTAAAACTACATAATCGGAGAGTTTTTTCAGATAGTTCAGCCAGTATTCAGTGTTTAATTCGGCAAAGTCATTAAAATAGGCTATTTGGATGTCTGGCAAGATCCGATGGATCAAAGCGAATTTTCCTTTTATTTTCTGGGGGAATATAAAATGATCTTTTTCCCAGAGGAGAACGCCTTTTCCGACAACATCTTCATAGTATGACTTAAAGAAAAAATACCTGTCCTTCAATTTTGACTTTACTTCGTGGAATTTTTCTTCCGCCAAGTCATAGGATATTTGAGGAGTTATTATTCCCCTTTTTTCAAATTTTTTTAAGTCTTGACTGGTAGCCAGAGCACCAAGGGCATTTTTTCCGTCGTAAGCAACGTAAAACAGGTAATATATCCCATCTAAAAAAACTATTCTGGGGTCTTCGGTGCCCCTTTTTTCATAATCAAATTCGGGGAATAGAACTGGTTTCTGGTATCTTTTAACAACCTTTAGCGGACCAGCTAACTCACAATGACCGATGCTGGAATGATTTCCTTGTCCGACTGCCCGATAAAACATCCGGATTGTTTTCCCTTCCTGAACACAAGCTGGATTCAAAACGGCTTGATTTTCAAATTCCGATTCGGTCGCCTCAAGAATAACACCTTCTTTTTTTACAAACACCATTTATTTATTTTATTAGCTTTTTTTACTAAAGCTTTTCAATAGTATGTTCTGCGCAAACTTAATACCTTCTCATCCTAACAAACAACAACACTATTTCCAATCTATAATGAATGGTCTAAGTTCATGCTATTTCAAGCCAGTACACTGTTATATAACAGAAAACAAAAAACTGCCTACTCTCTCTAATTCAAGACTAATTAGCAGTTCTAACAATGTCTACCGGGGAGAAACAGTAATTGGCGAAGGGGTTTCGAGCCCAAAATCAAAATTGGGAATCATCGTTGCCGGTTTATCTGATTCCTGGCTTAAATAAATTGATTTTAATTCATCAACAATAATATTTATCAGTTCTTTTGATTTACGCTCATTTATCTTTTTACTATGATCCCAATCTATTCCCGGGTTGGAATTCCCTTCTAGAAAATATAAATTTCCGTTATTGCTGCGAATAAAATCCAAAGAATACAGAGAATGTTCTAAATCCAACTTTGTGCCTAATTTTTTAATTATTTTTTTGGTCATAGCCCGAACATCTTCGGGTATTGTTTTCCTCTTCATATAGACCAAGTTTCCCCCTTGATGTTCATTGCATTTATATTCCCCTTTTTTCGCGATTCTTATATAGGTCTGGATGATTTTATTGTTCAGAATTATAACTCGTAAATCAATGAATCCCTGATATTTGCCAAAAACAAATCCCCGATTGCAATTAATAAACGGCTGAAGGATATAAGATAATATTTCTTTTACTTTTCTATCTGACCGGTAATGCTGCGCGATTACTTTTGAACCAGATTTGGCAAAATCCACTTTATATATTTTATAGCCACCCACCCCTGTTTTATCTTTTACTATATGGCAATCGTGAAAATCAACTCCGTTTCTATGACTTTTAAATAACTTATCCAATTCACTCTTCGCCAAAACTATTTTTCGTTTTAAGGGGCTATTTATTTCAACTGAGGGTATAGCAAATTCTTTAAAACGTTTGTAGGTGTTTAATTTATTCTGAAAAATATCTTTTATTTTTCTATTACTGAACATATAAACGGACTCATCAGCCGTAAGCAACCTCAATTTATTTTTTTGCTTGCTAGAAGAAGGAGTAAATTTATCGAATAGAACTTGAGAATGCGCCTGGCCATAATTTCTGATCCATTTTTTATCATACGTCCAAAAACCTTCAAAAAAACCTGGTCCAATAATATCTTTAGACGATACAAAGGCAGCCTCGAGACCTATTTTTTGGCAGCGTGACAAAAAATAACGATAACTATCGTTGTAACCTTCATGCCTGCCCTTAGATGAAAACGGGGTATTTTCTCCATATTTCTCATCATTGGGGCTATTGGCGACCAATTCTGAGTAGACGACGATTACATCAAAAGCTTTTATTTCTCTATCCATATTCATCTTGATCTATATACTAGTAATTACAGACAATTCATTATAACTGAAATTGCCCTTAAAGTAAACCATAAATCAAAAAGGCCGAATATATGATTGGTAATTTGTTGGAGTAACAAAAAACTGCCTATTTTGAAAAACGGCAGTCTAACGCGAAAATAAGCACTAAAAGAAATACTTATTTAACAAAAACAACAGCTCAGGGTGGAATTTTTCCCCATTTTCGGCCATCTCTTTGATCTTTTCCATCGGGAAAAAACTAACTTTTTCTACAACTGCTAGATCGGGATCAAATGGTCCATTAAAGATGGATTTAAAGGTAATTAAGAACTTACTTGGAGTCTCTTCAGCTTCATAATAATCTTTGCTAAACTCTGCGAGCTCACTTTTTGTTCCTAATTCTTCGTCGTATTCCCTTATTGCTGCTGCCTGGCAAGATTCTCCTGACTTAACATGGCCGCCAACTGCTGTTGACCAATGCTGGGGACAAAAAGAAACTTTGGCACTTCTCAGTTGCAAAGCCATTTTATTCTTATCGTTGAAAATCAAAACGTGCACTATTCGGTGACACAAAGACTTTTCATAAACTTCATCTTTCGAAGCATTCCCGATTACCTCGTCTTTTCTATTAACAATGTCTAATATTTCCATTTTGTTGTTGGAAGGATTATTTTATCTTTTTCGTTTTCTTATTTTGCAAATGTTTGTCATTTTTTGGTGAAATGATACTTTCCCCCGTCTGTTTTTCTATCTCTTTCCTCGCTTGCTTCGACACATTCCCCCCTTTTTGAGCTACCTTTTTATTTTCAGCCAAGTCTTCGGGCTTCTTTTTCTTCGATATTTCAGTAGTCGAAGCTTCCGCCAACATATTAAGAACTAGCTCAAGGTTGGTCATATTATCTCTCAAATTCTGCTTTTTAAGTCCTTTGAAAATTTTGTACTGTTTTACAGATTTTTCCGCCCAAGCTTTGGTGATCTCATCAGTCAAAATGGCATATGCCAAACCTTCTTTCACACCTCTCTCATTCCATTCATCCGTAAGTTCTTTTCTAATCTCGATGCTTTTGAGTCTCTGATTTATCCATTCTTTGGAATAGCCTTTTTTGAAATATGTTTGCATCGCTCGATCAAAAGCCAATTCAGGATCTTCAGTTTCTTCTATTCGCTCATAACCCACCTTAGCAAGCCATAATTTAAAAGGCTCAGCCTTTGGCGATGGAATTGACTGGATAAGTCTTAGTATATTTTCGGTATCCAAAGTATCTGTAATTCTCATTTTTCCGTCTTCTGCTAATATTTTCAAACGGTTACAATTTGTAACCGTTTCATTCCCTTCCTTTTTCAGCCTATGTTTTAATACTTTCCAATAATTCCGAGCATTTTGATGAGTTTTTTGGTCTGATAATATCTCAACTACATCAATAATCGAAAAAAACCAAAGTTCTCTTTCTTCGTCCCAGTGACGACGAACTTGTTTTTCATGGAAAAGGACTATTGAATTATCTTTTTGGGTCATGATTTTAAAATTTACCAGTTGAATACCATAATTATAGCACAGTGGTAAAATCACATTTTTCTGTTTTGTGTATTAATCCATCTCATCTTGTTGATAGTTGGGTGATAATTGTTGTAAATAAATGCTTTCCTTCCCTACCACCCCTAATAATGCTAAAATAGTGTCAATAAGTAACAAAACATTAACCTCACCACATGCTCATGCAACCCAAAAAACTTACTCGGTCTCTCATTCTCGGAGGTATCGTCCTCATCGTGCTGGTTATCCTACCCAACCTCATTCGCTTATTCACCGACTGGTTGTGGTTTAAAGAACTTGGCTTCGCAAATATCTTCACTACCACCCTAGGAGCTAAAATGTCGCTAGGGTTAATTGTGGGCTTGGTCACCTTTGCCCTAATTTATCTCAATGCTAGGATCGCCACTCACTTCACCCGCAATCAACAAAATACGACCCCCTGGGAAAAGCTAGGTGTACCCATCGGAAAATATGTAAACAAGATTTTTCTACCGATTGCTTTACTGATCGGACTATTTAGTGGTCTGGCTGCCAGTGGCTTGTGGCAAACAGTCTTAGAATATCTCAACGCTACCCCTTTTAATACCGCCGACCCCATATTTGGTCGGGATATTTCTTACTACTTTTTCATCCTCCCTTTTATTAAAGCCCTCATTGGCTTTGGCTTCTGGATAATCATCGTCTCCCTAATTGGAGCTAGCTTCATCTATCTCGCCCGGGGCGTTCTAACCATTCCTCAACAGATCGTCAAGCTGGGCATCGGCGGGCAACTGGCCGCTAGCCCAAGCACCTCAGAGCCAAGCATTAGTCACCGACACCCGGCCAGAGTTCACTTATTAATCCTAACGGCTATTATTTTCCTACTCATCGCTCTCAAAACCCATTTCGTCCGCATTCCAGAACTACTTTACTCCGTGACCGGATCGTTTGTCGGCGCTAGCTACACCGATATCCACGCTACCCTACCCCTACTGCGAGTAATTACTGTGGTTGCCTTAATTAGTGTCATTTTCACTCTCATTAATATCTATCGCCGTAAAAACCGTTTTGTCCTCTTGGCCGTTGGACTCTACTTCATCGCCTTAGCTGTCGGTGGAGTTTATCCCGCCCTAGTACAAAAACTTAGTGTTGTCCCCAATGAGTTAGATAAGGAATCGCCTTATATCAAATACAATATCGCCGCCACCCAAGCGGCTTGGAGACTCGATCAAGTGGAAAAACGTGATATCACCGCTGATACTGCCTTAACAATGGACGATATTAACCAGAACGAATTAACTATTAAAAACGTCCGCCTTTGGGATCGCGAACCACTACTTGATACTTTTTCCCAAATCCAGGAAATCCGTACTTACTATGACTTTATTTCGGTTGATAATGACCGCTACACTATCAACGATGAATATCGCCAAGTTATGCTCTCACCACGAGAGTTAAATTCTGCTAGCTTACCCAATAAAACATTTATTAACGAACGTTTTACTTTTACTCACGGTTACGGATTAACTTTAGGGCCAGTCAATCAAGTAACAAACGAGGGTCTACCACTGCTATTTGTCAAAGATATCCCCCCCACTTCGGCTGTCGAGTCTCTAAAAGTTAATCGTCCCCAAATATATTACGGCGAACTCTCCAGTGATT
>Ga0180009_10000508_pt1 | contig 54122 bp, 52 predicted proteins | sample OS_PC_MetaG_FD_123537 | JGI IMG/M metagenome (GOLD analysis project Ga0180009, IMG submission 123537) | Groundwater microbial communities from the Aspo Hard Rock Laboratory (HRL) deep subsurface site, Sweden - OS_PC_MetaG | ecosystem: Environmental > Aquatic > Deep subsurface > Groundwater... | reverse complement strand
CTTCCAGAAGTGGTACGGCATGAAGCCCACCACCCCGATCATCTCCGGCGGCATGAACGCGCTGCGCCTGCCCGGCTTCTTCGAGAACCTGGGTCACGGCAACGTCATCAACACCTCCGGCGGTGGCTCCTACGGCCACATCGACAGCCCGGCGGCCGGCGCGATCTCGCTGCGCCAGTCGTACGAGTGCTGGAAGTCGGGCGCTGACCCGATCGAATACGCGAAAGAGCACAAAGAGTTCGCCCGCGCCTTCGAGTCCTTCCCCGGCGATGCCGACAAGATCTTCCCCGGCTGGCGTGAAAAGCTGGGCGTGCACAAGTAAGGTCGCGGAGGGCGAAGCATATCGTCCCCTCGTGGGGCGGTTGAGGCGGGCCTAGCCGCCGCAAACCGCCCCTGCGCTACACGCCCCCGGCTTGCTGGGGGCGTTTTTTCTTCCGTCGTGAGGAATCAAGATGACCGACAAAAACCAGTACAAGGTTGAACAGGAACCCTTCTACCAGCTGCAGAAGAACGAAGTCGCGCTGTACGAGGCCGCCTATCGCAACCGCCTGCCGGTGATGGTGAAAGGCCCGACCGGCTGCGGCAAGTCGCGCTTCGTCGAATACATGGCGTGGAAACTCGGCAAACCCTTGATCACCGTCGCCTGTAACGAGGACATGACCGCGTCCGATCTGGTGGGCCGCTATCTGCTGGAAGCCAACGGCACCCGCTGGCTCGACGGCCCGCTCACCGTCGCCGCGCGCATTGGCGCGATCTGCTATCTGGATGAAATCGTCGAGGCGCGCCAGGACACGACCGTGGTAATCCATCCGCTGACCGACCACCGCCGAACGTTGCCGCTGGACAAGAAGGGCGAGCTGGTCCACGCGCACCCCGACTTCCAACTGGTGATTTCCTACAATCCCGGCTACCAGACGCTGATGAAGGACCTGAAGCAGTCGACCAAGCAGCGCTTCACTGCCTTCGACTTCGACTACCCCGATGCCGCGCTGGAAGCACAGATCGTGGCGAAGGAAACCGGCATGGACGAAACGGTCGCCGCGCAGCTGGTGAAGATCGGCGGCGTGGCGCGCAACCTGAAAGGGCATGGGCTGGACGAAGGCATCTCGACGCGCCTCTTGGTATACGCCGCAACGCTGATCAAGGACGGCGTCGAACCGCGCGACGCCTGCCGCATGGCCATGGTGCGCCCGATCACCGATGACGCCGATATTCGCGATACGCTGGATCACGCGATCGATGCGACGTTTGCGTAAGCTCTGAACGTGCCCCACACGACTGAATACCAGCATCCCCTGATGGCTGCCTACTGGAAGCAGCTCGACACCCGCTTCCCGCAGATGGAGGCGGTATTCGACGATCTGATGGCGGAAGCGCTGGCGGTGTTGACGCGCGATGGCATCGACGCCTATCTCGAAGCCGGACGCGTCATCGGCAAGCTGGGGCGCGGCGTCGAGCCGATGCTGGCGTTCATGGAGGAGTGGCCGTCGGTTGCCCAATCCGTCGGCGAGGCCGCGTTGCCGGCGGTGATGACGCTGATCCAGCGCCTGCAGAAATCGCCCAACGGCCGCGCGATCACCCCCTTCCTGCAGACGCTGGCACCGGTGGCGCGGCGGCTGCAGTCGCAGGCACAGCTGCAGCATTACCTCGACATCACCCTGGACCTGAAAGCGCGCACCACCGGCTCCATCCACGGCCACCACACCACCTTCCCGAGCCCGAGCCTGCCGGCGTTCTTCGCCCAGGCGCCCCATCTGCTCAGCCAGCTGACGCTGGCCGGCCTGAAGAACTGGGTCGAATACGGCATCCGCAACTATCGCACCCACCCTGAGCGGCAGCAGGACTACTTCAGCCTGCAATCGGCCGACGCCCGCGCGGTGCTGCAGCGCGAGCGCCATGGCACATTGCTGGTGGACGTCGAGCACAAGCTCGATCTGTACCTGCGCGGTCTGTGGCAGGACGGTGATCACCTGGTGCCGTACTCCACCGCGTTCGACGAACTGCGGAAACCCATTCCCTACTACGACAAGCTCGGCATCCGCCTGCCGGACGTGTACGACGATGTGCGGGTTGAAGAGGGCGTGGTCATCAGCGGACTCGACCGCTACCGCGCGGCGCTTGCCCACATGGTCGGCCACCGCCGCTGGTCCAAGGTGCAGATCGCCGACAACTGGAGCCCGTTCCAGCGCATGGCGGTGGAGTTCTTCGAGGACTGCCGCATCGAGACGCTCTTGATCCGCGACTACCCTGGCCTGCGCCAACTGTTCCTTGCGCTGCACCCCAAGCCTGCGGAGAACGCCTGCGATCCGGAAACCACCTCCTGCCTGCGCCACCGCATGGCGATGCTGTCGCGCGCACTGCTCGATCCGGATCACGGCTACACCGATGCGGCCCTGAACGACTTCGTCGGCCGCTTCCATGCCGTGATGGAGCAGGGCGTATCCTCTACCCGAGAAATCGCCGCGCTGGCGCTCGCCTACGTCGCCAAGACCCGGCTCCAGAGCGACCAGTTCGCCAAGGTTCATTTCGACGACACCGTCGTCGATTACCGCGACGACAACCGCCAATTGTGGAAATTCATCGAGGCGGGCGACGAGGAAGAAAGCTTCGACGAAAAGCGCAAGATCGAGCCGGGCGAGGAAATCCGCGGCCTGCCGCCGCGCCACTACCCCGAGTGGGACTACGCGAGCCAGACCTACCGCCCGGACTGGGCCAGCGTGTACGCCGCGCTCCACCCCAGTGGCAACGCCGCCGACATCGACCGCCTGCTCGCCAAGCACGCCGCGCTCGCCAAGCGGCTGAAGAAGATGCTCGATCTGTTGAAGCCGCAGGACAAGGTGCGCATCCGCTACCAGGAAGAGGGCAGCGAGCTCGACCTCGACGTCGCGATCCGTTCGCTGATCGACTTCAAGGGCGGCGCCACCCCCGACCCGCGCATCAACATGAGCCACCGCACCGATGGCCGCGACATCGCGGTGATGCTGCTGCTCGATCTGTCGGAATCCTTGAACGAAAAGGCGGGCGGCTCCGACCAGACCATCCTCGAACTCAGTCAGGAGGCCGTGTCGCTCTTGGCCTGGTCGATCGAGAAGCTGGGCGATCCGTTCGCGATCGCCGGTTTCCACTCCAACACCCGCCACGACGTGCGCTACCTGCACATCAAGGGCTACGGCGAGCACTTCAACGACGACGTCAAGGCGCGGCTGGCCGCGATGGAAGCGGGCTACTCGACCCGCATGGGCGCGGCGATGCGTCACGCCGCGCATTACCTCGGCGCGCGTCCGGCCGACAAGAAGCTGATGCTGATCCTCACCGACGGCCGCCCATCCGACGTCGACGCCCACGACGAGCGCCTGCTGATCGAAGACGCGCGCCAGGCGGTCAAGGAGCTCGACCGCGACAGGATTTTCACCTACTGCATCAGCCTCGACCCCAAGGCCGACGAATACGTCGGTGACATCTTCGGCCGTCAGTTCACCGTCATCGATCACATCGAACGGCTGCCGGAGCGGCTGCCGCAGCTGTTCATGGCGCTGACCAAATAGCCGTTTTTCGCCTGCCAGGGTACCGAACCGAACGCCGGATTCCCCGTACTTGGCGGGGCCCGGATTTACTCGGGGGTCGATTTGCGCTAGAATGCTTTTGCGCAAAACATTATTGCGATGCGTTAAATTCGGGTTTGCCCGCAGGCAAACCCGCATAAAAACAAGCAATTGCCGGCCGACAGCGCGCCCGTGATTTTTCCGTCCGCAACACCGGTGTTGACGCCTTCCACCAGAAGGCTCGCCCATACGCCCGGGCATCCTGCCGATGCCCCGCCCCGCCCGGATGCTGATCGCAGCGTCCGGGCGTCCATCCAACGAGCATGCCGATGGCATGCCCCGATATTGGAGATGACATGTTTGACCTGACCGAAGGTTTCGATCTGAACCCGACTGCCCCTGCGCCGCAGGCGCATACGCCGCTAACCTGCGCCGCGGTGCTGGGTGCCGGCGCCTGGGGCACGGCCCTGGCCAGCGCCCTGCAGCGCGGTGGCGTACCCACCTGGTTGTGGGCCCGCCGCCAGGCGGTCGCGGAAGCGATCCACAGCCGCAACCATCATCCGCACTGCCTGCCGGGAATCGCCCTGCCATCCGGACTCGGCGCCACCACTGACATGGCGCACGCCGTGCACGGCGCACAACTGGTCATCCTCGCCGTGCCCTCGGCCGCCACCCGGGACATCGCCCGCCAGCTCGCGCCGCTTTTGAAGCCGGGCACGGTGGTGCTCACTGCCAGCAAGGGCATCGAGCAGGGCAGCGGCGCACTGATGACGCAGGTGCTGGACGAGGAACTGGGCAAAACCCTGTTGACCGGATCGATCGGCGGACCCAGCTTCGCTGACGAAGTGGCGGGCGGCAAATCCACCCTGCTGACGCTGGCGCTGCCGGCGCTGGAACGTTTCCACCCGCGCTACAAGGATGCGCGCAGGGTTGCCGACAGCCTGGTGCAGCAACTCGCGCTGGCCGGCATCTCTCTGGAACTGACCCGGGATGTCGTAGGTGCCCAGGTGGGCGGCGCACTGAAGAACATGATCGCCATCGCCTGCGGCATGGCCACGGCGCAGGACCTGGGCGAAAACGCGCGCGCCGGCATCATCACCCGCGGCCTCGACGACATGCGCCGTCTCACCCTGGCCATGGGTGGCCGCATCGAAACCCTGTTTGGCAGCAGCGGCATCGGTGACCTGTTCCTGACCGCCGCCTCCGAACAGTCGCGCAATACGCGGCTCGGCATGCGGCTTGGACAACCGGGCGGCGCGGCCGAACCCGATGACGGTGCGCTGAGCGAAGGTGCCGTCAGCGTGATCTCGGTGCAGATTCTGGAACGCAAATATGGCCTGCGCCTGAACGTGGCCGCCGCCGTGCGCGATGTGCTGGCGCAGCGCCTGCCTGCCGGCCAGGCCCTGCAGCAACTGCTGCACGACAACGCCCCGGCGGTGCTGCCGCCGGTGGCGCGCACGCCGCGTCCCGCCACGGTGCGGCCGCGCATCGGACGCGACAGCGAAACGCGTCCGGCCGTGCAGCCCTGGGGCTTGAGTTATGCGTAAGGCCGACGACAGCACGCCGCAAACCATCCTCGCCACTGACCTCGACGGCACCTTTCTCGGCGGCAGCAGCGAAGAACGCGCCACGCTGTACGACTGGATCGCACAGCGCCGCGACGAGATCGTGCTGATTTTCGTCAGCGGGCGCGGCCTCGACTTCATGCGCGGCCTGGCTAAAGAACTGCCGGTGCAGCCCGACCACCTGGTCGGCGACGTCGGCACCAGTGTCGCCTGCGGGCCGTGGTATGCCCCGCTGCCGCATCTGGAACAGTGGCTGGATACCTGCTGGCCGGCCGATGCGCACGCACGCATCGACCAGCTCATGCAGCAGCATCCGGGGCTGCGCGAACAACCGGGCGTCAGCGGGCGCCGCCGCTCGTATTACTACGAGGACCCCGGGCACGCCGATGCGGCGCAGCGCGAGGTGCAGCAGCTGGGCTTTGACGCCCTGATCTCCGACAACCTCTATTTCGACGTGCTGCCGCGCGGCGTGCAGAAAGGACCGACCCTGCTGCGCACGCTGCAGGCGCTGAACCTGCCGGCGCAGCGCACGCTGGTCGCCGGCGACACGCTCAACGACCTGTCGATGTTCGACACCGGCCTCGCCGGCGTCGCCGTGGGCAACCGCGAAGCCGCACTCGACGCGGCGATCCAGCAACACGACAACGTGTACCGCAGCCCCCACCCGGGCGCGGCCGGCGTGCTCGACGCGCTGCAACGCTTTCACCGAACGGAGGACTCCTATGGCTTCATCACTGGTCATCGTCTATCACAGGCAGCCCTATGAGGAGCATGTCGTGGACGGCAAGACCGTCTTCAGGGAAAACGCTAGCCCCAACGGCATCGTCCCCGCGCTGAAGGGCTTCATCGGGCAGACCGAACGCGCCAGCTGGGTCGCCTGGAAAAAGGCTGCCGCCGGCAAGCCGCTCAAATTCGAACGCCGCATCACCGTGGAAGACAGCTACGGCAGCTACGATGTGGTGCGGCTGCCGCTCACCAGCGAGCAGATCGGCCAGTTCTACCACGTCACCTCGAAAGAGGCGCTGTGGCCCATTATCAACAGCTTTCCGTCGCTGTACTCCACCGAAAACTGCGACTGGGCCACCTTTCGCGAAGTCAATCGCCTGTTCGCCGAAGCGGCCTGCGAAGAAGCGGCGCCCGGTGCCGTGGTATGGGTGCACGACTACAACCTGTGGCTGGTGCCGAAATTCGTGCGCGAGATGCGGCCCGACGTGCGCATCGCCTTCTTCCACCACACGCCGTTCCCGCCGGCGGACGTGTTCAACATCTTTCCGTGGCGCGACGAGATCATCGACAGCCTGCTGGATTGCGATGTGGTCGGCTTCCACATCCCGCGCTATGCACGTAATTTCGTCGCCACCGTGCAGTCGCTGCGTCCGGTCGACGACGTGGTCGAGCGCGAGGTGCCCGACGAATTGCGTGCCACCGGCACCGCGCTGTCCGAACCGCTGACGCCGGTGTCGATGACCTGCAAGGGCCGCACGATCCAGATCGATGCCTTCCCCATCGGCACCCACGCCGGGATGATCCGCAGCACCGTGCAGCAGCCCGACAAGGCGGCGCAGGTCGCGCAGATCCGGCGCGACATCCCGCAGGAAAAAATCATCGTCTCGGTCGGCCGCGTCGACTACGCCAAGGGCACGCGCGAAATGCTGCTGGCCTACGAGCGCCTGCTGCAGCGCCGTCCCGAGCTGCACGGCAAGGTCAAGCTGCTGGTGACTGCGGTGGCGGCAGCCGACGGCATGCGCGCCTACAAAAAGGCGCAGCAGTACATCGAGCAGCTGGTGGGGCGCATCAATGGCCATATCGGCACCCTGTCGTGGCAGCCCATCCTGCTGTCGACCACGCCGATGCCATTTGCCGACACGCTGTGCTACTTCCGCGCCGCCGACATCTGCTGGATCACGCCACTGCGCGATGGCCTCAACCTCGTCGCCAAGGAATTCATCGCCGCCCATGTCAACGAAAGCGGCGTGCTGGTGCTGTCTGAATTCGCCGGCGCCGCGGTCGAGCTGCAGGACGCCGTGCTGGTCAATCCCTACAGCCTGGTGCAGATGGACGCGGCGATCGACCGCGCGCTCGACATGCCGCGCGACGAACAGCGCGCCCGCATGCAGCGCATGGATGCGCTGATCGACCGCTACGACATCGGCCACTGGACCCGCCATGTGCTGGAGATTTTCGCCCAGCTGCGTGCGCAGCCCGTCGAAACCCGGCAGGCGGCCTGACGCCCCCGCCGCGCGCCCTTTCTCTTTCTGATCCACCGCCCAGCCCACGCCCGCCGGATGACCGGCGGGCCGGCACCGGCATGACCCCGAGGTTCCCCTTATGACTTTGCGCAACCAGGTCCAGCTGATCGCCTATCCCGACCGGATGGGCACCAACCTGGCCGATCTGTACGACATCATCGACCGCCATTTTTCCAGGGCCATCGGCGGTGTTCACATCCTGCCGCCATACCCGTCGAATGCCGACGGCGGTTTTTCGCCGCTGACCCACAAGGAAATCGACCCCAAATACGGCAGCTGGGCCGACGTCGAGAAAATCTCGGCACGTTTCGATCTCTGCCTCGACCTGACGCTCAACCACATCTCCGACGAATCCGAGGAGTTCAAGGACTTCGTCGCCAAGGGTTACGATTCCGAATACGCCGACCTCTTCGTGCACGTCGACCAGCTCGGCCCGATCTCGGCTGACGATCTGGCGCGCATCCACATCCGCAAGGAAAAGGAACCCTTCCGTGAAGTGGTCTTCGCCGACGGCAGCCGCGGCCGCGTCTGGTGTACCTTCACCGAACACCAGATCGACCTCAACTTCAGCTCGCCCAAGACCTATGCGCTGATGGAGGACTACATCAAGTTCCTCACCGCGCGCGGGGTCAAGCTGTTCCGCCTCGATGCGTTCGGCTACACCACCAAGAAAATCGGCACCAGCTGCTTCCTGGTCGAACCCGACGTCTACGACATCCTCAAGTGGATCGACGGCGTCGCCCGGGAAAACGGCGCCGACACGCTGCCCGAGGTCCACGACCACGCCAGCTTCCAGTACGCCATCGCCTTGCACGGCATGCACCCCTACGGCTTCGCGCTGGCGCCGCTGCTGCTGTTTTCGCTGCTCGACGCCAACAGCACCTACCTCAAACAGTGGCTGCGCATGTGTCCGCGCAACCAGCTCACCGTGCTCGACACCCACGACGGCATCTGCATCCCCGACGTCGAAGGCGTGCTGCCCAAGGACAAGATCCAGGCGGTGATCGACAACGTCAGCCAGCGCTCGGCCGACCCCATCCTGCGTCGCTCCGCCGCCAACGTACACAGCGTCGGCGCGATCTACCAGCTCACCTGCACCTACTACGATGCCTTGAAGCGCAACGACGACGCCTACATCGCCGCCCGCGCCATCCAGTTCTTCGCACCCGGCATTCCGCAGGTCTATTACGTCGGCCTGCTCGCCGGCAGCAACGATCTGGAATTGATGGAAGCCACCGGCGAACTGCGCGACATCAACCGCCACGCCTACAGCGCGGACGAAGTCGCCCAGGCGGTGAAAAGTCCCGTGGTGCGGCGCCTGCTCAAGCTGATGGAATTCCGCTGTAGCTACCCCGCGTTCGACGGCGTGTTCCACCTGATGTATTCGAACGAAAGCAGCGTCGCCATGTGCTGGCGCCACGGCGAACTGCGCTGCGAGCTGTTCGTCGACCTCAACTTCAAGAAGGCGACGATCAGCTACGTGGACGAAAAATCGAAACGCTGGCTGAGCATGCGCTGCTAGGCGACCGCTAACGGCTGAGGACGCACCGTTTCGAGCGTCCTCCCCGCATAATCCGGTATTCAAATTCCTGCCGGTTTATGCCATGCGTCACCTGTCCCTGCTTCTGCTTGCCACGCTGCTGACTGCCTGCGCGGCGCCCGCTCCCGCGCCCAAGCCGCCCGTTCCGGCGCCCGTCGCGGTGCAAAAGCCGCCGCTTAAGATCGCGCTGGTGCTGGGCGGCGGCGCCGCGCGCGGGTTTGCGCATATCGGCGTGATCAAGTCGCTCGAGGCGCAGGGCATCGTGCCCGACATCGTGGTGGGCACCAGCGCGGGATCGGTGGTGGGTGCGCTCTACGCCTCGGGCATGAGCGGCTTCGAGCTGCAGAACCTGGCGCTGCAGATGAAGGAAGACCTGCTGGCGGACTGGACCCTGCCCAATCGGGGCGTGCTGAAGGGCGCGGCGCTGCAGGACTTCATCAACCTGCATGTAAAGAACCAGCCGATCCAGAAGTTTCCGCGGCCGCTGGGCGTGGTGGCCACCGACCTGCAAAGCGGCGAGCGCGTGCTGTTTCGCGGTGGCAACGCCGGCATGGCGGTGCGCGCGTCGAGTGCCGTGCCGGGCGTATTCCAGCCGGTCGAGATCAATGGCCGCGATTTTGTGGACGGCGGGCTCACTTCGCCGGTGCCGGCGCAGGCCGCGCGTAGCATGGGGGCGGACTTTGTCATCGCGGTGGACATTTCCAACGTCAGCCGCCGCGAGCGGCTCAGCGGCACGCTCGACGTGCTGCTGCAGACCTTTGCCATCATGGGCCATACCCTGAGCAGCCACGAACTGAAGGATGCCGACGTCGTCGTCCGTCCGCAGACGGCCGCAGTCAGCAGCACCGATTTCGAAGGCCGCCACCTGGCCATCCTGGAAGGCGAAAAAGCCGCCGCCGCCATCATGCCCGAGCTGAAGGCCCGGCTTGCCAAGGCGCGGGCGCGCTGAAGAAGAGGCAAGCGGCCTGGCTTACGCCTGCCAGACCCCGTAGCCCGCTTCGCGGAAATCGATCGCCAGTTCCACTTCGAGCGCACAGGCGTCGTCATACGAGGTCGGGTTGTACAGCTCGTAGAGCTCGGGCAGTAGGCGCAGGCCGAAGGCCTGGACGTAGCGGTTGGACTGGATACCGGCCTTGTGCTTGTCGAAGCGCACGTCGGGGTCCAGCCCCGTCATGCCGACATAGAGACACGGCTTGCCGGCGACATAGCCGGGGTTGGCCTTCCTGAACTGGTTTTCGTACAGCACGTCTTTCGACAGTTCGATCACATAGACGTGGTAGTGGTCACGGCGTCCCATCGGTTCATTCAGGCAAGCAGGAAGTGTCGGCGCAGCTTACTGCGCCGACACTGCCGCCCGCAAATCACCGTCAGGCTACGCCGTGCTTTTTGAACCAGTCCTGCATCCGCTTCCAGCCGTCTTCGGCCGGCTCCTTGCGGTAGCTGGGCCGATAGTCGGCATGGAAGGCGTGCGGTGCATCGGGATATAGATGAATGGCCGATGCCTTGCTGGCCGGGTTGTCGGATTGCGCCAGTGCCGCTTTCATTTTCTCCACCGTGTCGCTCGGGATGCCGGCGTCCTGTCCGCCGTACAGCCCCAGCACCGGCCCGTTCAGCGTGCCTGCGACGTCGAGCGGATGCCGCGGCGTCATGTCGCTGACCGGGCTGGTCAGGCGGCCGTACCACGCCACGCCAGCCTTCACCCTGGGGTTGTGCGCAGCATACAGCCAGGTGATGCGGCCGCCCCAGCAAAAGCCGGTGATGCCGAGCCGACGGGTGTCACCGCCGTTGGCCTGGGCCCAGGCCACGGTGGCGTCGAGGTCGGCCATGACCTGGCTGTCAGGCACCTTCGACACTACCTTGGACAGGATTTCGGGGATTTCGCTGTACTGCCGTGGGTCGCCCTGACGCGCATACAGCTCGGGCGCGATCGCCTGGTAGCCCAGCCTGGCCAGGCGGCGGCAGGTGTCCTTGATGTATTCGTGCACGCCGAAGATTTCCTGCACCACCAGGATCACCGGGAAGTTCGACCCCTGCGCTGGCTGGGCCCGGTAGGCCGGCATGTTGCCGTCGGCGGTCGGCACCTGGATTTCGCCAGCCGTGAGGCCTGCGCTGTCGGTGGTGATGGCGGTCTGGGCGGCCACCGGCTGCACCGCCAGCGCAAAGCCCGCCCCCAGCGCGGTGACCAGAAAGCCGCGCCGGTTCATCGGCAGGGCAGGGGGGACAAGGCTGTTGAGTTCTGCAGTCAGTGCATCGGTTTCAGCATTCATCGGGGTCTCCTCAGGGTGTGGGGGTGCAGCGAACAGACCGTGCCGGGACGGCCTGATGCTCGGACGCCAGAAGCCTGCCGGGGTTCGATCATGCAACCATCTTTATAGCGGAATCCTGCCAGCACGGCGGACAGGCCGACGGCAGGCGCGGTCTGGAATGGATTCCCGATCTGGCGCCGCACAGGCTCGAGGCATGTGTCCGGTTGGTGCAGAGCGGCGAGCCTGTTCGGTTCGTGGACTCTGTCGCCGGGCTCGGTCAGTGGTTCGAGATCTTCGCCCGCCGGACCGGGCCAGTTTGCCTTGCTGTTCATCGACGTCAACGAGCGCAAGCGCGCCGAGCAGGCTGCGGTCGCGCAGTTCAAGCTGGCGGAAGCCGATGCGGCGCTTCCATGATTGAACCGGCGGCCGCTTCTTTGCTGTCCGGCAAGGCAACTGCGCGCAGGCGATCGTCGGGCAGATGAAAAGCCTGCGGAACCTTGCGCGCTTCGGGCCCCACCTAGAGTACCTGGGTCGACCGACCTGCCGGAGGACTGCACGCCATGAAGCACGACACGCATCTATCGATGATCCGCGGCTTTCACCTTGCGGACTGGTTCACGCTGGGGAACGCCGCCTGCGGCGTGGCGGCGCTGTTTGCCGTGATCAGCCATGTGCAAAGCCAGGCCGTGCTGCCCCTGTTGTTTGCCTGCGCGCTGATCGGGGCGGCGTTCGTGTTCGATGTGTTCGATGGCCGCGTTGCGCGCTGGCGCCAGCAAACCTCGCTGCTCGGACGCGAGCTGGATTCGTTGGCCGACGTGATTTCCTTTGGCGTTGCGCCGGCGATCATCGCCTACGGCGCCGGCATGGACGGATTGTGGGATCGGCTGATCCTGATCTATTTCGTCGCGTGCGGCGTGAGCCGCCTGGCCCGCTACAACATCACCGCCGAGACGCTGGCGCAGGGCGGCGACAAGGTCCGCTACTTCGAGGGCACGCCGATTCCAAGTTCGCTGCTGCTGGTCGTTGTCATCGCCATTGCCGCGCTGAACGGCGCAATTGGCGACGCGCTCTGGTTTGGCATGATCCAGATTGGTCCGGGGCAATTTCATCCGCTGGTGCTGGTGTTCGCGGTATCCGGCTCGCTGATGATCAGCCGGACATTGCATATCCCCAAACTATGAACAGCGGCGCCGTGGTTGTGAAGCGATCCGGTCGCCTGCGTCCAGACACGTTTTTTTCACCATGAGAAATTATGCCAGTTCTCCTTCGACAAACCCGCCTTGTGGTGCAACATTCAAAGGAATCAGGCGTGCAATAGTGAGGAGCGTTAAAGGTGGACTTGTCGAATCTGCTGATTCCGGCTGTGCTGTTCTTTGCCTTGGGCTTCGTCGCCCAGATGGTCAGATCCGACCTCAAGTTTCCGCCGGAGCTTGCCAAGGCGCTGTCGATCTATCTCCTCGTTGGCATCGGCCTCAAGGGCGGCATCGAACTCTCACACGCCGACTTGGGCGACGCGCTCAACGCGGTGACGGCGGCGCTGGTGCTGGGCTTCGGCCTGCCGATTGTCGCCTACGTCTTACTGCTCGCCGGTCGCCTCGACAAGCTCAATGCCTCGGCGATCGCCGCGCACTACGGGTCGGTGAGCGCCGGCACCTTCCTCACCGCAATTGCCTACCTGAACGCGCAGCAGATCGCCTACGAGTCCTACCCGGTCATCATGCTGGCGATCATGGAGTCGCCTGCGATCATCGTCGGCCTGCTGCTGGCGCGCTTTTCGCGCAGGTCCGGGGCCGGCGAGGACGATGCGCGCGAGAACCACATGGGCGAACTGATGCGCGATGCCTTCACCAATGGCAGTGTCATGCTGCTGTTCGGCGCCATGGTCATCGGCCTGGTGGTGAAGCCCGATTCGCTGGCGACGATCACGCCGTTTTTCAGCACCCTGTTCATGGGCGTGCTCTCGCTGTTCCTGCTGGAAATGGGCATGGAAGCGGGCAAGCGTATTTCCGATTTCCGCCGCGCAGGCCTGTTCCTGATCGTGTTTGGCGTAGCGATGCCGCTGTTCGGCGCGGCCGCCGGCATCCTGGTCGGCCATTACTGGCTCGGCTTCAGCGAAGGGGGCGTGCTGCTGGTGGCGGTGCTGGGCGCGTCGGCCTCGTACATCGCGGTGCCGCCGGCGATGCGGCTCGCCATCCCGGAGGCCAACCCGTCGTTTTATCTGACGCTTTCCCTGGGCGTGACCTTTCCCTTCAACGTGCTGGTCGGCATTCCGCTTTACCATTACGTCATCACCCGACTCGCCGCCTGATTGCCATGCCCCAGAGCTATCCCATGAAACTCATCAATATCGTGGCCAACGCCACCCTCGAGGACCGCCTTGTGGGCATTGCCGAGAGGCATGGGGCGTCAGGCTACACAGTGCTGGAGGCGCGGGGAGGAGGCAGCGCCGGACTGCAGACCGGCGTGCTCGAAGGCGGAAGCAACATTCTGTTCATGCTGGTGGTGCCGGAATCCAGGCTTGACGAGGTGCTGGCCGATGTCGAACGCCTGATGAAACGCGGCCACCACCTGGCCGCTTTCATCACTGACACCCAGGTGCTGCGGCCGGAGAAATTCAGCGCCTGATTGCTTGCGGGGCGAACAGCTGTTCTGCCTCGTCCATCACGAAATTGAGGAAGGCCTGCGCCACCGCCGAGAAGCGCTTGCCCTGGCGGTGCACCACATACCAGTGGCGCAGGATCGGGAATCCCTGCACGTCGAGGATCACCAGGCGCTTGAGCTCCAGCTCCATTTCGAGGGTGTGGACCGATACCACGCCGAGGCCTAGCCCGGCCTGCACCGCCTGCTTGATCGCTTCGTTGCTGCTCATTTCCATCGCGGTGGTCAGCCGTGTGCCGGCTTCGTCGAAAAAGCGCTCGACGGCGATTCGCGTGCCCGAACCGATCTCGCGGCTGATGAAGGCTTCTTGATTGAGACGCGTCAGCGGGATGTTGGACGCCTGTGCCAGCGGGTGACTGGGCGCGGCGATCACCACCAGTGGGTTGTCCATGAAGGGGTGGGCCATGAGGTCCGAGGGTTCGGGCGGGCGGCCCATGATGGCGAGGTCCTTGTCGGTCTCGTGGAGCAGCTCGAGGATGTGCTCGCGGTTGCTGACGTCGAGGCTGACCTTGACTTCGGGGTGGCGCTGGCAGAATGCCGCCAGCAGGCGCGGGGCGAAGTAGTTGGCGGTGCTGGCGATAGTGATGTTGAGCTGGCCGCGCCGCACCCCGCGCATTTCCTCCAGCTCCAGCTGCGCCTCGTGAACCTGGGCGAGGATGCTCTGGGCGTGGCTGTAGAGCGTGCGGCCGGCGTCGGTCAGGTGGAGTTTTTTGCCGATCTGGTCAAACAGCGGCATGCCGGCCTGTCCCTCGAGCTGGCGGATCTGCATCGACACGGCCGGCTGTGAGAGATGGAGCGCTTCCGCGGCGCGGGTGTATCCTCCCAACCGCGCCGCCGCCTCGAATACCTGTAATTGCCTGAGGGTAATGTGCATCCAATAATCATAACCTATGATTATGGATTGCATCATCAATATGAATTGTTAATTATGCAATGGGACGGATATGGTTACGGTCCGTCATGGACATTGGGCCATGGACTGAATAGCGGGAAGCTTTGAACAAGTCCTCTGAAAACGGGGGTTTTGTTCAGGGTTTCCTGAGGGCCTGGCAATGCGCAGCGCGGCAGCCGGGTATTAAGGGTTTGGAATTTTTGTCTGAATCAGCATGCTAAGGAGCAAATAATGGCAGTGAAAACCTATCAGGCCGGGGTGAAGGAATACCGGCAGACCTACTGGATGCCGGAATACACCCCGTTGGACACCGACATCCTGGCATGTTTCAAGATCACACCCCAGCCCGGTGTGGATCGTGAAGAAGTCGCTGCGGCTGTAGCAGCCGAGTCTTCGACGGGCACCTGGACGACGGTCTGGACTGATCTGTTAACCGACATGGATTACTACAAAGGCCGTGCCTATCGCATCGAAGATGTGCCAGGCGACGATACCTGCTTCTACGCTTTTGTAGCTTACCCAATCGACCTGTTTGAAGAAGGTTCGGTGGTCAACGTGTTCACGTCCCTGGTGGGTAACGTGTTCGGCTTCAAAGCCTTACGCGCACTACGCTTGGAAGACGTACGCTTCCCGATCGCTTATGTGAAAACCTGCGGTGGCCCACCCCTGGGCATCCAGGTCGAACGCGACATCATGAACAAGTATGGCCGTCCGCTGCTGGGTTGTACCATCAAGCCGAAGCTGGGTCTGTCTGCCAAGAACTACGGCCGTGCGGTGTACGAGTGCCTGCGCGGCGGTCTGGACTTCACCAAGGACGACGAGAACATCAACTCGCAGCCCTTCATGCGCTGGCGTCAGCGTTTCGACTTCGTGCAGGAAGCCACCCTGAAGGCCGAGCGCGAGACCGGCGAACGCAAAGGCCACTACCTGAACGTGACCGCGCCGACCCCGGAAGAGATGTACAAGCGCGCTGAGCATGCCAAGGAAATCGGCGCGCCGATCATCATGCACGACTACATCACCGGCGGCTTCTGTGCCAACACGGGCCTGGCCAACTGGTGTCGTGACAACGGCATGCTGCTGCACATCCACCGCGCCATGCACGCTGTGGTCGACCGTAACCCGCACCACGGTATTCACTTCCGCGTGCTGACCAAGATTCTGCGTCTGTCCGGTGGTGACCACCTGCACACCGGTACCGTCGTCGGCAAGCTGGAAGGCGACCGCGCTTCCACCCTCGGCTGGATCGACCTGCTGCGTGAATCCTTCATTCCGGAAGACCGCAGCCGCGGCATCTTCTTCGACCAGGACTGGGGTTCCATGCCCGGCGCGTTCGCAGTGGCGTCCGGCGGCATTCACGTCTGGCACATGCCCGCACTGGTCAACATCTTCGGCGACGATTCCGTGCTGCAGTTCGGCGGCGGTACGCTGGGCCACCCGTGGGGCAACGCTGCCGGCGCGTGCGCCAACCGCGTGGCACTCGAGGCTTGTGTGCAGGCGCGTAACGAAGGGCGTGACGTTGAGCGCGAAGGCAAGGAAATCCTTATTGCCGCTGCCGCCAACAGCCCCGAGCTCAAGATCGCCATGGAAACGTGGAAAGAGATCAAGTTCGAATTCGATACCGTCGACAAGCTGGACATCGCGAACAAGTAAGCAGGATTCAGGGATCAGGATTCAGGATCCAGGGAAAAATGGCGCGGCCTGGCCGCACGTTCCCTGGCCCCTGATCCCCGGCCCCTAACCCCTAACATTGAAAGGAAATACATCATGGCTGTTCAAGTTTACAAAGCCGCGACCAAATACGAGACCTTCTCCTATCTGCCGGTGATGACGGCTGATCAGGTCCGTCGCCAGATCGCTTACTGCATTAGCCAGGGTTGGAACCCGTCGGTCGAGCACACCGAAAAAGGCACCGCTGCCACCAGCAACTACTGGTACATGTGGAAGCTGCCCTTCTTCGGCGAGCAGTCGGTCGACAACGTGCTGGCCGAGCTGGATGCCTGCCATCGCGAGTTCCCTGACCATCTGGTGCGTTTTGTCGCGTATGACAACTACGCGCAAAGCCAGGGCATGAATTTCGTTGTATATCGCTAAAAAGCGGATTGGCGGCGGTGTCTTGATACCGTCGCCCCTACTGCGCCGCAGCATCTCAAGTTTTGTTTGCTGAGGTCGCGGTTGCGACTCCGATGAGCGCGGAGCCGCGACCTCAACAAACCCGTTAGATTCGAGGTAAGTGATGACACTAACCACCGACAGCACCGCCACAGCGAACCTCTCCGGCCGCGAATTGGCATTGAAGCGTCGCAAGGCCATGGCCTTGCATGGCAAAGCCGGCGTGGCCAAAACCGCGTCTGTGATGTCCAGTCGCCCCGCTGCAGCGCGCCAGGCGCCGCAAGCAGCGAGCAGCCCAGCCGCGAGCCGACCGAGTTCGGCGTCCGAAGCCGCCACCATGGCCCAGGCGCGTGCCGCCGCTGCCAACAGCGGTCGCAGCGCCAGCCGTGCGCGGCGTGAGGCGTTGAGCACGGCGGGCAAGGCCGCACTCAAGCCGACCGCATCGCGGCCGAGTGGCCGCGTGCGTCCCAAGACGCAAGCGGCGTCGGGCACGTCCTACGCTGCGAGCGCGGCGACCGAACCGGCAGCCAAAGGCTGCGGGTGTGGTTGCAACGGCACCAAAGGCGGCTGTGGCGATACTCAGGCCGTCGCATCGGTGATGCCGGCCGCGGTGGTGTCGTCTGCCTCGGCGGTGCCGAAAAAATCGGGCCTCCCGACCGGCCGTGCCCTGGCGCAGGCGCGTCGCGCCGCGCTGTCGCAGGACGGCAAGGCCGGCCTGAAGCGCGTGGCCCAGGCCACCAAGATCGCGTCGTCGATGCCCGGCCAGGATTGGCAGGCCGCCATCACCAAGGGCGCGACAGGTCGACAGAAGGCCATGCAGCGTCGTCTGGTCCAGTCGCTCGCCGGCAGCACCAAGTCCGCCAAGGAAAGCAGCCGTCCGGCGGGCCGCATGCGCGCCTTCCTGGCCGCGCCGGCAGGGACCGTTCCGCCCAAGGTCGAGGAAGGTCATACCCTGGCCGGCCACGAAGTGACCGGCACCATGGTCGAGCGCAGCAAAAAGGTGACGGGCAACGAGCCGGGTTCGTGCCGCGCCGTGACCGGGACCGAGTACGTCGGCAAGGAGCAGTACGAGATTCTGTGCAACACGCGTCCCGCCCCGGCGCCGACCAAAGTCGGCGTCAGCCATACGCTGGGCGAGCGCAAGGTCACCGGCACCGAAGTTGGCCGCGCCGCCAATATGACTGGCAATGAGCCTGGCAATTGCCGCGGCATCACCGGTACGGAGTATCTGGCCGCCGAGCGTTACGACGAAATGTGTCCGACGCGCCCTGCGCCGGCGCCCGCGAAAATCGGTTTTGCCGACACGCCCAAGGGCAAAGTGGTGACCGGTACCTCGGTGCTGCGTGCAGAGGGCGTCACCGGCAACGAGCCGGGGTCGGACCGCACCATCACGGGGACGGATTACGCTGTGTCGCGTCTGCGCGATACCGCGCCGGAAAAAGTCGTGGTCAGCCACACCGCCGCAGGCAAGCCGGTCACCGGCACCGCCCTCGGCCACACCAAAAAGCTGACGGGTGACGAGAGCGGCAGCTGCCGCGCTGTGACCGGTACCGAATACCTGGCCCAGGAGCAGTTCTCGGCAGTCTGCAACACGACTGCACCGGAATCGCCCCGCAAGGTCAGCGTGATGTCGTCGCGCGGCAACCAGCCGGTGTCCGGCACAGAAGTCGGCCGCTCGAGCAAGGTCACGGGCGACGAGCCGGGTTCCTGCCGCAGCATTACGGGCTCGCAGTACTACACGTCGGAAAGTTTCGGCGCGCTCTGCGATACCGCTTCGCCGCAAAAGGTTGCAACCATGCGTACGCTGTCGGGCCGGTCTTTGACCGGCACGGAGGTCGGCCGCAGCCCAAAGGTGTCCGGTGACGAGATGGGGGGGTGCAAGCCCGTCACCGGTACGGAATATATCGGAGCAGACCAGCAACAAGCGGTCTGTGCCGTGAGCACCCCAGTTGCGCCCGTGGCCAAGGTCGCGGTCGACCAGACCTGGCGCGGCCAGTCCGTTACCGGCTCCTACGTCGGTCGCTCGGGCCGGGTTACCGGCGATGAGTCGGGGGGCTGTTCGCCGATCAGCGGCACGCCCTACATCGGCCGTGGCCAGTTCAACGGTTTTTGCGAGGCACCTGCGCTGCAGGCGCAGGAAGCGCTTATTCGCACCAGCGCACTGATCCCGGCAACAGCCGTGACCGGTGACCGTCCTGGTTCGGGCGGCTCGGTGATGACCGGTGACGCGCGGGGTGCCTGCGAAGTCATCAGCGGCACGCCTTACATCGGTGTCGACAACGCAACGTCGCAGTGCGCGACCAGCGGACGTTTTGTTGCACGGGGCCGCACGCAGATCGAAATGTCGCGTCCGCCTGCGCCGCACAATTTCAGCATCAGCACGCCGGCACGCGTCGCGCAGCAGAAGCAGTTCAATGACGTCACCGGTTCGGCTTACAGCAGCGAGCGGATCACCGGCCCCGTCAACAAGGCGGACGGCTTGATTACCGGCACGCCGGAGTTCCGACATCGTGATGCCACGGACTCGCAGGCGGTGATCGTCCTGCAGCAGGCGGCGACCGAAGCAGCCTTGTCGGCGGCGCAGCGCCTCACCGGCGAAGGCAGTCAGGCCGGTCGCCCGGTGACGGGCGACGCCTGGAGTGCTTTGAGCAAGGTGACCGGCACCGAAGGCTCCTCGAGCCTGTCGCGCAATCCTTCGGCACGCGGCGAGCCGCGCGGCATGGGGATGAACGCCCTGCGCTTCCGCGATGTAGTGGCCGAGGCCCCCGTCCCCGCGGTGCCGGACAGCCGCATTACCGGTTCGGCAGGCAACACGGGCAAGGGTTCGCTGGTGACCCTCTCGGGTGGTGCGCGCGGCTAAGGATTGAACGGTGAATACGCGTAAACGACTCGCTGCCATGCATTCTGCCGGATACCTCCGGCAGAGCGCGGAGACGTCCGCGAATCAGGCATGCGTCATCGCATCGGGCCAGCGCTGTGAGCATGCGCTGGTCGATCCGGAACTGAATCGTCGCCTGTATACGTATGAAAAGCAGGTGCGCGGGCGCTTTGCGCCTATCGTCGATACGCTGAAGGCGCTGTCGGCCTTCCAGCATGAAATGGATTTTGTGTCGCGCGCCCAGCGCGTGGCGCAGGACAAACTCGGTTATGAGCTGCCCCAGGAACTGCTGGAGAACGCCTGGGTGAACGGGCTCGATCTGCGGGCCCTGCATTCCTACTGCATTTTTCGCAGCTTCAAAGAATGCATCGATATGGCCGAATCCGATCAGCAGCCGTGGCGTGAGCGGATGCTGATCGACGCCGAATTCATCCGCTCATGCGGCTATCACACGATCGATGTCAGCCCCTGTGCCGACGGCCGCTTGCAGGGTCTGCTGCCCTTCGTGTTCCGCATGGCGCCCAACGATGCGGTGTATGTGAAGGCTTATGCCGGCGCGCTGTTTGATGTCGAGGGCGATGTGGCCGACTGGGCGCATCGTGAACTGGAGCGCCTTGCCGGGTTCATGCCAGGTGGCGAATCCGGCAATTACCTGAAGATCGCTGTGTATCACTACAGCACGTCCAATCCCTGCCAGCAGGGATGTGCGGCGCATGGTAGCAATGATGCGCTGGCGACGCAGGAAGCGGCCGACCGTCTCGCCGAGCTGCGCGCTGCCATCGAGAACACTTACGGTCACGGTGCAGCGCCGGACACGCTGCTGATCGGCATGGACACCGATACCGATGCGATCCGTGTGCACCTGCCCGACAGCGAGAGCGGCAATTGTCCGATGCGCTTTGTCGAGAGTGCGCCGCTCTTTCGCGACACGCTGGGGATGGACGCGCAAAGTGCGCGCAATGCCATCGAAGCGGCGGTTGTGCGTGCCGAGAACAGCTGCGGGCTGCAGCCGGGTATGCGTAAGCTGATCGTGCGACTGCTGGAATCCAATCTGTCGCAGATCGAGTATGTGATCCACCATCACGAAGGGCGCTATTCGGTCATCGGTCATGACGAGGCATTCATCTGCGCCGGCGAAGCCACGAACTATGTGCAGCTGCGCAACAAGTATTACTACGCCCATCTCGATACGGTCGAGGAAGGTGCGCCCGACATGGATGTCGGCATCAAGATTTTTAGTGGACTGAATGTCCGCCGTGGGCTGGCAGTACCGGTGCTGGTGCATTTCCATTTTTCGTCGCGCGTGCCGGGTTCGCGTGAACGTACGGTGTCACGGTGCCGGCGCGTCAAAGCCGCAATCCAGGGACGCTACCGGCAGCTCCATGAACAGGGTTTGCTGTATTGCCAGATGGCAGTCAGCGACCGTCAGGGAAGCGAACGCTGCACGTTTATCGAGGACCTTGCCGGGCAGGCGGGGCACTAGGATGTTGAATCATCTAAGCAGGATTATGAAGGTGGTCGCATGAGGATCATGAAGGTCGAAAAAACGCTGGTATCGACGAACCGGATCAATGGATTCGGTCACCGTCCGCTGCTGGTGGTGCAGGAAAAAGACGGCGGCACGCGAAGTGTCGCGGTGGACGCCGTGGGATGTATTCCCGGCGACTGGGTGATCTGTGTGGGTTCATCGGCAGCGCGCGAAGCCGCGGGCAGCAAGGAGTTCCCGTCCGACCTGACGATCGTCGGCATTATCGATCACTGGACCGCGGACAACGTCTGACGGAGCGGATTGATGGAGATTATGCGCGTCAAGGATGAACTGGTATGTACTCGCCGGGTGCCGGGTCTGAAGACCGCCTCGCTGCGCGTACTGGAAAGTCAGTCTGGCGGCTTGATGGTGGCGTCCGACCCGGTCGGTGCGCCCATCGGCAAGTGGGTGTTTACCGCGAGTGGCAGCGCCGCGCGGTGGGCAATGCCCGACCCGGACGTGACCACGGATCTGACGATCTGCGGAATCATCGACAACTGGGATGTTTAAGGTTTTGGTGTAGGGGCAAGGGAAGACGCGACGACGCGATTGCCCTTGGAGTTTTGCAGTAAGGATTTCATTTTCAACTTTGTGATAAAGGAGTAACAAAATGGCTGAACGTATGGGTATTGCACTGGGCATGATCGAGACCCGTGGTCTGGTTCCCGCAATCGAAGCGGCTGACGCAATGACCAAGGCTGCCGAAGTGCGCCTGATCGGTCGTCAGTTCGTGGGTGGTGGTTATGTGACCGTGCTGGTGCGCGGCGAGACGGGTGCGGTCAACGCTGCCGTTCGCGCAGGTGCCGATGCATGCGAGCGTGTGGGTGATGGCCTGGTGGCTGCCCACATCATCGCGCGCGTGCACAGCGAAGTGGAAGGCATCCTGCCGACCGCGCTGAGCGCCTGATCGTAGTTAATTCGTAGCAAGCGTTAAATTTAGGAGATATGGAATGGCTAGCGTGACTGGTATTGCTCTTGGCATGATTGAAACCCGCGGTCTGGTTCCCGCGATTGAAGCGGCTGACGCCATGACCAAGGCCGCAGAAGTGCGCCTGATTGGTCGTCAGTTCGTCGGTGGTGGTTATGTGACCGTGCTGGTGCGCGGTGAGACCGGTGCGGTCAACGCTGCCGTTCGCGCTGGTGCCGACGCATGCGAACGTGTGGGTGATGGCCTGGTTGCTGCTCACATCATCGCCCGTGTGCACAGCGAAGTGGAAGGCATCCTGCCGACCGCGCCCGACGCCTGAGTTTTTGTCAGGCCGGACGTCTTGTTCAGCAATAAAAGTATTGGAGAATTCTCATGGCTAACGTGAGCGGTGTTGCCCTTGGCATGATTGAAACCCGTGGTCTGGTCCCCGCGATTGAAGCGGCCGACGCAATGACCAAGGCGGCTGAAGTCCGTCTGGTGGGTCGTCAGTTCGTGGGTGGGGGTTATGTGACCGTGCTGGTGCGCGGCGAGACCGGTGCGGTAAACGCTGCCGTTCGCGCTGGAGCCGATGCCTGCGAGCGCGTGGGTGATGGCCTGGTGGCTGCCCACATCATTGCTCGCGTGCACAGCGAAGTAGAAGGCATCCTGCCGTCTGCGCCCGACGCAGCCGGCGGCGGTCGCGACGGCGAAATCACCTCGACCCGCAGCTAATCCCTCCGACGGATGAGCGTGGATCCCCGCACCCTGGGCTGGCTGTCGCGTGCGCTGACGCATGAGATGGCCGCGGTCCAGCAGTATCTTGCGCAAAGCGTGCTGGCGCGCCTCTGGGGCGACTATGCGCTGTCGTCGCAGTTGCGCCGCGAAGCCGTTGAGGAGTTGCAGCACGCCGAACGTTTGATGGAGCGACTGATCGTCCTTGGCATTGCACCGTCGGCAGGCAACTTGCCCCCGGCGCGGCTGGGCCGTACCGTCGACGAGATGGTAGCGGCCGATCGGGTGCTCGAGGTCGATGCCGTCAGGCTCTACGAGCAGGCGGTGACACATGCCGAGCGGATGCGCGATGCCGACAGTGCCGCCTTGCTCAAGGGCATCCTTGCGGAGGAGATCGCGCATGTACGGGAGCTCGACGACATGAGTCAGGGATCGCATCATGGCTGAGGTGCCGCAGGGCTGGGACGCGCGCGGCAAGCCGCCGATTCTTACCCGGCGGTTTCTCTTCGACGGCTATGGAGCGACGCGTGCGTTTCTCGACGCGCTCGCCGCACTGTCCGAGCAGACCGGGCAGCATCCGCAGAACATCAATTTCGCCAGCAACTATGTGAACATCACATTGGAGGCGGGTGAAACAGGTGAGTTGGGTGCGGCCGAACTCGACCTCGCCGAAAAGATCAATGCACTGTATCTGCAACCGGAAGGCTGAGCATGGCAACCCATATCATTGCTGTCATCAACCAGAAGGGCGGCGCGGGCAAGACCACGCTCTCGATGAACCTGGCGGCCGGACTGGCCCAGCGCGATGACACGCTGGTGCTGGATCTCGACCCGCAGGCATCGTCGCGTCAGTGGGCCAGTCTGGGAAGTGCGCCGTTCCCGGCCACCGTGAAGCAGATCAATGGCAAGTGGGACGCCAAAAGCCTGCACCAGAACTACAAGGCATACCGGCATCTGGTGCTCGATTGTCCACCGTCGCTGGAAAGCCATGCCTCGCTGCAAGCCTTGCGTGCCTGCGACGTGGCGCTGATTCCGGTGCTGCCTTCTCCGATCGACCTGTGGGCCAGCCTGCGTTTGCCGCAGGAGATCGAGGAAGCGAAGAAAACCAACAAGCGTCTTAAAGCTTATCTGGTGCTGAACCAGCTTGAGCCGAAAAGCGCCTTATCCGCGGCGATGCATGATGCCATCGCAGAATTTGGCATTCCGGTGCTCGACACCGGGATACGCCGCCGCGCCATTTATCGCAGTGCTGCACTCGAAGGCGTGTCGGTGTATCAGCTTGGGAGCCGGGGTGCACCGGCGGCAGCTGAAATCGAAGCCATCATTAATGAGGTGATCGCATCATGACAAACTTGAAAGACAAACTGTCCGCCAGCGTACGTCAAGCCAAGGCCGCGCAAACGCCCGCCGTCAAGACGGCTGCCGCCAAACCTGCCGCTGCGAAGTCGGCCCCCGCAAAGAAGGCTGCGCCGAAGAAACGTGTGCCACGGAAGGCCGCCGCCAAGCCGGCCGCCATCAAGCCCGCGCCCGCATCCAGCACGAACAAGGCCGCAGCGACGTCGACTCCGTCGAAGCCGAAGGTCACCCGTTCGAGCGGCAACGGCTCTCGCGAGCAAAACGCGGCCGGAGCGGGCGTTCCGAACAGCGGCAATGCGTTGTTTCCGGCTCGTGTCTGGCCCGACTGAGTCCAATTTTTTGCAGGTAATCCGTCATGCGTAATGACCCGTTTTTTCGCACGTACTCGCCACGCCAGGAAGCCATGTCGCGCGTTGCTCAGTCAGAGCGGGAGGCGATGACACGCCCGGCTTCGACTGCGTCCGTACCCGATCTCCTTGATCAGTACATGGTGCGCGAGGAACCCTACTATCGTACGGTCGCCGACGAAGTCGAACTGTATGAGGCCGCCTATTCGGTTCGTATGCCGATGATGCTGAAGGGCCCGACCGGCTGCGGCAAAACCCGCTTCGTCGAATACATGGCGTGGAAGCTGCAAAAACCACTGATCACCGTCGCCTGTAACGAGGACATGACCGCATCCGATCTCGTCGGCCGCTACCTGCTGGATGCCAACGGCACTCGCTGGCAGGATGGTCCACTTGCGGTGGCTGCGCGCCACGGCGCGATCTGTTACCTTGATGAAGTGGTCGAGGCGCGCCAGGACACCATCGTGGTGATCCACCCCCTGACCGACGCGCGCCGCCAGTTGCCGCTGGAAAAGAAGGGCGAGCTGATCGAAGCGCATCCCGACTTCCAGATTGTGATCTCGTACAATCCCGGCTATCAGTCACTGATGAAGGACCTGAAGCAGTCGACCAAGCAGCGCTTCGGTGGTCTGGATTTCAATTACCCCGAGCATGAAGTCGAGGCCGAGATCGTGGCCCACGAATCGGGGGTGTCGATCGACGTGGCCAAAAATCTGGTCCACATCGGTGAACGCGCGCGCAACCTCAAGGGCCATGGCCTCGATGAAGGTTTGTCGACGCGGATGCTGATTTATGCAGGCTCGCTGATTTCCAAGGGCGTCGCTCCGCTGGCAGCCTGTCGCGTCGCACTGGTGCGCCCGATTACGGACGACCCCGACATGCGCGACGCCCTCGATTCCGCCGTCACTACGTACTTCTAATCCGTTACGCGACGCTGGCCTGCCCAGCGTCGCGTTGCCGAACCGACTTTCATGGCCATCCATCTCGAAGAGTACCAACAGGTTCTCGATGACCTGCCGACGGACGCGCAGGACGTTCTGCGCGCCTCCTGGAACGAGGCGGCGCGGATGTTCTCGTCCCGCGGGCTGGATAACTACCTGAAAGGGGCGGTCGCACTACACAATCTGGGTCGCGGCGAGGAAATTGTCGTCACCTACATCCAGGAAATGCCGGAAGTCAGTCGCGCCATTGGCGAGGATGTGCTGCCCGATATCGTCAATTTCCTCATGGCCATGGCGTCGAAAACCTCGGGACAGGTCCTGACGCTGATCGTGGCCACCGCGCCGCTTGCCGCCCAGCGCCTCGGCGACGAGCACCTGTTTCGCGCCTATCTCAACGTGCTGGAAATCGTGCTGGCGCAAGCACCGCGCGGGCTCCGGCCGATGCTCGAAAATCTCGAACGCCTGCTGTCGCAGCTGACGCTGGGCGGGCTGCGCCGCTGGGTGCAGTGGGGTGCGCAGGCATACAAGACCGATTTCGACGGCCAGGTCGGCTACTTTTCCCTGAGCACGCCCGATTCGATGGGCGTGCTTCAGCAGCAGCGAAAAGGCACGCTGTTCGTTGACGTCCAGCGTCGCCTGAACATCTATCTGCGCGCCATGTGGGGCCGGGATTTCTTTCTGCGCCCGACCTCGGGCGACTACGAGGTCCGTGAAGGCCTGAAGCCTTACATCGAGCGCTTCGTCATTTATATCGCCGACGCTTTCGACGACTACAAGCCGTTTGGCGACGACACGCCCGATGAAGCCCGGGTGTCAGGCCTGGAAATTTACCGAGCCGCGGCCAACCATTGTGCGGCGCACCTGGTGCACACAGGCGCGCCGCTGTCGATGCAGATGCTCAACACCACGCAGATGGCGATTATCGAAGCCATCGAAGACGCTCGCGTGGAAGAACTTGCCTGCCGGGATTTTCCCAACATGCGCGCGTCGTGGCTGGCATTGCATCCGCTGCTGGACACCAGCGAGCCGCAATGCGTGGGCGATCTGTTGAACCGCCTGGCGCGCGCGCTGCTTGACCAGGATTCGAACGACCCACATCCGTGGGTGCAGGAAGGGGTGCGGCTGTTCCGCGCGGAGACCGATCTGTCCTCCAACCAGATCAGCTGGAATATCGGGGTCGAACTTGCCCATGCGCTGGCCCAGTTCCCATTGCCTGAGTTCAACGCCCGCACCGATGTCCTGCGCGCGATCTATCGTGACGACAACCGCACGGTATGGGAGTCGGAGGAATACGACGAAGCCGAGGCGCTGGAAGTAACCTGGGGCGGCAATCAGGTGCGCAAGAAAGTCTCGCTGATGGAGATGGTCAACGAGGTCAACAACGAATACGCAGGCGACGACGCTGAAGAAATCTGGGTCCTGGAAACGCCGTTCTACCTCGACCAGGAGGGCGTGACCATCAACGAACTTGAGGGGCGCCCCCCGATTTCGGACCCCTATCACTATCACGAGTGGGATTACCAGATCCAGCTTGAGCGGCCGAGCTGGGCCACCGTGCTGGAGCGCCATCCACCGCTGGGCGAACTCGACGTGATCGAGAAGATCATCACCGACAATAAGCCGGTGATCTCGCGTTTGAAGTATCTGATCGAGTCGATGATCCCGCAGGCCATGCAGCGCATTCGCCGTCAGGAAGACGGTGACGAGCTCGACATCAACGCCGCAGTCAGCGCCATGATCGATATTCGCATGGGCATCCAGCCCGATACCCGCATCATGATGCGCTACAAGCGCAACGTGCGCGATCTTGCGGTGATGGTGCTGCTCGACATGTCGGAGTCGTCCAACGACAAGGTGCGCGGTCAGGACTACAGCATCATGGACCTGACGCGTTCGGCGACGGTGTTGCTTGCCGATGCGCTCGATCGCATTGGCGATCCGTTCGCATTGCACGGCTTTTGCTCGGATGGTCGTCACGACGTCCACTACTACCGTTTCAAGGACTTCGACAAGCCCTACAACGACCTGGTGAAGGCACGCCTCGCCGGACTAAAGGGCTCGTATTCCACCCGCATGGGCGCGGCGCTGCGGCATGCGGGAGCACAGCTAAAATTGCAGCCGAAAAGCAAGAAGGTGCTGTTCGTCATCACCGATGGCGAACCGGCCGACAACGACGTGCGCGACCCGCAATACCTGCGCTTCGACACCAAGCGCGCGGTCGAGGAACTGCAGCGCGACGGCATCACCACCTATGCGTTGTCACTCGATCCGCACGCCGACCAGTACGTGTCCCGCATCTTCGGCGCAAAGAATTTCACCGTACTTGACCAGGTCGAGCGTCTGCCCGAAAAGCTCCCGATGCTCTACATGGGCCTGACCCGATAATTGCATGGATATCACGCTACGCACCTTCGTTTTCATCGACTCGCTGCAGCCGCAGCTGGCGTCGTATCTCGCCACGTCTTCGCAGGGCTTCCTGCCGGTCCCGGGTGATGCCTGCGTGTGGATCGAGGTCGCGCCGGGCATGGCAGTGCACCGCCTGTCCGACATCGCGCTCAAGGAAACCAACGTCCACCTCGGCGAGCAGGTGGTCGAACGCTCCTTCGGTTCCATGGAAATCCACTACCGCAACCAGAGCGAGGTGATGGAGGCGAGCAACATCATCCTGCGCCAGCTCAACACCACGATGGATACGCGGATGGCCTGCCGCATCGCCTGGAACGAGATCATCCGCGGCATGACGCCGGATCACACCACCCTGATCAACCGCCAGTTGCGCAAGGGCTCGATGATTCTGCCCGGCAAGAGCATGTTCATCCTCGAAGTCGAGCCGGCGGGTTATGCTGTCTATGCCGCCAACGAAGCGGAGAAGGCCGCCCATGTCACGCTGGTCGACGTGAAGCCGTTCGGCAACTTCGGCCGCCTGACCATGATGGGCAGCGAGGCGGAGGCCGAAGAGGCCCAGCGCGCGGCCGTGCATGCCATCGAGCAGATCAACCAGCGCGCAACGCGCGAATAGGCGGCCTCAGGCCGCCGCTGCCGAGGTGTCGGTGTCGAGCAGGCCGACGGCATCGATGAACCGTTCGGCATAATCCGGCGTACCGGGTTTGCCGGTCACGCCTGCGCGGCGCAGTTTGCCTAGCACGCGCGGATTGGCTTCACTCAGCACAACCTGGATGCCCCGCTTGCGCAGTTTCCCGATCACCGCTTCCAGCGTCTGGATGCCGGTGATATCCATGAAGGGAACGCGCCGCAGCCGGATGATGAGCGCTTTCGGGTCGGTGTGCGTCTGCAGCAGCGCGCGTTCGAAATTTTCCACAGCGCCGAAGAACATCGGCCCCGCGATCTCGTAGACCATCACGCCCGGCGGCAGGCGCTCGATGCCATGCTGCGCAAGTTCGGATAGCAGCGCCTGGGTGTCCATTTCCTTCGTTTCCACCACCTCGGCCATGCGCCGCAGGAAATGCAGGATCGCCAGGATCACACCGACGTTCACCGCAACGACGAGATCGGCGAACACCGTCAGCAGAAAGGTGATGACGAGGATCGCGCGGTCGGCGCGCGGCGCCTTTTTCACAATGTCGGCGAAGTGGTGCATCTCGCTCATGTGCCAGGCGACGACAAACAGGATCGCCGCCAGCGCGGCGAGCGGAATGTGCGCCGCCAGCGGTGCCAGGAACAACAACACGGCAACCAGCGTGGCCACATGAACCAGGCCGGCGAGCGGGCTGGTGCCGCCGTTGCGGATATTGGTCGCGGTGCGCGCGATCGCGCCGGTGGCGGCGAAGCCGGCGAACAGCGGCGCGACGATGTTGGCGATGCCCTGGCCGATCAGTTCCTGGTTGGAGTCGTGGCGCTGGCCGGTTATGCCGTCGGCGACGACCGCCGAAAGCAGCGACTCGATCGCACCGAGCATGGCGATGGTGAAGGCCGGGCCGATCAGCAGGATCGTCTGCGTGAGCGAGAGATCGGGCAGGGTGATCGGCGGCAGGCCGGCCGGTATGCCGCCGAAGGCGGTGCCGATGGTTGCCACGCCCGGCGGGTCGAAGGCGACGTGGACCAAGGTGGCGACGACCATCGCGACCAGCGGTCCGGGGATTTTCGATAGCCCCCAGATGCGCGGCGAGTAGATCACCAGTACGAGGCTCAGCACCGCCAGCGCGGCGGTCGGCCAGTGCGCCTCGGGCAGCACCTGCAGCGTGTGCCAGACCTTTTCGTGGAAATGCTCGCCGCCGACCTTGGGCAGGCCGAGGAAATAGTCCCACTGGCCAACGAAGATGATGACGGCGATGCCGGCGGTGAAGCCGACGATCACCGGCGCAGGAATGAACTTGATCACGCTGCCCATGCGCGCCAAACCCATCAGCAAGAGAATAACCCCGGCCATGAGGGTGGCCACCTGCAGCCCGGCGATGCCGTATTTCGCGGTGATCACCGAGAGGATGGCAATGAAGGCGCCGGTGGGACCAGCAATCTGCACCCGACTGCCACCGAGCAGCGACACCAGCCCGCCGGCGAAGATCGCCGTGTAGATGCCCTGCTCGGGTCGCGCGCCCGAAGCGATGGCAAACGCCATCGCAAGCGGCAGCGCCACCACGCCGACGACGACCCCGGCAGCGATGTTCGATAGCCACTGGCTGCGCGCAAACAGCCCGGCGCGGTGGGCTTCGAGGAGGGCGATCATGCGGACTTTCCTTTCGGGCAAACACGGGTTGACATGCAATGCACATCGGACGAGCATATTATTATCATTCTATTGTAATTTAGCAATCGCTTATGGAACTCAAGACCGCCCGCCTGACCCTCCTGCTTGACCCCGCCAAGAAGCAGGCCTTCGAGCAGCTTTGTGCGCAGCAGGACGTCACACCCTCGCAGGTGGTGCGGCGGTTGATCCGCGACTACCTGGAATCGCACGGCGTCGACTGGCAGCCGAGCGGCGCGCACAAGCCGGCCGCGGGCCGCAAGGTTCGCTGAAAGGGGTTGGGGGTCAGGCTGTCCGGCAGAGCGGGTGCCGGCCGCATCGAGCGGCGCGGCGGCGGGGGAATTACAGGCGCACTTCGACTTCGGGTTTGTTCGACATGACTTCGATCGAACGCTCGAGGTCGATTTGCGCCGAATTCGTGCTGGGCACGCTGCCCAGGCGCTCGATCAGTTCATCCTGCTCGAGAATCTCGCGTCGGCCGTCGGCATGCTGCAGGTAGGCGGCCCAGGGCACGAACTTGGTGAGCGGGAAGTTCTCGCCGGGATTGGGCGAAATGTCGATGTTGATGCCGGCGAGAAACACCAGGTTACGGCCGCTCATCGCTGATGACTGCACCAGGCTGCGGAAGGTGCGGTCGAACTCGACCATGGTGTTGGCGCACGCCGCACTGAGCAGCGGGTGCCTGGAGGTGAGGATCCACGGCATCGGCGCCAGCAGATTGTTCTCAAGCTGGTCCTGCAGCGGATCCAGATAACCGCCCTTGTGGCGGAAGTAGAAATCCTCGGCCGCGAGATGTTGCCCGATGGCGGTGCTGCCGGTCTGCGGCCAGGTGTCGACGCCGAGGCGGGCGACCAGATGACTCGATGCAGCGAAGATGTGCCCGGTGCTGCGGGTCGACAGCGGCGGCGGCAGTTCCTCGCCGAGTGCGTCCTGCACCAGATTTTCGAAAATGAGGAACAGGCCTTGCGGGCGCGGGCTGGCGAACAACTGGTAGTCGACGAGCACGGCGAGCTGGCCCTCGTGGCGCAGCAGGCGGATGTTCTCGCAGGCGTAGTCGTACTCGGTTTTGTACCACTCGATGATGCGGCCAATCTTGCCGCAGCTGCAGCTCAGGTGCTCATTCTCCGACTGCAGCCGGCGGTAGACACCGAACTCGCCGCTATCCGGGTCGTAGCCGACGTGGCTCGCCTGTAGCAGCAGCAGGTCCTTGCCGTGGTCGGCGTGCGGCCCGTGGCGGTCGATTGAGACGATGCCGCCGACACGGCCGTGGTTGAACGGAAACGCGCCGAATTGCTTGGCGAGGAGGATGATCGGAAACCCTTGGCTCTCGTCCGAGCAGAATGCGCGCGACGGCATGATCTTGCCGGGCGTAAACCCCAGTGACAGGCACCAGTTGTAGAGCTTGGGAACGAAGTTGGTATAGCACAGCATCCGACCGTCGAGACGAAAGCTGTGGAGGGCGCTGGCGATGCTTGCGCGGTGGGAAAACATGGGGTTTGCGTTTAGTAGAAATGGACTTGTTGCTATAATAGCAAGCTTTTTAAATCAACCGCCTGACTGGATGCCGTCGGCGCCGCCGCGGCAGTCACACAATGAATCCCAAGCTTTACCGTTTCCTGCCGTTCTTGCGCTGGTTCCCGCTCAAGGGGGACGACGTCAAGATCAACTTTCTCGCCGGTCTGACCGTTGCACTGGTGCTGATTCCGCAGTCGATGGCCTATGCGCAGCTGGCGGGACTCCCTGCTTATTTCGGTCTGTATGCGGCCTTCCTGCCGGTGGCGATCGCGTCGATGTGGGGGTCGTCCAACCAACTGGCGACCGGCCCGGTGGCCGTGGTCTCACTGCTGACGGCGTCCTCGGTCGCCACGCTGGCCGCACCTGGCAGCGACGAATTCATCGCGCTCGCGATCATGCTGACCTTCCTCGTCGCGGTTATCCAGTTCGCGCTGGGCGTGTTCAAGCTGGGCGTGGTCGTCAACTTCCTGTCGCATCCGGTCATCGTCGGCTTCACCAACGCCGCCGCGCTGATCATCGGCCTGTCGCAGGTGTCGAAAATTCTTGGCGTGTCGATGCCGCGCAGCGAATCCTTCATGCACGACATCATCGGCGTGTTCCGTCAGGTCGGCGACACCCACTGGCCGACCTTCGCCATGGGTGTGGGCGCCATGCTGCTGATGTGGGCGATGAAGAAATACGTGCCCAGGTTGCCGGGCGTGCTGGTCGCAGTGGTACTGGCCACGCTGATTTCGTGGGCGGTCGGTTTCGAGCGCAATTCGAGCGCGACGCTCGAGCAGGTGGCTGCACCCGAACTGCGGAACCAGGTCGAGCGCGTGGTGCAGGCGGTCGGCGAAGTCGATCGTCTCAACCGCGAAATCGCCACCAAGAACGAAGCGCTGACCGCGGCGATCAAGGCCGGCGATAGCGTCAACGCCGTCAATCTTGAGGCCGACGTCGCGCTCGCGCGGATCGCGCTGCGCAATGCCGAGGAAATCTCGGGCACCGAGCGCAAGACGCTGCGCCAGATTCCGGTCGTGCGTCAGATCGACGATGCGGGCGCGACGCTGGCGGTCTACCCAGCTGGCCTCGCCCCCGCCGGCGCGAAGCTCGACGACACCACCTATCGCATCAGCAAGGTGGATGAAGAGGGGTTCAAGCTCATCGGCGGCGGCGAAGTCGTCGGCAGCATTCCCGAGGGCCTGCCCAGCATCAGCCTGCCCACGCTGGACATGAGCAAGCTGGGCGCGCTGTTCTCGGCCGCGCTGGTGATCTCGCTGGTCGGCTTCATGGAAGCGATTTCCATCGCCAAGGCGATGGCCGCGCGCACCAAGCAGCGCCTCGATCCGAACCAGGAATTGATCGGCCAGGGCCTGGGCAACCTCGCCGGCAGCTTCTCGATGTCCTATCCGACGTCCGGTTCGTTCTCGCGCTCGGCGGTGAACATGAACATGAAGGCGACGTCGGGCCTGTCGGCGGTGTTTACGGCACTGCTGGTGCTGGTCACCCTGCTGTTCCTGACGCCGCTGCTGTATCACCTGCCGCAGGCTGTGCTCGCCGCGATCATCATCATGGCGGTCGGCGGGCTGGTCAACATCGAGGCAGTGAAGCACGCATGGAAGGCGCACAAACACGACGGCGCCGCCGCCATCGTCACCTTTTTCGCGACCATCTTCTTCGCGCCGCACCTCGACAGCGGCATCCTGGTCGGTGCGGGTCTCGCCATCGTGCTGTTCCTGCTGCGCACGATGAAGCCGCGCGTCGCGCTGCTCGGCCGCTACAGCGACGGCACGCTGCGCGACATCAAGGTCAACCCCGACTTGCCGACCAGCGAGCACATCATGGCGATGCGCTACGACGGTTCGCTGTATTTTGCCAATGTGTCCTACTTCGAGGACACCGTGCTCGAAGCACTGGCGGAGCGGCCCAATGTCAAATACGTGCTGATCGTCGGCGACGGCATCAACCAGATGGATGCCTCCGGCGAGGAGGTGGTCCACCATCTGGTCGAACGCCTGCATGAAAACGGCATCACCCTGGTGTTCTCCGGACTCAAAAAACAGGTGCTGGACTGCATGCGGCATACGCGCCTGATCGAGACGGTCGGCGAGAACAACATCTTCGCGACCGTAGACCAGGCGATTGTCTCGATCTATGAGCGCCTCGGCGACGCGGCCCGCGACGATCTCTTCTGTGCAGTGAAGCCGGCCGCTGCCTAAGCGCGTCGAGGAAAGGCGAGTATGGAAATCAACTCCATCACCAAGAAGCTGCTGTTCAACACCGTACGGGTCGATACCGTGCTGGAGGACGGCAGCGAGGGGTCCGGCACCGCCTTCGTCGTGAGCCATACGCATCCGCGTGGAACCAACACCTTCATCGTGACCAACCGCCATCTGGTCGACGGCGTGCGTCGCGGCGGTCTGGTGTTCACGCAGAAGCGCAACGGCCAGCCGGTGTTCGGCCAGCGCTTTCAGCTCAACATTGAAGATTTCCCACACGCCTGGTTCACGCATCCCGATCCCGAAGTCGACCTTGCGATCATCCCGATGCGGCCGCTGGAGCAGGCGGCAAACGACCAGGGCGTTGAGCTTTATTACCACGCGATCGACAGTCGTCTCGCACCCGACGCCGCGACGCAGCGTGGGTTCGACGCGCTGGAGGATGTGCTGTTCGTTGGCTACCCGAGCGGCGTGTGGGACCAGACCAACCTGATGCCCATCCTGCGCCGTGGCACCACCGCTACGCCGATGGCCCTCGATTTTGAAGGGCGCAAGGAATTCCTGATCGATGCCGCGGTGTATCCGGGTTCGAGCGGCAGTCCGGTGTTCGTCTACCAAACGGACGTGATGCGCCCGGCGCAGGGCAACAGCAAGAAATTCCTGTTTGCCGGCGTGGTCGCTGCGGTGTTTTTCCGCGAGGAAGCCAACCACCTGGTGCCAGCACCGGTGCCGGCCAACAACCACGGCCTGGTGATGGGCTCGGAAATGATCGACCTCGGCCTCGTCATCAAGGCCGAAGCCGTGCTTGAAGTCATCAACGCCTATCTCGGCAAATGGGCAGAGTGATCTCGCCCCCAATCCTGACTGACTGAAAACGCCATGCAAAACAAGATGACCTATCCGGGATTCCATAAGGATTCCCACGGCATGACCACGCTGTCGCGGGTCGTCCTCGATGCGTGGCTCTTCGGCATCCTTCCGGAAACGGAAGACTGCGCCGGATGGGATCTGCAGCGCATGCAGAAACTGATGGGCGAGGTCGAACAGGAATGGGACAAGTACGGCAGCCTGCCGAGTTTTCTTCCGCCCGAACTGCGTCAGCGCCATGCCGAACTCTATGAAAAGGCGACCGAGCGCGCGAAAACGCTCGGCTGGAACCCCGAGCTCGGCGACGACGAGTAGAGAGTTCGCGGGTTCAGGCGGGGGCGCGATCGTACTGGTTGGCCAGCGTCTCCAGGGCCATGGCCTTGCTCAGGAATACATTCTCCCGGCCCAGTGCCTCGTCGAGCCCGGAGCGCGCCAGCGCTTCCCGGACCGGTTTCTTCAAGCCCGATAGCATCAGTGTCACGCCCGCTCGCTTGAGATCGGTCGCGAGCGCACGCAGTTTTTCCTCGCCGGTGGCGTCGATCTGGTTGATGCCGTTGCCGATCACCAGTACCGCCTTCGCCTGTGGAAACTGGCTGATCGCCTTCATCACGGCCTGCTCGAAGAAGGCCGAATTGATGAACACCAGCGAGGCGTCGAAGCGCAGCGCCACGTAGTGCTCGCTGATCGGCGGCAGGTCGTGGCTCGCCGCGCCGGCGAGCGTGCCGTCCCGGGTGCGCCCCAGTACCTCGCTGCGCGGTTGCATCACGCCGTGCAGGAACAGCAGGATGGTGAGTACCACACCGAACAGCACGCCACTTGCGAGCTGCGGCGCCATGACAAGCGTGGCGATGAAGGTGAGCAGACCGACCACGCCATCGCCCTGGCGCACGTGCCACGAATGACGCAGCGATTTGAAGTCGATCAGACCGAACACAGCGCTCATCACGATCGCCGCCAGCACTGGTTGCGGCAGGTGATAGAAATACTCGGTCAGGAACAGCATCACGATGACGACGCCGATCGCGCTGATGATCGCGTAGAGACCCGTGCGTGCGCCGGACTTTGCCGCCACCGCTGAGCGCGAGAACGAGCCCGATACCGTATAGGACTGGAAAAAGCTGCCGACGATGTTGGCCAGCCCCTGCCCGATGAGCTCCTGGTTGGGGTTGAGCTTTTCGCGGCTCTTGGCGGCGAGCGCGCGCGAGATCGAGGTCGCTTCCATGAAGCCGATCAGCGCCATGATGAAGGCGGTGCCCAGCAAGCCGCTCATCACGCCCAGATCCATCGCTGGGATTGTGAAGCTGGGCAGGCCGGCGGGGATGTTGCCGACCACCTGGCCGCCGCCCGATAGGCGGAACTGACCGTCCGTAACGCCGGCGAAGCGCCAGGGCGTCCTCGTCCAGTCAGACTCGGCCACCGCGCGGTAACGCAGCGCGCCGTCTGCGCCCGTGACGGGCTCGAGCGCATGACGGAACACCGCGACCCGCTGGCCATAGAGCTGCTTCTTCAGGCTCTGCTCTTCGCCCAGCAGGCGCAACTCTTCGGATTCCAACGTGTAGTCGTGGGCATCGGTTCTGGCGAGCGTGGCAATCTGCTTGCGCACCTCACCCTGCGCGGTCTTGTTGCTGGCGAGTGCCGCGTCCAGTTCGGCGTATCGGGCGTAGGCCGCGCGGGCGTCCGCATCGACGATCTGTTCGGGCGCGACCACGGCCGTTTTCTCGAAGCCGACGACCGCGCTGAGCACGGTGCCCAGCACCACGACCGCCAGCACACCGGGCAACCGGGGCAACCATTTCTTCAGCAGCGACATCGCCACCAGTGTGCCGACGCCGAAGAGGATGGTCGGCCAATGCGCCAGCGGCAGCTGCATCACCACATGCCAGAGGTCGCGCAGGAACATGTCCGAGCGCGGCATCGGTACGTTGATGAAGGTATTGAGCAGCGACAGGCCGATGATCAGCGCGGCGGCATTGGTGAAGCCGTTGATCACCGGGTGCGAGGCGAGGTTGATCAGCACGCCCATGCGGAAGGCACCGAGCGCGAGCCGCATGACGCCAACCATCAGCGCGAGCGTCATCGACAGGGCGATGAATTCATCGGTACCGCGGCTCGCCAGGGGTTCGATCGCCGCCGCCGACATCAGCGACAGCAGCGCGACGGGGCCGGTGTGTAGGAAGCGCGACGCGCCCCACATCGACGCCACGATGACCGGCAGAAAAGCGGCGTACAGACCGTATACCACGGGCAGGCCGGCTAGCGTCGCGTAGGCCATCGATTGTGGGATCAGGATCAGCGAAACCGTGATGCCGGCAACGAGATCGCTGCGCAGGGACTCGCCTTGCAGCGGGAACCAGCGCAGGAAGGGAAAAAAACGGCTCAACATGGGCAATTCATTCAATAAGGGGGTACCCATGCCTGCGCGTGGGCATGGGCGACCAGTTGCAGGGGCGGCGGCTTCAGGCCGCGCGGCTTGCGATGCCTGGCGCCTTGGACGATGTGCTGGTGCGGGTAGCTGCATCGGCGGTGGTGACCAGCACAACCGGCACAGGAATGGCGTCGCGTCGCACGCTGCCTGCCAGCAGACCGCGGCCGAGATAGCCCGTTTCATTGCAGATCAGGAAAGCCACGTCGGGGCGCTTGCGCAGCGCATGAACCAGCGCAGAGGGGGGCTCGCCGGCAAGCAGGCTCAGTTCCATGCGGATGCCGGCCGCCACGAGTGCTTCCCGGTGGGGGGCCAGTAGCGCTGCGGCATCGTTCTCCGACTGGAACGTCAGGACGCGCAGGCCGTGCCGCAGGCGGCCGCAAGTCTGGATGACATATTGCATGACGTCGGCAGGCAATTCGCTGCCCAGATACAGCCCGACTAGCGGGCCGGTGGCGGCAGGCGTACTCGGTGCGGGCTGGGCGACAGGCACCGCACTGCCCGAGAGCACCCGGTCCTTTTGCTGTCGGGTGAGGTATTCGCCGGCGTTGGCGTGGGCGAGGGCGTTCAGCATGCGCTGGATGTCCTGGGTCAGTTTCATTGGGGGCTCCTGTTCAGATCGGTTGTGGCTTATCTTATGCACGTGCCGTGCCAGCGAGTTAAATCCATAAATATCAACTGGGTAGCGATTTCTGGCGCCTTTTCCCCGGCACCAAACTGTTGCATGATGTAGCGACGCCTGTTGCATGTGTTGTAATATGCAACGTCCTGTCTGTCGGCTTAGCACCATGCCCAGCCTCCGCAACAAAATCCTGCGCACCTACGGGTTTTCCAAGCTCGTCATGCTGGGCTTCGCCGTCGTCGTCTTCGTCGACCTCCACTACCTCAATCGCCAGATCGAGGCGGGGCAGGTGGTCACCGATTTCCGTGAGGCCACGTTGGAAATGCGTCGCGACGAAAAAAACCTTTTTCTTTATCGCGACTACGCCGGCCTCGACCAGTTGCTGATGCAGATCGACACAACCCGCCAGGCGTTCGTCGACAATCGGGAGACCTTCGCCGCGATCAGCGGCAAGGCGATGCAACGTCGGATCGAAGATCTCATGCAGCACTACCGTGCCGAGCTCGAGCGCTATCCGTATCTGGGCCAGGCCGAGCAGGCTGCAGCGCGTGGCGTCATTCGTGACCTCGGCCACGACCTCAGCGAGGCGTCGAGCGAACTGTCGCGCGGTGAGCGGCACCTGCTTGCCGAAACCACGCAGCGGGCGGCGCTGCAGCTGTTGCTGGCGTTCGCCGGTGTCGTGGTGCTGGGTCTGGCCGGCGGACTCTTTCTGGTACGGCGTGTGGTGCGACCGCTGCGTGAACTCGAAACCGGCCTGCGCGCAATCGACGAAGGCCGCGCGCGCGCGTTACCGATGTCTGCGGGTGACCAGGAAATCCAGTCCTTCGTCACGGCCTTCAACGCCATGTTGAAGCACATGCGCCAACAGCAGGACCAGGCCCGACGCAACGAAAAGGCGGCCGCGCTCGGCGTGCTTGTGTCCGGCGTGGCACACGAGCTCAATAACCCCTTGTCGAACATCTCGACGTCGGCGCAATTGCTGCTGGAAGAAGACGAGGCGGGCGACGCCGAGATGAAGCACCTGTGGCTGACCCAGATCGACAGCGAGACGGAGCGTGCGCGGCGCATCGTTCGCCGCCTCCTCGACAGCGTGCGCCAGCCCAAGCTGCACCGGCAGCGCCTGTCGCTGGCCGATCTCGTCCAGTCTTCGCTGGTGCTGGTGAACCGTCAGCTGCCGGCAGGTGTGCAGGTGTGCGTGGGTACGATGGCCGAGATCGAAATCGAGGTCGATCGCGAGCGCCTGCATCAGGTGTTCATCAACCTCATCAAGAACGCCGCCGACGCCGGCGCCAGGCACGTCACGGTGAGTGCGCGCGCGGAAGTCTGGGATACCGAATCCGGAGACAATGCACTGCTGATCGGCGACCCCGCGATGATCGCGGAATCCGAGGCGGCGGTGCGGATCACGGTGGAGGACGACGGTCCCGGCATTCCGGCCGAGCTGCGTGAACACATCTTCGATCCCTTTTTCACCACGCGGATCAGCGGCGAGGGCACCGGCCTCGGCCTCTACCTCGTCGAGGAAATCGTCAGCGAGCACCAGGGCTGCATCGTGCTCGACGCGCCCGCGAGCGGCGGTACGTGTTTCTCGATCTGGCTACCCGGCCCCAAGGACATCAACGTATGAGCCAAACCCGCATTCTCCTGATCGACGACGAGACGATCGCGCTGACGAATCTCACGCATGTCCTGCAGCGCGAAGGCTATGCAGTCACCGCGTGCAAGGACGGCGAATCGGGTCTGGCCGCGTTGCGCACGATCGACTTCGATCTGGTGCTCACCGACCTCAAGATGCCCGGCATCGACGGTATGGAAGTGTTGCGCGAGGTGCACACCCGCTACCCAGGCGTCCCGGTGATCATGATCACCGGCCATGCCTCGCTCGACTCGGCGGTCGAAGCGATGAAGGCGGGCGCCTACCATTACCTCGCCAAGCCCTTCCGGCTGGCCGAGGCGCGCGAGGTGGTGCGCGCCGCGCTCGAACTGCGCCGGGTCAAGCGCGAGAACCAGGACCTGAAACTGCGCATCGAGCAGCTGCAGAATCCGCACACGCTGATCACCCAGGATCTCGGCATGCAGCGGCTCCTGGAAACCGCGCGCCAGATCGCCACCAGCGACAGCAGCGTCGTCATCCATGGCGAGTCGGGCACCGGCAAGGAGCTGCTCGCGCGCTATATCCACCGGAGCAGCCGACGCACGGAAGGCCCCTTCGTCGCATTCAACTGCGGCGCACTGTCGGAGGATCTGGCGGCGAGCGAGCTGTTCGGACACGAAAAAGGCGCCTTTACCGGCGCGCAGGCACGCAAGCTTGGCCTGTTCGAAGCGGCCAACGGCGGCACGCTGTTCCTTGACGAGGTCGCCGAGCTGCCGCCGTCGGTACAGGTCAAGCTGCTGCGCGTGTTGCAGGAACGCGAGGTGCTGCGCGTCGGCGCGGTCGAGCCAGTGAAGATCGACGTGCGCGTGCTGGCGGCGAGCAACCGCGACCTGCGGGAAGCGGTCGAGGCCGGCCACCTGCGCAACGACCTCTATTTCCGACTCAACGTGGTGACCTTATCCCTGCCGCCGCTGCGCGAACGCCGCGACGACATTCCGCTGCTCGCCTATTTCCTGTTGCGCAAGTTCGCGGTGACGATGGACCGCCCGGTCGAGGAAATCACGCCGGAAGCCATGCAGCGTCTGGTCGAGTACGACTATCCGGGAAACGTGCGCGAACTGTCCAATTTCATCGAACGCGGCGTCGCGCTGGCGCAGGGCGAGGTACTCGACGTCGAGCATCTGCCGCAGCACCTGGGCCGGCTGACCGTGCGCGTGTTCGCCCCGGAACTGGCGGCGGCGCCCGCCACGCTGGAAGCACAGGAAAAGGCCCACATCCTGCAGGCGCTCAAGCTGGCCGGCGGCAACCGCAGCGAGGCAGCGCGCATGCTCGGCATCGACCGCGTGTCGCTGTGGCGCAAGCTCAAAAAATATGGCGTGAATGACTGATAATGGCGGCCTTTCGCTACGGATTTCTCGTATGACTTCGCCGCTTCATACCGCCTCCGACTACATCTTCGACACCCACCTTGAGCATTTCGACCGCGACGTCATCGAAGCCTCGCGCGGTGTGCCGATGCTGGTCGATTTCTGGGCCGACTGGTGTCCGCCCTGCCGCGCGCTGACGCCGGTGCTGGAACGCGTGGTCGCGCACCATGCCGGGAAAATCCGCATGGCCAAGGTCGAGGTCGACGCGGGCGACAACATGAAGCTCGCCGGCCGCTATGAATTGCGCGGTTTCCCCACCGTGCTGCTGTTCGTCGGCGGCGAGATCGTCGGGCGTTTTTCCAGCGCCCGCCCGGAAGGCTGGGTGCGCGAATTCATCGCCGAGCACACCAATATTGAATAAGCTTGATTGGGTGCTCGACACCAATGTGGTGCTCGACCTGCTGCACTTCGACGACGCGACCGCCCGGCCCCTGCGGGACGCGCTGGAAGACGGGCGCGTGTGCTGCGTGGTGACGGACGCCACGCTGGACGAATGGCGGCGGGTGCTGGCGTATCCCGGATTCGCCCTGGCTGCGGACCGGCAAGCTGCCTTGTTCGCGCGCTACCAGGCGCTGTCGACACGGACGGAATGCGTCGAAGCGGACGCAGGCGGGCCCAGCCAGGGGGCCTCGAACCACTCCGGAAAGCCCGTGCGGCACCGCATGCCGCGCTGCAGCGATCCCGACGATCAGAAGTTCATCGAACTGGCCGCGGCTGCCCACGCCCAGGTGCTGGTCAGCAAGGATCGCGCTGTGCTCAGGCTGCGCCGCCGCTGCGCGCCGTTGTTCCGGGTGATGACGCCGGCCGAGGCCGTGCGCCTGCTGGTGCCGGTTGCCGACGCCGCGGCATGAAAAACCCCCGAATTTGGGATAATGCCGGCGCCCGCCTTGAACTTGCGCAAGGAAACACCATCTTAAACACGCCCGCTGTCCGGATTTTCCACTGGAGTACTTGATGAAACGTATTGCCCTCTTTCTTGCCACCAACATTGCCATTTTGCTGGTGCTGTCGATCGCCATGCGCGTCTTCGGGATTGAGCCCTATCTCAACGAGCAGGGCCTGAACCTGACTTCGCTGCTGTTTGTCGCCGCAGTGATGGGCTTTGGCGGCTCGTTCATTTCGCTCGCCATTTCCAAATGGATGGCGAAGAAATCGATGGGGGTGCGGGTGATCGAGTCGCCGTCGAATTCGACCGAGCTCTGGCTGGTCGACACGGTGAAGAAATACGCGGCCGACGCTGGCATCGGCATGCCCGAAGTCGGTATTTTCGATACCCCCGAAGTCAACGCCTTCGCCACCGGCATGACCCGCAACAGTTCGCTGGTCGCGGTGTCCTCCGGCCTGCTGCAGAAGATGACGCGGCCCGAAGCCGAGGCGGTGGTGGGGCATGAAATCGCCCACATCGCCAACGGCGACATGGTCACGCTGACGTTGATCCAGGGCGTGGTGAACACCTTCGTGATCTTCCTGTCGCGCGTCATCGGACACACCGTCGACCGCGTCGTGTTCAAGAACGAACGCGGCCATGGCCCGGCATTCTGGGTCACCACCATCGTCGCCCAGGTGGTGCTCGGTATCCTGGCGTCGATCATCGTCATGTGGTTCTCGCGCCAGCGCGAATTCCGCGCCGACCGCGGCGGCGCCAGCCTGGCCGGTGGCACGGCGATGATCGCCGCGCTGGAGCGCCTGAACAGCCTGCACCCGGCCCCGCTGCCGGAGAAAATGGCCGCGTTCGGCATCGCCGGCGGCGGCGCCCACGGGTTCAAGCGCCTGTTCATGACGCACCCGCCGCTGGAAGAGCGTATTGCCGCGCTGCGCAGCGTGCTGCAGTCGGCCTAAGGACGTCACGATGGCGCAACGTCCAGCCCACTCGCTGCTCGAACTCGCGTTTACGATCCTCGTTCCCGCGCTGGTGCTGATGAAATTCAGCAGCGAGGACGCGCTCGGCGCGATGAACGCGCTGCTGCTGGCGCTGACGTTCCCGCTGGGCTGGGGTGCGTTCGAGATGGTGCGCCGGGGCAAGCCGGGCTGGCTTGCGGTGCTGGGGCTGGTCAGCGTCCTGCTCACCGGTGGCATCGGCCTGCTGGCGCTCGACCCGCAGTGGCTGGCGATCAAGGAGGCGGCCGTGCCGGGCGTGATCGGGCTGGCCGTGCTGATCTCGGCGCGCACCCGCTACCCGCTGGTGCGCACGCTGCTCTACAACCCGACGGTGGTCGACGTCACCCGCGTGCAGCAGCAGCTTGACGAACGCGGCACCGCCAACGTATTCGAGCAGCGTCTGCTGCTGGCCAACACGCTGCTGGCGAGCACGTTTTTCTTTTCGTCCGCGATGAATTACGCGCTGGCGACCTGGATCGTCACGAGTCCTGCCGGCAGTGCGGCGTTCAACGAGGAGCTCGGGCGGCTGACGCTGCTGAGCTATCCGATGATCGCCTTGCCGTCGATGCTGATGATGATGGCGGTGCTGATCTTCCTGGCACGGACGGTGCACAGCCTCACCGGCCTCAAGTTCGCCGAGATGCTGCACGCTGCGCGTCAGTAAGCGCGGCCGACTGGGGGATAATGGGCGGATTTCGCCGCCTCCGTCGCGACCCCCTATGGACCTGACCCCCGCCCTGCTGCAACTCGCCACCCAGGCGCTCGACCTGGTGCTGGATTTCAAGCGCCCGGCCGATGCCGTGCTGTCGGCCTTTTTTCGCGAACACAAAAAGCTCGGCGCACGCGACCGCGCCTTCGTGGCCGAGGCCGTATTCGGCGTGCTGCGGCGCTACCGCTATTTGTCGGTGGTGGTGCCGGCGGCCAATCCGCGCACCCTGATCATCGCGTGGCTGATCAAGTCGCGCGGCATGAGCGGCGCGACGCTGGAGCAGTTCGCCCGGCCCGAGCTCATCGACCACATCCGCAATGCCAAAACCGACGACCTGTCGCTGCCGGTGGCGGCCGAACTGCCCGACTGGGTGATCGAAAAACTGCAGCAGTCGACGAGCGATGCCGACATCCTGGCGCTCGGCCGCGCGCTGCAGCAGCAGGCGCCGCTCGACGTGCGGGTGAACGCGCACAAGGCCGGTCGCGACGCCGTGCTGGCGCAGCTGCAGGCGGAAGGCCTGGCGGTCGAGGCGACGCCGTATTCGCCGTGGGGCATTCGCTTCAAGGAGCACCCCGCGATCAACCGCCATCCGCTGTTTCTCGACGGCAGCCTGGAAGTGCAGGACGAGGGCAGCCAGCTGCTCGCGCTGCTGCTGGGCGCGCGGCGCGGCGAGATGGTGTGCGATTTCTGTGCCGGCGCCGGCGGCAAGACGCTCGCGATCGGCGCGATGATGGCGTCGACCGGCCGGCTGTACGCGTTCGACGTGGCGGAAAAGCGGCTCGCCAACCTGAAGCCGCGGTTGGCGCGCTCCGGGCTGTCGAACGTGATGCCGCAGTTGATCGCGTCGGAGAACGACACTCGGGTGAAGCGGCTCGCCGGCAAGCTCGACCGCGTGCTGATCGATGCCCCGTGCTCGGGCCTGGGCACGCTGCGCCGCAACCCCGACCTGAAATTCCGCCAATCGCCCGAGAGTGTGGCCGAGCTGACGCAGAAGCAGCGCGCGATCCTGCGCGCGGCGGCCCGGCTGCTGAAGCCCGGCGGGCGCCTGGTTTACGCCACCTGCAGCCTGCTGCCGGAAGAGAACGAAGCCATTGTCGACGGACTGCTGGCCGAAGGCGGCTTCATGCTGTTGCCGGTGAACGAACTGCTGGCGCAGCAGAAGATTCCGCTCGATACCGGCGCCCTGCTGAAACTGTCGCCCGCCGTCCATGGCACCGACGGTTTCTTCGCCGCGGTGCTGGTCAAATCCGCCGCTTGACCCGGTGGGCGTTGCAGATGACACTTTGGCGTCTATGTTGGCTGCTGAATTGATCTGATATGACGGCTGCGTCATTCCATCCCGACACGCTCGGCACGCTGTGTGGCCTGTTTCGCGCGCGCGTCGCCGCAAGCCCGGACCAGGTGGCCTATCGCCAGTTCGACGAAAAACGCGGCAGCTGGGTGAACTTCACCTGGGCGCAGGTGGCAAGCGAAGTGGCGCGCTGGCAGGCCGCGCTGATCAAGGAAGGTCTGCTGCCCGGCGATCGCGTCGCGGTGATGCTGAAAAACTGTGTCGAGTGGGTGATCTTCGATCAGGCCGCACTTGGATTGGGGTTGGTCACGGTGCCGCTGTATCTGGACGACCGCCCCGACAGCGCGGCCTACATCCTCGACCACTCGGACACCAAACTGCTGCTGATTGAAGGCAAGTTCCAGCACAAGAAACTGGCCGAAATCGCCGGCACGGCGCACAGCCTGCAGCGCATCGTCAGCCTGGTGGCACCGGAAAACGGATTGTCCGACTGGAGTACGCGCTTTGCGGTGGTGGGCGACTGGCTGGCGGCCGCGGCGGATACCCCGATTCCAGAACGGCACATCACCGACGACCTGCTGGCCACGATCGTGTACACCTCAGGCACCACAGGTCGTCCAAAGGGGGTGATGCTTACCCACGAAAATATACTGTGGAATGCTTGGTACACCACGCAATGCGGGCCCTTTGACGAGCAGGATGTGTTCCTTTCTTTTCTGCCCCTGTCCCACACTTTTGAACGCACCGAGGGATATTACCTGCCCATGATGCTGGGTGCGGAAGTGGCCTATGCCCGCTCCATCGCCCTGTTGGCCCAAGATCTGCAGACAATTCGGCCTACCGTGCTGATCTCGGTGCCGCGCATTTACGAGCGTGTCTATGCCCGTATTCAGGAAGCTCTGGAAAAAAAAGGCAGAGTCGCCCAGATGCTGTTCAGTCAGGCGGTGGAAGTGGGCTGGCGCCGTTTTGAAGTGGAACAGAAGCGGGCTTCCTGGCACCCTAAGTTACTGGCCTGGCCACTTCTGGAAAAACGGGTCGCCCGACCCTTTGCAGAGAAGTTGGGTGGTCGAATCAAATTCGCCGTTTCTGGCGGAGCGCCCCTGAATCCTGAGATTGCCAAAGTGTTCATCGCGTTGGGCGTGACGCTCTATCAGGGTTATGGCCTTACAGAGGTTGGCCCCACGGTCGCCGTCAACCGCCCCCATTCCAATATCCCGTCCAGCATCGGCCAGCCACTGCCCGGCGTCGAGGTGAAGATCGGCGACAATGACGAACTGCTCACCCGCAGCCGCTGCGTGATGCGCGGCTACTGGAAGAACGAGGAGGCCACCCGCGACATGATCGATGCCGAGGGCTGGCTGCACAGCGGCGACAAGGCCAGAGTGGATGCGAACGGCCATTATTCGATCGTCGGTCGCATCAAGGACATCATCGTGCTGAACAACGGCGAGAAGGTGCCGCCGTCAGAAATGGAAGCCGCCATCCAGCTCGACCCCCTGTTCGAGCAGGCGATGATCGTCGGCGAAGGCAAGCCCTATCTGGCCGCACTGATCGTCCTCAACGAGGAACACTGGAAAAGCTTTGCCGCGCATCTTCACCTCGACCCGGAGCAGCCGGCCACGCTGCGCAACCCCAAGGTGGTGAAGGCGCTGACCAAGCACGTCGCGCATCAGCTCAAGCATTTTCCGGGTTATGCCCAGATTCGCCGGCTGCACCTGGACCTCAAGCCGTGGACGCTGGAAGACGGCCTCCTAACCCCCACACTCAAAATCAAGCGCGACCCCATATTCGATCGCTATCGCGAAGCGATCGAGGCCATGTACGCGGATTCCGTTCGCTAACCTTCCGATTATTCATAAGGAGACCTTTCATGATGTTTCGTGTTAACCGCCTGGCCACAGGCCTGATGCTGATGGGCAGCACCCCGTTTGCGAGCGCTGCCGGATTCGCCTTGATCGAGCAGAACGCCAGCGGACTGGGCAATGCCTACGCCGGCCAGGCCGCCGCCGCGACTGACGCCAGCACGATTTTCTTCAATCCGGCGGGCATGACCTTGCTGCCGGACCGGCAGGTGGTGCTGGCCGGGCATCTGATCAAGCCGCAGGCCGAGTTCACCGGAACCTCGACCATCGGGGGCGGTGATGGCGGCGATGCCGGTGGGCTGGCGCTGGTACCGAATGCCTACTACGCGTTTCGCCTGACGCCGGACGTGCATCTGGGAATCGGCATGAATGCGCCGTTCGGTCTCGCCACCAAATACGACTCGACTTGGGCGGGCCGCACGCAGGCGATCAAATCCGAGTTGAAGACAGTCAACCTCAACCCTTCGATTGCGTGGAAGGCGAGCAACACGTTGTCGCTCGGCGCGGGCCTCAGTTTGCAGTACGCCGAGGCGACGCTGACCAATGCCAGCGCCTTTGGCCTGGCGACCGTCAAGGGGGACGATGTCAGCTGGGGCTTCAACCTGGGCGCCTTGTGGCACGTGAACGACGCGACTCGCATCGGCCTGGCCTATCGTTCCGAGGTCGACTACACGCTTGAAGGTACGGTGACTTTCTCGGGATTGCCTGCCGGCAATGGCCCGGTGACAGCGGACACCACGCTGCCTGATTCGGCTTCGCTATCGCTGTTCCACAAACTCAACGAACGTTGGGACCTGCTGGCGGACGTGACCTGGACAGGCTGGAGCGATTTCGACGAATTGCGCATCGTGCGGACCAGCGGAGTCGTGGTGGGGCTGACCCCGGAAAACTGGGACGACAGCTTCCGTTATTCGGTCGGCGCCAACTATCACCTCAACGACAAGCTGACCCTGCGTGGCGGCGTGGCGTACGACGAGACCCCGGTGTCCGACGCCTATCGCACCGCGCGCATCCCCGACGAGAGCCGCACCTGGATCGCCGTCGGCGCGCAGTACCGGTTGTCCGAGCGCAGCAGGATCGACGTGGGCTATGCTCACTTGTTCGTGGAGGATGCGAGCATCAACAAGACCGAAAGCGGCGTCACCCTGACTGGCACCTACGAGGCCTCGGTCGACATCCTGTCGGCGCAGCTGACGCTGGATTTCTGACTTTGGCCCGGGCGGCCCCAACTGGGCTACGCGCCGTAGGCCGGACGCGAATAAACCTTGATTTTTATGGGGTTTGTCCGTATATTCCAAGACGAGATTGTCCTTTTTTAGGAACTGAAAACCATGCAATTAGGCTTGTTTGATCTGCCCTGGTGGGGCTATGTCGTCGTGGCATTGGGGCTGACCCATGTGACCATCGCTGCCGTCACCATTTTCCTGCACCGTTCGCAGGCGCACCGCGCCGTCGACCTGCACCCCATCGTCAGCCATTTCTTCCGTTTCTGGCTGTGGATGACCTCCGGCATGGTCACCAAGGAATGGGTTTCCATTCACCGCAAGCACCACGCCAAATGCGAAACCGCTGAAGATCCGCACAGCCCGCAGACACGGGGCATCAAGAAGGTCTTCTGGGAAGGCTCCGAGCTGTATCGCGCCGAGGCCAAGGTCGCCGAGACGCTGGAAAAATACGGCCACGGTACGCCCGACGACTGGATCGAGCGCAACGTCTACAGCCGTCACTCGGCCGCAGGTATCTGGCTGATGATGGCAATCAACCTCGCCCTGTTCGGCCCCATCGGCCTGACCATCTGGGCCGTGCAAATGGCGTGGATTCCGGTCACCGCCGCCGGTATCATCAACGGCATCGGCCACTACTGGGGCTACCGCAACTTCGCCAGCGAGGACGCCAGCACCAACATCGTGCCGTGGGGCATCCTGATCGGCGGCGAGGAACTGCACAACAACCACCACGCCTACGGCACCTCGGCACGGCTGTCGAACAAGTGGTACGAGTTCGACATCGGCTGGCTCTACATCAAGCTGATGACTTACGTCGGCCTGGCCACCGTCCGCAAGGTGGCGCCTACGGTGAAATGGCAGCCGCCCAAGCCGCTGTGCGACCTCGATACCCTGCAGGCCGTGATCACCCATCGCTATGACGTGATGACGCGCTACGTGAAGAGCGTGCGCGCCGACACCGCCGCCGAAATCACCAGGCTCAAGGCCGGCGCCAACCTGCCGGAAAACTGGAACCTCAACAGTTTCCGCAGCTGGCTGTACAAGGAGCCCACCGAACTGGCCGCGGCCGACAAGGCCCAACTCGACACGCTCTTGGGCAAGAGCGAGCGCCTGCAAACCGTCTATCGCATGCGCCAGGAACTGGCTGCCATCTGGGGCCGTTCCACCGCCAGCCGCGAGCAGTTGCTGGAGCAGTTGCAGGCTTGGTGCAAGCGCGCTGAAGAGAGCGGCATCCAGTCGCTGCAGCAGTTCTCGGTGCGCCTGCGCAGCTACGCCTGACCGAAAGGGGGCTGCGGCCCCCGGTACTGCACAACCCCGCAGCACGCAATAAAAAACCCGCCAACCGGCGGGTTTTTTATTGGACAGCCAATGCTGAATTACTTCAGCTTGGTTTCCTTGTACATCACATGCTTGCGAGCCTTGGGATCGAACTTGCTGATCTCCATTTTCTCCGGCATGGTTTTCTTGTTCTTGGTGGTGGTGTAGAAATGGCCGGTGCCCGCAGTGGACTCCAGCTTGATCTTTTCGCGTCCGCCTTTAGCCATGATTCAGCTCCTTAAATTGCTTCGCCGCGGGCGCGCAGATCGGCCAGCACGGCGTCGATGCCGTTCTTGTCGATCGTGCGCAGGGCGGCGTTGGACAAACGCATACGCACCCAGCGGTTTTCGCTCTCGACCCAGAACCGGCGATATTGCAGGTTGGGCAGGAAACGACGCTTGGTTCTATTGTTGGCGTGGGAAACGTTGTTTCCGACCATGGGCTTCTTGCCCGTTACGATACATACGCGAGCCATGACACTGCTCCAAAATTAAGGGTGAACGAAACCGGTTAACTGGCGGGATTGGCAATGAGCGCAAACCCGAGAACCGCGATTTATATCACAGCTTGCGAGCGCGAGGCAAGTGGGGAGAGCGCTCAGAGTTGGCCCGACTCCATGAAAGACAGCGAGGACGCGCCCGCAACGATGAAGTGGTCGAGCACGCGGATGCCCACCAGGGCCAGCGCATCCGACAGTTGCCGGGTGAGCACGCGGTCGGCCTGGCTGGGTTCGGCCACCCCGCTCGGGTGGTTGTGCGCGAGGATCAGGGCGGCGGCATTGTGCGCCAGCGCGCGGCGGATGATTTCGCGCGGGTAGACGCTGGTTTGCGTCAAGGTGCCGCGAAACAGCTCCTCCACCGCAATCACCCGGTTCTGGGCATCCAGAAACACGCAGCAGAACACCTCGTATTCCTTGCCGCGCAGCGCCAGCCGCAAGTAGTCGCGCACGGCGGTGGGCGAGGTCAGCGCGTCGCCCGCCTGCATGTCCTCGGCCAGCGTGCGGCGCGCCATTTCCATTACCGCCTGCAGCAGCGCATATTTGGCCTCGCCGACCCCGGGGGCTTCGCAGGCGGTTTTCTTGTCGGCGCGGCACAGGCCACCCAGCCCGCCGAAGCGTGCGATCAGCTCGCGACCGAGGTCGACTGCGCTTTTGCCGACCACGCCGGTGCGCAAAAACACCGCGACCAGTTCGGCATCGGTCAGCGCCCCCGCGCCCTGCTTCAACAGCTTCTCGCGCGGACGCGCGTCCTCCGGCCAGTCGCGGATCGCCATCGCTGCCCCCCTCCCGTAGAATGTGCCATTTTCACGGAATCCGGGCCGGGAATCGATACTGTGGCACTGGCAGGCAAAAAAATCCTCTTGGGCGTGACCGGCGGCATCGCAGCCTACAAGGCGGCGGAGCTGTGTCGTCTGCTGGTCAAGGCCGGCGCCGACGTGCAGGTGGTGATGACCGCCGCCGCGCAGCAGTTCGTCGCACCGCTCACCTTCCAGGCGCTGTCCGGCAAGCCGGTGCTGGCCTCGCTGTGGGATGCCGCCCGCGGCGACGGCATGGAACACATCCACCTGTCGCGCGATGCCGACCTGCTGCTGGTGGCACCGGCCTCGGCCGACTTTCTGGCGAGGCTCGTCCATGGCCGTGCCGACGATCTGCTGTCGACTCTGAGTCTTGCCCGCACCTGCAAACTGGCCGTCGCGCCGGCGATGAACCGCGAGATGTGGGCAGCCGCGCCGACCCAACGCAATTTGGCGCAGCTGCGTACGGACGGCGTCAATGTGCTGGGACCGGCCGCGGGCGAGCAGGCCTGCGGCGAAACCGGTCTCGGACGCATGCTGGAGCCGGCCGATATCCTGGCCGCGCTGCCCGGCATGCTGGTGGCAGGGCCGCTTGCGGGCAAGCGGGTGCTGATCACCGCCGGTCCCACCTTCGAGGCGATCGACCCGGTGCGCGGGCTGACCAACCGCAGCTCCGGCAAGATGGGCTACGCGCTGGCGCAGGCGGCAGCGGAGGCGGGCGCCGCGGTGTGCCTGGTGTCGGGGCCGACCTGCCTCGCCACGCCGGCGGGGGTGCGCCGCATCGATGTGCAAAGTGCCGCCGAAATGCGTGACGCGGTGCTGCGCGAACTGCCCAGTGACGTGTTCATCGCGGTGGCAGCGGTGGCCGATTACCGGGTGGAGGCGGCCGCCATGCAGAAAATCAAGAAAAGCGATGCAGGCCTGACGCTGAACCTGGTCGCCAACCCCGACATCCTGGCCGAAGTCGCCGCCTTGCCCGATGCGCCGTTCTGCGTGGGTTTCGCCGCCGAGACCGAGCGCCTGGACGAGCATGCCGAAGCCAAGCGCCTGAAGAAAAAGCTGCCGCTGCTGGTCGGCAACCTGGCGCAGGACACGCTCGGGCAGGACACGGCCGAGCTGGTGCTGTTCGACGACCGGGGTGCGCATCCGCTGCCGCGGGCCGATAAATCAACCCAGGCGCGACACTTGATCCGCCACCTCGCAACCCTGCTCAACTGACGAAATTCCGACGACTATGAAGATGGATGTGAAGATTCTCGACACCCGCCTGCGCGACCAGCTGCCGCATTACGCCACCCAGGGTGCCGCCGGGCTCGATCTGCGAGCCTGCATCGATGGTCCAATCGTACTGGAACCCGGCGAAACCCGACTGATTCCGACCGGCATGGCCATCCACCTGGCCGACCCCGGTTATGCCGCGCTGATCCTGCCGCGTTCGGGGCTGGGCCACAAGCACGGCATCGTGCTGGGCAATCTGGTCGGGCTGATCGACTCGGATTATCAGGGCCAGCTGATGGTGTCCGCCTGGAACCGTGGCCAGCAGGCGTTCGAACTCACGCCGATGGAGCGGCTGGCGCAACTGGTCATCGTGCCGGTGGTGCAGGCCGAATTCAATGTGGTGGAGGACTTCGAAAGCAGCCAGCGTGGCGAAGGTGGGTTCGGCAGTACCGGCCGTCAGTAATGTCGGATTTCTTTACACCCTGAAAGAAGACGGCGTCCGGCAGGACGGCAGGGTGGGCACGGATTGTTGGGGCATGGATCTTGCTGTTTACAGCCCTGATAGCGGCGGTCGCTTCGGAATTCGAGCGACCGCCATTGCGGAGACAATTACAAACATAAGAGGTGCTGGTGCCGGTTGGCGCATACGTCATGCCCCACATTTCCATCGTGCGATCTGGCCTGATCCTGGCTGCAGCCCTGGTGCTGCTGGCCGGGCTTGTCACGTCCGCGCTGTATCTGTCGCGGCCGCAGGCGCAACCGGTTGCGGAAGAATTCGACAAGCCGGTGATGGCGACCCAGATTGAATTCATGGCCGACGCCATGCAGCGCAGTGCGGCGCAGATCGCCGCGCACCCACAGACGCTGGCCTGCTTTGCGACCACCGCGCCGGACGTCTGCCAGGCGCAGGCCGCCAACCTGCATGCGCTCAACCAGGAGGCCACCGTGCTGTTCGTCAGCGCCGGCCAGCGCCAGCTGCTGCCCGGTTTCCTGCCGGGCGATACACGACGGCTGCTGACCGGTGCCGACGGCGATGCCGCGGGGGCGACCGCCACCGCCACGTTCAATCTCGCCTTGTCGCATCCAGTGACGAACAGCGGCGGCGAGCGGCTCGGCTTTGTCATCGTCGAGCAGAGCGTGCCGCAATTGCAGGCGCTGTTCGACACGCTGCCGCTGCCGGACGCGGCCGCCTATGCCGAACTGCAGCAGAGCCAGTCGGACGAGGCCTTCATGGTGCTGATGCGGCGCGGCAACCAGGCGATCAAGCGCCACGGCGAGCCCACCCTGATCGCGCTGGCCGGCACGCCGTGGCGCATTGCCGTATGGCGGCCGGTGACGCCGGTGGCCGAGAATGTGGCGCCGTATGTTCTGGGCTGGCTGGTGTCGAGCCTGGTGATCGCCATCCTGGTGATGGGCACCACGCTGTCGGTACGCAACCGGGTGACCGACAACCTCCGCACCATGGTGAAGCTCACCAACGACCTGCGCCAGCAGCGGCTGCGCAGCGATTATCCGGTCAGCCTGGTGGAATTCCAGATCCCGCTGGAGACCATGCTGAAGCTCGGCAAGGTGATGCTGGGGCGGCAGAAGGAAGCCACGTCGCAGGCGCGGCTCGATCACCTGTCCAAGGTCAACAACCGGCGCAGCTTCGACGAAAAGCAGAAGGAGCTGTTCGCCAGCCTGAAAGACGGCTGGGCGCACAGCCTGTTGATCATGGACATCGACAACTTCAAGCAGGTCAACGACACCTTTGGCCACGAGGCGGGCGATCAACTCATCATCAAGTTCGGCGACGCGCTGAAGACTTGCCTGCGCAACAGCGACTTCATCGCGCGCCTGGGTGGCGACGAATTCTGCGTCCTGTTTCCGTTCACCCCGCTTGATCGTGCCCAGGAGCTGGCCGATCGCCTGCGCGCCAAGATGCCGGAAAACGTGGAACTGATTCCCGGCGTGACGCAAAAACTGTCCTGGAGCGGCGGCCTGTCCGAATACAGCCGCGAGGACAAGGAAGAAAACGAAGCGCTGGCGCGGGCCGACGCCGCGCTGCTGGAAGCCAAGCGCGGCGGCCGCAACGCCACCCGGATCAAGGCCGCCTGAGCGTGGCTGTTGCCGCATACGACTCCACATGGGCTTCAGCCTATAGTGGATCGGAGTCCTTCAGGGCTTTAGCGGCTGTACAGCCACGGCCTGCCCCTCGCGGGTAGAGCGCGGCGATCCCCAGTCCCAGCCCCAGCAAGCCCCACAGCGCCAGGATCGGCGCGTTGCCCCATCGCACATACGGCGTGCTGCCGGCGTAGCCCTGGATTTCGCCGGACAGGCTGCCGATGGTGAAGGGCGCCAGGCTCGCCAGCATGCGGCCCTTTGCATCGATGATCGCGGTGACGCCGGTATTGGTCGAGCGCAGCATCATGCGTCCGGTTTCCAGCGCACGCATCTGCGACATTTGCGCATGCTGCCAGGGCGCGAACGAATCGCCGAACCAGGCCAG
>Ga0180009_10000507_pt1 | contig 54239 bp, 37 predicted proteins | sample OS_PC_MetaG_FD_123537 | JGI IMG/M metagenome (GOLD analysis project Ga0180009, IMG submission 123537) | Groundwater microbial communities from the Aspo Hard Rock Laboratory (HRL) deep subsurface site, Sweden - OS_PC_MetaG | ecosystem: Environmental > Aquatic > Deep subsurface > Groundwater... | reverse complement strand
TATTGAGCAACAATTCGGTTACTCTGGTGCTGTTAATCGCAATGGCTTGTTGCAGATGACCACTGTTAACCGCTGGGTTATATTTTAATAAAAGGTTTACCACGATCGGCTCAGAAAAGTCACTTCCAGCAAAAGCAAAGTTTATATCATCAGGACAATACTTTGCATTATTAGCTATAAGAAAATTGACCATGTTTGCATCGCGTTTCTGGATTGCCCGGGTCAGCAGGCATTCATTTTGAAGGTTACCTCCTTTATTCAACAGATCGGTCAACTCAGATGTACTACCATGCTCAATAGCAAGCAGAAATTCACGTTCTCCGATCTTGTTGTAAAGTATGATTTTAACATCTACCTCAAAAGTCCCGGATCCTGAAGTTGTTATCTTTTCCTGAGACACACGTGTATCTGTTCCCCACTGCCAGCCAGAGAGATCTATGTATTTACTTCCCCTGATTTTGTCGTCTTCAGCCACACTCCCTCCTTTGTCGCTATCCAATAATTCTACTTTAACAGTGATGCCATGCTGCTGGCCATCCCGCACGTAAAAGTGTTTTGTTGCGTATTGATTTTTATATGTACCACTCGAAAACTTATTATTATCTGAAGCATCCCTGTTTACACTGTACACAATATCATTGGTGTTGCGTGAAGTGGTCATATTGCTGGGAATAAAATAAATTCCGCCATATAATTCCACGGCAGCGTCGCCCAGAAAAGCTTGATCATCAGCATTTATACATCTTATCCCGGTTAACTGGATTTCATAATGCCGGTAGTCCATAGGTATTTTACTGAGTTGCTCTCCATTGAACGGGGCCGGCAGGCTTTTCCCATTCCAGAATTCATCCAATACTTTTGTTACCTGTACAATGCTTTCACCGGCATTCTGAGCAACATTCACGATTTCTTTACCAACATCCTCAAAGAATTTCCCAAGTTCCTGCGCCTGCTGAATGACACCTTTTCCCAAATCTGCGAATTCTGCAAGTATCTGCTTTTTTAAAATATCCGCTATCTGATTGAGTTGGCTTTGCAGATCCCCTTTCAAATTAATGTCTACATATACAGGATCCATAACCTGATTGCCGAGCTGCACCTGAATACCAAACCTCATGTTCGCACCACTCTTGTCGAGATTGCCCTTAAAAGTGATTTCTTTTATGCTTGGGATCATGTTTTTACTTACAAGAACTCCCAGAGTGGCTGTTTCGGTCGACATTGTTTTAATTGCGTCCAGAGTTCCGGCACCAATCTGGTCAATAACGGCATTTCCTGAGTTTATTCCCTTTTTCAGCTTCTCAATTTCCTTTGCAGATTGAGCACCCTGCTGTTCCATCCATTGTGTGAGCTGGCTCTGAACGGAATTAATTATGGATGGGGATAAGCTCAGACTGGCGTAAAGGGAAGGAGAAGAATTCAGGTCCTTCCCCCAGGCTTCGAGATCACCGGTAAATGCCCCCCCAAATATTTTCCCCTGGGCTTTAACATAAAACCCGGAAGAATTTATATCTACTAATGCACCACCCTCCATGGTTTCCAGCACCACCACGCGGCCATCGATCATTAAATGGGGGTTTGCACCCAATTCAACATGAAATGAAGGTTTAGGACCTGCTATCCCATAAATACCAAAGATCCTGAAATCACCTGCTTTTATTTCGAAAGGGTCCATGGTTCCCTTTGCAAAAACATTCTGTTCGTTCATTCCCATAGAGATGCTTGATTTTACACCCATCAAATTAAAATCACCCGAAGCAGAAAAAAGGTGCTCTTTTGGATTAAACTGAATATAAGCAGACTCAATACCTGTACTTAACATTGTTCGAAGCTCACCATCAAGCTTCACCTCAGTTATGGCTTCCAGAAAACTGGCAATGTTTATTTGTTGCGCATATCCTTCTATTTTAGAACTCCAAGGGTCAGTTACACTTAACATCATGTCTAATTGCACTATGATCGGCCTGTAGGAACCATCAAACTTTTTTGCAATGTGCAAATCACCGCCCAGACCAAGTTCTGAAACAATTATGGATGGAGACAGGCTGATAGCACCTTTTAAATTTTTGATTCCCAGGCATGGCATACCAAATGGGTTCTCCCACATGCCGTTGCCACCCTTTGCATCCAGTTCAATCCAGCCTCCTATCTGTAAAGGAGCAATTTGAGATTTCATTCCGGCAATAAAATCCAGGCTTTCGCTTTCGCTGATCTCCAGGTTTAAGGTCCCCTCCATGCCAATGCTCGGGGGTTTTGCCGGAGACGATTCTGTCGCAATCCTGAAATCCAGTTTCTTAAACCTTAATTTAGATGTGCCCAAAGGGATATCATTCTTTGTCTCTCCTGTGAGCCTGATGTTTTTATTCTTACCAATGGAACCGTAAAAATAGATATGAGAGGTTTTAAAAATATTTTCAAAATCCCGGCCCAGATTAACACTGCTCATTACATTCAACCCTTTTGCAATGTCCATAGTACTGTTTTCATTAAGCAATAGGCTTGGATATTCCCGATCGGCAAAATTGCTCATAACAATTATCGGTGATTCAAAATCCATTGCATCGAGAAAAGAGCTTCCAACAATCTTGTCAAGCGTAGCGGGCGCAGCCTCAATAGCAATACTTCTGTTTTTTCCGGATTGCCTGAACAGGAATGCCATTTTCCCCGCAGAACTCATCCCCCTTACAATGATTAACTTCTCAAGGGGATACAATGCTACCTCTACCTGATCAATACTTACCTGTTTAATATTGTCATTCGGAAATAGCAACCAGAACTGCTGGGTATATGACCCGCCCAGCTTTGAAACAATTTCATCCACAGTGACGGCCTGGCTGAGCGTGCTTGTAATTACCGGCTCCTCTTCAGTGGAGAGTGTACATTGAGTTTCAAAAACCGCATTTCCAAAATTTGATGTTGAGGAGAGTGTTCCTCCATAGCCGCGGGGATTTCTAAATAACTTAATGGCAATTTCATTTATTTGAAAATCACCAAAACCTATGGCATCCCAGTTTTTTCCTGTGAAATTGAACTCACAGGTGCTGACTGATTTTCCGTCATCAGCTATATCCATATCAAGATCTTTGATATAAAGTGATGATGATTTTCGCAGACTGATCGGGACCAATCTGCCAAGACTGCCACCGGAAAATTTGCTCAGTTTTAATAAATCAATGTTGGCCGAGGCTGGAAATATGGCCGCTATTTTTTTGAGCTTAGAATCTGAAGCGTTTTGCAATATTCGCAATTGAACGTTTGAAATACCTAAAAAAGTTGCTGGTCCTTCTGAAATGATCTCTGTGTCCGATGTAGAAAAGTTTAAATTGGAAACGTCAAAATCATTCTTTATAAAAAAATGAAGTAACTCCTTTTCCAGTTCAGTAGGTGACTGTGCCATTCCTATGGAAGAGAAGAATAAGCAGGCAAGGAATGCCAGGATTTGACTGATTGATAATTTTTTCATATTCTGAATTAGTTTACTTGGTTTCACTTCTTATCAAATGGTCGGCTTGCTTATGCCAATGCGCACGCCAAACAAATGAATACACTATTCCACACTAGTACTGGCAGAAGATTTCCAAGTAAATAAGACTATCTCTTCAGAAGATGAAAGCACTTTCAAATTGCTGCCGTATGATAAATATATACAATAATTTCAATTTCTAAATATTTTTTTCGGGGTAAGACTACTTTTTTTTATAATACTGTGCCCTATTCCCGATTTTCATTGGGACAGGCTTTGCCTATTGTGGTTCAATCCCTCACTTCCCCCTCACAACCAACTTAATAACCAACACCAAAATCAACAATACTAAAATCCCCCCCGATAACCAGTATGCCCATATATTCACTATTCTCGATTGAGCATACATCATATAGTCTTCAAACATAAACGACATGGGGTCAACCTTCCATTCCACTTTATTGCCTTCCAGCTTCGCGGAATTGGTTTCCATGATGATCCCCGGCAGTTCCGCTTCCACGGTATAGCTTTCCATTAAAAGAACCTCTATTAAAAAATGCACCTTTTTGTTCAATTCCTGAAATATGGGAGGTTCAATGTCATTTAACTTCTTAACCGCAGGATTTTTTGTCCATTCATAATAAAGCTCAATGTAATTGTCGGGATGATCCCAGTTATTGTCCAGATAATGCTTAATGCTATCCTGGTATAATATGACATCCTGTGACAACAACTCCTGATCATCAAGTCCTGCAATAGCTTTTTGCAGCACCTTGATGATCTCCCGGCTCACCACATCCTCAAAGTACTCGTTCGCCCTTTCATCAGCCGATTCAAGCCTGGCCGAGTCAACTTTATTAAGCGCAATCTTCTGACCACTGAGCCATAAAATATCCTCCTGATCAAGGTAATCCTGATAATCATACTCCCTGAAGGGATTGGCGGCTTTGATAACTTCCCGGTATTTCGGGTATGAATAAAAGAAACCGAACGACTTTCCAATGTCGAAGTGCCGGTACAATTGTTTCCTCCATCCTGTGTCGGCCGCAACCTCATCGTTCAGCTCCTTCGACTTCCTGAAAGTCTTTGAATAGGTAAGGGAAAAATTATTGCTCCGGGTAGTATCTTTACTGTACTCTTTTATCCAGGTGGAATCAACAGGATAAGGCAGGTTCTTACTAAAAAAAACATCCGAAGAATCACCCGTGATGGTGAATATCCTTGTGAAGGAGCCATCTTCGTGTATTACTGTGGTTACGGTCACCTCTCTGCAGGATGCGAGTGAAAACAGAAGTATGACCAATATGCTGAAAATTTGTTTTGCTTTCATGGTAATAGATTTTAATTGTAATTATTTAAGGCTAACATCCTGGCTTTCTCTATTCTTCCCTTGACAAATCCCTCCGGTTCGTGTTCCTGCCCGGCAGCCATCATAACCTTTTTAACATCAGTATTGCTTAAAATGAACTCTAATCCTTTCAGCTGGCCGGATTTCTGAGAAAGCGAAGCATTCCTGTTTTCCTGCTGAATGACTTTGTCGACAAAGATGTACTGCTCTATCCCAAATACAACCAACAGTGTAATGGATGCTGCAGCAAGAAATCTCACTGCCATAGAAATTGCCGTGCCATATCTCAGGATAAAACGGGGTGTTATTTCTTCCACCTCATCCTGAATCCCTTGCATTATGCTATCGGTCAGCTTCTCCGGGTTGTCCAGCACCGGATCCCTTTTCAGATTACCAATGATTTTAACGTAAGCAGAATCATCGGCTATGTTTTTATTTCTGCTCATTTGTTTTTCCTTTCACCGTTAAGTATATAGTTTAACTTTTCTTTTACTGCTTTCCTGGCATGATAAAGATTGCTTTTAACCTGTGTTTCGTCAATTTCCAGGATGGCTTCCACTTCTTCTGAACTCATTTCCTGGAGATCCCTCATTGCAAATACCAGCCGTTGCTTTTCAGGAAGTTTATCTGCCAGGAGTCTGATAATTTGTCCCAATTCTTTATTGTCCAGGATTAATTCCATTGAGTCTTCCTGCATCTGCTGTAGTTTATCTCCCAGATCATCGATCTTCATGGTATTGGCCCGCCGGATGGATCTGAACCTGTCAATAGCAGTATTTGTTACGATCCGGTACATCCAGGTGGTTAATTTCATTCGGGTATCATATTCACCTATTTTTCGCCATATCTTTATAAAACTTTCCTGGACGCTGTCCTTTGCTTCCTCCTCGTCGCAAAGTATCCTGAAGGCAAGGTTGTAAGCGTATTGCCGTTGTTCTTCGACAAGCTTCCGGAAAGCTTCCTGACTGCCGTTCTTTATTTCATTGATGATATCTCTGGTCACTATTTGCATACCCTGTGTGTGGGATTTGGATATGATACGTTTGCACAGGTAAAAAGTAAAAAAAAATGATGAAAATTAACATTCGTATTTCCATTTATGTCATTATTTTACTTTTGGCATCGCTTTTTCTTACTTCCTGTCAATATCAAAACAACCCTTATGGTTTGGATATTGTTACCGATGTTTCCCAATACAAGGAACTCATCGAAACTGATCCTGACCAGGAACTCATTGACCTGGAAAAATATATCCCGGGAATTGTTTTGGATATCCGTTATGCCACGGATAACAACTTCACCGGGCAGAAGATATATGAAGCTCCAATGGCTTTTGCCAGGAAACCGGTGGCTGAAGCCCTTTTCCTGATACAGGAAGAACTGGGGAAATCAGGACTTGGCCTGAAGATTTACGATGCCTACCGCCCTTATTCTGCCACCCTGAAATTTTACGAGGTTTATCCCGACACGACCTTCGTGGCGGCACCCTGGAAAGGCTCCGTTCACAATACGGGCTGTGCCGTTGATGTTTCGCTCGTTGATCTTAACACAGGATTAGAAATCGAAATGCCAACCCTCTTCGATGATTTCTCTGATAAAGCATCCCATTCCTGCATGGATCTGCCGGAAACGGCCATACACAACAGACAGCTGCTGAAAGAGATTATGACCCGTTTCGGCTTTTCAATTTATGAGCCGGAATGGTGGCATTATAATTTTGCAGATAAAGGTGACTTCGGGATCATGGATATTCCCCTTTTACAAATATCTAAGGCCTATTCTGCATCGCCACACTGAAGCCTGAGCATGAAATTAACCGTGTTCAGATCTAAAGCATTGAACATTGCTTCAACATTATTGGTATAAACTGCTTCGGGTCCAAGCATTGCATCCTTAACAAGAAAGGCTTCAAAATCATAATTCATAGCGTCAAAATAAGTAGCAAGAACACATCCTGTTGAACTTAAACCGCATATAAAAAGTGTGTTAATACCTTTTTCCTCCAGTAGATCAAATAAACCGGTTTTATTGAATGCGCTGGGATATGTTTTAACAATTTGTGGATCATTTTCAGTAACCTGGAGTGTATCCGGAAATTCAAATTCCGGTGTGCCCGGTATGGGACCGAATTCTTCGCTTGTATGATAAACCCTGATCACTGGCAGATCATACATCCTGAATACCATAATAGTCCAGTTCATCCAGTTAAGCGCCGATGCCTGGTCTTCCTGTGAAGCCATTGACAAAAACTGGTTCTGAACATCCACCACCAGCAATGCCGGCTTCATTTCAATCTTTTCTGTCCAGGATGATTGTGCTGAAATAGCATGGAAAACCAGCACCAGACAGGTAAGCAAAAGTGTCTTTTTCATTGGTTAAATTGATATTTGGGTTTATTGCAATGTTAAATCTTTTTTTTTCAGGTATTCCTGTTAATGACTATTTTTTTTGGTAACTCACAGGTCCGTTCTGATATCCAACTTCTTTTCTCCACCATTCGGGATAACCGACTTCTTCAGCTATTTCAGGATTGTTGACATAGCCGTCGTCGTATTTTTGCACCAGGAACCAGCCCAGTTCCCACCACTGCTTTACAACATTATCTGCGTTGCTGATGCAGGTTTCCGTGAGGATGCTTCTGGCCAGTTCAGGTGAAGAGGCATATGCTTCCTGTGCCTTTTTGTCCGTTTCCTGAGCAAGTAAAAATTCTTTCTCTTCAATTTCATTCTGGAGTTTCAGTATATCCTCTTTCATATATGAAAACTTCACGGCAGCCCAGTTTGCTACAAAATTGAAAGCCCACCAGGCAACATCCGTAGAAAATTTCTCGGTATTTCCGCTTTGGTATGATAAAGGCAGGTCGTTCATCCCTGTATAGAATGGCACAAAACAGGTAAGATATGGTTTATCCGGCCCGAACCAGCAAATTCCCCCAACAGCGTCCGGGAGCCAGCTCCTTCCCTGATTAACATATACATATCCTGCATAGAACACCGAAATAGGTCTTTCCCAGGCACCGATCACCTCCTGTCCATCTTTGTTTGCATCATTCTGATTGCCATCGTATTTTCCGATCCAACGGTAAGGACAACCAAAGGGTCCGGCGGCCGGCCCCTGGGTCATGTCGAACTCCGTTCCTTCATAATGATCACGATGTAAAGACATTACATCTTTAGCATCCAGCTTTTGATCCGGGACAATGGAGAATGGATATTCGCGGGTATAACCATCTTCCACCCATGCACTGTATTTTGCTGAGGGTTTTACACGATCGTATATCCTCCAGACCCTGCGAAGGGAATAATAAGGATGGTTATATTCCCCGTAACTGACTGTTTTCAGCCAATCAAGTTTCCCTTGCGATGGATTCCACCATCCTCTTTTTTGCGCTGTCTCATGGAGATTTGCTGAAAACAACATATCAGGGTCTTCAGGATCTACATCTCTGATCCTGAATTCATTGGCGGCAGCGAATATCTGGCCATCCGGGACTTTTTTAGCTACCCACAGGCCGCCCAGGCTATCCATGGTTCCGCAACACATTTCTATTACCCAGCCTTCTTCAGGATCGCCGATGAGCAGGGTCTCGCCCGTACCGTAATAGCCGTATGTATCAATCAGGTGCCCGATCAGTTCAACAGCCTCACGCGCTTTTGTGCACCTTTCCAGAGCAATACGCGACAACTCGGCGCTGTAAAAAATCCGCCGTCCGGAATCGGGTTGCAGCTCAATCTTCGCCCCGTCGGTGCACTCCCCTATCATAAGTTGATGCTCGTTCATTATGCCATAATTGGCATCGAAATAAGCATAGGTATGTGCAACCTGTGGAATAAAACCAATTGGTTTCGTGGCAGGCAGGCTGGGATCAAAATACCCCGGACCCCTGCTCATCCCTACATAACGGATATTGCCTCCTCCAAAACAACAAGGATCATAATAAACCGGCCGCATAGCACCTTCGGGGTGATCCATTGCCGGAACATAGATAATACGCTGGTCGCCCAGCTCATCATCATCAGAGTGGCTCACAAAAACGGAACCGTCTTTACTCGCCCCTTTTGTGACTAGAATGGTCGTGCATGGCATGGCAATTTCCGCCATTAACAGTAGCATAAATACTGCCAAAACATAATTACGAAGGTTTTTCATGGTAACAGGCTTTTATATGATTCCCTTAAAATAGAAAGTAATCAAATATAAGGCAAATCACATACGAAAGCAAGATTATTCTTTTACTCTGCTATTTGCCATACTCCAAACCATAACGGTTCAATATTTCGCTGTAAAGGGGCAATTCTATCTTGCTGACCAAAACCGGATCAATTTCATGTATCAGGTCTTTATTGGTTGAAGCAAAAGAAAAATATTCCTTGGTATATGCGCTTGGTATCAATAGAATTTTCTCTTCCAGGAATAAATGTTGTACCATGTACCTGAGTATGGCCTCATCGTATACAAAAGCCTGTAATATTTCTTTATTGACTGCATCCAGTCCTTTTCCAAGATCTTTCATGTTTTGTGATATGATACCGTATTCTTTCAGGAATTCTGCTGATGCCGAATTCTCAATGCTACCCACACTCACGCGTTGCAAATCCTCCAGCCCCTTTACCGCTGATGATAAATTGTGTACCGTTAACGCTGAAGCAATGGCAGCAGTGAAACTGGATATCAAAACAATAGCCGTGAACATCCAGATTATGGAGATTATCCTGCCCATGATGGTTTTAGGTGTTTTATCCCCGTATCCCACCGTGGTCATTGTCACCGCCGACCACCAGATCCCATCACCAAGTCCCTTGATACCATCATTGAAATGATCTTTGTTTTTTCTCCTCTCAAGTAACCAGACTATGGTACCAAATATAACTATGATAAGAAAAAAAGCCGAGACTATCCGAAGAAACTCCCATGACATCAATCCCCGGAAAATCGTAGTAAAAGTGCCTCCGGACTTTGCTTTCACCGCTATGGCCAGGTTGGTGACGTAAAATGGTTGTGTGAAATAAAACTTCTTTATCCGTTCGGCAGTCACAGTCAATGGATTGATGCTAAGATCAACATCTCCATTCTCTATAGCCTGAAGTAACCCTCCCAGATCATATTCCCTGAATTCATAATCATAATGAAGATCCTCGGCTATTATTTTCCATAAATCAATAGATACTCCATTATATGTTTCACCATTTTTGATTACAAACGGTGGCGCCTCCTTAATCCCTATTATCAGTTTCCTTTCCTGCGAATATCCTGAAAAACAACTAAAGATAACAGCGATGCCCAAAATCAAGACGTACCTTTTCATGAAAGATTTTTCGATAAAGATAATGAAGTTCTTTAAATGCTTCAGTTGACATTACCATCAAAATGTCCCTGGTTCAGGATTAATCAAGTAATTTTGCCCACAAAAAAAATAATAACTTTATGGAAAAGATTAAAGAATTCATAAGCCACTGTAAAGACTTTGCCATCGCAACCGTTGATAACCATAATCATCCACGGGTCCGGATGTTTCATCTTATGAAGTATGACAATCAAACCATGTACTTTGCAACTGCAAGAAACAAGGAAGTCTTCGGGCAATTGCAAAACAATCCATTTATCGAACTGGTTGGCTGGAGCCAGGGTATTATGTTCCGTACCGGTGGAGCTGTTTCTTTTGATGTTGAAGGTTCATTATGCAGGGAGATATACAACAGCAACACAATCCTGTCAAAGATATATGGCAGTTTTGAAAATCCCGAACTCGTTTATTTCAAACTCTCCCTCAGGAATGCTGAGCTTTTTAACCTGACAAGTCTTCCTCCCACAAGGGAATTTATTGAAATGCAATAACAATTCAGAGCCTGGCAAGCCATTTTGTCACATATACAAATCTAAATATGACTTTTTGTAAAGGAAAGATGAATACTTATTGATTTGGCATGTTATTCGCTTAAACCTCAGCCAAAATCCACAAAGTTTAACGATATTTGTAAAAAAGCCATTACCATGAGCGAAACCACAGAAAAAGTACAATGCCTGATCATTGGATCGGGGCCTGCAGGTTATACCGCAGCCATTTATGCAGCACGTGCCGACCTAAAACCTGTTATTTATGAAGGTTTACAACCGGGCGGGCAGTTAACCACAACCACAGAAGTCGAAAATTTCCCGGGATACCCTGAGGGCATCACAGGGCCGGTTATGATGGAAGATTTAAAAAAGCAGGCACTTCGGTTTGAAACGGATGTGCGTTTTGGTTTGATCACCGGGGTCGACTTTTCCCAAAGGCCATTTAAAGTCAAAGCCGACGACGGGAAGACCATCCTGGCCGAAACCGTGATCATAGCTACCGGCGCAACAGCCCAATGGTTGGGATTACCATCTGAATCGGAATATAACGGTTATGGCGTGTCGGCCTGTGCCACCTGCGACGGGTTTTTCTACCGCGGAAAGGTTGTGGCCGTTGTTGGCGGTGGGGATACGGCAGCAGAAGAAGCTACCTATCTCGCCAAGCTTTGCAAAAAGGTTTATCTCATCCACCGCCGTGATGAGCTCCGCGCTTCCAAAGCCATGCAGAAGAAAGTCCTGGAAACACCCAATATTGAGGTGCTCTGGAGCCATGTCACCAAAGAGATCGTTGGGAAAAAAGAAGGTTTCGCCAAGGCTGTTACAGGTGCCATCCTGCAAAATGTAAAAACCGGGGAAGAAAAAACGATCGATATCGATGGTTTCTTTGTAGCGATCGGACATAAGCCCAACACAGAGATCTTCAAAGGACAGCTTGAAACCGATGATCTGGGATATATCCGTACGAAGCCTGATTCGACCAAAACCAATATTGAAGGGGTGTTTGCCTGCGGCGATGTACAGGATCACGTCTTCCGCCAGGCCATAACAGCGGCCGGAACAGGATGCATGGCCGCTATCGAAGCGGAACGCTTCCTGTCACACTAAATGCCGTATCCCGGATATCCTGAAGAAATTCTAAAGCTACCGGTGAATTTGCCCGAGATAAAACGATGGGCTCACACCGGTAACTTTTTTAAAGGCATTATAAAAAGTTACCCGGTTACTGAATCCCGCGTCGGAGGCAATGGCTTCAAGGGTAAGGTTTTCATGAGCATTTTCCGCGAAAAGCCTCAATACTTCATTTACACGGTACTCGTTGATCAGGGTATTGAAATTCCTGGAAAAGTGATTGTTGATCAGTCCTGACAAAACATTTTTATTGGTATTAAGCCGGGCCGCAAGGATATCCAGAGATAAACCAGGGTCAAGGTAGGCTTTTTCACTTTCAAGAACCGTCTGTAACCGGGAAATCAATTCCGTTCCGGCTTCATGATTGCATAAACCTGTCCTGGGTCTTCTTGATTTGCCAATCATCACCCCCCTTTCCACCAGATCCTGCTGCTTTTCAACCAGTAACCGGTGAGCTTTTACCAGTTTGTGGTTTCGCCACAAAAGCAGTATTAACAGAACCAACAAAGAAACAAGCAGGATGATCAGCATGAGATTCCTGGAAAAATAGATCCTGTTCTTTTCTTCCAGGTTCCTGATCTCCCATTGTTTTTCATTGACCTCATGCCGGATCATCAATTGAGACAGTTCTGCTTCCCTTTCGCGGTGGTTCAGACTGTCGCTGATTTTCCGCTCAAGCTTGTAATATTTCAATGCCTGCAAAGGCTCACCGTTGGCCTCGTATGCCTCGGAAAGCACCTTTGCAATTTCCGCCTTATCTTCCGACATTTCACCCTTAACCGCCTGAACATAAGCCTGCAGTCCGGTTTCAATGGCTCTGACAGGTTGCCCCAGCTTCAGCCACACGTTGGCAATATTCTTGAGGGTTCCGGCTTGCCTTCCCGTGGCGTGGATATGCTCCATTACCGCCAGGGCCGAATCGTAATACATCAGAGCATTCGGGTATTGGCCCATTTTATAATATATCAAACCGTAGTTGTTGAGCCCCACCGCCAAATCATTAAGGTTTTTTGCTTTCCAGGAAATCATGACGGAGCGCTCTGCATAATATAAAGCACTGTCGAATATTTCCTGCATCAGGTAAATATTGCTGATGTTCCCAAGAACAGAATACAGCAGGGATGAATCAGTCATATCACGGCAATAGGCGTATGCTTTGAAATAACACTTTAGAGCGGCCTCAAGGCTGTCGCTATTCATGTAAGTATTGCCGATATTATTGTAGTCAGATGCAATCAATCGAATATCCCCGCTTTGTCTGTCTATCTCAAGTGATCGGATGAAATAATTCAATCCTGAACGATAATCACCCATTTGGGAATAAATGATCCCGATGTTTGCATACAAATCCGAAACACCGGCAGAATCCCCGGTCTCACGCATGAACATCAGAGCCTGGGAATAATAACCCAGGGCATTGGGGTACTCTCCCTTTACCAGGGCAGAAGTTCCCATCAGATGCTTTGCCCTGGCCAGTCCGCGTGAATAGCCCAGTTCATCTGAAAGTTTCTCTGCCTGCAGGGCCAATGCATAAGTTGAGTCAGGATAGGAGAAGACAACCTGCCTTGCGTTATTTAAAATGGAGTTTATCCTTATCGTATCGTTGGAATTGACCGCTGTGGTTTCATTGGGTAAAGCGGCATTAAGGAAGGCGGAGGAGCCTGTCCATACGAAAATTATGAAAAAAACTATCCTATTCCGCATGGGTTAAATTTTACGGAAAGATAGGGGTTTTTGAACCACAATAGACACTTAGGACACATTAGTTTTTGCAGTTCTCATTAAATGCTAATTTATTAATACTCTATGAACCTGCATCTTTTCAGTCATATGGATGCTAACAAAATAAATCCCCGAAGGCAAACCAAGCGTTTCCTGCTGATTGTGACTTCCGGTCAATGTGAACCTCAGCAACTCCCTTCCTGAAATATCCGTCACAGAAGCCTCTCCCCTTTCACCATCCGGATTCAGGATATAGATGATGTCATTGTAATGAAATACCTGCAAAGGATGCATCATTACCGCGTCTTCTATCCCGGTTATATCCTTAAAATGCAGGAAGAAACGGCCCGTTCCGCTTTCATCCACCCAGGTGGTGTAACGCTCATTTTTCAGGTTGGTGAAGGTGTTTGTCTGGCGGTCTTCAAGGAAGAGGGGGATGCTTTCCAATTGCATTGTCTCGGCTGCAAACTCAATCTGCCGGGCCTCCGGAACATCTATACCAACATTGACAACTATGGATTCTATGTTTTCCGGGGGCAGGGCCTGTATGGCAAAATCAACACCATTGTCTTCGATAAGCCGGGTATAGAGAGCGAGTTCAGGATTTCCCTTCATTTTTCCGACATCGTAGGATGGATCCAGGCCGGGCGTCATACCTGAAACTAATAAAATCTCAGTTTTGTTATATTGTTCTCCGGTACTTGCATATAATCGCAAGCCCGGGTGATCGCTTTCAGTTTCATTTTTATAATAGGCGGATGTACCGTGTTTACGTATGCTCGTATTGAAATTCAGTGTTGCCCCGTTACTGGCGGCCATAACCATAAAACCCTGGCCGGGTGAGGCGTAGAATGCAGCATCAGCGTTTGCAACCGCATCGTAATCGGCATTGCTTTTCCCGTCCCAGCCGGCGCTTTCATCCCAAAGGTAAATGGCTTCATATGAATCATTCAATGCAGCAGTATTTTGTGTCAGGAAATTATTGGTAGCATCTGCTCCGGTGTTAATGGCAATCGTTGAGCTGAAAGGATTACCAACAAGATTGGCACCCTCAAATGAACCTCCGGTTTTGGTGAGATTAATGCTCTGATTGGAAGTATGGAGGGGACCGGATAAGGTAATGGTTTTATCTGTAGTCACATAATTTACTGCATATCCTTTGCAATCCGTAAAACCTTCTTCGTCCATTAACGTATTGGTTCCGCTGCCATCCGCCCCATTCAGAATATCTATCCAGTAACCGGTATAAGAACCTGATGTATAGCTCTCTTCCCAGCGGTAGAATTGGTTGGATGAACTTCCGGGTGTCCCCAGCCCAAGATTTAATGCATCAAAATTTCCGCTGGTATTCACAGGATCTGAAATATAATGCCATCTGTCGTGGGTAAGAAAGCGCTCAGCTTTAATACTTCCGTCGACTGTCCCGGTTAAGATCAGTGATCCCGTGCCTGTAGCATCCGATTCAAGGGTAAAATCACCTGGGCTGCTCAGGATATTATTATAAAGGTTATGTCCGATAGACAACTGGCCACCGGGTTCCAGATCAAGGGAAGAGAGCGGGAGCATATACAACGACTTTGTTATGGTAAGTTTGTTCCCCGGATAAATATTCGTATGGCCTATATTAAATACCGAACCATGAATGGTATGTGAACCCGAATAATTAAAGGTGAGGTCAACTCCGCTTCCTACCACCAGGTGATTACATGCAATGGCTGCACCAATGGTCGGATCACTCCCGCTTTGATTATGCACACCCACGTTATCTGTTGAAGTTGGTACACTCTCCCGGCTCCAGTTTGCGGCTGTGCTCCAATTGCTGGATGAGGTGTTGAGCCAGGTGTTGAAGGCGGTGGAGGTGGTCCAGGCGGGGCTATTCGTCAATGTCGCATCATTTGTGTTGCTAGTCAAATCCTGTAAAGCACTTCCTGAGTAATTGTCAAAGGTATAATAAGCAACCAGCCCTGCTTCATCGCCTTCCAGAGTTTTACACATGTTATCCCGGATCTCTTCTTCTGTGCGGACATCCGACCAAATACGAAGTTCGTCAAGCTTTCCATTGAAATATTGTTCATATCCATCTCGTTTCGCAATAATTATATTCCTGGATAAAATACTTAAACTAACATTGGTAGAACCGCTCAGAACTCCATCAAAATAAAGATAAGCGGTTGTGCCATTATAGACGCCAGCTATATGGTGCCAGTTGTTATCATTCACTCCAAGCCATATTTCTGCTATACCACTCCCATTTCCAATACCGAAAATTATCGCAAGACTATTTGCAATTGTTAAAAAAAACCAATTACTAGAAACATCTCTTCCATTATCTATAATTCCGTTAAAAGTTGATGTTGTTCCATCCATCTGCATCCAAAACTCAACAGTAAAATTTGAATTTTGAAGAGAAGCATTTGCCGGAATGGTTCCGTAATGTGATGATCCGTTAAAATCCAGGCAGTATTTCGGTCCGAAAAAAGCCGGGGAAGCTGACCACTCATTGCCATTCATGTTTGTTAATGTACCATTAAGATTGTTGGAAGTAACATCATCCAGTGAGGTTCCGCTGGATTCATTAAAGTTATAATATGCAACCAGGCCGCTCTCTGAACCGGTAAATTCCTGGTACATTCCTGCCTGAATTTGTTCCTCCGTTTTTACAAAATCCCAAACCCGTACCTCATCGATCTTACCATTCCAGTAATATTGTGATACCCAAGGGTAAACACCTATTTTAAAAGACCCTGCATTTGCAATGGTACCTGAAAATGTTGAAGGCTGTGATCCGACATTTTTACCGTTTATATATAGGATAATACTACCTCCACTGGTCCAGGTCATGGCCACATGCTGCCATAATCCGGTTGTCAGGGTTCCTGCCTGTATATATTTTTGTATACCGCTTGCATCCCAGACTGACCCATATAATAATGTACCCGATGTTTCAAGGTCGAAAGCGGTTGAAGCCGGCAGCCATTCTACATTTGATTTTCCCATAATGGTGTGCGGTGCGGTTAAATCATCAGGGTAGATCCAGGCTTCAATTGTAAATGAAGTGAAATCAAAAACATCATCATCTGCAACCTCCACGTAATCATTTGCCCCATCAAAATCCAACGCGTTGTTCTGCGCCATCAAATGGGTGTTCAAACCAATAAACAATAGAATCAATAAAAAGACTTTGGCTTTCATAAGTATTGATTTTAATAAAATTTGAGATAAAAGACCTGAAGCCGGATACTTGCAACCTGTAACCTGCAGCGCAAAAAATTAAGTGAATAGCCATCCCCCATGGCATTTGGCTTAATGACTAATCTGGTTTGGCTTTCCGTCATAAAAGGAATCAGTATGTGACCCAAAAATATGAGAGAATAAAAATAGGTAATTTTGTGTGGCAAATCAAGAGAAAACTTTCATATATTATTAACATGAAATAAGGCTCCTAAATAACATTCCCAAGCAAGCATTATGTGAGGCAATTCTCCATTGAGTTTTTTACTTTAATCCGCTAACCAAACTACTCTGATTATTCTTGATAAATCAGGAAACGGGTAGTGATTAATTTATTAATCTATCCACAATAGTCACAATAAAACACAGTAATAGACTTAAAAAACTAATGTGTGCTATTGTGACTATTGTGGTGAAATACAATCACTAATACGTCACCAACACCTTACGGCTCACAACTCCCTCGCTTGCCCGGAAACACACCACATACAAGCCTCCGGGAAGGTTATGGGAATAGCTTTGTTCAGATTCTCCATCCAAAATGCCCGATAACACAGGTTTGCAGGTCATATCGAATACGGCAAACTGCCCGGTAAGCTGTTCAGGATTGCTTATATGCAACGTATTACCACCGTTCCAGGCTAAAATATTTATAACCGAACCGGTAAACTGTTTTTCTCCGATCCCCACCGTGCTGAAATGCAGCAGGAAGCGCCCGGGATCATCGCCTTCGGTTGCGGTAAAGCTGTAAATGGGTTCATTGGTCAGGTTATGGGTAGTCTGGGTTTGGAGGTCGGTTAAGAAAACCGGAAGATCAGGATCAAGATCATCCGTTCCTTCAATCCGGATGTAAAATTGTGTTCCCTCATTTTTTATAAAATATAAGGGAATCTGTATGCTTTCACTAAGCTCCGGCAGACCGTTGGTCGATACTGCCTTCCCTTCGGTTTGCGTATAAAACTGAGGTGCATACCCCGGCAGATACCAGCAATCATAAGCAATATCATAACTCTGGCTTGCTTCAGGTATAAAACGGATCACCGTTTCCTGGGTAGTATGGTACTCAACATCATGAACCGTAAGCTTTAACGTGTTGACTCCTGTTGATTTATACCAAACATCCGTTTCATGACTTCTTAATGCCTTCGGGATGATCAGGCTTCCTGTCTGGTTTTCTGCCACATACACCATAAACCCTTGCATTGGCGGGATCATCTCTCCATTATCTATATCCGTATAGGAAGCGCTGCTTTCCTGCCAGATCTTTGCCGTGCTGCCTATATTCTGCTGCTGCCAATTGAGATCCCATTCAATGTCCCATGTCCAAATAACACCACACGGAAATGGATTTCCCAGCAAATGCCACCCTCTGTTCTCCGAAGTAAGGGTGTGTGTGAGGTTAGTGATGCTTACATTGGAATTATTCCAGGTTCCGCTGAATGACTTGGTCTGATCTGATCCGTAAGCCACCAGATATCCCTTTCCCACCGTGAAGGTGCTTTCAAAACTGCTGTTCCAGCTTCCATCTCCGGCCTTGGTGTTGATCCAGTAATTCGTGGGTTCATCCCAACTGTAAAAGTCCTCATTTACTGTGGGGGGATCGGATACAAAACCCGGCTGAATGGCCTGAGCTGAAACGGGAGAAGAAAGAAAATGCCAGCCATGATTAGCATCGGTCCATTGTGCAATATAGCGCTGAATTTCATAACTTCCGGATCCTGAATACGTACCGTCAGCAACAACGGAACCTGTTCCTGATGATGTACTTTCCAGAAGGAAAGTTCCCTCATTGACAATACCACTGTATATGTCGATCATCCCTCCCGGCCTGACCGTTAAAGTTTTTCCTGAGGTAATAACCGCCTTATCAACACGCATTCCACAATTGTCGGGTATATCAAAATCTGAGTTTACCAGAAAGTTTTCATCCACATCCAATGGATTGGAAAAGGTAATATCCGCACTGGCGCCTATCACCAGGTTCCGGCATTCGATGTTCCAGTCATAGGATGGTTGTACCGAGGCCCCCCCGTAATAATAAACCCCGGTGTTATGGCCGGTTGTGGGGTATGATCCGAGGCTCCAGTTGGAGGTGGTACGCCAGTTGCTGTTGGTTGTATTCAACCAGGTGTTGAAGGCGGAAGAAGCTGTCCAGGATGGAATGGTATAAGAACCTCCACCACTTCCCTGCCAGGTGCCGTCAATATCATTACCCGAGATATCCTGCAGGCTTGTCCCGGTAACATTATCAAATGTATAATAAGCAGCCAGGTTGCTTTCCTGGGTTACATCGAGCATCCGGCACATATTTTCACGAAGCTCCAATGGTGTTCTTACATCATTCCATATCCTGAGTTCATCAATGGAACCATTCATCAGACGGCCACCCGGTTCACCGGGTGAATCCCCGATCCTTGGATTTTGTGAAGAGGACAAGATCGATGTCGAATGGCTCGAGGAATACACTTCAACACCGTTAACATAAAGCCGGACATCAGATCCGTCGTAAGTAGCTGCGACATGCTGCCAGGTATTCAACGTCAATACCCCGGTGGCAATAGTGACTGCCCAGTTATAACCCCCTGAATACGACATCGTAAAATCAAGGTCACCTCCAGCCCCTCCAAACCGGAATACATAACCCTCACTGTTCGCTCCCCCCCAATAATCATTTCCGATGATCGTGTTCTTAAAATATTCATCCTTGAAATCAGTCGGGTATATCCAGGCTTCAATTGAAATATTGGTACCGGTAATATTTAATGCACTTTCTAATGCTACGTAGTCGTCAGTCCCATCAAAACCCAGGCACTGCTTTGGCCCGAAAAGTGCCGGGGATGTCTGCCATTCATTACCGCTCATATTTGTGAGGGTACCATTAAAACTCCCTTTCGTGTCAATTGCAGTAGTTCCGGTGGTCTCGTTAAGCTTATAGTAAGCGACAAGATCCGAACCCGGACTGATGATCTCCCGGTACATGTTCTGCCGGATCTCATCCTGGGTCCTGGCATCGTTCCATATCCTTACTTCATCCATCAATCCGTCAAAATATCTTTCGGTGCCCGATCCACCAATTTCCATAGTACTCATACCATTGGTAATATTCCCGGTATGGGCAACGGTTTTCTCCAGGATACCATTCACATATATTCTCAGATTCGATCCATCATAGGTACCTGCAATGTGATACCATTTGTTTACTAGCATTTGAGTTGTGCCGGTGCATTTTTTATTTCCGGAGCCTGTCGTAACTACAAATTGGGGAATATCATTGTCTTCCAGTTCGCCAGGATGGCTATCCCCAATCCTGAGTAAGGATGAAGCATCGTTGTGCCCGGCAACATTTGATATCCTGGCATCCGGAACCGGATCATTGAATGAATGCGGATAAACCCAGGCTTCTATTGTGATTCCTGAAAATCCATTGGAACTTAAGCCTGTAATGCTTATATAATCATTATCGCCGGCAAAGTCGAGTAAGTTGTTCTGTGCCATGGAATTAATCCCTAAAATCCAAAGCAAAACAATTGACAATAATATTTTAGTCTTCATTCTATATTATGTTTAAGTATATAAAAATTGTAAAACCCTTAGGATAAAAGTTAACACGATACACCCAGGACAGGGCAATGCAGAAAATAGCTTAATGACTGATCTGGCTTGGCTTTCTGTCATTTAATTAATCACAATTGACCCAATTATATGAAGTTATAAAAATATATCATTTTTTAGATTAAATCAAGATTTTTTTCATGGAATAGACTCTTTCAATAAGCCAAAAATTTCAAATAAAACTTTCTATTGCATTTCTGCTTAATCAGTAAAGACAGCCAACTCTATAAATAAGAACCAGAAAAATAACGTATAATGCAATCTAATGTGTACTACTGTGACTATTGTGGTAAAAAAACCTTAAACCAATCCCATAGTATTTATAACTTTGGCAAGATTGGTAAATCTTAACAACATTTGGGATCAAAAGAAAAATCTCAGAGTATGCTTAAAAGATTGTTGCACCTGTTAACCTTACTGCTTTTTGCTGGCATTCAAACGATTACATCTCAGAACAACACAGATGAAAGGCTATTCAGCCAACTTGATTCCCTGGAAGGGGAAGAGTTCAGGAAGAGTGTTGCTATTGTTCTTGACTCCATTTCCAGAATACCCGATTATCAATCTAAAAAAGCATACGTTAATTCTATCTTTACTATAACAGCTCAAAAGGATGAAATTGCACATATCCAGTCGTTGGTGCATACCGCCAGACTTACCGGCTCTTCCTCCAAAAAGCTTTTTGACAAGGCCTATCAAATTGCTTTCAAGCATAATCGTATCGACGATATGTGCCTTGTAGAACATGCCAGGGGATTGCATTATATAGCAGAAAAAAAGTTCGACTCCGCTATGATCCATATTCTCAGGTACCGGGATATGACCCCGGAAGATACTAAAGGCGAAGGCTACAGAAATATCATTAACCTCCTGGGAGATATTTATTACTATGCCGGATTGTATAACCAGGCAAGGGATATTTATTTTAACTTATACACACAATATAAAACAGATAATATCTGGAACTTCTACAGGCCATACGTTATGATGAACAATCTCGGACAAATTGCCCTGTACTCCGGCGATATGTCTGAAGCAAAAAAATGGTTTATCCAATCGCTTGAACGGGCAGACCAATATCTGCATACTTCCTACCGCAATAATACAATGGCCTATACGAGAATCAAACTTGCCGAAACAGAACTGGAATCGGGGAATCTGGACAGTGCCCGGATGCTGCTTGACGAAGTTGACAAATATCCTGAAACTACCCTTCATGAAGATGTTTTTCAGGAATATCTTTTCTGCAAAACAAAAATGCTGCTTGCTCAGGGAAAAGCAAACGAAGCCTTTAACACAGCCCATCTGCTGAAACCATCCGACTCTGTGTCATTTAACCAATATCGTTTTATTCCTGACATATATCTGCTGCTTTCGGATATTTACCTCCAGCAAAATGATTCTGCTTTGGCCTTTACGCATCTGCAGAAATATCAGAAAATCTCCGACTCCCTGCATAAAAGCGAAAACATCGCACAGTCAATGATTATCCTTGCCAACCGGAACCATGAACTTACCCGGAACGAACTGAAGTCAACAAAACAACGAAACCGGACACTCTACGGTGGACTGGTGGTTCTTTTAACCGTACTTCTCATTGTACTGTTCCAATACAGAAGCTTGTACCGGTCCAAACTTAAACTGGTCAGAAAATCGATGGAGAATATTGGTGGTTTTGATTTACCTGAATTGAAAAAGGAAGCAGAACAATTACAAAACCATACAAATGAAACTGATTTACAAGAACAAAGAAAACTAATCAATAGGTTACGGGAATACATGGAATCCCAAAAACCATATTTGGATCCCGGGCTTAATATCCAGGAAACGGCAAAACAATTAACCACCAACCGGACTTACTTATCACGAGCCATCAATACTCAACTGGGAACAACTTTTCCTAACTTCATCAACAACTACCGTATCCAGGAAGCCATCCGTCTCATCACGACCGGGTTTACCAAAAACCACACTCAGGAAGCACTCGCCAAAAGATCGGGCTTTGCCAGCCGCACAGTCTTTACCTCCGCCTTTAAAAAAATCACCGGAGTAGTACCCTCGTTCTTTATTGCAAAGTATAAAGATGTTGAGAGGGAAGGGTGAAAAATGGGGGCTGTGAGGCTGGGAGGCTGGGAGGCTGGGGGGCTGTGGATTTATCAGTGGGATATGGTATAATTATTAAAAAAGGTTACATAGGGTTCCCAGTCCCCAGCACCCCAGTCCCCAGTTTCCATTCCCCCTATACTTGCATCCTTTTTCATATTCCTTATCTTTGCACAAACATCACTTCCATGTCAAACCGTAACCGTCAGATCATAAGGGCATCCTGGGTAGGGGTGTGGGGTAATGCCCTGCTGTCGGTATTAAAGATATCTGTAGGTTTGATCGCCGGCAGCCTTGCTGTTGTCGGGGATGGAATTGATTCAGCAGGTGATATTATCGCATCCGTTATCACCCTGCTTACTGCACGGCTGATGTCGCGCCCACCCAATATGAAGTTCCCGTATGGTTACGAAAAAGCCGATGCTCTCGCTTCCAAAGTGCTTTCGTTTATCATGTTCTTTGCCGGTGCGCAGTTGGGGATATCTGCGGTGAGTGGCCTTATCCGCGGTGTGGAAAGGGAGATGCCCGCAATGTTCGCAATCTATGCGACCCTGATCTCAATAGCAGGAAAACTGTTGCTCTCCTGGCATCAGCACAGAGCAGGCAAAAAACTCGACAGCCCCATGCTCGTTGCCAACGGCAGAAATATGCAAAATGATGTAATCATCTCCGGGGCTGTTCTTGCAGGCTTGTTTTTTACCTTTTTTCTGAAACTTCCTGTTATCGATTCCATAACTGCCATCCTGGTCAGCCTCTGGATCATGTATGCTGCCTATGGCATTTTCATGAAAACCAATCCTGAACTTCTCGACGGAGTGCACGATGAAAAAATCTACGACGATGTTTTCAGGGTGATATCCTCCATCAAAGGAGTATATAATCCGCACCGGGCCAGGATTCGCAAAGTGGGGAACCAGTTCGTCATCGCCATCGATATCGAGGTCGATGGCAATAAAACCGTACACGAAGCCCACGATATTGCCCGCCAGGTTGAAGATGCTCTTAAGTCTTCCATTGCTAATGTGTACGACATCCTTGTCCACGTCGAACCCTATGGCAATATTGAGAAAGACGAGAAATACGGTGTCTCGGGAAAGGATATCCACGGGATATCCTGAACATTTTCTCATCCCAACCCCCGAATTTTCCATTATTATTACCCCAAACTCACGCACGTTTCTTAATTTTGCAGGGTAAAGCAAAACCGGTGCATATGATCGTTTTTTATAAAATCAAACAAGACAGGTTTTATGTCGTGGATGCCGAACGTGGCCTGAAACCGCAGGATTACGATAAACTTCAATGGCTTTTCCACAACGGGGAAGTGATCCCTGAGGATATCCTGGAAGGTGTTTTCATCGGCCCCAGGAAGGAAATGGTCACTCCCTGGAGCACTAACGCGGTTGAGATCACCCAGAATATGGGCATCAAAGGAATCCGGAGAATAGAGGAATTCCACCTCGCCACGGAACAGCATCTTCATTACGATCCTATGCTTCAGGCCGTTTATCACGGTCTGTCCCAAAACGTCTTCACCATCGATAAAAAACCGGATCCTGTCATGTTCATCGAAAAACCCGGTGATTTCAATGCAAAGGAAGGACTGGCCCTCAGCGAAGAGGAGATTGCATACCTGGAAAACCTTTCCCGCAAGCTCGGCCGGCATCTTACTGACAGCGAGGTCTATGGTTTTGCCCAGGTCAACAGCGAACACTGCCGCCACAAGATCTTTAACGGCACCTTTATCATCGATGGCAAGGAGATGCCCGTCTCCCTGTTCGACCTCATCAAAATGACGTCCAAAGCCAATCACAACCGGCTGGTTTCCGCATACAAAGACAATGTTGCATTTTTTGAGGGCCCCGTCATCGAGCAGTTTGCTCCGGCCCGGCAGGATATTCCCGATTTCTTCATCATCCGTGATATTGAAACGGTATTATCACTTAAGGCTGAAACCCATAATTTCCCGACAACCGTAGAGCCTTTTTACGGTGCTTCCACCGGCAGCGGAGGCGAGATCCGCGACCGCATGGCAGGAGGCAAGGCCAGCATCCCGCTGGCAGGAACTGCTGTTTACATGACCTCCTATCCTCGTCTGGCAGATGGCCGCATGTGGGAAAAATACACGCATCCACGCCCCTGGTTATATCAGACACCGGAAAGCATCCTCATCAAAGCCTCCAACGGTGCCAGCGACTTTGGGAACAAATTCGGGCAACCCCTCATCTGCGGCAGCCTGCTTACCTTTGAACACGGCGACGGCGTGTGGTACGGCTACGATAAAGTGATTATGCTGGCCGGCGGCATTGGTTTTGCCAGGAAGTCGGACAGCATGAAAGCCAAACCCGAAAAGGGAGACCTTATCATCGTGCTTGGCGGCGACAATTACCGCATCGGGATGGGCGGAGGCGCCGTATCATCCGTTGATACCGGGCAATACAGCAATACCATTGAGCTTAATGCCGTTCAGCGCGCCAACCCTGAAATGCAGAAAAGAGTTGCCAACGCTATTCGTGCCCTGGCCGAATCGGAAGAAAATCCCATCATAGCCATCCACGACCATGGCGCCGGCGGCCACCTCAACTGCATCTCAGAACTGGTGGAGGAAACAGGTGGAACCGTCGATACGGATAAACTACCCATCGGCGACCCTACCCTCTCCGCACGCGAAATAGCAGGAAATGAAAGCCAGGAACGAATGGGCCTCATCCTGAACAAAAAAGATTTCAAACTGCTGAAAGACATCGCGGAACGCGAACGCGCCCCGCTCTATGAAGCCGGTAAAGTCACCGGCGACCATAAACTGGTCTTTAAACAGAAAGATGGCAACACACCGATTAACCTCAACCTCGATGACTTTTTCGGGAAACCGCCCCGCACCATCCTGGAAGACAAATCTTTTTCCAATACCTTCGATGAGCCTGCATATAAGCAGGAGGACTTCCTGAAATACCTCGAAAGCCTGCTGCAAATGGAAGCTGTGGCTTGTAAAGACTGGCTTACCAATAAAGTCGACCGCTCCGTGACCGGCAAGGTAGCCAAACAGCAATGCACCGGAACCATACAGCTACCTCTGAACAACGTGGGTGTGGCGGCCCTCGACTATCGCGGTGTTAAAGGTATCGCTACTGCGATAGGCCATGCACCGGTGGCAGGACTGATCAATCCCGCTGCAGGCTCCGTTTTATCCGTGGCAGAAGCCCTTACCAACCTCGTCTGGGCACCCATCGAAGGTGGCCTGCAAGGTGTCTCCCTCAGCGCTAACTGGATGTGGCCGGCGAAAAACCATGGGGAGGATGCACGCCTCTTTAAAGCTGTGGAAGCCCTGAGCCGTTTTGCTATTGGCCTGGGTATCAATGTCCCGACAGGAAAAGATTCGCTTTCGATGACCCAGAAGTACCCTAACGGACAAAAGGTGATGGCTCCCGGCACGGTCATCGTCTCCGCCGTTGGTGAGGTTACTGACATCAAAAAGGTCATCAGCCCCTTCCTGGCTTTCGATTTTCATTCAACCATGTATTATGTGGATTTTTCAGGATGCGGCTTTGAGCTTGGTGGCAGCAGCTTCGCCCAACTCCTCGGTCAACCCGGCTCCCACACCCCGATGGTGAACGACCCGGCCTACTTTAAGAAAGCATTCAACACCATACAACAACTCATCAGCGACGGAATGATCCAGGCAGGACACGACATCTCTGCCGGGGGGCTCATCACTGCCATCCTGGAAATGGTCTTTCCTGTGAACGATATCGGACTGAAACTCGATTTCAGCGCAATGCCCGAAAAAGACCCGGTCCGTCTGTTTTTTAGCGAAAAACCGGGTGTTCTCATTCAGGTAAGCGATACCGCTGCCGTGGAAAAAGCGCTTAAAGGCAACGATATCCTTTTTTACAGGATAGGACAGACCACGGAAGAGAAAAAAGTGGCTATTCAAAACGGATGGGATCTTGATATCGACCATTACCGAGACGTATGGTACACAACGTCTTATTATTTCGACAGGAAGCAATCGGGGGAAAAGCTTGCCCTGGAACGTTTCAGCAACTATAAAAAGCAGGATCTGCGTTTCGACTTCCATAAATCCTTCAAAGGCAAGGCAAAGGATTACGGCATTGAACCGGGCCGCCGCAAGACCAGCGGCATCAGGGCTGCCATACTGCGTGAAAAAGGTGTGAATGGCGACCGGGAAATGGCTTATATGCTGCACCTTGCAGGATTCGATGTGAAGGATGTCCACATGACCGACCTTATCACCGGCAGGGAGACACTGGATGATGTGCATTTCATTGTTTATACCGGCGGATTCAGCAACTCCGACGTGCTGGGTTCGGCAAGGGGCTGGGCAGGCGCTTTCCTGTATAACCCCAGGGCCAAGGAAACCCTTGATCGCTACTATGCCCGGGAAGATACACTCAGCCTGGGCGTGTGCAACGGATGCCAGCTCATGACCGAACTGGGTCTCCTCTACCCCGATCACGAAGAACAACCCATAATGCATGCAAACGACTCAGGAAAGTTCGAATCGGCATTCCTGAATGTTGACATCAGGGAAAACAATTCCGTGCTCCTGAGTTCCCTTGCAGGATCCAGGCTTGGTATCTGGGTAGCCCACGGAGAAGGGAAGTTTGAGTTCCCCTATGATGAAGATAATTATTGTATTCCCATAAAGTATACCTATGAGGAATACCCGGGCAACCCCAACGGATCCGATTTCGCGGCAGCAGCCGTCTGTTCCAACGATGGCAGGCACCTCGCCATGATGCCGCACCTCGAACGGGCTTTCCTGCCCTGGCAATGGGCCTATTACCCGGAAAAACGAACCAGCGATGAAATCACCCCCTGGATGGAAGCTTTTGTTAACGCCAGGAAGTGGGTCAAAGAAAACCTCAAATAAACCCTTACATGCCGAAAATCACTCTCATCACCGGGGCAACAGCGGGCATAGGAGAAGCCTGCGCCCAAAAGTTCGCCACGGAAGGCCACAATCTCATCATTACCGGCAGGCGCCGGGATAGACTGGAAAAACTTTCTGCCGGCCTGGTAAAAACATACCAAATAAAAGTCTGTCCCCTGGTTTTTGATGTCAGAGATAAAAATGAAGTTTTTAAAGCCATTGATTCCCTCGATGAAGATTGGAAATCAATCGACATCCTGATCAACAACGCAGGATTATCGCAGGGACTTGACCCGGTGCAGGAAGGCAATCCCGACGACTGGGACACCATGATCGACACAAATGTAAAGGGTCTTTTATACGTTACCCGCGCAGTAGCCCCGCTCATGATGCAAAGAGGCCAGGGCCATATCATTAACATAGGTTCTATCGCCGGGAAGGAAGTATATCCTGGCGGTAATGTTTATTGTGCGACCAAACACGCTGTGGAAGCACTTTCCAAAAGCATGCGGCTTGATATGTTCCGTCATGGCATCAAAGTATCGCAGGTCTCACCGGGTGCCGTGGAAACAGAATTTTCCATGGTCAGGTTTAAAGGCGACCGGGAAAGGGCGAAAAAAGTATATGAAGGATATAAACCGCTGACCGCTGAAGATATTGCCGAAGTAACGTGGTTTATCGCTGCAGCTCCATCACACGTCAATATCCAGGATGTTCTCGTTATGCCCATGGCCCAGGCCAATTCTTCGACTTTTCATAAAAAGCAGACGAATATTCAATAAAAGGCTGGTTTTGTAAATTTTATTTTTTTATTACCTTTGCTCTCCCCTCACCGGGGATAACCAATTTTATTGCGTATGGAGGTAACTCGACTCTTTGACCTGTTGCCGTATCATAAAAATAAATTCCAGCCAAAAGACGATGTCCTGGCAGGAAAAGAAGACGGTGTATGGATCAAATACAGCATCGACCAGTATATCGAAGCAGCTGAAAACATCAGCTACGGCTTTCTGAAACTGGGAGTCCAAAAGGGCGACAAGATCGCTACCATTTCCAACAACAGGCCCGAATGGAATTTTCTGGATATGGGCATAGCCCAGACCGGCGCCATCCATGTACCGATCTACCCCACCATCAGCGAGGCCGATTACAAGTATATCCTGAATCATGCTGAGGTTAAATATGTTTTCGTTGCCGGTCAGGAACTGCTCAGGAAAATTGAGCATATCCTGCCTGAAGTCCCCAGTTTGAAAGGCTTATATACTTTCCGGCATATCGATACGGTTAAGCATCTGAAAGACCTGATCGACCTTGGCAAAGCCAATCCCGTACCCGAAAAGCTACAGGAAATACGCGATTCCATCAAACCCGACGATATAACTACCCTCATCTATACTTCCGGAACCACAGGAGTTCCCAAAGGAGTGATGCTGACGCACGCCAACCTTCTCAGCAATGTGGAAGGGGTTTACCGTATCTTTCCCCTTGATGAGACCTGCATCGGACTAAGTTATCTGCCGCTGTGCCATGTGTATGAGCGCATGAACATTTACACCTACCAGTATCTCGGTGTTTCCATTTATTATGCTGAAAACATGGGGACTATCGGCGATAACATCAGGGAAATATCCCCGCATATCCTTACCACCGTGCCGCGCCTCCTGGAAAAGGTTTATGACAAGATACTCGCCAAAGGGCGCAAACTGAAAGGAGTTAAGAGAAACATTTTCTTCTGGGCGGTTAACCTGGCTAATGCTTACGAACTCAAGGGAAAGAGCCCTTTTTACAGGATGCAGCTCGCCATTGCCGATAAACTGGTATTCAGCAAATGGAGGGAAGCGCTCGGAAACCGCATGAGAGTGATCGTATCTGGTGGAGCAGCATTACAGCCAAGGCTGGCCAGAATATACACCGCAGCCGGCATACCTGTCCTGGAAGGCTACGGACTGACAGAAACCTCACCGGTTATCGCCGTGAACAACTTCGACCCCGGCGGACAAAAATTCGGAACCGTCGGCCCTCCCTTGCATAACGTGCAGGTGAAAATAGGCGACGACGGAGAGATCCTGGCCAAAGGACCCAATGTCATGGTTGGCTATTACAAGGAACCCGAACTGACAAAGGAAGTCCTTACCCCCGACGGTTGGTTCCATACCGGCGATATGGGCATGATCGACGAAGACGGCCACCTGAAAATCACCGGAAGGAAAAAAGAGATCTTCAAGACTTCCCTCGGTAAATACATCAGCCCCCAGCTCCTGGAAAACCGTTTCAAAGAAAGTCCTTTCATCGATGCCGCAATGGTGGTCGGAGAACATCAGAAATATGCCGCTGCACTTATCGTACCCGATTTTGTCTACCTGCGCTCATGGTGCGGCGTGAAAGGGATCCCCTACACATCCGATGAGGATATGATCACCCACAAAGAGATCAAAGACCGCATCAAAAAAGAAATCGACCATTACAACTCCTTCTTCGGAACCACCGAAAAAGTGATGAGCCACGATATCCTCGGGAAAGAATGGTCGGTCGAGAACGGAGAACTAACCGCCAGCCTTAAACTCAGAAGAAACTTCATCCACGAAAAGTACAAAGAGAATATTGAGAGGCTTTTTGCGGGGAAATAACCTTGGGAGTGATAACGGTTTATTTCATGGAGGATTAACAAAGCGTTGCAGGGTGCAGGTTACAGGTTGCAAGTTGCAACCTGCCGCCTGCAACCTGCAACCTGAAATTAATCCTTCCCCATACTCAAATTCATCATTTTATATCCGCATCCTCTTCCCCTTTATCTTTCTGATGCCCGTTATTTTCACTTTTTTTCTCTTCTTCCTTCTTTCCCTTCAGATACTCCGGCAACTCCATTCCTGCCTGGCGGAACAGATCCTGCAAGGGTGGGATGGCGGTCATCAGGCTGGAGAAAAAATTGGCTGTGGCTGAAGTATGGCCGTCTTTACCGCTTGACATGGTATCCCAAACGGTAACCTTGTCGATCTTCAGGTTCTTAACAGCTTCCACCTGGGTTCTCACCAGCTCGGGCAGTTTGTCGGCAATCATCATCATTACCGCTTTCTGTGCATCCTTTTCAGCTGCCTGTACAAGTTCTTTAAATCCCTCCGCCTGTTTGTCAAGGATCTCGAATATCCCTTTTCCTTCCGCTTCCATCTTCATAAAAATGGCATCGGCATCTCCTCTGGCATGCCTGCGGGTTTGCTCCGCGATGGCCTCTGCAGCTATCTCCACCTTCTCCTTATCTATGATGGCAGGAACGATGATATCGGCTTTACGGGTAGCTTCCTCCCTTTTCGCACGGACGGTCTCGGCTTCTCTTTCTGCTGCGTATGCTTCTTCAAGGGCTTTGGCCTCGTTGACCTTTTCGGCGGCAACCGCAAGTCGTTCGGCTTCAGCTTCTTTCTCTCGACGCGTGGCATTGGAATTGGCAATTTGTATCTTGGCCGTATTCTCACCTTCCACAGCACTGGCATCAGCCTGTGATACCTTGATACGCTGGTCTTTCAGGGCATTCGCTTCACCAATGGATCCGTCACGGTTCTTCTCAGCCACACTCCGCTTTGCATCGTTGATAGCTTTGGCAGCCGCTTCCTTACCCAGAGCCTCTATATAACCCGATTCATCATTGATATCGGTCACATTCACGTTGATCAGCTTCAACCCTACTTTCTTCAGTTCCGCTTCCACATTCCTGGAAACAGCATCCAGGAAAAGATCGCGGTTGCTGTTGATCTCCTCAATGTCCATGGTGGCAACTACCAGACGAAGCTGTCCGAAAATAATATCCTTGGCCAGATTGCTGATGCTCTCCTGCGAAAGCCCCAGCAAACGCTCGGCAGCGTTCGACATAACACCTGCTTCCGTAGAGATCCCCACGGTAAAAATCGATGGAACATCAACCCGGATGTTCTGCTTGCTCAGCGCGCTGCGCAGATTGATCTCAATGGAAATCGGCGTCAGATCCAGGAACTCATAATCCTGGATGACCGGCCAGATAAAGGCTGCACCCCCATGGATGCACTTGGATGAACGGTACTCGGCAAGTCCTCCCCTGCCAATTTTTCCGTAAACAACCAGAATACGATCCGACGGACAACGCTTGTACCTCCTGAGAAAGGTTACGATCAGGATAAAAACAAAAAGTGCCGCAAGAATTACAATAATGACTAAATACTGTCCCATAAATATTTGATTTAAAGATTATCTGCTAACTTTCACCAACAATGCATCATCGTTGATCACCCCGGTGACCACAATCACCGATCCGGTAGGAATGCTTTCCGTTTCATCGGTGATGGCATCCAGCGTCTGGAAACCCTGAACGCGTATCTGCACCTTTCCCATCCCTTTCCTGGAAGGAGGAATGGTCAGGTAAACAGTACCGATTTTCCCCACTGCATTCTGCAGCTTCAGTGTCCCGTCTTCTCCAAGCTTTCCCAAATAATAGATCAGGGAAGCCATGATAAGCATCATCAGCAACCCTGCAAGCGAACTGATCAAAATGGTGAGTCCGAGCGACCATCCGGCCGACAAACAGAAAATACCCGTCCACCCGAATATGGTGAAAAAGGCCATGAGGTTCTTGATGCTGATGAACTGAAAACCGATGCCTTCATCGGTGCCAACCGTCATATCGGGATCTCCATCCGAGGCGGTTGCCTCAAAATCACCCCCGATAAACGTCATTACAAGCATGATCAGAAATATCAGGGTAAAGGGAAGGGCAATCAGCCAGTAAACCTTTTCCGCGGTTTCCATGGCTTGCCACCAGGTTTCAATGCTGAGTATCATGATGCAAGGGTTTTAATGAATGGGTAATAAAGATAAGGCAATTTTACCGTAAGTGAAGAAACAAAGTGTATTTTTATTCTGTTATCCGGAAAAAACCCTTGCATTACAGGAAATATGCAGACAGCCGTATGAAATATCCGCGTAATTCAACCTACCATGATTATGTCAGGATGGCGGCGGATTTTTTTATCCGCCACCCGGAGCTGCCCGGGCATCCCGGACTGATGACGGGAAATGCCGGTGTATGCCTCTTCCTGTTTCATGCTGCCAATTATCTTCAGGATGCAAAGCTTTACGACCATGCGGCAGACAGGCTGAACCGGGTTACCACTGCTGTCTGTAATAATATTTCGTTCACCGACGGTTTGCCGGGGATAGGATGGACTCTTGCTTTCCTGGCAAAGCGTGGATTTGTCAGGATAAACTCCACCGGTCTCCAATCCCTCTACGATGACCCGGTTATGGAGATCATGCTTAAAAACATGCATGAATCCGTTTATGAACTGCTGTATGGGTACCTGGGCTGCGGGGTCTACTTCCTGGAAAGAACAGATACGGATACAGGAAAAGAAGCCTTGCACAGGATAATCAGGCATCTGGCCGAAAATACCCCACCCGCTTCTGCCCTGCCGGGCATGGCACACGGCATTGCAGGTATCCTAAGCTTCCTGGCATCATGTTATAAGCACAACCTGAATCCTGAATCCTGCCGGGAGATAATGCATTCCCTCGTACCCCGTGTTAACGCGTTTGCGAAAAATTTTCCGGATTCCCCGGCCATACCCGGAAAACAAATTCCTGGAGACACATACCCCTACAACCCTTTCGGCTGGTGCCACGGGTTGGCAGGCATGGGCTGGGCGCTTTATAAGGCAGGATATGCAACCAAAAACAGGGAATGGATGTCTTATGCTTACTTTATCCTGAACAAACTCAGGAACTTGCTTCAAAAAAACGGGGAAATGCTTCCGGAATGCGGACTTTGTCACGGACAAGCAGGCGTTGCGCATATATTCAGGAAACTTTACCTTCATACCAAATCCAAAACTCATCTTCAATTTTCCCGTTATTGGCTCGAAAAATCATTGAAATGCCCCGCAGAACAAGCCATCGCTGATGACGGGGAATGCCCGTGTGAAAACGGCATATGGGAAGGAATACCCTATGGACTGCTCACCGGGCCGGCCGGCAATGGTCTTGCCTGCCTTACTGTTATAAACAAAAATATGGAACCTGGTTGGGATGAATGCTTACTAATCGGCTGATTTTCACAGAAAATCGGTCGTGGCTAAAACATTACTATTTGAACCAACCGGAAAATGAACGAGAAGACCATTCGTCCCTTCGGGGATATTGTAGTGAGAATTCCGCGTTTGCCCCTGCAAGTGGCGGAAGACCTGCTGAACGGAAACATTTCGGAAGAGAAGATCAAATCTTATCTCCTTGACCAGGATGTGCTGGAAGCTATCGGATCCGCTTCAGCCTCCCTGAAATCTTCATTGGTGAAATGGCTCAATGGCCAGCCACTTCCTGATAAAAAGCGAAACTCGCTGCTGTTTAAAAGCATGCAATACCTGATCCGCATGTCATCGCGCCCTACCCCTTTCGGATTGATGACCGGACTGACCACAGGATGCTGGTCTGATGAAAATATCATCGAGTTCAATGGCAAGGAAAGGATTGATTCCCGCCCTGATATGCAATTCTGCCGCCATCTGGCCGGGGTCCTGGAAACATCGGAAGACGGGGAGAACCTGAAGTTTTTCCCTAACAGCAGTATATACAGGGTTTTTGAAGAGCTGAGGTTCTTCAGAGCAGGAAAATCCGGTAAAACGACGAAGCTACATTCAATCGAAGATCCCGGAATCCTTGAAAAACTGGCTGAATTTTGCAGGAAAGGCAAAACCAAAGCGGAGATCAGACAGTTTTGGGATTCCGGTCACAAAGGTACTTTTTTCCCTGAGGGTTTTCCGGAGGATCTGTTTCGCATGGGATTCCTGGTTCCGGAACTGGAGCCTAATGTATGCGGGCAAACGTATTACACCAGGATCAACGGATATATGAAGAAGGGATTTCCTGCATCCTGTAATATTCGCAAATCAGGACACCTTCATACCAGTCTTGTCATGGAAAATAAGCGCTGTGAGGCAGATATGAACCTGATCCCGGAAATTGTCTCTGCCATCAAGGTAATGCTGCAGCTTTTTCCAAAAAAGCCTTCCTCATTCCTGCAAAATTTCATCACATCATTCCGGCAAAACTACGGAAACAGTGAGATACCGCTGATGCGGGCCCTGGATCCCGAAACAGGGATCATCATCCCTGCTCCGATGCCATTCGGCGATTCAATATTGAAAGTCAATGACTCAGAATTATCTGGCCGGCAATCCGTTACGCTCGACCGGACGGACCTTTTCCTGCTGAAGAAAATCCAGGAATCGTGGATAAAACAGCTTCCAACTATACATATAAGAGCAGGTGAGCTGCCCTGTCTGGATGATTTTGCCGGGTTATCCCCTACGTTCAATGTTCTGTTCAGTATTGTCGAGGTCCCGGGGAACACCCTGATCCACCTGCATGGCATCGGAGGCTTTTCCGCTTGCCATCTCCTGAGCAGGTTCGGTCATGCCGATCCGCATATTCGCAGCATCCTGGAAAAAATAACCGGGAAAGAAAAAGCGCCGGACGGAGCCATAGCGGCAGAAATAGTATTTTGTCCGCCGGGCAGGGAGGCAGACCTATGCGTCAGACCCGAACTCAGGGAATATGAGATCCCGGTTATGACACATTCCTGTAAAGATGAACTGCACAGGATATACCCGGCCGATCTGCTGCTTTGCCTCCGTAACGGTGAGCTTGTCCTGAAATCCGCTAAACTCAACAGGTATATCATACCTTATGCAAGCCATACCCTCAATTTCCAAAATTACGATCTCCCGTTGCACCGACTGCTGTGTGAACTGCAAACGCAATACCTTGGGGGTGGAATGCTCTTCGACTGGGGTGCCCTGAGCAGGCTGTTTCCGGTACTGCCGAGAGTGATGACGGGTAGCACCATCCTCATGCCCGCCTCCTGGCGCTTTCATGATGATGATATCTCAAGGTTCTTCAGCATCCACGACAAGGAAGAACTGAAAAAATCCATCACCCGTTGGCGCTACCGTTTCAGGATTCCGGCTAAGGTCGTTTGGTCGGCAAATGACCAGGAACTGCTGCTAAACCTGAATTCTTTTGCCGGTATTGAGCTATTCCTAAGGCTTAGCAAAAACAGCCGGGAAATACTCCTGAAGGAATTTCTGATGGGAGGCTCACATCTCGTGAAAGGCAATAAGGGATATCACCTTCATGAAATCATTGCTCCGTTTTATCTTGAAGGGAAAGAGAGAAAATGAAAAGAGGACAATTCTATATCCCCGGTGATACCTGGATATATTACAAGATATATTTAATGCCCGGTTTGTCGGATCCCTTCCTGGTCAGGGTGATGTATCCCTTATTATGCAGGTTTTACCAGGAAAAGAAGATCAGATTGTGGTACTTTATCCGTTATACGGATCCGGATTTCCATCTGCGGATACGGATCCGGCTGGAGTCAACTGACTACCTTACGCCGGTATTGAAAGCCGTCAGGAAGGAATTGTACCCATGGCTCCAAAAGGGTAAAATTAAAAATGTACAACTTGATACCTATCAACGCGAATACGACCGTTATGGCTCCCACACCATCCAGTGGTTTGAAGAGCTTTTCTTCCACGACAGCATTGCCATAGCCATGCTTTTAACAAACCTCGACCTCGACAATGACCATGAACAGGACATGCGCTGGCTCTCGGCCATCAAATCAACCGACCGCTACCTTAACGACTTCGGGCTATCCTTCGAAACACGCAAAAACTTCCTGTATCAACTTTTCAGTAAGCTCTCGGACGAAATGCCCGGATACAGCGATTTCATCCATCGTATCAGTCTGCGCTTCCGGGTAAACCGGAAACAACTGGAAAGGGTGATGTATTCGAACGAAAAAAACGAACGGATCAATATTTTCGACGAACGCAGCCGCAACAACCGGGATGCCGTGAAACATATACTGACACATGAAAGCCGTAAACGGCTGGAGGTACCCCTGCCGCGACTGATAGCCAGCATATTGCACCTCTCACTGAACAGACTCTTTGCCACGCATCAGCACCTCAACGAACTCGCCACCTATGTGCTGCTGTTCAGGTATTATAAGGCGAAGCTGGGGAGGGAGAAGTATGATAAGGGTTATAAGTTATGAGTTATGAGTTATTTTACATTTTAAAGTAACTGAAGTTTCGCATTAAAATATTGCTATTGTTTTTTGTACCCACCCCCTGGCCCCCTCCCTGCTGGCAGGGAGAGGGAACGTGCTGATCAAATTTTTTAAAAAATATATAATAGCTATTTAAGAAAAACACTTGATAATTTGTATGTCAAAATCCATTCCCAAATTATTTTTACTTACTGTTTGTATATAATTTCACAAAGTTGAAATAGCGCGCTCCCCCTCCCTGCCAGCAGAGGGGGCCGGGGGATGGGTAAATGATAAAAAATATTTTAATGCGAAACTTTAGTTAATGCAGTATTCGATAGATCATTTCCCGCATGAGTTCACCGCCGGTGGTGGCGGAGCTTACGCCTTTGCCTTTGAGGTCGTATTCGCGAAGAACGGAAATGGTTTCACGAAGTTTGGGGTAGGAATAGTTTTTGGCCGCTTTCTGGTAATCGGGAACAAAGAAAGGGTTTACTCCCAACACCGATGCGATATTGTTGCGCGACTTATCGGGGGTGGCATGGTATTTCAATAATTTCACAAAAAAACCGTAAAGGGTGGAGACGACCATAACCAGGGGATGGTCTTTTTCGTTGGCGGCAAAATGGTTGACAATGCGGTTGGCTTTCAGCACATCCCGTTCGCCCAACGCGTTCTGCAACTCAAAGATATTGTAATCCTTGCTGATCCCGATATTCTCCTCAATAAGTTTCTCGTTAACGCTCACCCCTTTTTCGATATTGATAGCAAGCTTGGAAAGCTCGTTCATGATCTTCGAAAGGTCGGATCCAAGGTACTCCGCAAGCAGGAGGGCTGCTTTCGGTGTGATGCCGTAGCCCATGCTTTTCAGCCTTTCACCAATCCAGGAAGGAAGCTTGTCGTCGTAAATACGTTTGGATTCAAAAACCACCCCTGCTTTCTCAACCGTACGGGAAAAACTCTTACGCCGGTCAAGCTTTTTGTATTTATAGCACAATACCAGGATGGTGGAAGAAAGAGGCTTCTGGCAATAACTCTCCAGTTGCTCAATATTCCGGATTTCCTGAGCTTCCCTGATGATCACCACCTGGTAGTTCGACATCATAGGGTAGCGTTTGGCATATTCCAGGATGGTTGGCACATCCACGTCCCTGCCATACAATATGCTTTGGTTGAATTCCTTCTCATTCTCATCCAAAATGTTTTCCTCAATAAATGCAGCAATCTCATCGATAAAATATGGTTCTTCTCCCATCAGGAAATAAACCGGACGGTAGATTTTGTTTCTCAGGTCACTAAGGATGCGGTCGAAGTCGGTCATAATGTTTGATGGATAAAGTGAAGTCAAAAGTAAAAATTATGGATTAAATATTTTGAATAAAATAAAGGGGAATAATCGACTCCGCTTCCCATCACGAGATTTTTCAGTAGCTGCGCTGTAAAAAAAAGGAGTATAATCTCTCCTCGGCTTCGCTCGGAGCAGGGCCTCGGATTCGCTATGGGTGACCCTTCGGCTTCGCTCAGGGTGACACGCATTGATATATTAACCAGGCCTCGGCTTCGCTCGGCCTTTTATCAAACGCAGAGCGTTATTATAACCCATTGGGGTTGGCCCTGGGCCGAGCGAAGTCGAGGCCCAACTGTTTAAAAGCAAACTAAAGTCACCCTGAGCGTAGGCGAAGGGTCACCCTGAGTGTAGATTAGAATCGACGATCAATGATCAATGATCGAAGAATGAAATCGATGATCGACCCCGGTTTGCATCGGTGCAGGCAAGTGAAGACACAAAACCTGCCCATGAAATTACGTGATGAACGTTTATTCTTCGATCTGCGATCTGCGATCTGCGATCTGAGATTTCTTTCTCCGATCTCCGATCTGATATCTTCGATCCCAAAACCCTTTTCCCATTTCCTCCGTATAAGCCATCACAAGTATTTTGTTATTTTTGAGCGTAAATTAATAGCAAGTTGAGCTTCCCATTTTACAAACAACTGGATGCGATGGACTGCGGTCCTGCGTGTTTGCGCATGATAGCCAGACATTACGGCCGTTCCTATTCCATACAGACCTTGCGTGAACGCAGTTTCATCACACGCGAAGGTGTTTCCCTGCTTGGTATCAGCGATGCGGCCGAATCAATAGGTTTCCGCACCATGGGCGTAAGGCTCAGCTTTGAACAGCTTGCCGGTGAAGCTCCTCTTCCCTGCATAGCCCACTGGAAACAACGGCATTTCGTGGTTGTTTATAAAGTAAAAAACAACCGGGTCTATGTGGCAGACCCTGCCTATGGTCTTATCCGGTACAGCCGGGAGGAATTTCTGCAGGGCTGGACCGGCGCCAAAGGCGAAACCGGAAACCAGGGGATTTGCCTCATCCTGGAACCTACTCCGGATTTTTATAAACAGGAAGGTGAAGACCTTAACAAGAAAAGCTTCCGCTTCCTGTTCTCCTATGTCAAACCTCACAGGAAATTCGTGGTGCAGCTTGTCCTTGGTATGCTGCTGGCCAGTATCCTGCAACTGATCTTCCCTTTCCTGACCCAGGCCGTCGTTGATATCGGTATCTCCAACCAGGACCTTTCCTTTATTACCCTCGTGCTGATTGCTCAGTTGGTGCTCATGATCTCTCAAACTTCCGTGGAATTCATCCGCGGATGGATATTGCTGCATATGGCAACCCGCATCAATATCTCGCTGATCAGCGATTTTCTGATCAAACTGATGAGGTTACCCCTGAAATTCTTCGATTCCAAGCTGGTGGGCGACCTCATGCAACGCATTCACGACCATACCCGCATTGAGAATTTCCTTACCGTCTCTTCACTGAATATATTATTCTCTTTTTTCAGCCTGATCATATTCGCCCTGGTGCTCGCGGTCTACTCCTGGCAGATCTTTGCCATTTTCCTGGGAGGCAGTATCCTGTATGTTTTATGGGTGCTTGCTTTTATGAAGAAACGCCGCGAGGTGGATTACCGCCGCTTCGCCCAGCAGGCCGAAAATCAGAGCAACCTGATTCAGCTCATCACCGGTATGCAGGAGATCAAGCTGAACAACTGCGAAAAACAAAAACGCTGGGAATGGGAACGTATACAGGCACGGTTGTTCCGCGTGAATATCCGCGGGTTGTCGATCAACCAGTATCAGCAGGCCGGTGCCGTATTTTTCAACCAGAGCAAGAACATCCTCATTGTATTCCTGGCAGCCTGGTCGGTGGTGCAGGGAGAGATGACCCTGGGTATGATGATGGCCACACTTTTCATCCTGGGACAGGCCAACAGCCCGATTGAACAGATGATATCCTTCCTCCGTTCGGCACAGGATGCAAGGATTTCCATCGAAAGACTTGGTGAAATACATCAGCGTGAAGACGAAGAAGACCCCGAACAACACAGGATCACCATTATCCCGGAAAACAAAAGCATCGCCTTTCACAACCTGAGCTTCCAGTATGAAGGTCCCCATTCGGAGATGGTCCTGCAGGATATCAGTTGTCTTATTCCGGAAAATAAGGTAACGGCGATCGTCGGACCTTCAGGCAGCGGAAAAACCACCATGGTCAAACTGTTATTGGGATTCTACCCGCCCGTCAAAGGGGATATCCGTATCGGCGATACCAACCTGCTGACCATGAGCAGCCGTACCTGGCGCCAGCATGTGGGAGCTGTTATGCAGGATGGATTTATCTTTTCAGATACCATCGCAAACAATATTGCCGTCAGTGATGAGCATATCGACAGGGAAAAGCTCTATCATGCAGTAAAGATCGCCAACATCCGGGAATTCATTGAGTCCCTGCCGATGAGTTATAACACCCGTATCGGTATGGAAGGATCCGGCCTCAGCCAGGGACAGAAACAACGTATCCTCATTGCCAGGGCCGTTTACAAGAATCCTGAATTCCTGTTTTTCGACGAAGCGACCAATGCCCTGGATGCCAACAATGAAAAGGTGATCATGGAAAATCTCCGGGAGTTTTATAAAGGAAAGACCGTCGTTATCGTGGCCCACCGCCTGAGCACGGTTAAAAATGCCGACCAGATCATCGTCCTGGAAAAAGGGAAGATCACGGAAACAGGCAATCATACTGAGCTATCTGCCCTGAAAGGCTCATATTATCACCTGGTAAAAGATCAGCTGGAACTGGGTAACTCTTAATACCACGGCATTACAACCATGAAGAAAAAGGAAACCATACAAAGAAGCGAGCCTGTACAGGAGATTCTGGGAACCATACCTCCCTGGATCATCCGCAGGGGGATAACCCTCTTCCTGGTTATCATCCTCGTACTGCTCGCAGGAAGCTGGTTTTTCAAATATCCCGACTTCCTGAATGCCGAAATTGAAGTCCTGACCCAAAACCCACCCGCCGACGTGGTGGCTAGGGCAAGCGGCAAGCTTGAAGCGCTGTTCATCGAAGACAATTCACATGTGGAGAAAGGCACCCGCATTGCCGTAATCGAAAACCCGGCCAACCATATACAAGTGTTTGACCTGGGGACAATCTTGCAAACCCTTAAGGCACCCGTTTACAAAACCTTTATCGATACCCTTCCCTTTTTCGAATACGCCGGACTGAATGCACTGGGCGAGATACAACCATTCTTTTCCGTGTTCCTGAAAAACTACCTGGATTATCAGAATTACCTTAAGGTCAATTACTATTCCAGGAAAATAGAAGCGTTGCGGATACAGATTAAAGACCACCGCATCTATTACGAATACCTTTACAGACAGAGGAATACCCTGGAGGAAGATTACAGGCTTGCAGAGAAAGACTACAAGAGGCACGAACAGTTATTCCGGAACGGAGCCATAGCCGAAGCAGAACTGGAGAAGAAAGAGAGTGAGATGCTACAGAAAAAACATGATTTCGAAGAGGCACGCACCAACCTGGCCACTACACAGATCAAGATAACGGAGTTGGAAGAAGACATCCTGGAGTTCCAGCTCCAACAGCAGCAGGAGAGCTCACGCCTGCAGCTTGATTTGAGGGAATCGTATGAAAACCTGTATAGCCGGGTACAAACATGGAACCAGACCTATGTCATCATGGCCCCGATCAGCGGAAGGGTTACCTTTAACAAGTACTGGGCAGAAAATCAGAATATTACCCTGGGCGACCGTGTTGTTTCCGTGGTTCCGGTCGACTCGGCCAATATCATCGGGAAAATGTATGTCCCCATTCAGGGATCGGGCAAGGTAAAAACCGGACAGAAGGTAAATATCCGCTTTTACAACTTCCCTTACATGGAGTTTGGCATGGTGGAAGGCAGGATCAGCAATATCTCCGGGGTACCTGCCGACAATGAGTACCTCGTTGAAGTCGGCTTCCCGGAAGGGCTGAAGACAAATTACGGGATCACACTCGAATTCAATCAAATGATGAAAGGATCGGCAGAAATCATCACGGAAGATATACGACTGCTGGTTCGTATCATTCGCCCGCTGCGTTCTCTGATACAAAACCGCTCCTTCAGGGAAGTATCCCCGGAAACAGTCTCAAACAAAAACAATCGCTGACATGCAAGCACTGAACCTTCCGGCCTATGAAATGAAAGTCAAAGAAGAGGAAGGCAGGCGGATGATATTCGATCCCGTCAGAAAAAAATATGTTGCTCTGACACCGGAGGAGTGGGTTAGGCAAAATTTTCTGCAATATCTTATCCGGGGAAAAAAATATCCTGCAACCCTTTTGCGTGTGGAAGCCTCATTCCGCATACACGGGCTGAGCCTTCGCGCCGATATCCTGGCATCGGATCCGCAGGGCCAACCACTCATGATCGTAGAATGTAAGGCACCCGATGTTAAAATCACCCAGGAAGTATTCGACCAGGCAGCCCGCTATAACATGAAGTGGCAATCGCCCTACCTTACCGTCACCAACGGCATCTCCCATTTCTGCAGCCGGATATTCATCCGGGAAGAGCGCATTGAGTTTTTACAGGATATTCCTTCCTATATGGATTTAAGAATATAGAAACATTCCATGTAAAAAACAGCCTATACTAAAAAAAAAGTATACAAATTTTCAGTTAAAACCCATTATAAACAAGGTAATTACCTGCGAATTTTCAATAGAAGAAAAAATCTTTAATAAAGCTCTTTACTTTTGCAAATATTTATTGTATATTCGTATGTGCATTAGGGCGTTATTAACATAAATCAAATCGATCGAAAAGCATAATCTGTTTTCATTGTCAGGCTCATTTCTCTTCCAGGCATGTTGAGAAACCCGACGGCATAATATTGTGAGGGAAATATTATGAAACAAACCGGCAAACAGGAGTTGATAGGGATTCTATTTGAATCTTTTTCTTATCCCATGTTTGTTGTTGATATTGAGTCATTTGAAGTTCTACTGGCGAATCCGGCCGCCATGGAATTAAATGATGAAAACCACAAAGCTACTTTATCCTGTTATGCCCTTACACACCGTACAGGTAAACCTTGCAACACCAATGAACATCCCTGCCCCCTGAAGATCCTGAAAAAAACAAAGAAACCTGCCGTGGTTGAACATATTCATTATGATGCTGAGGGTATGGAAAGACTGGTGGAGGTCCATTGCAATCCTATTTTTGACGAAAAAGGCAAGCTAGCTGCCGCTTTGGAATATCATCTGGATGTCACAGAACTGAGAAATACCCAGGTCAGGTTGAGGGAATCTTATGGGGAGATCGAAAATCAGCAAAAAGAAATACAAAAGCAAAAGCTCAAACTGGAGGAACAACTTCAGAAGCTCGACATTGCCTATGAACAGATACGAAGCATCAACCGGAAGCTAATCGAGAAAGAGAAGAGCTATCGTATGCTGTCGGACCTTACCTTTGAAGGTATACTTATTCATCAGCGGGGGCTTGTGATCGATGTTAACGATTCTTTCCTTAACATATTCGGATATCGTAAAGAGGAATTATTAGGGAAAAATGTCGTGGACAAGATGGTACCCCCGGAATACCTTCCTGCAATTACGAACCGGATCGACAATAAAGTAGCAGAACCATACGAAATAGAGGCAAAACGAAAAGACGGAGTCCGCATTCCGGTGGAGATTGAATCACGGGATGTTGAATACGACGGAGAAAAGGTAAGGGTTACAGCAGTGCGGGATATTACCGAGAAAAAAGCTGCGGAAAAGCAACTTAAAACAAGCCAGGAAAGCATACGTCTGCATCACGATCTTAGCCATGCCTTCCTGTTGGCAGAGGGCAATGATGTTTACCAGCGGATTCTGGAAATCCTTCTCAGGACCTTTTCATGTCCATACGGGCTTTTTGGATTTATCAACCAGGACGGACATTTTGAGATCCCCAGTATGACTTACGATATCTGGGATGAATGCAACATTCCGGGAAAAACCTTTGTTTTCACACCGGAACAATGGGGAGGTATCTGGGGAAAAACCCTGCTGGAAAGAAAGACCTTTATTAAGAATCATAATCTTGAATTTCCCGTTGGGCACATAGTCCTTCATTCGGCCATCTGTACCCCTATCATTTATAAACAGGAAATAATAGGGCAATTCGTCCTTGGGAACAAGGAAAATGGATTCTTGGAGGAAGATCAGTACAAGCTCGAATCCATAGCCCGGTATATAGCTCCGATCCTGTTTGCCAGGCTGGAAACGGAAAAAAATGTCAAACTGAGGATACGTACAGAAGAAAAACTCAAATTAAGCGAGTTCAAATACCGTGACCTGATCGATGCCCTTGGGGAAGGTGTAGGGATTGTCGACATGCATGAGAGTTTCATCTTTGTAAACGATAAAGGTGCTGAGATCTTCGGCCTGAAAAGGGAAGAACTAAACGGCAAAAACCTCAGGGAATTTCTCGATCAGCAATCGATTGAAAGGGTAATTGAGGAAACCAAAAACAGAGAAGAGGGTAAGAGTACTCTGTATGAATTGCAGATCATATCTGCCCAGGGAACAAGAAAGATCCTCCTGGTCACTGCTTCTCCACGCTATGATCTGCATGGAATGTTTATCGGTACCCTCGGAATCTTCAGGGATATCACCGACCGCAAGATAATGGAAGGCGATCTTATCAAAGCCAAGGAAAAAGCTGAAGAATCCGACCGCCTGAAGACAGCCTTCCTTACAAATATGTCGCACGAAATTCGCACCCCTCTAAATGCCATCATGGGTTTTGCCGAATTGCTGAAGGAAAACAGCCTCTCCCAGGATAACCGCAAAGATTTCATTGACACTATCATCAACAATGGCAGAAATCTTCTGAATATCATAAGCGACATCATAGACCTTTCCCGCATAGAATCGGGTGATCTGAAAATGAACCCACAGATTTGCATACTCCATGATTTTATGCAAAACCTGGTGGGAGATTTCGAAAGCGTAAAGGAAAGCCAAAGAAAGAATGATCTGAAGATAAAAATGGTAAAAGGGAATGTGGATGAGAGTAAAAAATTCTTAATCGATTCCCAGAGGCTCAAACAGGTATTAATGAACCTTGTGAGCAACGCAATAAAGTTTACCGAAAGGGGAGAAATTGTAACAGGATATACTGTTGAGAATCATTTTATTCAATTTTATGTTTCCGATACCGGAATAGGGATGAATGAATCCCAATTGGAGCATATCTTCGAACGGTTCAGGCAGGTTGATGAAGGCAATACAAGAAAATACGGGGGCACAGGGGTAGGACTTGCCATATCAAAAGCTGTTGTAGAGAAGATGGGAGGAAGCATTCAGGTTGATTCCCGTGAAAACGAAGGTTCGGTATTTTCTTTCAGGATACCGGTTATTCTTCCTGAAGAGGACATGCGCTACCAATATCCCCTGGAAACAGCTAAACTGATGTACCGTTGGCCCGGAAAAAGAATAATGGTAGTAGACGATGACAACAGTGTTTTACAATTCCTGTATATCGTACTGAAGAAGACAGGAGCCGACGTTGTTACTTGCAAATCGGCTGAATCAGCTCTGGAAATTATTAAAGAGGATCCTGCATTATACCACCTAATTCTTTTGGATATGCGGATGCCAGGTATGGACGGGTATACCGCTACCAAAATCATTAAAGAACTGAACCAGGATATTATCATTATTGCACAAACAGCCTATGCCCTGAATGACGACCCAAGGGAATGTTACAAGGCGGGATGTGATAATTATATCTCTAAGCCCATCATGGCAGACAAACTGTTACAAATGTGCCATGAATATCTTGGAGATTAATTTTGATAATGCGCATTAAATTTTCCTTAATTTGACAGGCATAAGTATTAAAATTATAAAAAAATTTTACCTTTGCGATTATCAAATTAATCCGTCATGAAATACCTCGGTGTCAAAATCATTCTAACAGTTGTTATCATTGTACTGGCATATCTGGTGGTTGACAGTGTAATTACCCCCATCCAGTTCAACAAGATCAAAGATCAAAGAGAAAAACAGGTGATCGAAAAACTCAAGGATATTCGGTCGAGCCAAATGATTTACAGAAACATTAATAATGTTTACACAGCAAGTTTTGACACGTTGATAGAGTTTCTCAGGACCGGTGAGATACCGGTTGTGAAAATGATTGCGGATCCTACTGACACTACATTTACTAAAACTATCAAAGACACAATTGGTTACATCAGTGTAGGCGATTCTTTATTTGGCAAAAGGCCGGGTTATGTGCTTGACTCCATAAAATATATACCTTATTCCGGAGGTAAGCTTTTTAACATGGACGCCGGGAAAATAGAATCGGGTGGAATTACCGTAAATGTCTTTGAGGTTACTGCTCTTTATTCCGACTTTTTAAAGGGTCTTGATGAGCAATTGATCAGGAACCTGATAAAATCCAAGGAAGATATCGACAAATACCCCGGGATGAAAGTAGGTTCCATGCTTGAGGCATCCACTGACGGTAACTGGGAATAAACCCTTTTCCACATATGCCCGAAAATACCATCAGAAAATACCATCTGAAGGATATCGCATTCATCAATGACTTCTTTGAGCGTTGCCACCTGGCAATTTACCTCAACGGAAATAGCTTTGCTTTTGCTTTACTCGACGATGATCTCAACAAATTCATGCGTTTTGATTCCTATCAGAAAGAGGATGCAGACAGCAAATCCATTTCCCTGCATAATGGTTTTGAAGATGCTCTCCAGGAAACAGGCTATGCAGATCAATCTTTTAAGTCGGTTAAAGTCCTTGTTGAAAATCCATATTCTACCCTTGTACCCAATGAGCAATTTGATGCTACACGCTTAAAGGAATACCTTACCTTTACTCATCACCCCCTGGAAAATCCAGGACATGTCATCAATCACAATCCTGTGTCTGTGATCGAAGCACATTCAATCTTCCTTTATCCCGCCGCTATTACGTCCGTCCTGAAAAAACATTTCCGGTCTTTTAAGATTTATCATCAGTCATGCGTAATGATCAGCGCTATCATGGCATTGAAAAACTCAAAGATAGGCAAGCAGGTATACGTCAATCTGCGCAGCCATAGCGGGGATATCCTGTTTCTCGATGATGGCCGGTTGCGCTTTTTCAACTCATTTTCGTTTGAAAAAAACACCGATTTCGTGTTTTTCGTCCTTGAATCCCTGCAACGATTAAACCTTGATCCTGAATTTATCAGGGTAATCCTTCTGGGGAATATTGTGGCAAGAGATGAAATGTACCAGGAATTATACAGGTTTATTAAGAACCTGGGATTTATTTCCAGGAACAGTCATTTTCAATACAGCCCCGTATTAGACTCTTTGCCTTCCCATTTGTTTTTTAATTTGTTCAGCATACCTAAGTGCGAATAATAGGAGGATTATACAAGGGAAGACGCCTTCATCCGCCAAATAATCTCCCTGTTAGGCCTACTACTGATCTGGCAAGGGAAAGCCTGTTCAATATTCTGAACAACCGTATTGATTTCGAAGGTTTACGGGTGCTGGATCTGTTTGCAGGAACGGGCAGCATCTCTTTTGAATTTGCCTCCAGGGGAGCCGCAGAAATCATTGCCATCGACCGGAATCCGCAATGCCTGACCTTTATCCTGCAAACTGCAAATTTGTTTGGCATTGAAAATATCAAAGTACTGAAAGGAAATGTTCTGAAATGGCTACCCAGGTTAAAAGGCCCATTTGATATAATTTTTGCCGATCCTCCCTATGACATGAAAGAGTTACCTGATATTCCTCAGAAAGTATTGGAACTGAATCTGCTGGACAATGAAGGGATTTTTATCATGGAACACGATGCAAGGCATCTATTTAATGAATTGGAGGATTTCAGGGAACTTCGCAAGTATGGAAAAGTGCATTTCTCCTTCTTTACAAAAATAAAGCCGGATTATCAGTAAATCCGGCTTAACAAAAGACTCTTTATAGGGTTAATATTCGTCTTCGTGAAAGAAGAAATCATCCTTTGTCGGATAATCCGGCCAGATATCCTCAATGCTTTCATAGACTTCTCCTTCATCTTCGATTTCACGCAGGTTCTCGATAACCTCCTGCGGTAATCCTGAACGAATACTGTAATCAATCAGCTCGTCCTTGGTAGCCGGCCAGGGAGCATCTTCAAGCTTTGAAGCCAATTCTAGTGTCCAATACATAGCTTGCGAAATTTGTAGTTTGCAAAAATAATTCTTTTCCTATAAAAGTCAAGTGATTTTTTAAAGATTACAAGACCCTTAAACCCTTGCTTTCCAAAGGGTTTCGGAAACATTAAGATCGCGTGCAAGTTTTCTGGCCAATACGAACAGATAATCCGACAAGCGGTTTAAGTATTTAATATTCAATTCATCCACTTTATGTTCTATCGACATGCGAATGGTAAGCCTTTCGGCACGGCGGCATATACAGCGGGCAATATGGCAATAAGAAACAGTAGTATGTCCACCGGGAAGAATAAACGATGTCAGAGGTTGCAATTCCTCATTCATCAGGTCGATTTCTTTCTCAAGCAGTTCAACATCAGTTTCCACTATAACTGGCAGCTCTCTTTTCAGCTCCTTTGAAGGATCCCATGCCAATTGCGATTCAATAGTAAAAAGCCTGTCCTGGACCTCGAGCAGGATTTCATGATAATGAGGCTGCATGTCCTGATCCCTGATCAGCCCAATGAAGGAATTCAATTCATCAAGGGTGCCATAAGCCTCTATCCTGTCATGATATTTAGGAACCCTTGTGCCGCCAATCAGGGAGGTTTCTCCTTTATCCCCGGTTTTAGTATATATTTTCCAACTGTCTGTCATTGTTTTGGCAAATTAACAGAACAACCGGGAAACCCGGTAAATCCTGCTGTTTAAACATACTTAGCAAACAAAGAATTCATCATTTTGTTTGCCCGGGAATAAGGTTCTGTGAATATTACTCGCTTTCTTCAATAACTTCCTTGTAGAAATCCATCGTCCTGATATTCTTGTTCTTGTCATCGGAAGCAATATTGCCGTCGATCATGCGAATAATTCGATGTGCATGCAGGGCAATATCTTCTTCATGAGTAACAACAATAATGGTATTTCCTGCCTGATGGATTTTCTCCAGTAATCCCATAATCTCGATAGATGTTTTTGAGTCAAGATTACCTGTAGGCTCATCAGCCAGGATGATAGAAGGTTCATTGACCAGAGCCCTTGCAATAGCAACGCGTTGCCTTTGTCCCCCCGAAAGCTCGTTTGGCTTGTGCAGCATACGGTCACTTAAGCCAACATCTTCCAAAACTTTCTCCGCCTTCTTTATCCTTGCATTCTTGTTCAATCCGGCATAGATCAATGGTAAAGTCACATTCTCAAGCGCCGAATTTCTGGGCAGGAGGTTGAATGTCTGAAAAATAAAACCAATCTCTTTATTTCTGATTTCAGCCAGTTCGTTATCACCCTGCTTGCTGACATCATTACCGTTAAGGTAATAATGCCCGGATGTAGGCGTATCCAGGCAACCCAGGATATTCATCAGAGTCGATTTTCCTGACCCCGAAGGCCCCATCAGGGCAACAAATTCATTTCGATAAATATCCAGGGAAATAGCACGGAGAGCTCTGACTATCTCTGTGCCTACCTGAAAATTTCTGACAATGTCGATTAAACGGATTACTTCCTGATTCATATCACTTTATTAGGTGTACCAACAAAAATAACATATTTATCAGAACCGGATCAAAAAATCTTGATCTGGCAGTCCTTTTCGAAAAAATAACAAGCCCATCCTGTAAAGATCAATACTGGTACTTACATCAGGATTCATTTTTATCTCCTCCCAGGCACGGTACATTTCCGGTGACCAGTATATATCGTCTAGAATAAATACACCATCCGGTGCCAGGTATGGTATACATTGGTGAAAATAGTTCAAAGTCGGCTGGTAACGATGATTCCCATCCAGGAAAACCATATCCAGACTTGTCCCTATTTCCTCCAGTAATCCTGGAAGCACATCATCAAACCGGCCAGTATGCCTCCTGATATTGCTTATCCCCATGGCTTCAAATAACCTTCCTGCCGCTGCTGATGTCACATCACTGCCTTCAATGGTATGCACGATACTTTCCGGGCTTGCCATCGCCAGGTACAAAGTGCTGACTCCGGCAGAGGTCCCCAGTTCCAGGATAACCCTTGGTTTATAATATTCTGTTACCCTGAAAAGCAATCTCCCAAATTTTCTTGAGACGGCTGATTTACGCACAACCTGGCGCAGAGTCCTGGCTCCCGATAAAGATATTTCACCATCCTGTCCGGCACCGAAATCATCCTGTGTCAAAATTTCCCCTGATCTCAATAACCCCCGGCGCCTCCGCTCGATCTCCCTTATGCGTTCATCCTTGCAATCCGCCAGGATAATATTTTCCATAAAATCATAAACAAAAGGAGAATGAATGCCAAACCTCGACTTCGCACGAAGTCTGTATTCCAAAAACTTACCTATTCTGAATACCGGTGTTATCATACTGCTACTTCAATGCCACCTTGTTCACATAAAAAACAGCTCTGCGGTTATTTGCCAGCCTGTTATTCCTGATTTCCTGATAACCATAACACAAGAAAAACTCATTGTACCAATGTACGATCTTGCTGCGGGCGTCATCAATCAGCTTATCATTATCATATTTCAACTTTATCTCCAGCGATGCATCCTTCTCCAATTCAGACCCTCCGCGGAAAACGCTGTATTGGATCCTGCCATTTCGGTTATAAAACATAAAAAACTCATCATTTTCCCCAAACAACTGAAGATATGGCTGCAAATTAAAAGTCTGTATGTTCCATATTGGCATTTCCCCGTTCCATACCATCTGACCTTCCATGTCAAAAGCCGAAACGATCCCGGCAAAATACTTAAACCCATCAAATACAGTATATGTCTGGGGAACCATTCTTCCGTAATAATCATAATACATATCGGTCACCGTCCGATATTCGGGATAGAAAGCTTCCGACATGACAAGGAAAACATCGTTTGATAACAGAACCGGATGCAATAGGACATTGTAATCAAGTGAAACCTCCTCACCGGTCCTCTCTTGTTTCCCTGCTTTTTTTCGCAACCGGGTTACATCTTTTCCTCCCAAAGTACGGTATAGGTTATCAAATTCCAGGAAATTGTAATAGTGAATGAACTTCTCTCTCCCATTTTCAAAACATGCCATATAATACCCCGTGCTTTCCGGAAAGTCTTCTTCCGTGTTTCCACTAAGCCTGGCCGGATTTGAACCGTAGGTTCCGAAAATGTATATTTTCCCTTCTCTTAGTAATAAATCCGCATCATTAAGATATTTCCCTTCCAAAACCGGATCAATATGAAGTATTTCTTTTATCCTCCCGTGTAAATCAAATGGTAAAATGACATATCCCGAATTTTCCTTGTTCAGGATATTCTGAACTAAAACATAGCCAAGTTCCTGATCCGGATCCAGGTAAATATTCCTGAGGATGGATGCCCCCTCCAGATCTATTTCTGTTGTAACACTTTCACCTGAAGAAAGATCGGTAAAAATAAGATAACCTACATTCTTTTTGTCTGTGGCTCCGGTTACTGCTTTGTTATTTCTGACCGTAAAACCTCCAATGGTTGACTTTTCAGGAAACATGGTTTCTTTCGTGGAAATCATTCCTTCCATTAGTGCAACCGTTAATATTTTTGCATTATAATCCCCCGATCCCCCGCGGCCTTCATGATAATACAGCATATAAAGCAAATCATCTTCATAATAATAGCCATTATACACCAATCCATTGGGCAATACCGTGTCCCGTATCCATAGTTCTTTTAACTGATTATCAAACATGGCAAAATGCCAGCTCATATTTCCTGATTTATCCTCAAAACCCTGATAAAAAACAATAAAACCATTTTCTCCACATGGGATAAGGGTATAGGTATCCTCATTCATCCTGGCATTTAGTTCCAAACGTAAAATGGCAGGTTCCTGCGAAACCAATGTTAAGGCAGACCAAATCAGAAAAAATAACGCAATGATTTTACGCTTCATAAAACTGCGGGCATATGGTAAATAACATGCTTTTATAGCTGTTATTGGATCATCCTGTAAAATTAAATAAAAAAAGCTGCCTGGCTAATTGAGGCAGCTTTAATAATATTATTGAGATCTTTATTGTTTCAGGAATTTGGTGCTGTAAGCGGATCCGTCAGAAAACGTTCCTACCAGCAAATAAGTTCCGGTCTTCCAGGTTTGGGCGGAGATAGCCGGTGGAATACCGTCTTTCCCCGATGTCCAGATCAGCTTACCCGTTATAGAATACACTTCAATTTTTTCCAGGGTCAGATCTCCTGATGTCATTACAGTAAATGATTCCGTAACCGGATTCGGGAATATTTCCAATCCTGTCGGTTTTAACTCCGGATTATGGATACCCACCAGTTCCGTTCCGGTAATCAGGATATCATCAACTTCCCAGGTAGCACTTTCTGAAGCGTTTGAAGTATATTTGAATGCAACATAAACAGCATTTCCGTTATAAGCGGAAACATCTATATCTCCGGAGAATGTCCATTCCCAGCTTCCGCCGGAAAGGGTTCCGGTAAGGCTGGTCCATGTGCCCGATGCCGGATTGCCAGAACCATCGTAATCGGTAGAGATCAGAACTTCCAGTTCCGGTCCGGTGTAGTTTTGTGCAGTAAAAAAAGACAGGAGTTCGTTTTCATAATTTGAGAAGTTCATGGCAGGTGAAATAAGCCAGTCTTCATTGGCATTTGATCCCCCTTCGTACCCGCTCATTCTTGCACATGGAGTCCCCTCCAAACCGTAATTGTTGTCTCTTTCCCAAACCTGGGCTCCTGTGACGCTGACCGCTGTCCAGGCACCCCAGCTATTGTTGAAGTTTTCCGTTTCAATTACTGCGATGTTTGCAGTGGTTGCCTGTGCTTCAGGCCAGGCACCGTCTGTTTTGTAATTGATGTTTGCCCCACCGTTGGTGTAAGGGAAAATGGCAAAATGATACGTGGAGTTACCTTCAAGGCCGGCAAAAGTGCAGGTTTCAACTCCATAAAACACATTAAGTGCCCCGGTCCCGTCGCTGAGATCAGTATCGTCCTCTACCGGTGTCCCATCCACAGGAGGCACAATATTATCGGTACTGCTTGCGAGCACCAGGTAGGCTCCCGGAAGTTGGGTTCCGGTTGCATCCAGCCAGGAAAGGGTAATGGACACATTTTCCGGGGTAGCGATGAAATTCACAGGATAAGCGGATGGCTCCGGATCAACCCCGGCCTGCTCCACAACGAAATCATCATAATAAACCGAACCGCCGAAAACGTTATCCTGCTTATAAACCCTCACCTCGAACCTGAATGCATCCGCGGTAGCCGGTGCGGTTAGTGTTACATCAAAAACCTGCCAGTCGGGATTGTCTTCCGAATAAACATTAGGCCTTAATTCAGCCTCATTGGCAGTCAGAGTTGAGCCCCCGCTTAGCCAGTATGACCATATCCTTGTCCTTGCTTCAGGATCGTTGTCAAAATAGCGATAACTGATATGGTAATTCACACCTTCGATGATACCTTCCACATCCTGTTGTAAATCTTTGGTAGCATCCGCTGAAGTATGTTCAGCAGAATACATCCCACTGAAAACGATCACATCCGATTGGCTTATGTTCTCGGCTTTATCCCAGTTTTCCGGGGTGGTTGGGTTAACCCAGGACTCCAGTCCCCCGTTTTGTACCAGATTCTGGGAAAATAACAATCCCCATGATCCGGCAATAAGTGCGATGGTCAGTAAATAACGCTTCATAATGAAATTATTTATTGCGGGAAACTGCCTTATTCACAGCTTCCCGCAGAGTTTAACAATACTATTCTATCACCAGCTTTGCTGTAGCCACCTGATCGCTATCCGATGCCGCAAGTCTTACAATATACAATCCTCTGTTCAAACCACTGAGATTAATACGGGCTTCCTGTCCGTTCAAGGCACCTTCAAACACTTGTTCACCCAGCAGATTAAAAATCCTGATCTCATAATCCGTATTGCTTTGCCGGTGGATCATAAACACTTCCCTTCCGGGATTTGGGTAAATGGTAAATCCCTGCCCCGAATTAATTTCATCAATTCCTACAGGAAGAACATCGATATAATCGGTTTTGGTTTCTGTGCTTTGACCGTAATCATTGCTAACCGTCAGGGTCACATCATATACCCCGTTTACTTCATAGGTTACTTCTCCGGGTTGCTGAATATTGGATCCTGCAGGGTCGCCACCTTCAAAGGTCCATGTCCAGGAAGTTGGATTTCCTGTTGAAAGATCGGTAAATGTTACAAATTCAAATTGGAATATAGTAGTTTGATCTGCTTCAAAATCAGCTACAGGAGGATAGTCGACAGAAATATAATTGGTTCTCAG
>Ga0180009_10000506_pt1 | contig 54250 bp, 37 predicted proteins | sample OS_PC_MetaG_FD_123537 | JGI IMG/M metagenome (GOLD analysis project Ga0180009, IMG submission 123537) | Groundwater microbial communities from the Aspo Hard Rock Laboratory (HRL) deep subsurface site, Sweden - OS_PC_MetaG | ecosystem: Environmental > Aquatic > Deep subsurface > Groundwater... | reverse complement strand
TAAATAGTAAATGTTGATTTCAAGTTTGTCAGAAAGTCTTTCTTTCATGTTTGACTCGAAGTCAGCAGTAAATTTACCCGATTTGTTTATGTTTTCAATCATATTCCAAATGGTTGTAAGCAAACCCTGTTCACGTAATTGTGTGGGCAACATCCTGTGTGAGATATCTCTCATTTGATTGCTTATAGAAAGAATACAACGTGTTATCTCGTCATATTTATTGTTATTACGGAAATAAGAATCCAACAAAAAACGCAATGCCCCGATGCTTGCTACTGGTCCATCATGCAAATCCATAGCCAAACGCTTTCTTTCTACATCCTGTCCTTTTATCAGCGCTTCGGCCAATTCCAATGCTTTACCTTTCTCCAAAGCTTCAAATTTGGATTTACTTAAGGCTAGCTTCTGTTTATAATAAAGCCCAAAAGTAATTGCGGCTAGAAAAAAAGCAAGAAACCCAAAAGCAAATACCCATAATCGAGTGATCAAATTTTGTTGTTGCAATAACTCCTTCTCCTTCATCTCAGATTCAAAAACAGCGGAGAGAAAAAGTGATTCTTTTACGCGTTGATTGTTTTGGTATTCAATACTCTTTTCAATACTTTTTTCAGTAAATAGCAATGCGTTTTTATCGTCTCCCAATTCTTTATAATAATCGCTATAAGAATCATAAATCTCTGCTTCCAAATCAAAGTTTTTGACTTTGATAGAAATATCCAAAGCCATTTCGAGATAGTAAGGTACGCTATCATATATATTATCAGCCATTAGTAAATAACAATAATTATTATATAATACGCATAAGTGCTCTTGGAAACTGTTCTGCTTGCAAATTGCAATAGCTTCCATATATTGCAACTTACTCTGAATTTTATCACCAATTGCTTTGTTAAATATTGCAAAATTGGTTAACAGCACTGCTCTTTCATATTGCATGTCGTCAGCGTGTCTGATGATAGTTTCAGCCAATGTTAAATATTTTTGTATTGAATCTATTTCTTTAAACGAATTAGATAACATAATATACGATTTAAAAATGCTATTCTGATCCTTCAGTTCTTTCAATATCGAAACACTCATCTTAGCAAAATGAATGCTTTTTTCTGTTTCACCTAAATCTCTGAATATTGAACTGAGGTAATAATCAATTTCGCCGATTGAACTTAGATACTCGTTTTCTTCGGCAATTTGTTTCGCTTGTAAAATATATTCTAACCCCTTTCGGGTTAAGCCCATATTTTGATACACTATACCTGTGTACATTATGGCATCAATATGTTTATCTGTGTTATTTATATCGACTGCAATACTATCCGCAAAACGACAATGAATTAATGCGTTAGTATAATCTGTCGATCTAATTTCCGCAACAATTAATGAAATAAGGACATCCAATTGATTCAGTGATGATTGTTTTTCAATAGCGATTTCTAAGGCCAAATTCCCGTAAAACAAAGTTGAATCATTATCAATATTTTCGAAGTAGACCATTTTAGCATATGCAGTTTCAAAATCCATTTTTATTATTGCAAGTGGGGTGCCCTCTACCAAAAGATGTATTAGCACGAAGAAAATTAAAAAGGTGATTCTCATAGCCAAAATTAACTCTGCAATAGCCTGTTATCAGAATTAGTATAATTGGCAAATATAACCTTTCAATTGTTTCCAATTGAAAAAAATATCAAAGTTTTTGCCTCATTTGTCTACAAGTCTCATTCAAACCAAACAGACAATTTAACGTCAGACGAAGCATTTATTACTCTAACTCCCCATAAGCGCATATCGACTGTTGTTTTTTTTACTTCCCCTTCTAATATGGTAATTGGCCCAATAGTTGTAATGCCATCGAGTGAATAAACAATATAGGTAGCCCACTCAATGTCCTTACTTGATTTCTTATCGGCTTTTACATAAACTGTCCTCTCATCCACATTGAAGGGTCGTTTAACTGCTTCTGTGAAATTCTTTGTTAGAGTAAGACATGGTGCAGATGACATAATCAACTCCTCAAAAACTGTTGGATCCGCGATCACAGGTACATTAAAAGAAGGAATCGGGTTTTGCGCCGATAATTTATTAAAAAGGATAGCAGAAAATAGAATAATTGAAGTGATAATAATTTTTTTCATTTTTTTTTCTGTAAAGATGCTAAAGAGTATATCAGGTGTCAAGGGAGGAAAACAGTAGGGTTGTAACTAAACTTTACCCTAGTTATTTCATGCAATTATTGTATTATATAATTCATTTTAAGATAGTTTACGACATTTCAATAGCCCGATTTTGCAAATCTGTTTTTCGCAAATCGTTCCTGTTGATTCTTACATCTCATTCTCATTTGAGCGAACTGGCAAAAAAGCAAATTTCGCACCGCGTAAATATGTTTTTCAAAAACCCTTACACAACTTGGCTCACGCCTTGCTTCGACTAAAACAACCTGCTGCATGAAGCTACCAGAGATATCAGTGTGTTGAATGTCTGACATTCAAAAACCGGTGTTCAGTACTCTAAATATTGTAAATCAAAGGAATAATGCATATCGATTGCATTCTTTCTGCCTTATAAAATGATGATTTTTTATCCCTTCCCGCCGGGTCGGGAAAAAGACAGGACCTCGATTTCGACCCGACGGGTTTTGCTCAACCCGGCGGGTCTGGAGTTGGGCAAGCAGGTGTTCAAAAGAGTTTTGGAATTTTAATTATGCGTGTTTCTTCAAGCCGGAAAACCAATCCCGAAAGCCCTGGTCATAGGGGGGCAATAGCTTAAAAAACAGGTGGGTGGTGATTAATTAGGAATGAATTTGCTGCCGACAAACACATCACCCCTCTGCTAATTTTTTACCCATGTTTTTAAAAATAAATCCATGGAAAGGTAAAACAGCATACCAGTACATTCGTCCCCACAATCCCAATGGCCTGAAAGTTGCTGTTTGAATTAGTTGGTTGTCGGTTATCTTAAATTCGAGCCAGGCCTCGCCGGGCAATTTCATTTCGGCGTAGAGCAGCAGCCTTTTCTCTTCTCTGTTGGCATCGATTACCCGCCAGAAGTCAAGTGCTTCGCCAGCGTGCAGTTGGGTGGCGTTCTTCCTCCCTCGACGTAATCCAACGCCCCCCGCCATCTTGTCGAGCAATCCGCGAATATGCCAGAGCCAATCTGCGTAATACCATCCATTCTGGCCACCGATGCTCCAAATGCGGTGCAAAGTTTCTTCCGGATTTTTCACCGGGTTTACCCTCTCGTCCTTATAGCACCCAAAAGTTGGTACTTCCATCAACTTGCTGATGCCCTCGTCGAGTGCGTGACTCGAAAGGGCGTCTGTCCAGCTTGCACCTACACTATCTGTGGCTATTTTGTTGAACGCCAGCTGAATGGATTTTTCGTACGTCAATGGAAGGATGTTGAGTTTTTCAGCCAAATCATTATCCCTACAAATGACTTCCACACGCATACTTTTTACCAAATGGGTGGCGAGCGTGTAGGAGGTAGAGGTGACAAAATACAACCAGTAGGAAGATAGCTTGGGGGTCATTACCGGTACTGTAATAATCAACCGTTTCAATCCCCTGACACGTGCGTAGATAAGAAGTAAGTCCTTGTAGGTAAGTATCTCAGGGCCACCAATGTCAAAACTTTTTTTAAAAGTGTAGCTGTTGTTTAGTACTCCTGTTAAGAACTGCACCACATTTCGAATGGCAATAGGTTGCGACTTTGTTTTTAGCCACCGCGGCGCAATCATGATGGGGAGCTTTTCGACCAGATCACGAATAATCTCGAAAGAAGCACTGCCCGAACCTACAATAATTCCGGCCCTTAATGTAGTTAAAGCGAAACTGCTCTGTGCTAGTATATCCTCAACTCCTTTTCTGGATTGCAGGTGTTTCGACAAGTTATTTTCGTTCACTATTCCGCTCAGGTAAATAACCTGCCTGATTTTAGTTTTTTCGATGTATTCTTTGAAATTCATCGCCGACTCCTTTTCGAGTTGCTCAAAATCTTCGTCGGCTGCCGACATGGAGTGAATAAGGTAATAGGCGAATTCAATGTCTTTAGGAATGGCCGACAACGTGGAAGGCTTTAGAAAATTTACCTCGATAACCTCAATTCCGCCCTCAGGATACTTTGTGGTGTCGAATCTGTTCACATCTCTTACACAACATATAACCATATGTCCCTGAGCCAGTAGGGCAGGAAGTAAATTTTGGCCAATGTATCCGGTAACTCCGGTTAACAGGATTTTCATGTCTGATCTTTTATAAAGGGGCTAATTTAGATTTTTTATAAATAAGTATATCACTTTCACCAAAATATACTTATTTTTACCGCCAGAATTTCTTGGTAATACGCAAAATAATTGATGAGTACAGCGACATCGGCGCAGATTGGCGAATGATTTTATGATAAATAATGACTTATAATATGAAAGATCCATTGGTTCTTGAAATTGACGGAAGGTATTTGTATTACGCATTTTTATCGGGAGGAGCGCGGATACTCAAGTACCAGGCAGAGATAAACAGGATTAATGTTTTTCCTGTAAGTGACAAAGATACAGGTACAAATCTGGCTTCTACGGTTCGGTCGGTTATCGACAATATTAAGCCCAGCCGCTCATACAAGCATACGGTAAGCCAGATAGCCGAAGCGGCACTCATGGGTGCCCGGGGCAACAGTGGAGTTATTTTTGCCCAGTTTCTGCATGGACTAAGTCGTGAAACAAATGATAAACAACTCATTACAATTCCTGAGTTCATTGAAAGTGTAAAAAAATCTATACCTTATATTTACGAAGCTATTGCCAACCCTGTAGAAGGAACGATGCTCACTGTTATTCGTGATTGGTCTGACTTTCTGAGCAACAAAAAAAACAGTTTCACCGACCTGAAGAAGTTGGTGATTGATTCGATAGACGTGCTGGAAACCTCACTCAAAGAAACCACCGGTAAATTAAAAATCCTGAACCAGTATCACTTTGTGGATGCCGGTGCGAAAGGTTTTGTGCTTTTTATTGAAGGGGTCATCGATTTCATTAAAAACCGAAATATCCGAAACCTGATGATTCAGTCTGCCGACCAAATCACCCTGGTGCACACCGATGAGATGGTGGATGAAGAAATTGTACACCGATACTGCACGGAGGCTATTTTGAAGAATCTGAATATAAGCAAGGTGGAGCTGCAGGAAACACTTAGTAATGCAGGTGATTCGGTGGTTGTAGCCGGCTCTGAACAGGTATGCCGGATTCATGTGCACACCAATTTTCCGGCAGATTTGTTTTATAAACTAAAAGATGTGGGCACGGTTACTTTTCAAAAAGTGGATGACATGGTGCGACAGCACGAGGCCGTAAACAACAGAAAGTGGAAAATTGCGCTGGTTTCTGACTCTACGTGTGATCTTTCTCAGGACTTGCTCGATTATTACCAAATCCACCTGTTGCCTATAAATCTTCATTTTGGTGAGAACCATTTCCTCGACAAGGTGACGATGAAGCCGGAGCAGTTTTACGATATGCTTGAAACACGTCCGGAATTTCCTACCACTTCGCAGGTAAACGAGCAGGCTTTCGTAAACCTGTATTCCCATTTGGCTTCACATTACGATGCCGTTATTGCTGTTCATTTAACCAGCCAGTTTAGCGGAACTTATGCCAACAGTGTAAAAGCCGCTAAACGCATTCAACATGAGTTTGGAAAACCGGTTTATGTGGTCGACTCAAAAAATCTCTCCGGAGCACTTGGTCTATTGGTGCTTAAAGCTGCTCAAGCCATTGAGAGCGGACAAGAAGCCTCCGGGATAGTTAAACAACTGGAACAATGGGTTCAGGAAGCTAAGATATTTGTGAGTGTACGCGATTTGAAGTATATGATTAAAGGAGGTCGTGTGACAAAAAACAAGGGAATGGTGGCCAAACTTCTTGGACTAAATCCCATTGTTTCTATTGATAAAGACGGTAAGTCGTTGCTGTTTGGACAGACATTCAGCCAGCAGGCCAGCATACGCAAAGTGTTGAGACATATTGCGAAAATCAGCCGGGGCAAACGTATTTGGAATTATGTTATCCTCCATGCCCATAACCAGGAAGAAGCCGATCGCGTGTCGGCGCAAATGGAGGTCATTACAGGAAAGAAGCCGGTTTCTGTAGTCAATATTTCACCTGTTATAGGCATGCATGCAGGCATAGGTTCTACGGCCATATCATTACTTTACGATAACTGATTAGATTATGTTAACAATTTTTCTTCAGGCTTTTATCCTCATCATGGCGATGATGACTGTGCTGTGGCTGGTGAGCATAGTGCTTAAGAATGTGAGCATTGTCGATCTGTTTTGGGGTATGGGATTTGTGCTGGTCAATGGATGGTACTTTTGGTCTGCCGGTGATTTTCATTTGCGGCAGGTGGTGGTTTTATTTCTGGTGTCTATTTGGGGATTTAGGTTATCTGGTTATTTGGCCTGGCGCAACGCCGGAAAAGGAGAGGATTACAGGTACCAAGAATTCAGAAAAACTTATGGTGAACAGCGCTACTGGTGGGTTAGTTTTTTCCAGACTTTTTTACTCCAGGGGGTACTCATGTGGTTGATTTCGCTTCCCTTGTTGGGTGTTAACTATTACACACAAAGCAATCAAATTAACTGGCTTGATATGCTGGCTCTGATAATTTGGCTTGTTGGTTTTATTTTTGAGGCCGGCGGCGATTTTCAGCTGGCTGCCTTTAAAAACAACCCGCGGAATAAGGGAAAAGTCCTCAATACCGGTTTTTGGCGATATACACGTCATCCGAACTATTTTGGCGATGCAGCGGTATGGTGGGCTTTCGCGTTGTTTTGTATGGCGGCCGGCAATTATTGGATGATTGTGGGGTCGGTTGTTATGACCTTGCTCTTGATTAAAGTTTCGGGTGTGGCCTTACTTGAAAAAAGTTTAAAGGAAAAAAAACCGGACTACCAGGAATATGTGCGCAAAACCAGTGCTTTTTTGCCTTGGTTTCCTAAGAAGTAATGTTGGAAGTTGAGTGACTAATGGTCTCAGCGAATCACACTAAAAACCACGAAGATGAATAAAAAAATCACAGTCGGAAGTTCAATCCCCATGTTTACACTTCCTGATCAGCATGGGAATAATTTCGATATGCATACGGTACTTGGAAAGAAAAATCTGGTCATTTATTTCTATCCCAAAGACGATACCCCCGGATGTACCAAGGAGGCCTGCTCGTTTCGCGATCAGTTTGAGGATTTTACTGAAATGGACGCTCTGGTGATTGGAATCAGTGGCCAGTCTGTTGAGAGTCATCTGGCTTTTGCAAATAAACACCGCCTCAACTACACCCTGCTAAGTGATGAAAACAACAAGATAAGAAAGATGTTTGGTGTACCCACCAACCTCTTTGGTCTGCTGCCCGGTCGTGTGACTTATGTGGTGGACAAAAGGGGTGTGGTAGTTTTTATGTTTAACTCACAATTTCAGGCTGAAAAACATGTAGACGAAGCCATTGCTGTACTAAAAAACCTGAAATGATTTCTCTGGAAATAGTTCTGATCGTCATCGCCTATGTGTCTGGTTCAATACCTTTTGGGTATTTGTTTACAAAGAAATTTGCCGGATTGAACCTTTTCGAATTGGGCAGTGGCAACATCGGGTCTACCAATGTTAAGCGCGTTGCAGGGAAAAAAGTGGCTCTGCTCACCCAGTTGTGCGATATGACAAAAGGTCTGTTGCCGGTGTTGTTGGTAGTGCTCTTAAATCGGTTTTACCCGGAATTGTTATCGCCGCTGACCCTTTACCTGGTGGCTTTATCATCCATTCTTGGGCATAACTTCAGTATATTTTTAAAGTTTCGGGGTGGCAAAGGAGTTAACACAACACTTGGAGCTTCTGTGCTCATCGCGCCCTATTCTGTGTTTATTTCGGTGGCAGTTTACTACCTTGTAAAATGGCGTTTTCGTTATGTGTCGGCAGGATCGCTGGCTCTCGCTGTCGCCTTGCCTTTGTCGTATGTACTGCTTTTCCCGATTTCGTTCACAACCTACTATTTGTTGCTCGTCGCTGTCCTGATAATATGGCGACACGTTGGGAATATCCAGCGGCTTTTTCAGGGGACGGAGAATAAATAGTCACCATTGCTTTAAACTGACAGAACAAACAAACCGCTCATTTACTCATAAACTGCAGTCACTTATTCATTGGAGTGCCGCATTTACTCATCCTATGGCTTGCTTGCAGGATTCGGCGGTTATTTTTGCCCGAAATATTTAAAACCAATCGACATGAAATTTAGACAGATTTTATTCTTTTTTACCCTGGTGTTGGGTATGTTCGTTCTGATGAGCGGTAGTTGTAACAAAAACGAAACAGAGGATCCAAGTGGAAGTTGTACGGGTTATGTTACGGCCACGGCTACCGGAGCATTCACCTCCAACCTGTGTTTCGATGTACTGGTAAGCTACAGCTATGTGCCAGGAGAGTCGCTTAATTTTGTTACCCGTCAGGATGGAGAACCTACATACAGCTGCACCATTCAGCTAAATTCCGGTAATGGTTCCTTCAACGGGCCTGGAACTTACTCCTGTGGATTTGATGAGGTGGCCTACGTGGAACTGGATATACACGGAACTGACAACGAATACTACAAAGCCAAATCAGGCACAATCACCATTACTCAAATCGACGAAGCACATTTAAGCGCTACTTTTAATGTGGTTACCGAAGGCTATTACAATGCCAAGTCATTGAATTTTAGCGGAACTGTCAAGAAGTAAGGAGTTTAACAGGTTTGCTGTGTATTAGGTCCATTGAATATTATTTCACCACCCAAATCACCTCCTTCCGGGCCGAGCCCAATGATCCAGTCGGAGGACTGAATGATGTCGTTGTTGTGTTCAATGACAAGCACCGTGTGGCCTTTGTTAATTAGATCGTGAAACACGTTGATCAGGATTTGGACATCTTTCATGTGCAGACCAGTGGAGGGTTCGTCAAAAATGTAGAGCGTGTTATTGTTCTCGCTGACCGCAAGCGCACCAGCAAGTTTCAGGCGCTGTATTTCGCCACCTGAAAGGGTAGAGGTAGATTGTCCCAGTTTTAGGTAACCTAACCCTATGTCGCTGAGTGCCTGTATTTTCGTTGCAATGGACGGAACACCGCTGAACAGCTGGCCAGCTGACAGGATTTCCATTTGCAGCACTTGGCTTATGTTTTTCCCGCGATAGCTGACCTGAAGCACGTGTTCTTTAAATCTTTGCCCGTGACAGCTCTCGCATGGAATCCAGATGTCGGATAGAAAGTCCATGCTCACCTTTGTCTGCCCCATGCCTTTGCAGTGCTCACACCTGCCATCAGGCGAGTTATAGGAGAAATGACTTTTTTTCAAACCAAGTTTTTTTGCTTCGGGCAAGGAGGCCATCACCTCTCGAATCAGGTCCATAAGTCCGGTGTAAGTAGCGGGAGTGCTTAATGCATTCGTGCCGATGGGATCTTGGTTTATTACCTCAAGATGATTGAAAGCTGAAAACGAAATGGTTTCGCAATTCACAGGCCTTACTGCTTTAAACGAAGGCGTGATAACGTGCGAAACGAGCGAGGTCTTTCCACTTCCGGAAACCCCTGTTATGGCTATTAGTCCTCCGGCCGGAATGTGTAGGTCGATGTTTTTTAAATTGTTGGCCTGTGCTTTTTTGATAAAGAGTCCGTCGCGTAGTTTTCGATTTATCGGGCTTTTTTGTGCTCTGGTTTTTAATAAAAATGCTCCTGTTACCGAGTTGGGATTTGATTTGATCTCAGCAGGTGTTCCACTGGCAATTACCTCACCTCCATAGCTTCCTGCATCTTTTCCCAGATCGATTACATGGTCGGCCATTGCAATAAAGTCAGGGTCATGTTCCACCAAAACCACCGTGTTTCCATTGCGTTTAAGCTTGTTTATCAATCCCATTAACCGGCTTGTGTCGCGCGAATGCAAGCCAACCGTGGGTTCATCGAAGATATAGGTCAGGCCGCATAAGTCAGTATCCAGCTGGTGCGCAATTCTTAAACGTTGTGCTTCACCACCTGACAGGGTAGAGGTAGCCCGGTTTGCCGACAGGTAGCCTAAGCCGAGATCGTGTAACATGTTGAATTTGTGCTGTAACCAGTCTAAAACAGGAGAAAGCGACTCTTGTGTATGTTTATCTTCCTGCGTCAGGAAGTTTTGAAGGAAGAGGCCGGCCTCATGCATCGACATTTCTGATAGCTCACTGATGTTTTTGCCACCTATTTTAATGTTGAGCACATTGTCGGAAAGCCGTCTTCCCAGACACGTTTCGCACAGCAATTCTGACAGTAAGGCTTCATAGGGTTCGGCTCTTTTTCCTTCTTTTTTTAATTCATACTCCTCCAGCAGGTAATTGGCCATGCCTTTCCAGGTAGTCGATAGGCTGTGTACACCACTTCTGTTTCCTCGTTTAAATTTCCATTCAACCTTAAAAACCCGGTCTCCCGTGCCATAGAGCGCTATTGTTCTGGCTTCGTCGTCGAGCGACATGGCAGGTAGGTTAAAGTCCAGGTTTAACTCCTTACCTACTTGCAACAAGGTGTTCACATACTGCCCATAGCCATCGCCAAAAAAACGACCCGGCGCAGTTCCGTCCATAGCCCCATTGGTAAGCGGTTTTTCCGGGTGGGTAATAAACTTTTTGGGATCGGCCACTGTTTTTACTCCCAGGCCTTTGCATGTCGCACAAGCACCGGCAGGGTTGTTGAATGAAAACATGGAGGCAGGGTAGTGTGGTTTACCTCCCTCGTCCGTTTTTCCAAATCGCGAAAACAGCAGCCTGTAATAGTCATATATTTCTGTGACAGTCCCCACCGTAGATCGGGGATTCTTTGCGTATTTGTTTTGTCTGATAGCAATAGCCGGTGTTAATCCAGTACATTCTTCCAATTCCGGTTTCCTTACCTTACTCATCATCCTGCGTGCGTAGGTCGACATGCTTTCGGAAAAACGGTTTCTGCTCTCTGAAAAAAGTGTGTCGAAGGCCAGTGATGATTTACCGCTGCCTGAAACCCCGGTAATTACAGTTGTTCTGTTGAGCGGGATTCGTACATTGATGTTTTTGAGGTTGTTTGTGTTTACCCCTTTAAAGCGGATGTCCTGAGATTGATTTTCGTTTGTAATAGAAGGCGCTATCGTTTTTACGTGATTGGTGTCGTTTTTCAAACACTGTCCTGTAAACGAATCCCGGCATAACATCAGATTCTCGGGTGTTCCCTGAAAAATCAACTGACCGCCACGGTCACCCCCCTCAGGTCCGAGATCGATAACATGATCAGCTTGTTGGATTACTTTTAAGTCGTGCTCAATAACCACCACAGTATTTCCCTGATCTACGATTTCGTTTAAAGCCAAAAGCAGCATCTCGATGTCGGCATCATGCAAACCCACTGTAGGTTCGTCGAGCAGGTATAAGACATGACCCGCCGAGGTTTTATACAGCTCAGAAGCCAGTTTTACCCGTTGCGCCTCACCTCCCGACAAGGTCGTGGCAGGCTGCCCGAGTTTTAAATATCCCACATCCAGTTTGATCAGTTGATCCAGAATTCGGGTAATTTTTGGATGATCTTTAAAGAAAAGATGGGCTTCGTCCACAGACAACTCCAACACCTGATAGATGTTCAGACCGTTCAACGTAATCTGTAATGTTTCCTCGTTGAACCGCTTGCCGTCACACGATTCGCATCTGGTTTCTACATCGCCTAAAAAATGCATCCCCAGGTTTATTGTTCCCGATCCCTGACAGGTTTCGCAACGCCCTCCGGTGTTGTTAAATGAAAACCGCCCTTTTGGATAGCCACGCTTTTTCGACTCGGGGAGTGCAGCAAACAAATCCCTTATGTGATCAAACAGGTCGGTGTAGGTGGCCGGATTGCTTCGGGAGGTGCGTCCAATTGGAGATTGATCGATGGCGATTATTCTGGCGACGAGGTCACTCAGGCTAACCGAGAACCTTTGTTTCTGCACTTCCATGGGATCAAGAATCCGGCCAAGAATTTCATGCATCAGGGTTGATTTTCCTGCACCCGAAACTCCTGTTATCACATTAAATGCTCCCATTTTAAAGTCGGCACAAATGTGGTTCAGGTTGTTTACAGCCGCATTTTTTATTGTTATCGATCCCAACAGGTTTCTGGGTGATTTAAATAAGCGGTCTTTGTCGTGCTGCGAAAGCAATTTTGCTGTAAGGCTGTTTGGATAGTCGTCGGGATGATCAATTAACCCGGAAGCTATTCCCTGATAGATTAACTCACCGCCGTGGAGGCCGGCTTTTGGGCCAATATCTATTAAATAGTCCGCGGCACGGATGGTTTGTTCGTCATGTTCAACCACCAAAACCGTATTGCCATTGTCGCGAAGCATGCTCAAAACAGACAATAACCTGCTGTTGTCGCGTGCATGCAAACCGACGGAGGGTTCGTCCATCACGTAAAGCACGCCCTGAAGCAGACTTTCGACCTGAGCGGCAAGTTTTATGCGCTGCGTTTCGCCTCCCGACAAGGTAGTCGATTCGCGGCTCAGGGTGAGGTAATCTAATCCAAGGAGTCGCATCAATTTCAGGCGATTCAGAATTCCGGATAAAATTTGGGTTGTGACTTCATCGTGAGTACTTTTTGAATCAGTTTCTTGCAACCTCTTCTCTAGTTTGTGCAGAGGCATCGTGGTCAGTTGATCGATGGACATCCCATCAACAAAAACCGAAAGGGCTTCCTTTCGTAAACGGTTTCCATTGCACGATGGACAACGAAATGAGCTTGCAAACCGGAGGATATTGTCGTTGCGGTCGCGTTTTAGTATTTCTTCCATGATAGGAATCATTCCTTTGTAATAGGCTTCTTCGCGTGGTTTGGCCGTTATGCCTTTCCATTTCAGGCGCGATTCCAGACCATGTTTACCGAACAGGATCTTAATGCTGTCACTGCCGAACATGATAACACGCTGTTGTTCAGCTGTCAACTGATTCCAGGGGACATCTACCGAAAAGCCATGAGCCCGGCAAACTTTATCCAGTTCATCCACCCGAACCTGAGAGTAAACGATATAGCCGTTTGGCGTAGTCGGAACCAAAGCGCCTTGTCGCAAGGAGAGTGCCGGATCGGCAATAAGTTTTTCTATATCAATTTGTTCTGTTACGCCTAACCCGTTACAGTGATCACACGCCCCATGTTTTGAGTTAAAGGAAAATAGCGCCGACTGCATTTTCGGTTGTTCGTGACCGCAGTGAGGGCACAAATGAGCGGTGCTGTTAGACAATGCCATACCACATGCGGAACAAATGCGCTTGCCCGTGCGGGCATAAAGCAGGCGCAGGTAGTCATAAACACCTGACATCGTGCCAACTGTCGACCGTGGACTTGCGCCGCCACCGTGTTGTTGAACGGCCAGTGCGGCCTGTAATCCGGAAATCTTATTTACCGCCGGTTTCTCCATTTTCCCCAGAAATAGCCGACTATAGCTCGAGAAAGACTCCATAAAACGCCGTTGGCTTTCCTTAAAAATTACGTCGTAAGCCAGTGTGGATTTACCTGAGCCCGAAACTCCCGTTATCACTGTGATGGCCCGGTGCGGGATGCGTACATTCAGGTCTTTCAGGTTATTTTCGTTCGCGCCTTCCACTACCAAAAAGCCTGTGTTTGCTTCGTTTTTAGAGGTTATTTCAGTTTTGGTTTTCATTTCTTTTGGTCAGGTGTTTACTGTAAAGCCTTTCTGGCTTTCAGGATAAATTTGGCTCTGTCGAGGGGGTTTACTCCTCTGTAAGGTGTTGTTTCACCTTCTCCGGCCGGACATTCCTTGTATCCGGAGAAAGTCAATTTCAGCTTTGCTTTTCCTCCGGTAAGTGAGCTTAAATTAGCTGAATAATCAAGTGAAGTGGCCACAGGAATTGTGCCGGAGAGGATAAATGAATCGCCATCGAAATAGGGTGTTTCGATCACAGCCCTCAGTTGTGTTAATCCTGAAGCCACTTTTCCGAGGAGGTTTTCAGGGGCTTTAATCCTGAAATCCAGTATGGGTTCAAGCAATTTAGTATCGCCTGTTTGTAGTCCTTTCATGATAGCCATTGAGGTAGCAACGGCAAAATCACCGGCTCTGCTGTGCACATTGTGGTGTTCGCCATCGACCAGCGTGATGTTGAGGTCTGTCACCTCCCAGCCTTTGATCCCCTGTTTAAGAGCTACAGGAATTGTCCGTTCAATTTCTTTTTGGTATCGGGCAGCGATTTCATTTACGCCTACCAATGATTTATAACCGATTCCGCTTCTGGGAAGGCCGGGTTCGATGGCGAACCTCACCACGGCCCAGCATGGTTTCGGCATGGTGTATTCTTCGTAAGCCTCGGCGCTGCCCGCTGGCGTTTCCTTGTAAATAACAGTAGGTTTGCCAAAATTGACTTTGAGCTGGAAACGTTCGTGCAAAACACTTTCAAGGATTTCGAGTTGAATTAGCCCGATAATTTTTATGTGAAGCTCCCGTTCGTCTTTAAGCCATAACAGGTCTAAGGTAGGGTCTTCATCAGCAAGCAGTTGAATTGCAGTTACTAAAGGCTGGAACTCGTTATCCTGATCGGCCATTACCCTAACAGTAAACAGGGGAGTAGCTATGCTCACCTTTCCGGGAATTCCCTCCATTGAACCCAGTACATCTCCGGCCCTGACTCGTGAGAGTCCGCAGACAGCGGCGGTGTCTCCCGCCTCCAGCTCCCCAATATCAGTGTTTTTTTGTCCTTGTAGTTTCCTTATCTGACTAACCTTTTCTTCTATCTGTTGGGTGGCGTTAAAAACGACATCACGGTTTTTCAGTGTCCCGTTGAAAATCCTGACACTGGCCATGCGACCAATGGTTTTGTCGTGTTCTACTTTATACACAATGGCCGAAAGGGGAAGGGATTTGTCACCCCGGGCTATGGGCATTGCCACATCAATAAAATCCAGTAATTCATCAATTCCCTGGTCTAATTTCGCTGATCCCATCAGGATGGGAAATATCAGGCCATGTTCAATTTGATGGGCAAGCTTTTGCTTAAGTGCGAAAAACGGAATTGTTTCTCCAGAAAGGTATTTTGTTAAAAGCTCGTCATCATGGTTCGCTAGGGCTTCTATGATGGCCTCACTCTGGCTGACACGTATGTCATTAGTAAAATGATGGATGATTTTCACCGCCGGACTTCCACAATTTTCAACTGTTTGAATTGGGATAATTTGTGGTGACAATTCGTTTTTTATTTCTTGTATGACGGAGATGATGTCGGCTCCCGCTCGATCAGCTTTGTTGATAAAAATAAGGGTAGGAACTGCCAATTTGCGTAGGGCGTTCCAAAGCGTTTCTGTGTGAGCCTGAACTCCTTCAACTGCGGATACAACCAAAATGGCGCAGTCCAACGCCCTGAGCGATCGTTCTACTTCGGCAGAGAAGTCTACGTGGCCCGGTGTGTCGATGATGTTGATGTGCTTGTTTTTCCATTCGATTGAAGCAGAGGCACTTCTTACCGATATACCCCTTTCTTTTTCAACCTGAAGCCAATCTGTTTGTGAAGTGCCCTGGTCTACACTTCCTAAATTCCTTATAGCCCCGCCTTTGTGCAGTAACAGCTCGGTGATTGATGTCTTTCCTGCATCCACGTGGGCAACAATCCCTAAATTGATGTACTTTCTGGTATCCGTCATTTATTGTTATGCAATTGAGCAACAAAAATAGAAACTAATCAGAGGTGTACTGCAAAGGCGTTATCTGTTTTTATCTGACGTTGTCAGACTCGTGATAGGAAAAAGCCTGTTGTGACCGTCTGACGCGTGTTACCGATTTAATATCCAATGAAAACGTGATCATTTAATAATTTATCAAGGGTTTGCTTTTCTACACAAATTCGTCTATTTTCGTAAACAAATTTGTTTTGATATTGGCAGTGGTAAAAAAAACGCGTATATGAACACGAAAACACTTCTTATCCGTCAGGTTATCAACCTTGAACAACAGCTTGCTGAGTTGTCAGAAAAAGAGTTTAATCCCACCCTGGCCATTGTTTTTTCCTCACCTGTCCTCCCTCTTACTGAATTGGTCAAAACCCTTGTGGATAAGCAGATAGCGGTTGTTGGAGCAAGCAGCTGTGGCGAAATTTTTGGCGATGTGGAGCGCGTCCAGATTGCGGATAGTGCAGCTGTAATCATGTTGCTTGATATCGATCCGACGGCATTTAAAGTGTATTTTAAGGAGGGAACGAACGGGGATTGTTTTTTGCTGGGATCGGAAACCGCCAAATTAACATTAGATGGTTTTGAAAAGCAATCGCTCATTGTTTTGGCCAGCGGTATGAAAACCGATGGACAGGCCTTGGTTGAAGGAATGGTTGAGGTGCTTGGGAGTCAAATTCCCATTTTTGGAGGCTTGGCTGGGGATGACGCTGTTTTTAAGGAAACATGGGTATTCTGCAATAACCAATTTTCAAATCAGGGAGTGGTTGTTTTGAGTCTTGATCAGAGTAAGATAGAAGTTACCGGCATGGCTACTTCCGGCTGGATTAGTCTAGGAGCCGATTTAAAAGTAACCTCATCCGTGGGCAATGTGGTTTACCATATTGATGGACAACCGGCGCTTGATATGTACATGAAATACCTCAGTGTGTTGGAGGATGATTTGCCGGGAGTGGGAGTTGAATATCCATTAATGATAAAGCGTAGTGACGGTGAAACAGCCCAAAGAGCAGTGATGGCAGTTGATAAGGAAGCCCGATCACTGGTATTTGCCGGCAGTGTGCCCGAAAATAGCATTGTTAACTTCAGTAGCTCTCCGGGTTTCGAGGTGATTGAATTCACGCGAAAAAACATTGAAGCCTTTGATCAGGGAAATCTCAGGCCCGACTGTTGCCTTTTATTTAGTTGCATGGCACGTCATCTGGCGTTAGGCCCATTGATCTCAGATGAAGTACATATTGCCTTAAAAAAATGGCAGGCTCCTTTGGCCGGATTTTTTACCTATGGTGAAATAGGTACAAACCCAAACCACCAGTGCGATTTTTATAATCAGACTTTTACCATTGCTCTGCTTAAACAAAAGGACTAATTTACTGAAGGAAAAGATGCAAAAAATATTAGATGAGTTGGAGCAAAAGATACTGAATGCACAGAATTTAACAGACTTTCAGCAATGGAAGGAGTCGATACTGGTTGATATCAGGCTGTTGCGTAAAAGCAATGAAGTATCTGCATTCAAATCTAATCGACTGATCAGGGATAAAAATGTATTGCATTCGTTGCTGGCACGCACATCCGATGATTTAAAATCAGCATTGAATGAACTTAGTAAGCGCGCCGAAGAGCTCAATACCTTGTTGTTTGCCATACCCGCCATGGTTTATTTTAAAGACATTGATCTCAACTATGTGTTGGTGAATAAGGCTTTTGAAGATTTTAGTGGCCAGGTGTCTGAAAATATTATCGGTCGCTCCGCTGAGCAGATTTTCGTGGATTACCATGATAATGAATATAGTAGAATTGAACGCAAGGTGATTGATACCGGCAAACCACATTACCATATTGAGGAAAGGTTGTCGGATGAAACAAAAACTACCATAATCTCAACCAACCTGGCTCCCGTAAAGAATGGCTCATCACAAACAATTGGTTTGGTGGGTGTTTCGTGGGATATTACTGAACAAGCCAATTTCCAGCAAAAGCTGGTAAGGGCGAAAGAAGCCGCAGAAGCAGGAACAAAGTCAAAGTCAGAATTTCTGGCCAATATGAGTCATGAAATACGAACTCCTCTCAATGGCATAATAGGGATGTCGCAGATTCTGAGTAAATCGCTTGTCCAGCCTAAAGATCAAGAACATATCGATATTATCATCGCTTCAGGGCAGAGTTTACTGGCCCTGGTTAACGATATTCTGGATTTCTCAAAAATAGAAGCTGGATGGCTTTCTTTTGAATCTGCGGATTTCGACTTTGTCAAAATGGGTCGTGAGGTGCTGCATGTAATGAATGTAAAAGCCCAGGAAAAAGGGCTGACTTTTAAGCTGAATTATGCTGGAAATATTCCTCAATATTTGAATGGCGATGCCTACCGACTTAAACAAGTATGGCTTAATTTGGCCAACAATGCCGTGAAATTCACTGATAGGGGAGGCGTCACCATCGAAAATGAATTAATAGAATCGGGCGATGATTTTCTGGTTATCAAAACAAAGGTCATTGATACCGGAATCGGGATAAGAAGTGATCAGATAACAAAATTATTTAACAGCTTTGAGCAGTTGGATGCCTCCAATACCAGAAAATATGGAGGAACAGGTCTTGGTCTTGCGATATCAAAAAAACTGGTTGAGATGATGAATGGAAGTATTGGAGTTGAAAGTGAACCAGGCCTTGGCTCGGTATTCTGGTTTACCGTAAAACTTAAAAAGGCTTCTCAGCAGTCGCTTCCGGGTAAGGAGACAGCTCCTGTATTCAACTCTCGTGTGAGTAAGAAAATTCATGTGCTTTTAGCCGAGGACAATCTGATTAACCAGAAAGTAGCTACTTATAGCCTGCAACAGATGGGATTTACTGTTGAAATTGCGAATAATGGCCTTGAGGCTGTCGAGAAATTTGTGCAAAGCAAGTATGATTTGATATTAATGGATGTTCAAATGCCCGAACTCAGTGGTTTTGATGCAACACGAAGAATACGATCACTTGAAAATAGCTCAGGTCACGGAGCCCGAATCCCAATTATTGCCCTTACTGCCAATGCGATGAAAGGAGATATGGAACGTTGTATCGCTGCCGGCATGGATGCTTACCTTAGCAAACCCTTTCAGCAAATCGATCTGATGGAGCTAATTGCTCATTACTTTAACGACTGAGTTTGACACGCTTGCTGTATCATGTTTTTCTGAAACCTGACCTGTTATTTGGAATAAATACAAATAAGAAAATCTGCTGGCTTATTTTCGTTTTTTGACTGAAGAAATGGAATTGATTATTAATAATATACAGTGTTAGTGCACTATGTTTCCTGCGCACAACCTTGGTTGACAAGGATTATTGCCGGTTGGAATTGGTGTGATAAACATCATGTTATTAGAATAAGATGTATATTTCAGTCGTTTTTCTTCTACTTTTGAATAATTAACCCGTTTTTAAAATGAGTACAACCGTTCATCGGATTTATATCGCCATTATGTCATTGATTGTATTGGCTACACTTCTTGGGATTGGATATTACGGTTATTCCTATTACCGGTTGCCTGTTGAAGAACGTTTCTTTAGTGATCAACACCAATGGCTTAAGCCCAGTGGACCGCTAGGACATGGATTTGGCATAGCCGGCACTTTGTTCATGACCATTGGCGTGTTTTTTTACATGGCGCGAAAACGCTTACGTTCTTTGTCACGTATGGGCACACTGAAATATTGGCTTGAATTTCACATCTTTTTGTGTACATTAGGGCCTATTTTGGTATTGTATCATACATCCATGAAATTTGGCGGATTGGTTTCGATAAGTTTCTGGAGCATGGTGGCGGTTTTCCTGAGTGGCATCATAGGCCGGTTTATTTACATTCAAATACCCAGAACCATCGAAGGTCGGGAGTTGACTTTAAATGAGGTCCAAAACCAAAGACAAGACATTGTTCTCTTGCTCAAGAGTGAATACAATTTAGATGAAGAAAGCTATAGGTTAATCAGTAAAACACTTATAAATAACCCTACTGAGGAAGGGTCAAGCAAACCAAAGGGGATGCTCGGAAATTATTTCGCCGACAGAAGGTTTGTTAAGCAACTAAAAAGATCGTTAAAAGTCAATCAATTAAGCAAATCGCAAAAGCGGGAAGTGTTAAATTTAGTGAAAGGTGAAATTAGCCTTAACGGAAAAATCGAACGGCTTACCACCATGCAAAACCTTTTTAAATACTGGCATGTAGCCCACCTGCCCTTTGCATTTGTGATGTTGATTATTATGATTATTCATGTGGTAGTAACAATAGTTTTCGGTTATCGTTGGATTTTTTAATATGGAAGTACTTATTGAGCAATTGCTGGTTTATGGCGTAGTTATCTTATTCTGTTTGTTTGTAGTCATATGGTATCTCCGTTCACAGCGTCGCAAATCGAAGCTTGTGGAGCAAAAAATTGCACAAGCCAAGATCGACGGGCTTTATGAACCTGTTTCGTTGCATCCTGTTGTGGATATTGGGAGCTGCATTCAAAGCGGGGCATGTATTCAGGCCTGTCCTGAGAAAGATATTTTGGGCATACGTAACGGAAAAGCGACCACCATTAATGCTTCCCGATGCATCGGTCATGGAGCTTGCTTTCATGCCTGCCCGACGCAAGCCATAACGCTTTGCATTGGAACGGAGAAGCGGGGCGTTGAGTTGCCCCATGTTAGCCAGGAGTTTGAAACTAACGTATCTGGCATGTACATTGCTGGCGAACTTGGTGGGATGGGACTGATTAAAAACGCCGTTGAGCAGGGGCGACAAGCTGTTGAAAACATTTATAAATCAATGAAATCGGACAAGAAAAGCCATGCTTCTGATTTCGACCTGATCGTGGTTGGTGCTGGCCCGGCTGGGATCTCCGCCACTTTAACGGCCAAAAAGTTGGGGTTAAAATGCCTGACTGTTGAACAGGATACCTTAGGAGGTACTGTTTTCAGCTTTCCGAGATCAAAAATTGTGATGACTTCGCCAATGGATTTGCCATTGCACGGGAAAGTTAAACTGTTTGAAACCAATAAATTGGAATTACTTGACCTCTGGAAGACTGTGTTAAGTAAAAACGAAATTGATATTAGGGAAAATACCAAAATTGAATCTATCGAAAACGTCAACGGCGTTTTTAATCTGCATACCAAGGTAGGGACAACTTTAACTTCAAGATTCGTGCTCCTGGCCATTGGACGTAGGGGTACGCCGCGAAAATTAAATGTTCCTGGCGAAGAGTTGCCAAAAGTGGCTTATCGACTGTTAGAGCCTGAAGATATTAGTGATAAGCATATTGTTGTTGTTGGCGGCGGTGATTCGGCGGTTGAATCGGCCTTGCTGCTTGCCGATAAAAACAAAGTGATTCTTTCGTACCGGGGAGAGGCTTTTCAGCGAATTAAACCTAAGAACGCCGAACGGGTTTCAAAAGCCGCGCAAGAGGGCTTAATTGATTTGCGTTTCAATACCAATTTGGTTTCAATTGGGACAGACGATGTTCTTATATCCGGCAACGGAAACGCGAACCCGGTGAGTGAAAAAAATGATCTGGTCTATATTTTCGCTGGTGGCGAATTACCCTCTCAGTTTTTGCAGAAAGCCGGTATTCAGATAACGAAAAAGTTTGGAGAGGCCATTTTAAAACATTAAAAATCAGTTTTAACTGTAAGCAGTATGTCGAATTGGAAGTATATTTATTTGGTAGTCACCTTGATGTTTACTCAGGCTTTTTTACATGCCCAGATTTCTCCGGGCGACTTGGCTGAGGTACACGCACATCTCGAAGGTATATCGAAATGTACCCTATGTCACGAACTCGGAAATAACGTAACAAACGAAAAATGCCTCGACTGTCATACTGAAATAAAAACCCGTGTAAGCCAAAATACAGGATACCATGCCTCATCAGAAATTAAGGGTAAAGCCTGTGCTTCATGCCATAATGACCATCACGGACGAAACTTTCAGATTATCCGGTTCAACACGGAGCAATTCGATCATCAGCTTACAGGATATGAGCTGCTTGGGGCACATAAAACAGCCAAATGCGAGGCGTGTCATCAAAAAAAATATATAGCCGATCCGCAACTCAAGGAAAAACAAAAGACGTTCCTGGGTCTTGGAACAAGCTGCTTAAATTGTCATGAAGACTTTCATCAAAAAACACTTTCTGAGCATTGTGCCGACTGTCATGATTTTAATAAATTCAGACCTGCGCCAAAGTTTGATCATAACAAATCGGCTTTCGTGTTGCGGGGAAAACACAACGAAGTCGACTGCATAAAGTGTCATCCCATGGTTGCTCAGGGAGGTCGTGAATTGCAACAGTTTAAAGGTGTCGAATTTAACAACTGTACCAATTGTCACAAGGATGTTCACAACAATAAGTTTGGACAGGATTGCAAAAGCTGTCACAACGAAGAATCTTTTTTCGTTATCAAGAGCATGGAACAGTTCGATCACAGTAAAACCAATTTTAAACTAACCGGGAGTCACCAACGTCTCGATTGCAAAAAGTGCCATAAAACAAAATATACCGATCCCATTAAACACGAACGCTGCGATGATTGTCACACAGATTATCACGAAAAGCAGTTTGTTAAAAACGGAAAAACACCTGATTGCAAGGACTGCCACACGGTTTTTGAATTCCGGGGTTCAACGTATACCATCGATCAACATAATGCCGGTGTATTTCCTTTGGAAGGAGCCCACATGGCCACACCGTGTTTTGTGTGTCATTTAAAAGACGATAAGTGGAAGTTCAAACAGATCGGGAAAACTTGCGTCGATTGCCACAAAGACATTCATCTTAACTATATCAGCCCGGAATATTATCCGGAATCTTCCTGCAATTCATGCCATTCGGTTGAATCATGGCGCTATATTCAATTCGATCACTCCAAAACCAAATACAACTTGCTGGGAGCGCATCAAAAGCAAAGTTGCAGGGCCTGCCATTTTAAAAGGGTGGAGAATGGCGATAACAATCAGAAATTTAAAGGGTTGCCTGCCGATTGCATTTCCTGTCATCAGGATGTGCATGAAGGACAATTTGCAATAAATGACAACACCGATTGCAGCCAATGTCATATAAACGACCATTGGAAGCCCGAAAAATTTGATCACGACAATACCCGATTTCCGCTGGATGGTCGTCATGCCAATGTGGCTTGTTTTAAATGCCATAAGCAGCTGGTTATTAACGAAAGAAAAGTTACTCAATATAAACTGGAGGAATTCAAATGCGAAAACTGTCACTAATTGTTGCCCTCTTATGCTGTGTGTTCAGTGTGTGGGCACAGTCGCCTCACGGAGATAACCTAACAATCAGTTGCGATGATTGCCATCAGACAACGGGTTGGACTATGAAACCCGGTACTTACACCTTCGACCACAATGTGGCTACCCAATTTGCGCTGGTGGGTCAACACAGCGCGTTAGACTGCAAATCATGCCATCGTACCCTGGTCTTTGATCAGGCTAAACCTGAATGCGTATCCTGTCACACGGATATGCACAATCAAACTGTTGGCATGGATTGCGCTTTGTGCCATACTTCACAATCGTGGCTTGTGCCAAATATTACGGAGATACACCAAATGAGCAGGTTTCCGCTTATGGGGGCACATTTAACAGCCGACTGCAACGACTGCCATCCTTCGGCTTCGCTGCTCAGCTTTGAGCCTTTGGGCATTGAATGCATCGATTGCCATCAAACAGACTATAACCAGACGCAGAATCCAAATCATGTAACAGCCGGCTATTCAACAAATTGCACTGAGTGTCATTATATGAATATGTTCACTTGGTCAGGGGCTGGTATTGACCATAGCTTTTTTCCACTGACTCAGGGACATGCCATTGGTGATTGCTTTCAGTGTCATACCCAAGGTACAGATTATTCAAATATTTCATCTGATTGTTTTTCCTGTCATGAGCAGGATTACCAGACCACCTCAAACCCCAATCATTCAGCTATTGGACTTTCGTTAACTTGCAACGAATGTCACACCACCATCCCCGGATGGAAGCCCGCCGACTTTAATCAGCATGATGCCCAATTTTTCCCAATATATTCAGGTGAGCACAATGGAGAGTGGGTCAGCTGCACCGACTGCCATCAAAACCCCGCAAACTATGCCCAGTTTACCTGCATCGACTGTCATGAGCACAACAAACCGGATATGGATGATGAACACAGCGATGTTGGAGGGTATCTCTACGAAAGTCAGGCCTGCTTCGATTGTCACCCCACAGGCAGTGGCGAAGGAGGGTTTAACCACAACTTGTCGGCTTTCCCTTTAACGGGTGCGCATACCAGTGTTGAATGTTCAGATTGTCATGTTAATGGATATTCAGGAACTTCTACCGTTTGTTACGATTGTCATGAAGTCGCCTTTACACAAACCTCAAACCCACCACATAACGCCATTGGAATCACTACGGATTGTGACTTGTGCCATACCACCTTGCCCGAATGGAAACCGGCCACTTTTCCCATCCATGATAATTATTACACGCTCACGGGAGCTCACGGACGCATATCCACCGATTGTTTTGCCTGCCATGAAGGCAGCTATGTGAACACGCCAAATTTATGTTTTAGCTGCCACAGTAACGATTACAATCAAACCACCGATCCCCCACATCAAGCCGCTCAGTTTTCAACCGAATGCGAAACCTGCCATGCTACCGAAGCCTGGCAACCTGCCACTTTTGATCATGATGAACAATATTTCCCCATTTATTCTGGAGAGCATCAGGGTGAATGGAATAGCTGTACCGAATGTCATACCAACCCAGCCAGTTATGCCATATTTAGCTGCATCGATTGCCATGAGCACAACCAGACCGACATGAACGATGAACACGGAGGGATACCGGGATATGAGTATGCAAGCGAAGCCTGTTTTGCCTGTCATCCAACGGGCAGCGCTGAAGGCGGGTTTAATCACAATGCCACCAATTTTCCTCTAACAGGAGCTCACAATACAACGGAATGCTCAGCCTGTCATCAAAACGGATACGCAGGAACTACCATGATTTGTGGCGATTGTCATCAGACAGATTACGGCCAGACTTCCAATCCAAATCACAATGCCTTAGGAATCACTAACGAATGTGAGGATTGCCATACCACCAATCCCGGATGGATTCCGGCCACCTTCTCTATTCATGATCAGTATTATTTGTTGGCTGGTGCTCACATTGGAATTGCCAATAACTGTGCAGAATGTCACAGCGGAGACTACAACAGTACGCCCAATACCTGTTATGGCTGTCATCAAAACGATTACAACCAAACCAATGACCCTCCCCATGCGTCAGCACAGTTCCCTACCGATTGTGAGTCGTGTCATACACAAAGCGTGTGGGAACCGTCAACATTTAACCATGATGGGCAGTATTTCCCCATATACAGCGGTGACCACCGAAACGAATGGACCAGTTGCGCCGATTGCCATACCAACCCATCGAATTATGCCTCGTTTAGCTGCATCGATTGCCATGAGCATAACCAGACCGATATGAACGATGAACATCAGGGTGTTTCCGGTTATCAGTACAACAGCGATGCTTGTTTTAATTGCCATCCAAATGGCAGCTCGGCACGTATTTTTCCAAAACGGTATAACGATTAATCCCTAAGCTATGAAGTATCTGTTGCCTTTACTATTCGTTATCATGGTGTTGTATACCAATGCCCAAACCAATACTGCTGTTCCAGAGGGGGCTGTTTCGTATGTCACCTCCCAAAATGTGTATGTCCGTTATGCTTCAACCGAACACCTAAAGCCAGGCGATACTTTATTTGTCGATCAGGATGGAAAAATGATGCCTGTACTTACCATCTCCAGCCTTTCGTCCATCTCCGCTGTTTGCAAACCCCTTGGCGAATATACTGGTGTTGTGGGCGATAAACTGATTAGCAGGTCTGTGCAGTCCGCAGAAACGGTTGCAGAGGAAAGCCAGGTGAAGGATAAACAACCCGGGCAGGAAATTCCGTTGGTTGAAGAAAATAAAAAAACGGAAACCCAAGCTCCGGCTATCAAACAAAAAATATCTGGTCGGGTAGGGGTTAGCTCCTATTTAAATTTCTCTGATTCGCCGGGAGGGAATTCGCAACGCATGCGCTATACTTTTTCGCTGAATGCCAGAAATATAAATGATTCAAAACTCTCATTAGAAAGTTATTTTTCTTTTGTCCACCGCAGTGGCGAATGGGATGAAATAAAGGATGATATTTTCAATGGATTGAAAATATATAGCTTAGCACTCAATTATCAGTTCTCAGAGAATTACAGGCTCTGGTTAGGTCGGAAAATTAACCCAAGGCTTTCGAGTGTTGGAGCGATAGACGGCTTACAGTACGAAATGGGCTGGGGTGCATTCACCATTGGATTAGTAGCCGGGAGCAGACCTGATAATCTGAATTACAGCTTTAACCTGAATTTATTGCAGTTTGGAGGATATCTGGGGCATGAATTCCGGAAAGAAAAAGGGATGGCCCAAACCACCCTGGCCATCATGGAGCAGGAAAACGCAGGGGCAACTGACAGGAGATTTGCCTATATCCAGCATGTGAACACCCTCATATCCAACCTGTATTTCTTTGGGAGTGCCGAGTTCGACCTCTATAAAAAGGTGAACGAGAAAAAGAGCAATACGTTTAACCTGTCGAATTTGTATCTGTCGTTACGCTATCGGATTATAAAACCCCTCTCGGTCACCGTTTCGTACAGTAACCGGGAAAATGTAGTCTATTATGCAACCTACGACAGGGATTTTATCGAGCGTCTGCTGGATACGGATGGCACTCAGGGATATCTGCTTCAGGTAAACTATCGTGCAGGAAGAAATGTTTTTACAGGTGTAAAAACCGGCTACCGTTTCCGCTTACAAGATCCTCTGCCAACGAAAAATCTTTATGCCTTTGTTACCCTGAGTCGTTTGCCGGTGATTAACTCCTCTGTTACCCTTTCTGCTACTTTCCTCGAAACAGCTTACCTGTCAGGAAAAATCTTTAGTCTCGGGATGAATAAGGAATTGATTCCCGCTCGCCTGGATGGCGGAATAGGATACAGGTATGTGCAATATGATTTTAGTCACTCCGAATCGGCTCTAAATCAAAATATGGCCGAACTCAACCTTACCTGGCGTATCATGCAGAAACTATACGGCTCTCTGAATTTTGAAGGCACTTTTGATGAGGACTATAGCTACCAGCGCGTTTATATAAACCTTACACAAAGGTTTTAAGCTGATTACCAACTAACGCGAAATTCGAAGGGTTGTTTGTGAACTTGGTTGCTGAACTTGCCAATAACTTCAGTCCTATAAAAGAAATCTTTTTTGAAATGCCCATAAATCAGGCTTTTCTTCCTGTACGTGCCAGATACTTCTCTTTAGCCTCAATAGGGTCAGCATCAATTGCAATGTAAATCTTAGTTCGGTAGTCGATTACTACTACCTGGAGTTTAGATAAATTTGGTGAAGGAAAGGTGACTTGTTTTTTATCGTACATGATCTTTTTTTTTGTACTGCGCTATACAGTGAATATCAGGCTTAGTATATGCCCCTAAATTTTCGGTTAAAGTAGTTCTTTTTTTGCTCACTGTGATAAAAAAATAAATATATTTCAAAAAATGACTATTTTTTGAAATCATTTTAAAATAAATTTTAAGAATATTGACATGTTTTTATAGACATTTGACTTAAAATGCTGATTTAAAACGTGAAAACCCATCAGTAAAAAAATTAATTTTGACCCCTAATAACTCATAAAGTACATAAATACAGCTTAATAGATGTGCTTAAGTAAAAATATTTCAACAATATTAAAAAAAAGGCCATTTCCACAGAAAAACATTGTACTTTTGCACAACATTTAAATATCACATAATGAATAAAGGAACAGTAAAATTTTTTAATGACACCAAAGGTTTCGGCTTTATCAAAGACGCCGATTCATCTAAGGAGTATTTTGTACATTCAAACGGTTTAAAGGACATGATCAGCGAAAATGATGAAGTTACTTTTGACCTTGAAGAAGGAAGAAAAGGATTAAATGCAGTTAATGTAAGACTGGCTTAGTTTATATTATACCCTACATTTAAGGTTTAAAGTCCCGCAGTTGCGGGACTTTTTTTTGTGCCCTGATTTACCAAACACAAAAGCATCCTTCCTGGATCTTCAGGTTTTCGGTGGTGTGTTGGTTGATAACTTGATGGTTGTCAGTTGATAACTTTTATTGCTTAAAAGGCAGTTTTTATAACCGAAAGTAAAATCATTTGACTAATTTTGTCGAGCCTGTATTTTAAATTGTTGAAAATCTGCATGGTATAGTTAATAGCTTTTCATGTGTTTTTAGCTTGTTTTCCCACATGCGCCAAAACTACAGGTCTTGTATTTGTGCTTAAAAAGGAAGCTTGGATTGAAATTGTATGATATGAAAAACCTTCGTTCAGAAGCCAAGGAAGAGCTTTATAAAAAGATAGCAACAGCAGGAATTGATGTTGGTGAGATAACGTCAGTCTTTTCGATGGAAATTGCTGATTTAAAACAACAAATACAGCAACGGGATCAGAATGAATCCTTATGTCATCAGCTAATCGAACGCATGCCGGATGGTTTGTACAGGAGTACACGTGATGGCCGCTTTGTTGAGGTAAATCAAGCTATGGTAGATATGCTCGGTTATGCCAGTCGTGAGGAACTGATGGCCATCGACATAAAAAAAGATTTGTATTTTCATCCCGACGAGCGCGAAAGTGTGCTTCTCCTCGACCAAATGAAAGAGCTTGGCGTCTACAGACTCAGAAAAAAGGATGGGTCGGAGTTGTGGGTAGAAGATCACGGTTGGTATCTAACCGACGACAAAGGCGAAATACAATTTCATGAGGGCATACTTCGCGATTTCACCGAACGAAAACAGATAACGGATGCCCTGGCCAAAAGCGAGGAAAAATACAGGCTGATGTTCGGGAACAGCCCTCAGCCTATGCTCATTTACGACATTGATGCCAACAGCATTACAGAAGTTAATGAGGCCATGGTGAAGCTTTATGGCTATTCAGAGGAGGAGTTTTTAAAGTTGCCAATAGGTAACCTGATCTATCATCCTCTATTGGCAGAAGTCAGTTCAAATACTTTATTGCACGAAAAATCAGGTCTGACAAACGGAGAATGGCAACATGTGAAAAAAAATGGAGAAGTCATCGATGTCAGGGTTACCGCTCATACCGTAATTGCGCAGAGCAAAAAAAGCCGCTATGTGCTTATCCAGGATATAACTGCCCGTAAAAAAGCAGAACAAGAACTGCGGTTGAAAAATGCTGAGCTTAAGAGCCTTAATGCCCAAAAAGACAAGTTTTTCTCCATTATTGCGCACGACCTCAAATCTCCATTTAATTCTATTCTTGGGTTCAGTGATTTGCTTGTCGAACAAATGAAGGACAAGGACATGAGCAGAATCGGGAAATATGCCGAAATTATTCAGGAGTCATCGAAGCGGGCGATGGACTTGTTAATGAATCTGATGGAATGGTCCAGGTCACAAACCGGTCGCATGGAGTTTTTTCCTGAATTGTTTAACATGCCCGAATTAATTCGTGAGGTAATCCCTTTACTTAAAGATGCAGCTGCTTCAAAACAGATTCAAATTGAAACCCAATTGCAACCTCAAGTGCCTGTTATGGCCGATATATCGATGATCAGCACAGTGTTGAGGAATTTGATTTTCAATGCGATTAAGTTCACGCATCCCGGTGGTAGAATCATCGTATCAGTTGTGCAAAACCCTGAAGAGGTGGTGGTAGCGGTTAAAGACACCGGCATTGGCATGTCGGAAGTCACCCTCAGGAATCTGTTTCGAATTGACAGCAGCATCTCCACCCCCGGCACGGCCAACGAAAAAGGAACCGGACTGGGATTGATTCTGTGTAAGGAGTTTATAGAAAAACACAACGGAAAAATCTGGGCTTCCAGTCGACTTGGCTCTGGGAGTTCGTTTTATTTTTCATTACCACATCAGGTCTGATCAGCACTTTTCATGCCACTTGAAAAAAAATAACACAAGCGTATTTCCGAATTAAAAAAATTGTCTAATTTTAGGCAGCTCATTTTATCGGATATTTACGTGCCATGAAAAAAAACTTAGAGAAAAAAACAGGGAAAAAGGGTTTGGATGTTTCTACCCCTGAAAAGCCACTTTATTACGTTGCTATTGGTGCCTCTGCAGGAGGACTTGAGGCCATCGAAAGCTTTTTCACCAACATACCGGCCAATACCGGATTGGCTTTCGTAGTCATTCAACATCTCTCTCCCGACTATAAAAGTCTGATGGTGGAGTTGCTTTCGAAGAAAACAGCTATGCTTGTGCAACGAGCCGAAGATGGATTAATGATCTTGCCCGATCATGTATACCTTATCCCGCCAAAGAAAAATCTGACCATTTTTCACGGGAAACTTTTTCTGTCAGAGCAGGATCATTCTCTTGGTGTGAATTTACCAATTGACGTGTTTTTTAAATCGTTGGCCGAGGATCAGGCTGAAAAATCCATTGGTATCATCTTATCCGGAACAGGAAGTGACGGAACACGGGGTTTACGCGCAATAAAGGAACATGGTGGCATGGCCATGGTGCAGAAAGAGGATACGGCCAAATTCGATGGCATGCCTAAGGCGGCCATTTCCACCGGGTTAATAGACTATATTCTTTCGCCAGAAGAAATGCCTGCTCAGCTGATTTCTTTCGCAAAACATCCGTATGCATCGAAAAACTTGCGGTCAGAAACTGTTTTATCAGGTGATGATGATGGCCTGACCAGAATATTCTCTGTCCTCAGAGAAAAATGCAAAGTTGATTTTACCTATTACAAACCCAGCACCATTAACCGACGGATTGAGCGTCGTATGGCCGTGGTGCAGACAGAAGACATCAATACTTATGTAAATTATCTTGTTCAAAACCCGGGAGAAGTAAACGTTTTGTATCGGGAGCTGCTTATTGGCGTAACCAGCTTTTTTCGTGATAAGGAGGCTTTTGATGTGCTTTGCAGAAAAGAAATGACTGCCATTTTACAGTCGGCACTGAAGCATGAGGTACGTTTTTGGGTAGCGGCCTGCTCAACAGGAGAAGAAGCCTACAGCCTGGCCATGCTTGCCCGCGAATGTATGGAAGACATGGGGACGGTGGTGGAGGTAAAAATATTTGCTACCGACATCGACCGCGACGCCATTCACTTTGCTGCTGCTGGTGTTTATCCTGAAAGCATCGCGGCTGATTTGTCACCAAAACTGTTGTCGAAATACTTTTTTAAACGGGAAGATAGCTATCAAATCACGCGAGCCATTCGTGAGATGGTCGTTTTTGCTCAACATAACGTGATAAAAGATCCGCCGTTCACAAACATTAGCCTGATCAGTTGTCGGAATTTTTTAATCTACCTGCAACCTGTACTGCAACGCAAAGTGTTTGAGTTTTTTAATTTCTCACTGATACCTAATGGTGTGCTAATGCTCGGCACAAGTGAGACCACGGGTGAAATGAGTGACTATTTTGAGACCATTGACGCCAAATATAAAATATACCGATCGAAAGGAAGATCGAGACAAATGAACGACTCCTCGCATCTTCTGTCGGTAACCGACACCCGAAGTCGGGAAATTCGCAATCAATATGCCGGTATCAGGCGAACACTGCGCGCCAATGAGGAAGAGAAAATTCTGGATCGATTTATCCAGACTGTTTCAGGTGAGTACCTGCCTTTGTCGGTGATTGTGAACGAACAAATGGAGGTATTGCACACCATGGGCGACCCACAGCATTATTTTAAGGTGCCCTCAGGAAAGCTGGTGAACAACATCACCAAAATGGCCATCAAAGAACTTTCTGTTCCCATTACCACCGGCGTCCAAAAAGTGTTCCGCCAGCACAAAGAGGTTCGTTTTACAAACATCCGTGTACAGCAGAATAGTACTGAAGTACTGGTAGAGTTGCGGATAGTTCCTTTGTTTCAGAAAAAAGGCCAGGAAGAATTGGTAGCTGTGATTATCGGTGAAATAAGAAAGTCAGATTTGCCTGATCCTATGCATTTTCAGTCGTTCGACTTGTCACGCGAAGCCGAAGAACATCTCCGCGACCTGGAACAGGATTTGCAGTTTACCCGCGAAAACCTGCAAGCTACCATCGAAGAGCTTGAAACATCGAATGAAGAACTTCAGGCCACCAACGAAGAATTACTTGCCAGCAACGAAGAATTACAGTCAACAAACGAGGAGCTTCAATCGACAAACGAAGAGCTGTTTACCGTAAATGCCGAATATCAAAGTAAGATTATTGAGTTGACCGAGTTGTACAACGATATCGAGAACTTACTCAGTACAACACAGATCAGCTTGCTTTTGTTGGACGAAAACCTGGAAGTAAGGCGCTTTAGCCCCAACATCATCAAGATATTCAGCATGTTGTCGAATGACGTGGGACGGCCTATCACACACATTACGCACTACCTGCTCGACTTTGATCCGGTAAAAACCATCAAGGAAGTTCATGCCGGGCAAAAAACCATCGACAGAGAAGTAAAAGCGCAAGATGATCGCATTTACATGATGCGGGTTGAGCCCTATCTCATTGGTCCGGCTACCTATTCTGGTATCGTGGTTTCTTTTGTGGATGTAACCGAAAGCAGCAGGTCGAAAGAAAAACTTGAAGTATCTGAAGAGCGTTTCAGAACCTTGTTTGAAACCATGGAACTTGGTGCTGTTTACCAAAATGCCGATGGAAGAATCACATCTGCCAATCCTGCTGCTGAGAGGATTTTGGGGTTGACTTTGGCGCAGATGCAGGGTAAAAAATCAATCGATCCTGATTGGCATGCCATGCGTGAAGATGGCTCACCATTTCCAGGTGAAGAGCATCCTTCCATGGTTGCCCTGCAATCAGGAAAAAAGGTGATCGATGTGGTCATGGGCGTGTTTAATCCTAAAATAAGCGAAACGGTCTGGATTAACGTCAATGCTGTGCCGATGTTCCACGAAGGGGAGAAGAAGCCTTTTCAGGTTTATACCACCTTTCATGATATTACAAAAACCAAAGGAATGAATTAAAAGCTAAGTGATGGACGAGAGATTAAATAAGCTCCGGGAAGATGCAGAGCGTAAACTAAGTAAAACTACCCATCAAAAAACTGATGTGCCAATAGAGGACTTTAATCGAATTATCCACGATTTAAAAGTGTATCAAATTGAATTGGAATTACAAAATGAAGAGCTTCGTCGCACGCAACAACAACTACAGGATTCGCGCAACCAATTTGCCAACCTGTATAATTATTCGCCTGTCGGGTATGTTACATTGAACCGGAATAGTCTGATTATTCAATCGAATCAAACCTTTGCCGAAATGATTAATATGGAAGTATCGGAATTGCTTGAAGTAAGGATGTCTGAGTTTTTGTGCGAAGATGAAGTGAAAGTTTTTCATGGACGATTCAATTCTTTCTTTAGTAAACCGGAAGGTAAACGGATGGAAATGAGGATGAAGCGAAAAGGCGGACGGCCTTTTTGGGTTAGATTTACAGGGCGAAAAATCAATGGCATGTCGGATGGTACCAAAGAAAGCCAACTTGAGCCGCATCTTTTCCTTATCATCAGCGACATCTCGCAGGAGAAGAAATTTGAAAAGGAACTCATTGAAACTGAGAACAATTACCGAACTTTGGCCAACTCCGGTCAGGCCCTGATTTGGGCGTCAGGAAAGGATAAAAATTGTGTTTATTTCAACGATGTCTGGTTGAAATTCACGGGTCGCCCTATCGAAATGGAGGTGGGTAGCGGATGGCTTTCCGGCGTGCACCCCGATGACCGCCAACAGTGTATGGATACCTACATAAGTGCATTCGATAAAAGAGAGACTTTTAGTATGGATTACAGATTGCTTCGACATGACGATCAATACCGTTGGTTGCGCGACGACGGAAGCCCTCGCTACAACACCGATGGGGAATTCATGGGTTATATAGGTCACTGCCTGGATATAACTGATAGTAAAATGGCAGAATTGGATTTGGCCGCCAGTGAGCAAAAATTCAGAAATCTCTCCAAGGAATTTGAATCCATCCTCGACCACCTGCCGATTTTAGTTTACTATAAAGACAGAAAGAACAATTTTTTACGCGTCAACAAGTTTATGTCCGATTCTTATCGAAGGAAAAAAGAAGAACTGGAGGGCGCTAATCTGGCTGACCTCCACACTTTGGAGGAAGCTGAGAGGTATCTGAAAGATGACCTTGAGGTGATCGACTCAGGAGTGCCCAAAATGAATATAGAAGAGATGTGGAACACCCCGGAAGGGATGAAGTGGGTGAACACAAGTAAAATTCCTTTTTTGAACGAAAATGGTCACATTACCGGCGTAATTGGCATTTCAATGGATATCACCGATAGAAAACAGGCCGAGGTCAAACTGGAATCCTTAAACCGCGAACTTCACACCCTAAATGCTACCAAAGACAAGTTTTTCTCTATCATCGCCCACGACCTGAAGAGCCCGTTTAATTCGATTATTGGTTTAAGCGAAATTCTTGTCGATCAGGTTAATGACCGTGATTATAAGGGGATTGACAAGTTTGCAAAGATCATTTACCAGAGTTCAAACCGCGCCATGGATTTGCTGACAAACCTCATGGAGTGGTCGCAGGCTCAAACCGGTCGTATGGCTTTTATGCCTGATAGGTTTGCCCTTTCTCCTCTGGTGGAGGATGTTGTGGTGGCCTTTGAGATTATTTGCCGGCAAAAAGAAGTATCGCTTCAAACAAAATTGGATTCTGATATCCATGTTTTTGCTGATAGGCAAATGGTGAGCACCATCCTCAGAAACCTGCTTTCAAATGCGGTAAAGTTTAGTCGGCCGGGGGGGAATATTCAAATATCCACCAGTCGCAGTGCTGATGAGGTTATCGTTACGGTCACCGACGAAGGTGTTGGAATGCCCAAAGAAGCCTTAAAGAAATTGTTTCGTATTGATGAAAGTTTTTCTACCCCAGGAACAGCCAAGGAAAAAGGTACCGGCCTGGGACTTATACTGTGCAAAGAATTCGTTGATAAGCATGGAGGAAAAATTTGGGCTGCCAGTAGTGAACATGACCTTGAAGACGGAACAAAAAGAGGAAGCGTGTTCAGCTTTAGCATCCCAAATGCAAGAGATGAATAGGCGTTGTAAGCCTTTGGTCTGTAGCCTTTAATTGCTAGCAGCAAGCCTGCCGCCAGAATGCATGGGCGAAGGGCAGCGTGACTAAGGGACGAAGGGATTCTGTGAAAAAAGAAACACATCCGGTCAAATAACCGTAAGCCATAAGCCAATAGCCAAATACTATTTCACTTTTTTGTTCAGGGAGAATATAGGACAGTGTTAAGCGTTTTAAACTGTTCACTGATTGGTGCTTATTTACTCAAGTTTCGCAGTTAAACCTATTTAGTGAAAATCAGACAATTAAATTGTTATCAAACATAAATGACATTGAAATACTTTTCATTACCGATTCCATTCCTATTCCGAAAATTTCTCCGTGAACCTCTGTGAATTCTTTGTGAACCTCTGTGTAACAACTTATTAGCTATGTCACGAAGAATCACAAAGAAGCCACGAAGTGACACGAAGGTAAAAATATAATCATATTTTATTGACTGTCATATGTAATCGCTCAAAAAATTACATGCGAAACTTGAGTTACTTTCCGATACAGAACTTTGAGAAGATCGTGCCAAGCAATTCATCGGTGGTTACTTCGCCTGTGATGGAACCGAGAAAATAGAGCACGCGCCTGATATCAATCGCAATTAAATCGGAAGGCACTTGACTTTTAAAACCTGATTCGGCTTGCTGAAGCGCGGCCAAGGCCTGAGATAAAGCTTCGTAATGGCGTGAGTTGTTTACCATGACCCCGCTGTCGAGGCTCGTTTTTTGTACAATCGATACCAGTTTGTCGGTCAGTTCGTGGATGTTCTCTTTGCGCTTAGCAGAAACAAACACAGAGTCCAGATCAAACATCTCGCGCAAATGGGTCGGGAGTTGTTCCATCATATCAATTTTATTGGCTACCAGTATAAAATGCTTGTTCTCGTCACGGATATAGGTGTTGAACTCCTCCAACATGGCATTAATGGCCTTGTCGTCCATGGTGCTGATATCGCAAACATATAAAATAATGCTGGCTTGCTGAATCTTATCGTAAGTACGGGCCATGCCCAGGTTTTCGATGTGGTCGGTCGACTCGCGCAAACCGGCTGTGTCGACAAACCGAAAACTATATCCGTTGATGATGAAAGTGTCTTCGATGCTGTCGCGTGTTGTTCCGGGGATGTCTGAAACCAGCGCCCTTTCTTCGTTGAGGATGGCATTCAGCAAGGTCGATTTTCCGACATTGGGTTTGCCGATGATGGCCACTGGGATGCCTTTCTTAAGCACGTTTCCTGCCTGAAACGACTGAATCAGTTGCGATATTTTTATTGAAATCTCTTCCAGCAACCGGACAAAATCTTCTCTGTTGGCGAATTCAACGTCTTCTTCACTAAAATCGAGTTCAAGTTCAAGCAAGGAGGCGAAATTCACCAGCTTCTCGCGCAATTGGTTAATCTCGTTTGAGAAGCCGCCCCGCATCTGACTGATCGCCATCCTGTGTGCCATTTCCGATTGTGATGCAATTAAATCGGCCACAGCTTCTGCCTGACTCAGGTCCATTTTTCCGTTTAAAAAAGCCCTCAGTGTAAATTCTCCCGGTTGAGCCTGTCGTACACCTGATTCCAGAAACAGCCTGACAATGCGTTCCTGTATAAATTCCGATCCATGACATGATATCTCCACCGTATCCTCACCCGTGTAGCTCTTCGGTCCTTTGAACCAGGTCATCAACACTTCGTCAATTAGCCGATCGTTGTGGTATAAGCTGCCAAAATAGCTGTGGTGACTTTCGATATGGCTTGCAGAAAGGGGCATGTTGGGTCGTTTGAAGAACCGCAATGCCGTTTCCAGGCTAAGAGGTCCCGACAGCCTGATGATGGCAATAGCGCCTGATCCTGCGGCTGTTGCAATGGCTACAATGGTATCGTTTTTGGTGTTCATGGCTGAAAAGGATTAGTCATTATTTATACAACTGGCTAAATAACAAAAATAACAACATTATTCAGCTAAATTCAATAAAACATATTACTTTTGAATTGCTAAATTTGTCACCGAATAAAACCTTAATACATGAGTGTACTAGTTAACAAAGACTCGAGAGTTATAGTTCAGGGCTTTACTGGAAGCGAAGGAACATTTCACGCCTCTCAAATGATTGAATACGGAACCAACGTCGTTGGTGGCGTTACTCCCGGAAAAGGAGGACAATTGCATTTAAACAAACCGGTATTCAACACGGTGAAAGATGCAGTTGATCAGGCAGGAGCCAATGTGTCGGTTATTTTTGTGCCGCCCGCCTTTGCCGCTGATGCCATTATGGAAGCTGCCGAAGCCGGCATTGCAGTGATTGTGTGCATTACCGAAGGTATCCCCACCGAGGATATGGTAACTGTTAAAGAATACCTGAAAGGGAAAAAGTCCAGACTTATCGGCCCGAACTGCCCCGGTGTTATAACTCCCGGCGAGGCTAAAGTGGGCATTATGCCTGGCTTTATCCACAGCAAGGGTCGCGTGGGCATCGTTTCGCGTAGTGGTACCTTAACGTACGAAGCGGTCGATCAGCTCACCAAAGCCGGATTGGGCCAAACAACGGCCATCGGGATTGGAGGCGACCCCATCATCGGTACAACAACCCGCGATGCTGTTGAATTGTTTATGAACGATCCTGAAACAGAAGGCATTGTGATGATTGGCGAAATTGGTGGTAACATGGAAGCTGATGCGGCCTACTGGATAAAAGACCACGGTACTAAACCGGTAGTGAGTTTTATAGCCGGAGCTACTGCGCCTAAAGGACGGACAATGGGTCATGCCGGCGCTATCATCGGAGGAAAAGCTGATACAGCTGAGGCTAAAAAAGAAATTCTGGCTTCTTGCGGAATTCATGTCGTGGATTCCCCCGCTGCGATCGGGAAAAAGATGGCTGAATTGTTAGGATAATATCACCTTAATCATACAAAGGTCTGCCACTAAACAGTTGGTAGACCTTTGTTGTTTTTTGAAAATGAATTAAAATCGTTGAAGTTTTATGTTACGGCATATTGTATTTCTGAAGTTTAATGATCAGGAAAAACCGGAAGAGGTGATTTTACGGTTGTCTTCGATGCTTTTGGCTTTGCCTGATTCCATTGAACAGTTAAAAAAAATGGAAGTGGGAACCAACGTGAGCACGCGGTCGGCAGCCTTCGATTTTGCACTTGTTGCCGACTTCGATGACGAAGCAGGCCTGGAGGCTTACCGTATTCATCCTGATCATGTTAAAGTACTTGATTTTTTAGCTGTCCATGTGCAGGACAGCGCTGTTGTCGATTATTTTCTAACTTAAATTTAATCCCATGAAGAACCTGATTTTTACTTTTTTAAGCGCTTTGTTGCTGACCAACGCCGTAGCGCAGATTACCATTACCAACGATGATATTGCTCCTGCCGGAACGGTGGTGCTGTTATCTACGGATTCCCTTACCATGGTTAACCCCGGACCTGCCGGCAGTGATCTGGTCTGGGATTTTTCCACGTTAACGGCTCACGAAACAGATACCGTATCGTTGATGTTGCCTGCTCAAACGCCTTACGGTGCTAATTTTCCGTTGGCAAATTTTGCCGTGGGTCTGGAGTCTGACGGACAGTTTGCTTATTTCAACCGCAACAGCAGCCTGCTCTCAAACATAGGAGTAGCTGGCGATGGGGGTGAATACGGATTCGTGATAACAAGTCTCGTTCCGGGCAATATTTACCTCGACTTTCCGGTGAACTTTGGAAATACGCGCACCGAGTCGTATTATATCAATGTTAAGCTGGCCGACAACTCACTTCCTGGTGTGGACTCGGTGAGGTATAAGTCGACAACTGATGAAATAACTACCATAGATGCCTGGGGCACAATGAAATTGCCTGTGGGTACCTTTAACGTGTTGAGACAAAAAGAGGAAAAAACGATTACCGACAGCATCTGGACACGCTTTTTCGGAAACTGGTTACTTCTTTCTTCAGGGGTGTCAGAAGTGGATACCTACAACTGGTGGACAGATGATTTAGGTGCTGGGTTTACCCTGTGTACTGTTGACGTGGAACAGCCTTCGCAGGATGTTTCAGAGGTCACTTTTCTGAACAGCTATACTGTGGGACTGCAAGATTCTCCAACTTCGGTTTTGTCTGTTTATCCCAACCCTGCCACTGATCGGATAAGAATTGACTACCCCGGCGCATCAGATGTTTCACGATTGGTGATCAGGAACATAAGTGGTGACTTGGTCGATATGCCATACGAGTCAGGTCGGGCGACAATTGAGTTTAACGTGGTTGGTATTCCTGTTGGTTTGTATTTTGCCACCATGACTTTGACCTCCGGTGATGTCCTGACTGTGAAATTTATGGTAAGCCGTTAAGCTGCTTTTTTGTCCGCTACAATTCCAGACCCAGCTCTTCGATCAGCATTTCCTGCAAATCCTGCGGTGAGACGTGGTAGGTGAGGTCGCCATGTAAAGCATAGGATATTTTACCAGTTTCTTCTGAAACCACAATGGCAATGGCATCGCTTACTTCGCTAATCCCGATGGCGGCCCGGTGTCGCAAGCCCACGTGTCTGTTTATCTGCTTTTTGCTGACAGGAAGAATACATCCGGCAGCTTTAATTTTCTGTCCGGTAATAATCATACCTCCATCGTGCAGGGGACTGTTTTTGAAAAAAATGTTCTCGATAAGCGACGACGAAACATTCGAGTCGATAACCTGTCCGGTTTTCACAAACTGATCGAGTTCGTTTTGACGTGTAATCACCATAAGTGCACCGGTTTTGGTAGAGGCCATGTGCTTGCAGGCTACCAGAATGGGGTCGAGGTTTAGCTCGGTTTTTTCCTTGAAGGCAAACTTTAAAAAACTCAGGTTTTTTCCGTATTTCCTGAAAAAGTAAGGCGTGCCCAAGGCCAGCAAAAACTGCCTGATCTCGGGTTGAAAAATAATGATCAGTGCTACCAGACCTACTGAAATAAACGCACCCAGAATCTGCGAAAGCAGCTCCATCTGCATGGCCGATACAAGTTGCCAGATCAGGAAAAGGGAAACCAAACCAAGAAAAATGTTGATGGCTACAGTTCCTTTCAGCATCTTGTAAAGCGCATACAGCAGTACGGCAACCAGAAAGATGTCCATTAAATCGAGAAACCGGATGTCAATAAATAGCATATCTCAAAATTAACTTACTGCGTATAAAATTACCTGTTATACTGGTAAAAAAGCCAATGGTTTCGTTTGTCCTTTTTTTCGGCAAGCGAAGTCAGCCAGCTGTACCATTGCTCAAGTCCTTCGCCTGTTTTTACCGACACCTCGATAAATTCAAGGTGGTGATTCACACGCAAAGCATATTCTTTACACTTCGCCATGTCGAAGTCCACATAGGGCAGCAGGTCAGTTTTATTGATGATACAAAGCTGTGCTGTTTGAAACATGGTCGGATATTTTAAGGGTTTGTCCTCACCCTCGGTGGTACTGATGATTACCACCCGTTTCGACTCGCCCAGATCGAACAAAGAAGGGCATACCAGGTTACCTACATTTTCGATGAAGAGGATGCTGTGGCCTGTCACCTCCAGTTCTTTTGTGGCGCGGTGAATCATTTCGGCATCCAGATGGCATCCGTTTCCGGTGTTTATCTGAATTACTGGAGCGCCGGCGGCATGAATCCTGTCAGCATCGTTGGAGGTCTGTTGATCTCCTTCGATAATGAAAAACGGGTGTTTCGTTTTCATCTCCTTGATGGTTTTTTCCAACAGGCTTGTCTTTCCTGATCCGGGAGAGCTTACAAGGTTTAAAGCCGTAATACCCAGCGCCTCAAAAAACCCCCTGTTCCTTTCGGCTTTCAGGTTGTTTTTCATCATCACATCAATCTCCAGCTGTAGCTCATGGCTGTGGTGGTGATCGTGTGTGTGGCTATGGTCATGATCGTGATCGTGATCATGGCTATGGGGATGAGTATGTTGATGATCGTCGTGGGAATGCTCGTGGTTATGAGTTCCCGGTTTATGATAAGTGATGTGGCTGTCTTCGCCGCAACCGCAAGTTCCGCACATAGTGTACTTAATTTTAATTGAAAAATCTGATGACAAAAGTAATCATTTGGATTTGTTCCCTACGTGTTTTCTTAAGCTTTCTGTTCAATACTTGTTTCAAATGCTGTAGCGACAGCCATAGCAGCCTATTTGTATTGCTTCTGAATAAGGCTATCGTATTGACAGGAAGGTGATTTTTGGTTAAATTAGCCAAAGAAAAAAATTAAAACCACACCGCCATGAGAAAGCACATATCCATGACCGTTGAATGTCCGCATTGTCTGTCGTCTTTGATGGATGAGAAGGTGTTGATTAATGGTCATCCTTCCATCAAGTTGAATGTTGTATCTTCGGAAGACCGCGGCATCATTAACATTTGTTCTGTTTACGAGTGTTTTGATCACGTGTCGTCGTTAGAGATCAAAGAAGGTCAGATTGTTGATTTTTACTGTCCGCAGTGCAACAAGGAGCTGTTGGTAAACGAAGAATGCAAGCTTTGCGGAGCTCCTATGGTTTCGTTTGTGTTAAGGGTAGGAGGCCGGGTTACTATCTGTTCCCGCAAGGGCTGTTCCAACCACTATGTGGCCTTCAGCGATTTATCGACCGAACTGGCCAAGTTCTACGAGCACTACGGCGACTAACATTTTTTTCTGTTTGCTGTGCTTAACTTCGGTATTTATGGGAGGGAAGCTTTTGGCTTGTGGTAGCTTTTGGCTTTTGGCTTTTAGCTCAAAAAATCAGGAATATCAGCCTGTCCGCCAACGGCGTGAAATGATTATTTAAGAAGGAGTGTCCACTTCGACATTCTTAAATCAGTGTTCGATATTCGGTGTTTAAAAGGGAAACTCAAAACAGATCATCCTACTTCACCGGCATCGCCGTTTCTTTATGCGCCTGGATTGAAATCCAGGCTTACAATGTCGGTCGTGCCGCTGGCACTTTGAAGTGGTGTTTGGGAAGGCTTTTGTCTCAATGAAATCATGAATATTGAACACCCAATGATGATTTAAGAACAATTCGAAATTTTTAAATCGGTGTTTCGCGCCATAGGCGGAAAGGCTGGTGTTCGGTGTTTAAAAGGGAAACTCAAAACAGATCATTCTACTTCACCGGCATCGCCGTTTCTTTATGCGCCTGGATTGAAATCCAGGCTTACAATGTCGGTCGTGCCTACGGCACTTTGAAGTGTCGGGAATGAGAAGATTGAATTCCATATTATTTCCCTTTTACGTTTATTTCTGAGGGAGGCACGACCGTAAGAATCTGGTGTAGAAAAGGAAGTTGAGCAGGTGAATAATGAATATCGATTAAGAAGGAGTGTCCTTCGACATTCTTAAATCGGTGTTTCACGCCGTAGGCGGACAGGCCGATATTCGGTGTTCAAAAGATTGTAAAATAGAGGAATAATGAATATCGATTAACGGCGTTCTCGCTCGCGAGAAATTGAAAATCTCGTGTGATTCAAAATGGGAACGGGGTTTGCACTTCGAAATTCTTAAATCGGTGTTTGATGTTCGGTGTTTAAAAGGGAAATCCAAAACAGATCAACCTACTTCACCGGCATCACCGTTTCTTTATGCGCCTGGATTGAAATTCTGGCTTACAATGTTGGTCGTGCCGTTGGCACTCTTAAGGTGCATATAGAGGAATGGGTGCATTTCGGTCGCTGCCTGTTTGTGTTAATTCTTGAATTCGCGAGGGCTTTTATTTATAGCCACGAATCATACCTTATGCAAACAAGTTGCACATATAAATGTGAAGTTGTGCTCACCGCATCTTGCCGACATCAATTATTCGTATTTTTGCTTATATTGGAGTAACTTGTATGCCAAAGGTATGATTCGTGACAATTTTTCTTATTTACTAAAGGAAATGCGAGGATTGGAGTACGATAATCACTTAGGAATTTAAAAACCGGTGTTTCGTGCCACAGGCGGACAGGCCGATATGGGGTGTTTGAAGCCAACAGAAGTGTCTTGATAACTAATGTCTTAAAATGAAAACGTCTGCATTGTGTGTGTTTATCTTATTATCAATTGCCTCTCTGAGCTTGCAAGGGCAAGTGGTTGGTAGTTATCGTTCTGAGGAATTAGGCTACTTCGAAAGGGGAATGCTGTACTTATCTGGGGTAACCTCCTTCATAACCGGAAATGAATTGACTTTAAACCACGACTCAACTTTCAACATGAAAACATGCAGTATAATGGCAACCGGTGAGTGGTACTGCGATAACGACTCGCTTTTTTTGGTGACAAAAACAAGGATATGGAGAAATGACAGCATTCAAAAAGTCGGTTTTAACGGCGAATGGCCGGAAATTCCGACCAGTCCAGTGGTGTACTACATATCCAAAAACGGCTTGTATCGGGAAATCTGGCTAAGAAGTGGGGGAGACGATAGAAGAAAATCCGCTGATAGACTAATAAAAATCAGCGGACATAGACAAGCAACACACTTATTCCCTGAACATGCCCGCTAAGTCTCATACTTGATAAGATAGACCAGGTACAAACCTTTGAGAAAATAGTTTGAAGCAATATTATTGAAGCAAAATACTAACGCATGAAAAAGACCGCCCTGTTACTAATGTTGTCGGTAATATCTTTTGTTGGGTTATCTCAGCAAGGCCTTGTTGCAAAATCAACAGGTGGAATTCAAACTGGTTTTTTAGGGATCTGGTTGTATGATGAAATTCGACTGACAAACGCCATAGCCTTAAGAGGTGAAGTGGGACTTTCGGCCCGGATATGGAGTGATAAGATTGTAACAGCCACAGAAAGCGGCTATTATGTTGCCCCTGTGCTTACCCTGGAACCTCGCTTTTATTATAATTTGAGAAGCAGGTTCAATGAGTCGAAAAATATATCGGGCAACAGCGGAAACTTCGTAAGTTTAAACATAAGGTATCATCCTGATTGGTTTATCATTACGAGTGATGAGCACCCAAACAATGTTAACCAGCTGGCCTTTATGCCGACCATGGGGATTAAACGCAATATAGGAAATCACCTTACCCTTGAAGGGGGAGTTGGAGCTGGTTATGAGATTTACTTCACTAAAAAGATTGGGTACAGCAAAAATACGGATGGAATTGCTTTCAATTATCATTTGCGTATTGGATACCGTTTTTAACGAAAAGATCACGGTTGAACCCTGAGTGTTGTTATGAATGCTTTTTAGGTAATAGTTGAGTTTTGGTGAAGTCATGTCTGTTTGACAAAACTACGTGTGGCTAAATGAATTGGTTAAGAGATATCCGCCGTAAATTAATCCAAATTTACAATCAGGCTTTTGCGCCTGATGTCAATGAGTGATTGCCCTTTTTCTCATCTATGTGTTATTAATATTTTAATAATAAATAAAAATTTATTGATAAACAATAAATATATATTATATTTGCCGCACTATTTTAACTCTTTAAAGCTATGTCAAAAAGAAACAACTTTGTATTTAAAGGCTTGCATATTGTGGCCTGGATCATTTTCGTCGGTTTGAGCATTGAGGCCGGTGGTTTGATTGTAAATTTCATTTTTAGTGTGCTCAACCCTGAGTTTGTCCAAAATCTTTATCAAAAACTCGACTTAACTGAAATGTATAGAGACAGCAGATTGGCATTTTTCGGAATCTATAGCTTTATTCTTGTCATTTCTATCTTGAAAGTCTTCCTGTTTTACGTGGTTATCAGGTTAATGCACAAAATGGATTTATCAAAACCATTCAATACTTTTGTCTCGAACCAAATCTTGTACGTCAGCTACTACACGCTTTCCATCGGACTGTTTAGTTTAATTGCAAGACAGATAGCTGATAAATTAATGCAACACGGGTTTGTTACTGATGGTGTAGACCAGTTTTGGGCAGATAGTCAGGCGTTTATTCTTATGGGGGCTATAATTTATGTTATTGCGACCATTTTCAAAAAGGGAGTAGACATTCAAAACGAAAATGATTTAACTGTTTAAGCTATGGCAATTGTTGTAAATTTAGATGTCATGATGGCAAAGCGAAAAATGTCATTGAATGAACTTTCCGAAAAAGTTGGGTTGACTCTATCGAACCTTTCTATATTAAAAACAGGTAAAGCAAAGGCTATTAGATTCAGTACATTGGAGGCAATTTGTAAGGCGTTGGCTTGTCAACCGGGTGACGTGCTCGAATATGTAAATGATGAACAAGAAGCAACAACCCGAAATTAAACAGGCCTCTAACCAACCCCAGCCACGCTTCAACTACACTCCCGGGCAAGCAAAGTCTGATTACAGAAAAAAGCCTGCCGGATCAATTGATTTTGAAAAAAGTTTCTATCTTTGAGGGTGGTAATAAAAAATGTGAAGTGCCATGAGCATGTGACCGTTTAGTCAATCTCCCAAACGACACGTGCTAAGGCATTTTACTCAGCTCATTTAATCCGGTAAGCCTATTGGAAACGGTTTGCCCGGTGGTCGTATCCAAGGTTAGAAATCAAAAAACCAACATTATGTATCTTAAAAAAGAGCTTTATGAGTTAATAAAAACCGATGAAAGCCTCTTCGATTTTATTCAAGAAGGTTCTTTGGATGGGCTTTGGTACTGGGATTTGGAAAATCCGGAAAACGAATGGATGAATGCCAGATTCTGGATCGTATTGGGCTATAATCCTGATGAAATGCCACATAAATCAAGCGCATGGCAAACTATTATCAACCAGGAAGATTTGAAGCTTGCCAGCGAAAATTTCGTGAAGCACTGTGAAAACCCAAATCACCCATACGATCAGATTGTGCGATACACACACAAAGATGGTTCAACAAAGTGGATACGCTGTCGTGGGATTGCCATTCGCGATGCCAATGGGAAACCAATCAGAATGTTAGGAGCACATCAGGATATTACTGAGATAAAGAAAAGCGAATTAGCCCTTTTAGAAACTAAAAAAGTAGCCGAGGAAAGTGAGGAAAAATACCGGGCATTATACGACAATGCTCCCCTTTCCTACCAATCCTTAGATGAAGATGGCTGTTTTATTGACGTGAACCCTATATGGTTAAAAACCCTTGGCTACGAAAGAGAGGAAGTGATTGGTCAGTGGTATGGCGATTTCTTGCATCCCGATTTCGTTGATCATTTCAGAATTAACTTCCCTGAATTTAAGAAGCGCGGTTGCATTTCTGATGTGCAGTTTAAACTCCGAAGAAAGGATAACACTTACATTTATGTTTCGTTTGAGGGATGTGTGGGTTATACACCTGAAGGAAAATTCAAGCAAACCTATTGTGTTTTTAAGGATATTACAGAGCAAAAGGCCCTTGAAAATGCGCTGATTAGAGCTAAAGAAAGAGCTGAGGAAAGTGAAAAAACCTTTAGAAAACTTTTCGAGGATTCCTCCGATGCTATATTGCTAATTGATAATTCTGGCGTTTTTGTAGAATGCAATCAAGCGGCATTGGATTTATTGAAAACTACGCGCGAACTTTTTCTTAATAAAACACCTGCCTCCATCTCACCTGAATTTCAGTCGAATGGTCGCAAATCTGATGAACTGGCACACGAAATGATTCAGTTGGCTTATCAAAATGGAGTATGTCGCTTTGACTGGACTCATATAGGATCGGACAATGTAGAGTTTGTTGTGGATATTGTGCTTATGCCTATTCTGATAAAAGGGCAAAATATGTTGCATGTAACCTGGCGCGAAATTACACATCGGAAAAAAACAGAAAAAGAACTATTGCAGGCCAAAGAAAAAGCCGAAGAAAGCGAAAAAAGATTTCGTAATGCCCTCGAAAACTCACCCATACCCACAGCTATTGCAGGGGTTGATGGAGCCGTAATCTATGTGAATAAACAATTTACACAAACTTATGGATATACGATGCAAGATATCCCCTTGGTTGAAAACTGGTATGAACGAGCATATCCTGATCCGGATTACAGAAAGGCCACTGTGGAAGACTGGAATAAGGAAGTAGAACAATCTATTAAAAATAGTGTTCCAACCAAGGTTAGAGAATATCAGGTAACATGTAAAAACGGTGAGGTTAAGACGGTTGCTGTTTCGGGATACTTTGAAAAGGAGTTGATAGTTGGGCTATTTCAGGATATTTCAGAGCGCAAAATTGCAGAACAGGCGATTTTAGAACTAAAAGAATTCAATGAATCAATAGTGACAAATCTTACTGAAGGAATTATACTTGAAAATGATAAAGGTATTATTCAATTTGCCAATCCTGCTATGCTGAGAATGTTAGGATACAATGAAGGTGAACTGGTTGGTGAAAATTGGAAATGTTTCGTCCCTGATGATCAGATTGAAGTTGTCAGTAATGCCAACAAACGACGTGAAAAGGGTGAATCCGATCAGTATGAGATGGAATTAAGAAGAAAGGATGGAGAAAGGATCTTTGTTCTTGTAGGAGGAGTTCCAAACAATAACAAAGGACGATATGTAGGCTTACTCGCCGCTTTTACAGATATAACAGAACGCAAGCTGGCGGAGAAGCAGCTTAAAGAGAGCGAAGAAAAATTTAAATCTTTAATGCAACAATCACCTTTTGTTGTTGAACTGTATGATCTCAATGGGTTGCAAATATCTGTTAATAAGGCTTATGAGGAATTGTGGGGTTTTTCGGCTGAGACAACGCTCAATGAATTTAACGTTCTTGAAAGCAAAGAAGTTGAAGAAACGGGATTGTTGGAATATGTAAAACGTGCTTATGCAGGTGATTCTGTTGTTGTTCCTGAATATATTTTTGACTCTTCAGGCGAAACGGAGGCAAAAGGATTAGGTAGAAAACGCTGGTTAAATACCAGAATTTATCCTTTAAAGGATGAATGGGGAGAAGTTAAAAATATCGTGATTGTTCATCAGGACATTACCGACCGAAAGCAAGCGGAAGAATTGCTTCAGGAAAAAAGCGAAGAAATTGCTGCTCAAAACGAGGAAATGGCTGTCCAAAACGAGGAACTTAACCAAATCAACCTGGAACTTCTTGAAGCCAAACAAAAAGCTGAAGAAAATGAAGAGCGGTTCAATCTGGCCATGCAGGCATCCAATGATGGGATATTTGACTGGAACCTTCTAACCAACGAAATATACTACTCGCCGGCCTGGAAAAAGATGCTGGGATATGAAGCGCATGAGCTTCCGAATGATTTTTCGGTTTGGGAAAAAACTACCGACCCGGAAGATGTAAAAGAATCATGGGAACTTCAGCAAAAGCTTATTGCTAAACAAATCGATCGCTTTGTGATAGAATTCAAAATGAAACATAAAAATGGTCATTTGGTTGATATTCTGTCACATGCCAGGGCAATTTTTAACAGTGAAGGAAAAGCAATAAGAATTGTTGGTACGCATACCGATATTTCTGAGCGTAAGCGCGATGAAAACAAAATAAAAAATATTAGCCGTAGATTGCAATTGTCAACAGAATCTGCCAATATTGGGATTTGGGAACTTGATTTAAAGAATAATCGATTGAATTGGGATAAACGTATGTTTGAGCTTTATGGCATAGCACACGATAATTTTGTTGGAGCCTATGAAACATGGAAAAATGGAGTCCATCCTGAAGATGTAAAACATGCCGATGCGGAGGTGCAAGAAGCCATCACAGGTAAAAAAGAATTTCATACCCAATTTCGCGTAGTTTGGCCCGATGGAGAGATTCGATTTCTTGAGGCGCATGCCATTGTAACTCGTGACCAGGAAGGGAATCCGGAAAGCATGATAGGTATAAACTGGGATATAACAGATAAAAAAGTAGCAGAAATTAACCTAATAATGGCCAAAGAAAAAGCCGAAGAGTCCGACCGATTGAAATCTGCCTTCCTGGCTAATATGAGCCATGAAATACGCACCCCGATGAACGGTATTTTAGGCTTTGCCGATTTACTCAAAAAACCTGACCTTACCAGCGATCAACAAAAGAAGTATATTGGCATCATTGAGAAAAGCGGAGCCCGCATGTTGAACATTATCAACAACATAGTGGATATTTCTAAAATCGAAGCCGGCCTGATGGAAGTCAGTGTGAAAGACACCAACATAAATGAACAAATCGAATACACTTATACTTTCTTTAAGCCTGAAGTGGAAGCCAAAGGGGTGAGGCTCACTTTTAAAACCAGCTTGCCCGACAAGGCAGCCATAATCCAAACCGACCGCGAAAAAGTATATGCCATCTTGACTAATTTGGTGAAAAACGCCATAAAATACACCAGGGATGGTTCAATTGAATTGGGGTATGACGTCGTTGGGTCGAGACAGGCCTCTGCTCTGCAATTTTATGTAAAAGATACCGGTATTGGAATTCCGGAAGACAGGCAGTCGGCCATATTTGAGCGTTTTATTCAGGCTGATATTGACGACCGCATGGCCTATCAGGGCGCAGGCCTGGGATTGGCAATCACCAAAGCCTATGTGGAAATGCTTGGGGGAAAAATTTGGGTGGAAAGTTATCCAGAAGGAAAAGCGGGCAGCCATGGTTCCTGTTTCTATTTCACCTTGCCTTACGAAAAGGGAACAACATCAGAAACCATGCACAAACAGGTTACCGCCTCAGGTGGAAGCATTGAGGTGAAAAAACTAAAGATTCTGATAGCCGAAGATGAAGAAGTCTCCCAAATCCTGATTGACAATTACATCAAAACCTTTGCTGAAGAAATACTGACAGCAAAAACAGGACTTGAAGCCGTTGAAATATGCCGTGCCAATCCGGATATTGACCTGATTTTGATGGATATTCGTATGCCGCATTTGGACGGATACCTGGCTACAAAGCAGATCAGGGAATTTAACTCTGAGGTGATCATCATTGCCCAAACGGCCTATAGCCTGATGGGCGATCGCGAGAAATCAATCGATGCCGGGTGTGACGATTATGTTAGCAAACCGATTAACAAGGAGGAATTACAGGCCTTGATACGGAAGTATTTCGGGAATTGATGGTGAAATAGGAAATAATTAACTCATCTTTCGCAGTTAAACCTATTTGGTGAAAATCAGATAATTAGATTATTATCAAACATTAATGAAATTGATAGCTATAAATTACAGATTCCGGTTCAGAAATTTCCTTTGCGGCTCTGCGGCTTTGCGTGAAATATTCTCTCGCTAAGGCGCTAAGACGCTAAGTTTTTTTCTTTGCGGCTCTGCGGCTTTGCGTGAAATATTCTCTCGCTAAGGCGCTAAGACGCTAAGTTTTTTTCTTTGTGGCTTCTTCGTGTAGCTCTGTTTAACAACTTATTAGCTATGCCACATATTTTCTGCATAGATAAAGTCCTTTTATTGATCAGTTTTAAAATTTTGATACCCCAAAAAATGCTTATAAGATCATTTGAAGAAAAAAGTTAGTACATTTGATCATTATAATCAAAGGCAATATGACCATAAATAAAACTCATTTCCCCTCCCGTGGCTGTGAGGATTTATCCCGCGAATGTGGGAGGAAAAGCCAGCTCCGGTTGATAAACACAGATTTAAATCATGTATTCTACACCTCCAGCTATAACGGAAATAAACGGAAGAGTTGGGTTTAGCCACACGTTATGCCTCATTAAACAAAACAGAAAATGATAAAGAAAGTAAGTAGAAGAATTTTAAAATTAGTATTAGGCATAGTCTTATTGACAGCAATAGCTTATGGAACATTTCACCTTTGGGAATATGCAACAGGTGGAAAATATGTAAAATATCTCAAAGAAAACTGCGAAACAGTAAACCTTAATGAGTCTTTCACCTATAACATTATCAAGACGGATATAGATAAAAGTAAATTGATTTTGGTGGGCGAAATACACGGAACGAAAGAACCTTCAAAATTCGATGTTGACTTCTTTAAATATCTCAATGAAAATTATGGTGTGAGACATTATTTAGCTGAATTGGACTTTGTACAGGCAGAATATCTTAACCAGTTTATGGTGAATAAAGACCAGGAATTATTGAAAAATGTATTAAAGAGATGGGTTGTTGTTCAAGGAAGAAACAATCAGGATTACTTTAATAAATACTTAAAGTTCCAAGAATTATATGAAATACTTCCTGAAGACCAAAAATTTCGATTTATAGGAATTGACAGAATTCAAGATTGGGAATTGACGACCAGTTATTTGAATGACTTAATTCCAAAAGATTCACCTTTGCCAACTATTGAATTTAAAGAGGATGGTATCCATGAGACATTGATAAGACAAATCGATATGTTGAACCAATATTACGCTGATGACAGCACCCGGTTAGTAAAACTAGCTAGTATAAAATCAAACATTGAAATGGTTCAAATGAAAAAGAATAGAGAAGATATCCTATTTGATAATTTCAAGACTTTTTATAATACAGAAGGGATTAAAAGTCAGAAGCTCTATGGATATTTTGGTCTATTCCATATATTTCAATATCGGGTAAATGGTAAACATCCATTGGCCTCAAAAATAAGAATGTCTGATTTGGAACTGAAGAATAAAATACTTTCTATAAATTTTATGCTCAACGACAGCTATATGGTCATGCCGAGCAAAACTTTGCCAGAGTTCTTACGAGATAAGGGGAAATACACAAGAATGCCCTTATCTGCTGATAATATGTTAGTGATGTATATTTATGGCATAAAAGACTTAAAGAGAACGACCGGCAAACAACAGAAATCACTGATAAAAATGAATGGAGAAGATAATCCATATGCAAACTCAAAACGCTTAAACACTTCATTCCAATTATTACCTGTGACAGACTTATTTGAAATGACTGACAAAGGCAAACCATACGTTCAATATACTGTTTTTGTGAGGAATTCAGATTGGGCAGAACCGATGAAAGAATAACGAAGGCATAATACTTTGTATAAGTAATGGCAGGCGATGTGCTAAATATCAACGTTTGTAGCCCGCTCAAACTGCGTAGCGTTTTGACAGGAAATTGCTACGCAATCTGCCACTACTCATACAATTTACCGTTTTACACAACTTACAAGACCATATGAAATACTTGATTCTCTTTTTAATTTTTTCATGCACTTTAATTAGCGCCCAACCTACACAAAAAAAATTAAACTTTTTGCCTGAACTTCCTTCTTTGCAAATTGAACAGTTAATTGATACGGATGAATTAATTACATTTAGCCATAGAGAAGGTGTAATTGTTTATAATCAAGCAGATGATGATTGGAAACTATATAAAGTTGTTGAAAATTATGAAGAAAAAGGTAAAATTATTAAAATTCAAAAGCTCGATAGCATTATTATCGTTTCTTTAGAAAAAGGGGGACTTATTATTTCAAAAGACCAAATATTTTCTGTAGAATCTGTTTTGTTAAGTTCATTTTCTTTGGGCGAAAATTTGATAGCATTATCTTGCAAAAACGACAAAAGATTTAAAAGGGATGATTGGGATCAGTATAATGTCGTAGACCAAATTCTACTTTTCAATAGTAAGACAGTAGAAATAGATACTATAAGCCTTAATAAGAGTTTTTATCGGATACAATCATGTACATTTCATAATGATACGTTTTGGGTTTCTGTCATCGATGATCGTGACGATGAATATTGGAGCCGTAGTTTCCTGGAAATTGATCTATCAGGTAATGTGGTAGAAAGTAATCTAGTTGAAAAACTTGGGCAAGTTCGCATGGTATTCACATATGAAGATAATTTATATATCATTGGTGATTCATGTCTGTTCATCCGAAATGAAAACAAAACCGTATCAAAGATTGCAGATATTGGCAATTGTACAAATTATGACATAGTAAACAAAAGTAACTTATTATATTTCATTTTGAATAATCACCCTGATGACGGGTCAAGAGAAATGGAATATCTTAAACTTAACCTGAAAGACTACTCCTTTGAGAAAGTACTTTTTAACTGTGATGCTAACTCATTAAATTACAGCGAATATAATATCCAACATAATGCTTTATTATGCAAAAATGAATATATGGATAGAGTTGACAAAATTGATACTGAAGCACCTCACACGATTTATAAGTACTCAATAAGAGATGGTATAACAAGTTATATTGAAAAGATGGTAGAGGATGAAAATGACATTTGGTTTCTTACAAGTTATAACGGCTTATCCAGATTCTCGAAAATTGACTCAAGCTGGAAGAATTATTGCATAAATACGGACTTGCGTCTTGATTCAACACACTTCCTATCATACCACGAAATTACTTTTAATGAAGATTATCTATTCGTTCCATTGAGAGATAACAACGGTACATATATAAAATATTTAACCTTTAACAAATTCACCGAAACATTCCAATTGTTTACAAAAGATGAATTTATTAGCAAATTTTTCTTTGACGAAGGAAGATTTGTGGATTATAAAGGTCATGCCTTTTTTGCGCCACAATACTCAGATACTATGCTAAGTATGTTTAATTATATCCCTGAATGGTCTGCACTTTTGTTTTTATATGATTTGCCTGCATATGGCTGTAATACATGGAATTCAAGAAGCAAAATAATAAGTAACCAGTACTCCGCTATTTTAAGTATTTCTGTACTAGATCCTCCAAAATACTGGTTTAAAGGGTTGATTGTTAAATTTAAGGATGTTAATAGTTTAAAGATAATATCTTACCCTCAACAGATAAGAAATTTTAATGCATCAGGAGTTCCATATATGATTGCTGGAGATGACGAAATGATTTTTGCAGCTGGATATTCTGGTGACGGTATTTTCACTTATCGCATTCTGGAAGAAATACTTGAGTCGAATAAAGACTGGTTTCATACTTTACAAGACATAGTAGCATTAAAGAACACTAAAAATCATATAATAGTCGGTAATGCTAGAGGCATAGTATTTGCTTTTGAAAAAGCAGCTCATAAAATCATTGATTTAAGTAACTTTATAAGTGGGACTCCTCTCACCTCAGAATCTACAGAACACTACATTTATATAGGAACAGATAAGGGTTTAGTATATTTTGATAACGAATTGAATTATCTTGGCAAGTTATTTAAAAGTCAAGCAAAATTATATAAAACGGATTTTAATCTATATTTTCAAACAGGAAATAACATTTATCAGATTATTGAGAAATAAATACTATGCATTACAAAATAGGATTTAAGGCTCAGTAAACCAAAAAAAACATGCCGAAATGAAAACATCATCCGCTGCCTGTTAGCCAACTCCGGTATTTGGTGAAAGCACCCGCTCAATTGAGTTATAGTTCTTGTTGGACTAAGCCACAGGTGTTACCAGAAAACAAATATGCTGTATTTTCGGCAAATAGGAATGCATTAAAATCGGCAAATAGTGATGCATGATTTTTGACAAAAGTAGGTTAAATTTTTTCAAAAATATTTTTTCTGTTTT
>Ga0180009_10000505_pt1 | contig 54343 bp, 48 predicted proteins | sample OS_PC_MetaG_FD_123537 | JGI IMG/M metagenome (GOLD analysis project Ga0180009, IMG submission 123537) | Groundwater microbial communities from the Aspo Hard Rock Laboratory (HRL) deep subsurface site, Sweden - OS_PC_MetaG | ecosystem: Environmental > Aquatic > Deep subsurface > Groundwater... | reverse complement strand
GCGACTCGACTTGAGCTCGTCGACAAGTCTCAGGCCGAGGGTCAGCTTAGTGTTGAAATTCTTCCCGGGATAGCCCCAGAGGACGTCCTCCTTTGCCCCCCACATCTTCTCTGCCTTTTCCATGGTTTTATTAAATGCCTGGGGGCGTTCCACGAGCATCGGAAGTATTTTTATGAGGCGGCTTTTGAAAGAGACCTCCACGGGCTGGACTTGAATGGCTTTCAAAGAGCTAAAATGTTACAATCTAAAGATGGACATTTTTCATCAAAAAATGAATCACGCCTTTATGGATTCCAGCAAATGGTCTATGATTTCAGTAACTGTTTTCTCGTTAAAATTTTCCCTAAAAGACAAGAGATTCATCATGTTCATAAGAATACCCAATCCATTGAAAAGCCAGCTAAGAATATCTGGATCCGCATCTTTTCTAAAGGAGCCTTCCCTTATTCCTTTTTTGATCACCTTCCCGATTAGGTCCATGTAATTCTGATGGTCCTGGTGCAACCTGTCAGCTATCTCCGGATTACCTACCTCGGCTATAGCTTGAAATTGTACTTTTAGTTCGTCGGGATGCTTATTCATTCTTCTGAAATAGGTAAGCCCCATGTTTCGCAGAGCTTGATAGGCATCTGGTTCTTTATCCATTTCCTCCTTCCAGAAGGTGAGAATTCTGGTGGACATATGCTTGAGTGCATCCAGGTAGATGGTATTCTTAGACGGGAAATGTTTGTATACGGCCGCCTCCGAAATGCCGGCTTCAGCAGCGATATCCGCCACTCTTGTTGACTGATAATTGGTCCGGGCAAATACCTTAACCGCACACTTGAGAATCTGTTTTTTCCTTTTTTCAGCAGGGAGTCTTTTCTTGGGCATTATTTTTCCTTAAGTAAGTGAGCAATCACTTACTATTATCTAGATTTAAGAAATGGCTGTCAAGCAGGAAATTCATCTCGTCACCATAAAAAAGAATATTTTTAAGTAGAACGCCTAAGGACGGCTTTAATTGTCATTTTCAAGAAAGATGGAAGATGGGCAGATGGGCTTTTTAAAAGTTCGATGGTATTGAAGGACATGTATAAAGGTCATATTTTATTGGTAATCTTTTTTACATGTGTCAACTTTTTTGACACTTCATGATATTTTTTTAGGTCTATATTCTGTTGGAAATCCCTACATATCTGTACCTAAACATACTAATTTTCAATTCTTTTCATGAAAATTAATTATTCTTCCTGTTATTTGCATAGTTTTTGCATATTTTTAAAAGAAAGTGCTGTTAAGGGCCATCCTGTTTTAGCATCTATAGATCAACCCGGTGATGGTCAAGGGCATTCAAAGTTAAATATTTAGAAAGGTGGTATAAAGCGTCATAAAAAATAGCTTCTCGGGTGTGCGTGCATCTTTTCTGCCGGGCATCTTCAAGAAAAAAGGAATAGATTGCGCCGGAGATAATAACGTCATTTTGGGAAGCTTATGGTTTGTGGCCCAGTTGGAGAGTTAACAAACAACCTAACCTTAAGTACCAAGCTAGATGTAGCGTCCACTTTTCAACTTATTAAAAAACTTTAAAAGGCAGAGTCAAAAAAATGGCTCTGCCTTTTCTTTTGAAGTATTAAAGATTCTTCCCATGTTCACCTGTGAACGAAAAATGATTATAAGGAGTTTAATCCCCTTTTAACCTGGGAATACATTTAAAGGATTATTGATTGTCGAGATACGAGTCTCCTTTTCAATATTTTTACGCACCATTTTTGGGAGAGAGAACAGACGCTTATGGGTTTCATGATCATAAAACCTTAAATTATCAATTTTTCTTTCAAGGAGCCTCCTTTGGATCTCTTTTTCGGTTAAATCTTTCGAAGATAATTTATCTGAACCAATCACGAATCCCCACATGGCATCAAAACTGGGAATATATTCGCAATAAGATTCGGTTATTTTGAAAACACTGGCAATCGTTCTATTGAGCATTGAGTGGAGGTCGTTTTCAATATAAAAAATTTCGACTGCTTGTGTGACAAATATTCCATCTTCTTTTAGAATCCCCTTGATCGATTCATAGAATTCTTTCGTGTAGATACTAGCCGCTGGGCCTCCTTCCACAGGATCATCAATATCACAAATAATGACATCGAATGTTTTATCGGTTCTTCTGATAAATTCAGAGGCCTCCATAATGATTAGTTCCGTTCGTGGATCTTCAAATGATCCAGTATGCCAAGTTGAGAGATATCTCTTGCTCGTCTCAATAAGTTTCTGATCAATATCCACCATAATGACCATCTCAACGGTTGGATGTTTCAAAACCTCCCTTAGAGTAGCCCCTTCACCTCCTCCTAAGATCAGGATTTCCTTTGGACAATTATTGGCAACCATAGCGGGATGGACCAGTGCTTCGTGGTAGATATACTCATCACTTTCCGCCGATTGTATTTTCTTGTCTAAAACGAGAATTCGACCAAGATTGTAAGTATCGAGGATATGGATATTCTGAAAACTGCTTTTCGTTGCATAAATCTCATCTTTTATGCGGTGGTTAATCTCTTTGTATTCATTTTCCCGATCAATAAACCATATTTTTGTAAAATTCTTTTTTTCCATTCATGTTTCCTTCCAGAGTAAATTAAAAAGATATATCAATTAAAGCTTTATGATAAGATCTGGTATGGGAATTGATATATTGAGGTATATCTCATACAATCCTTACCAGGTTTTCCTGTATCAATCAATTATAATAGAGTAGTATGTTTTAATTTAGAATATAACGATTCAGTTGGGTGTATTTTATTGTATAAATTTGCTAAAAACGGGTGCTCCACTCGCAGTCTCACTTTAGAGCCATCTTAACCCTACAACGACACTTATCACTCTGTCATTCCGGCGAAAGTCCTTCGACAGGCTCAGGACCGTGAGCCCATCGAACGGCCGGAATCCAGTCAGAGGGATCTGGAAAATGGCTATTTTGATTACATGATCATAGGTGGACTTCTGGATGCCGGATCAAGTCCGGCATGACAGAATATGAAATTCGGCGTCACCGGTAAGTGTCGTTGTAGGGTTAATAAGGAGGAAAATATGTCAAACAAGACAACGCAAGACTTTAACCGTCAGTTCATTGTGACCGAACTGCCCAAAGACAAGCTGTCGACAAACCATTTCACCATGCAGGAGGTGGAGGTCCCGGAGCCCGGGCCGGATGAGATCCTTATCCGGACACTCTATCTTTCGTTGGACCCGGCCGCCCGAGCCTGGATGCAGGGTCGCACCTATAGGGATCCGGTCCAACCGGGGATGGTCATGCCAGGCTTTATCTTGGCCGAGGTGGTCGCTTCCAATGATCCTGATTTTGTGCCGGGCGAATTGGTGGAAAGCCATAGTGGATGGCAGGACTACGCTGTGTTAAAAGCAGGGGACTTATACAAGCTACCTTGGCGTGAGCCGGTGACGCATTACATGAGCGTCCTGGGGGTAACCGGCAAAACCGCCTATTTTGGTATGCTGGACCTGGGTCAGCCGAAGCCGGGTGAGACCGTCGTCGTGTCCGCGGCCGCCGGGGCAGTGGGTTCGGTGGCGGGACAGATTGCCAAAATTAAAGGTGCACGGGTGGTGGGAATCGCGGGATCGGAGGAGAAATGTGCCTGGCTGATCGATGAACTGGGTTTTGACGCCGCGGTCAATTATAAAACCGGTGCTATCCTAAAAGCCATTGCTGCCCAATGCCCCAGCGGGATTGACGTCTATTTCGACAACGTGGGGGGTGATATCCTGGAAGCCTGCCTCTTCCTGATGAACGAGCGGGGGCGCATCGTCTGTTGCGGCGCATTGGCCTACTACGATGGCGTGCCGCCCACAGCCGGTCCACGCGGCATTCCCGGATTGGTGGTGACCAAACGACTCCGCATGGAAGGCTTTATCGTCTTGGATTTCTATGACAGGAGGCGCCAAGCAGAAGACGAACTGGCCACGTGGGTGGCAGAGGGTCGGCTCAAGGTCTGCGAAGACATTATTGAGGGACTGGAAAATGCTCCTCAAGGTCTGGTGGGCTTGTTGGCCGGCCAAAACATGGGCAAGCGGATCATCAAGGTTGCTTAGCGGGCCTTATGAATACGTCAAAATATTGACCCTTGATAGGATTATCAGAGGGATATCTTTATAATGGATGATAGATTATTTTTTCTTTGCTGATTTCTTTTTAAAAGATGTTTTTTCAAGGGCAAATGCTGCTGGGATACTTAAGGCGCTTAGGAGGAAAAGGTCTTCACTTCGAAATCCATAAGGTCTATTAAGTGAGTCTACATAGATAACCCCTCTCATTTTCTGATTGCTGATCAAGGGTACACACATGACGGACCTTATGCTCATTGATACCATACTCTCTGATAGATCAATCTCGTCTTCATTTAACGTATCTAACATAATTACTGGTTTACGTTCAGTTATAACTCTGTCCACGATGGTCTGGCTGTACATCTTGGGCGTATCTCCACTACTTTTTTTAGTAATGGGTATTATCTGTGAAATCTCCCTCGTATTATCGTCAATTAAGATAAAGGCACCTCTATCAATCCGTTTGAGAAGATCCAAAATATAAGTCAATATCTCTTTTAAAATCCTATTGATACTTTCGTCGTTTTTTAATGTTTTCATTAAAACACTGGAGACTTTATATATGAGTTCCACATTTTTTTCAGAGGTCATGGGTCGGTCTTGTACCGTCGTTCCATCATCGTCACTCACTAAGGAGGAAAGATCCATTGAATCCAGGACCTCTAGTTCATTTTCACTGATATCTTTAGGATAGATGATAGTGTCGAGAAGGGCCGATTCATGTCCCGAGAAATCTTCGAGAAGCGATATCGCTATTTTGCCAAGAGAGATGAGCTGCCCTTCCTTAACCTCACATTCGTCTCCGAGACCCATCTTCTTCCCATTTATAAAAATACCATTTTTACTTTTTAGGTCTTTGATAAAATATTTATTCCTTTTACGAATTAACTTGGCATGTCTACGGGAAACAGATACTCCCTCCACTGGAATATCATTATTGGGAGACCGTCCGATAGAGAATTCATTCCCTTTAAGGGGAAAAGACCTCCCCTTGTGAGGCCCGTTTAAAATAAAAAGCTTAGGCATGATAGATTCTCTCTATTAATAAATGGCCCATCAAATGGGAAAATAAAAAGTATTATATCATAAATAATAATAAAAATGCAAGCAGAAATAAAATTTTTATAAAAAACAGTATTTAGTGCCCACTTAAATGAATTATCAGAAAAATGATTTGGATAAAATTTCTCGATACATTGGATTACTTCCCACTTATAATGCTCTTCCAATCTCTTCTCCTTCCCAGAAGGCGTGTTCCATGGGTCGTGGTGCTATGCAATCCCCCACCCTGTAAAGCTCCTTCACCTTTTCCTTAAGGTCCCGATAGAGTCTGTCGTCTGATCTGACCCCTGCGGCCCAGACGATGGTGTCCACCCCTTCTATCTTCCTTTCACGACCGGGAATATAGGCATGAAAAGTCGTAATGGTATCTCCAGAGATCTCCTTTACCTCGGTATTCCTTATGTTTCTCACTCCTTTCAGTATAAGACTCCTTGCGTAAAACATCTGGTCTATGGGATGTCTGATATATTGAACAGATGAGGTATAATGGGTTACCATCTCCACCTCTTTCCCCATATCTGCCAGATATTCGGCCACACACAAGGTCCTCCAGCTGGCCTCCCCATCCACAACCACTACCTTCTCCCCTATGGGTACCCTCTCTTCCAGCACGTCCCAGATGGTCACCACGTTCTCCTGGTCCAGCCCCTCTATCTTGTTATGATTGAGAGAACTCAGATAAAGACTGCTATCCCTCAAGGGCTTGGCTCCTGTGGCAACCACAACCACATCGGGATTACTGTCCAGAATCATTTCCGTTGTTGCCTCAATGCCAGGCTTTATGGTTACGTTCAGTTTATCAAGCTGAAAAAGAAGATATCGAATCATCTCCTCCAGCTCTTTCCGGGTGGGGGTCTTGGCCGCAAGTCGGATCTGCCCGCCCAATTCCTTATCTTTCTCATAAAGTACAACCCTGTGGCCCCGCCTTGCAGCGATCTCTGCTGTCTTGAGTCCTCCAACACCACCGCCCACTACGATGATCTCCTTGCTCCTGGATGCTGGCTTAAGGGTCCCCATCCCCAATCTCTTCTCCCTTCCCACTGAAGGGTTCTGAACACAGCCCAGTGCCAGTCCCAATGCAATCCTTCCTATGCAGCCCTGCTGGCACGCAACACAGTGACGAATATCATCCAACCTCCCCTCACGGGCCTTATTGGGAAGCTCCGGGTCACATATGAGGGCCCTCGTCATCCCCACCATATCAGCCTGACCGTCTGCAAGGATCTTCTCCGCAAGAACAGGATCGTTGATCCTCCCCACACAGAAGACAAGAATCTCCTTCAAAGCATCTTTTATGGCCGTTACATAGGGTAGAAACACGCCAGCCGGGAAGCTCATGTTGGCTACCATGGCAGACATGGAATCAATGGTCCAGTAAGCCCCCTGGCTCACACTGATATAGTCCAGCTTCCCCGTTGCCTCCAACCTCTTGGCCACCTCGATCATCTCATCGGGGGTCAGACCTCCCGGGGTCAACTCATCGGCACTGATCCTGATCCCAACCGGAAAATCATCCCCCACCTCCTTACGCACCATCTCGATAACCTCGTGGGTGATCCTCATACGATTATCCAGAGACCCGCCGTATTGGTCTTTTCTCTTGTTGGTGAGGGGAGAGAGAAACTGGGCAAGAAGATAGGAATGGGCACAGTGGATCTCAACACCATCCAAGCCCCCCTCTTTCACATGTCTGGCAGATACACGAAAACCCTCAACCAGCTCCTCAATATCCTCCATCTCCATCGCCTTGGCAGCAGGGGTGTCAAGGCTCAGACCCCATACCTGGGAAGGCGCCCAACATTCATGGTAATCATCGATCTGGTTTCCCCATGCATGGATTCCCACATGACAGATCTGGCAGAATATGGTACCTCCATGCTCATGGACCATTCGGGCAACCATATTGTAGCGGGGGACGATTTCGGGTCGCCAGGCCTGGGAAAGGTTAAACACACCCCCCGTTGATGTAGGATGCACCATCTGGTATTCCATCACCAGAAGGCCTGCGCCCCCTTTTGCCCTCTCTGCATGGTAATAGGCGTTTCTCTCACTGGTCATGGCACCATTGTCAACACGATCCTCATAGATCTTGGCATGGGCCGTCTGAAAGATCCTGTTTCTCACCTGAACCGAATTAATCTGGAGAGGCGTAAAGAGATATTTGAAATCTGTGCTCACAGGGAAACCTCCTTTGGTTCGTTATCTGGGAATTTCCTTTTCTTGCTAGATTATTCCAATATCTACGATTGATTATGTTAACTAATTGATACTAGATACTGGATGCTTGATGCTGGATTCAAGATGAAGAATAGTAGAAAATTTTTTCCAGAATTTATCCCATCTGCCTTTGACTTGTCAAATTTTCCCAATGAAAAATAATAAGCTTACCATATCTGTTTTGGTATGATATATAATCCCACATGAAAATTCTGATAGATAAAACTGTTCATGTCGCTGCATTAAAATCCAGGTGTGGTGTCTCATTTAAACTCTTATCTCTTATTCCGAGTAAAAATTTTTTCATCACAATAGGTGGGTCTTTAGTTGTTGAAAATGAATATGTACTCAGTGGGATTGAGCTTCAAAAATCAATAAACGATCAGTGACCTCACGTCTCTCAAATCAAGATTTAGGAGGTGAAATAAATGCAAATCAAAGGATACGCTGGACACATTCTCTACGTCGACCTGTCCGATGGGACAATAAGAAGTGAGCCACTTGACCCAGATCTTGCAAAGACCTACATCGGTGGTTGGGGTTTTACCCTGAAACTGGCCAATGACCTGATCCCCCCAGATGCGGATGCCTTTTCGCCCGAGAATGCCATCATACTGGGAGCCGGTCTTCTCACCGGGACCACTGTTCCCGGATCCTCGGAGATAGCCCTCACCACCAAGTGTCCTCTCAATGGTGGGTTTCCAGAGCATGCTGGGGGGGGGCACCTTGCGCTTATGATGAAAACGGCCGGGTATGATGCCATGGTGATAACCGGTAAGGCCGACAAACCGGTTTACCTGCGGATTGCCGATGATGTGGTGGAGATTTGCGACGCTGGGGATCTGTGGGGCATGGACGTCTATGACACAACCGATGCCCTGCGAACAAGACACGAGCCTTGCAGCATCTTGCCCATCGGTCCGTCAGGAGAGCACCTGGTGAGGATTTCACTCACTTTTATAGACAAAGGGGGAACATTAGGCTCGGGAGGCTTCCCCGCGGTGATGGGATCAAAGCGTCTCAAGGCCATCGTGGCCCAGTTGGGGAGCAAAGGCATAAAGGTGGCAGACCGTCAAAGGCTGCATAAACTGGTAGACGAAGAGATCGGACGGGTCAAGGAGTATCATTTGAGGAATGAAATGATGCAAGGCGGTTCCATGGCCATGACCCGACAATGGTTGTCCGGAATGGGAACCCTCAAGAACAACTGGCGAGAACTGGAGCTCGACCCAAAGGGATCGGAATTTGCAGATGCCATCTATGAGATACATAAGAGGTCCAGGAAAAAGATCTCCTGTCCCACATGCTTGATGTGTGACAAGGACCGTGTTGACATCCGTGAGGGCAAACATGCCGGTTCAACCATTTATGATACTGCCATCATGGCGTTGCCCTTCAAAGGAGGAACGGTAGATGCCTATGGGGATGCTCTGCGGGAGATGGATTTGACCAACAGGCTCGGTATCTGCCGGTTACAATGGGGCGCCGTGTGGGACTACATGGTCTACTTATACGAGCAGGGAACCCTCACCAAAGAGGACACTGGGGGTATCGAACTGAAAAAGGATGTGGGGACCACTTTAAAGATGCTTGGGATGACCGCTCACAGGGAAGGATTTGGTGATGTCATGGCCGAAGGTATTCTTGGTGCTTGCAAGCGCATCGGAAGGGGCACTGAAGAGCATGCCGTCCACATCAAAGGATTCAACGTTATCATGGTGCAAGAGCCTCGATTGAACGGTATGGGCACGATGGAGTTTGAGGGAATGGTGCAGCCCGGTCGTTTTGCTTCCCAGCAAGGCGCATTAGGTACACCTTCTTACAACCGGGGAAGGCCCGTGGAACAGTGGGTGCGGTACGCTCGCAAATACGGCGTTCCTGAGGAAGCCATTGAGCGCATCTTTACTCCCCAATCGTTTAATGTGGGACGTTTGACCAGGTACGGGGAGGATTATACATCGGTGTGCAACTGCCTGGGGATCTGCAATCGACTCTATATGGGAAGGTTCCATAGTATGGAAAGCTTCTCTGAATTTTATACCGCGACAACCGGTCTTGACGTGAGTCCCGTCAGCTTGCTCCAAGCTGGAGAACGTTGCTGGAACCTACTAAAGATTCTTAACTATAAAGCCGGCTTTACCCGCAAGGATGACAGACCCCCGGATGTGTGGTTCACTCCCATCAAGGTGAATGGGAATGAAATGAAGCTGATGGATTACTACCGAACGCGGGTCTTGACTCGCGAAGACATAGAAAAGATGTTGAACGACTTTTACGACGAAAGAGGTTGGGACAGAGAGACAAGCGCCCCAACGCCACAAAAGCTTAAGGAACTGGGGCTTGAGCAGGAGGGGTCAGGTCTGCATTCTCCACATTAATATCAAGTCTGTCAAGAATGAAAACCCCGATCTGTTACAGTTGGGGTTAAAGGTAAAGAATAATGGCAGAAGCTGAAATCGTTATCGAAGAGAGATATTGCACTGGTTGTGGTTATTGTCAGATCTTTTGTCCAAAGAACTGTATTGAGATCACTGGTGAGAAGCTAAGTCCCGATGGTTACTCTCTCCCAACTCTTACAAACGAAGGGGAGTGTAGTGCGTGCGGGATCTGCGCACATATGTGCCCATCATTTGCAATCGAGGTTTTTCAAATGAATTAAGGTATGACTCTTATCAAAACGCGGGTATCTGTGATGAAAAAGGTTTTTATACAGGCTAATGAGGCAGTGGGTTTGGGGGCGGTTGATGCAGGGTGCCATGCCTTTTTTGGCTATCCCATCACTCCCCAGAACGAGACTATTGAATGGTTTGCTAGAGAACTCCCTAAAAGAGGGGGCGCTTTTGTACAGGCCCAATCGGAGGTGGGTGCCATCAATATGATATACGGAGCCGCTGCCACAGGAAAGCGAGTGATCACCTCAACATCAGGGCCAGGCTGGGGGTTGATGCAGGAGGGGTTGGCGAATCTCTGTTCGGCTCAACTTCCCTGCGTTATCGTTCTGGTACAGAGAGGAGGGACACCTGGTGCTCCCAGTGTACAGCATGCCCAGGCTGACTATCTGTCGGCTACAAGAGGGGGTGGAGGTAGCGGTTATAGAACCATTGTGTTGGCACCTGCTTCAGTGCAAGAAACATATGATCTGGTACAACTCGCTTTCCATCTAGCGGACAAATACCTAAACCCCGTCGTCATACTGTCTGATTCTCTCATCGGTCACCTTATGGAGCCACTGAGATTGAAGCGACTCCATTTTGAACCCTTGCCCGAGAAGGACTGGTCCATATCCGGAAAAGGTAAGCATAAAGACAAAAAACGCCGCTATGTAACTTTTGCCCAGGTGGTGCAGGGGAGGGATCCCTACCCGACCATGCTCAGTTTTGCCGAGCACTGGTATGACAAAGTACAACGAATGAAGACCGAGGTGAGATACCAGAACTATCGAGTTGACGATTGTGAACTGGCTATAGTTGCATACGGTTACACCTCTCGTGTTTCAAAAGAGGCTGTGAATTTGGCCCGGAGTGAGGGGGTCAAGGTAGGTTTGATACGACCCATAACATTATGGCCTTTCCCCGCCAAACCGATTTTAGAAGCCATCTCTGGTGGAGTCAACCGATTCCTGGTTGTTGAGGATAATGTGGGGGGGCAGATGATAGAGGACGTGGAGAAAGCAGCTTGTGACAAGGCAGAGGTGACCCACCTTGGCCTTTTTGCTCGTCACCTCCCTTCCCCGGCAGGGATCATTATGCCGGATAGGGTACTTGAGGAGATAAAGAGATTGATATGAGGGTTGACGATGAAAAAGAGACTGATTGCGGGAAAACCAAAACTATGGGACCGAGGCGTTGGCAGGTTTCCCTATTGTGGTGGTTGCCAAACGCCCCTGCTGGAGCGCATCCTAAGTGAAGTCATAGAGGAACTCGGAGTTGAAGACAGAGCCATTGGGGTTACAGGGGTCGGATGCCATGCCAGGGTGTGTATGCCCATTGATATTGATGCGATCCAGGCTATTCACGGTCGTGCCGTTGATGTTGCAACGGGCATTAAAAGGGCATTAAACGGCGAGCCCATTGTTTTTACGGTTCAAGGGGATGGTGACTGTGCCTCGATCGGAGGAGGTGCGCTTCTGGGAGCCTGTAGCCGGTCTGAAAGAATTACCATCATCATGATAAACAACAATAACTATGGGACCACCGGCGGGCAGATGTCGCCAACGAGCCTCATTGGCCAGAAGACTACCACAACTCCCCAAGGCAGGACCTTGGATCATGGCTATCCCCTTCATGTTCCCGAATTCTTAGGAACCATGAAGAGCGTCTGTTATGCCGCCAGGGGCTCATTGGCCACCTTTGCTCAGTTCAAGAAGACAAAGAAGTATATTAAGAAAGCGTTGAAAAAGCAGATGGACAATATAGGGCTGAGCTTTGTGGAAGTACTGGCAGCATGCCCCCCTAACTGGAGAATGTCACCTGGGGAGGCCATAGATAGGATAAGGGAGGAAGTAGTCCAAGAATTTCCACCAGGAGAATTCAAAGATGTGGATGCCCTTTAATTTTAAAATGCGATCCGACCGACAGATACGTGAGGTGAACGAGGTCGTTGTATGAGAGATAGATATGAAGTGATCATGGCGGGAATCGGGGGTCAGGGAGTCTTAACATCCGGCAGGCTTTTGGCTGAGGTGGCAGTGGATAAGTACGAACATGTCACGTGGATGTCTTCTTACAGGGCAGCAAGAAGGGGTGGTGCCAGCGAATGCACAGTCATTATCTCACAAGATGAGATTGCATCTTTTGTTCTCTCCAAGTCTGATGTGGTCATGGTTATGGCTTCTTCACAGTTGGAGACCTTTCAGAAAAGGGTAAGACCTGGAGGAGTGCTTATTTACGAGTCAAGTGGTTTTTCAAAAGAGATCAACCAATCTGATATCCAGTTGCTGCCCGTCAATGCTATGGAGATAGCCAATAGTATTGGGGCCGTGCAGGCGGGGAATATGATCTTTTTAGGGCTCTATGTGTGGATGACGGGTGTGGTGTCCAAAAATCTTATTGATGAGAAGTTGGAAAGCCAATTTAAAGATAAGGCTTTGAAAATGAACAAGGAGGCATTTGAAAAAGGGATCGAGATAGGAAAAAACAGAGGCCTTCAGCCAGAATCGATGAGATAGGGTGTATTCATGAGATGGAAAGTGGTTATGACGCTGGATCTGCCAGCATATGCCGACATCAATCAGGAAAGTTTCAAGGAAATCGATGCTGACTTCGTTAAGCAGCAATGCGATAGTGAAGAAGAGATCATCGCCCTGTGTCAGGACGCGGATGCGTTGATCACAATCTCACTTTATCAGAGATTGAGTCGCACAGTGATGGAGAGATTGAATACATGTAAGATTATTGCCAACATTGGAATTGGTTATGACGGTATAGACGTGGACGCAGCTTCAGAGCAAGGCATCTGCGTGACCAATGTTGCGGATTATTGTTTGGATGAGGTGGCCGAACATACCATCGCTTTGATGATGGCATGGGGGAGAAGGATCGTCACCCTTCATAAACTGGTTAGAGAGGGCAAGTGGACAATACAAAGGCCCGAAATACGTAATGAGGTCTGGCCCAGGATGCACCGTTTACGTAATCAAACTTTGGGCCTTATCGGTTTTGGTCACATCCCCCAAACACTAGTCCCAAAGGTACGAGGGATTGTCTCCCGAATTTTAGCCTGTGATCCCTATGTGGATACGGAGATGGCTACCCGACTGGGAGTGGAACTTGTGGAGCTTGATCAACTTTTAATTGAATCTGATTTCGTCTCAGTGCATGCCAACCTTACCTCGGAAACCAAGGGTCTCCTCGGGATTGATCAATTTAAGAAGATGAAGCAAACGGCCTTTTTTATAAACACTTCACGTGGTGGTATTGTGGATCGAGATGCCCTTTACACGGCCTTGACCCAGGGTTTCATCTCTGGGGCGGGCCTGGATGTTGTGGATCCAGAGCCACCTGATTCCCATGACCCCCTTCTCAAACTTGACAATGTGATCTTGACAGGGCATTCGGCTCATGCCTCAGTGGAATCAAGCATAGAACTCCATAAACGCCCCGTTGAAGAGATAATCAGGGTCTTCAAAGGGGAATGGCCCTTGAATCTAGTTAATCCAGAGGCAAAAGAGAGGTTCAATAGCAAGTTTAAATAATAAAAGAGGAGATTTCTTCAATGGGAATGACCGATTATAGAACCTATGAAGAGGCAGTTGAGAAGTTTCATTTTAATCAAGTATGGGATCTATTTGATGGGGATAGAGCTAGATTCAATATTGCCCATGAATGTATAGACCGTCACGTGGGGAAGGGCATAGCCATTAGAATAAAGTTCGGAGATGGTCACACTGAACAGTTCACTTTTGATGAGTTGTCACGGTTGAGCTCTCAATTTGCAAATGCCCTTGAATCCATAAACATAAATTTTGGGGATCGGGTGGCAATCATGTTAGACCCTTCCCTTGAGTTTTACGTGAGTCTGTTTGGAACCCTTAAGAGGGGTGCCATAGCCGTGCCCTGCTTTACCCTATTTGGTGTTGATGCCATTAGACAAAGACTTAACGATTCTGAAGCAAAGGTACTTGTAACTACAGAAGAGAAAAGCAGACTGGTTGATAGTTCATCAGACGTGAACCTGATTACTGTGGGTTCTATCTTCAACAAGTTTGTCGAGAATCGGAACGATACATACGTCGTAAATACCTCATCGAGGGACATCTCGGTCTACCAATATACCAGCGGTACCACCCGGAAATATGCAGAAGCCATCAAACACTATCATCGAAGCCTGGCAAATCTGATGCCTGCAGCCATATTTGGCCGGGGGCTTAAAGAAGGGGATAGATTCTTTTGCCCTTCGTCTCCAGCCTGGGGCCATGGTCTCTGGATCGGGACATTTGCACCTTTGGCGTTGGGAGTACCTATTGGTGCTTATTCAGGAAAATTTGAAGCTCAGAGATTACTTGAAGCCCTTGAAGAGTTTGAGATCAATAACATCAGTGCTGCCCCTACCGTTTTCCGAATGATTAAAAAATCAGGCCTGGGAGATCATTACGATCTAAAAATTAGAAAGATACACTACACAGGTGAGCCAATGGACATGGACACGTTTACCTTCCTAAAAGAGCGGTTTGGGGTATGGCCAATTAGCGGCTATGGATCAACGGAGGCGGGACCAATTATATACAACTACGCCGGATTTGAGAACTGGGTCGTAAAGCCTGGATCCATGGGAAAACCCATGCCGGGGTTGGAAGTAAAACTCGTTGATGAAGAGGGACATGATGTTCCTGTAGGACAGATTGGGGAGATCGTTATTAAACGACGAGGAGAATGGATCAGGGCTAAGGATGCTGCTGTTATGGATGAGGACGGCTATTTATGGCACAGGGGCAGATCAGACGATATCATAATATCATCCGGGTGGACCATCAGCCCAAACGAAGTGGAAGATGTCTTACTAAAACATAATGCTGTTCGCGAGGCTGCTGTGGTTGGTGCCCCTGATAAAGAACGGGGTCAGATAGTAAAGGCATTTGTTGTAACGGATCAAAAACCCGGTGCTGGTTTGGTGAAGGAGTTGCAGGATTTTGTAAAGGATCGACTGAGCATGCATGAATACCCAAGGGAGATAGAGTTCCTGGATGCTCTACCCAGAACAGAGGGGGGAAAGGTTAAGAGAAAAGAACTCAAGGAGATGGTTTCTTTGAGTTCTCCATGAGCAGGATATGGGATCTGGATCCCATCGTTTCTTGAGGGTTGGTGAGGAGGAGTAATCATGCCGGAATTTGGTTTTACTGAGGATCACGAGACTTTACGCAAAGCGGCAAGGGATTTCGCTCTGAAAGGGCTTGCACCGGGGGCCAAAGAGCGAGCTTTAGAGAATCGGATCCCCCATTGGATGATTGAGAAGATAGGTGAATTGGGATACATTGGAATGACAGCCGGGGAAAAGTATGGTGGCCTAGGATTGGACATGATGTCTGTGGGGGTTGTGATGGAGGAATTTAGGAAAGTTGACATCGGGGCCGCTCACGTGGTGTTGATTCCCACTCAGATCTGTGCCCTTCTTGAGTCCGGAACCGAGGAACAGCGTCGGGAATGGCTTCCCAAGCTATGCAAAGGTGAGCTCATGCCGTCTATTGCCATAACTGAGGCCGGTTGTGGGACTGATGCGGCAGCCATAAAGATGAGGGCGAAAATGCAGGGGGATAAATATGTTTTGGAAGGAGAGAAGGCACCGGTTACCCGAGGCATGCAAGCCGATGCCATAATCGTTTGGGCCAAGACTGATCCAACGGCTGGTGCAAGAGGGGTTAGTTGCTTCTTTGTTCCAACGGATTCCCCCGGATTGACCATCGTTGAAATTCCTTATGACGGACTCATTCCCTTAAATTGTGCCACCGCCTACTTTGAAGGGGTTGAGATCCCCACCAGCAACAGGATAGGGGATGAAGGAAAAGGTTTTTACATGTTAATGGATCGCTTTGATGTCATTCGGGTACTCCTGTGTCTCATAGCTTTAGGACAGGCCGGGACATCGCTGAAGGAGGTCATGGACTATGCCAGGGTAAGAACCGCCTTTGGCCGTCCCATAGCTAAATATGAGGGTATCTCTTTTAAAATTGCCGAGGCGGCAACAAGGCTTGATGCAGGGAGATTGCTCTGTTACCGATCCTTGTGGATGCGGGATCAGGGGATAAAACATTCGAAAGAATCGGCCATGTGCAAATGGTATTCAACATCTGTGGCTTTTGACGTCATCCACGATTGTGTTCTAATGATGGGACATTATGGATACAGTACCGAGTACCCTTTTACTCAACGATTGCTCGATGTGATGGGTTATCAGATCGCTGATGGTACGAGCGAGGCTCAGAAACTCGTTATTGTTCGCGAATTGATGGGCAAGGAATTTTTACCTTATAGATAATCCTGTTGGATTCTTTTTATTATCTAGTGCTTAACCGAAAATCCCGTTTTTTCGATCAAAAATTCGAAATCCGAAGCACGAAATACGAAACAATGACCAAAATACTGATGTCCCAATGACAAAATGGTCTTATTTCCGATATATTAATTTGGATAAAAAGGAGAAGAGACAGATGGACAAGGAGATGGGAGATAAAACTCAATGCCCATGGTGTGAGGAGTTGTTATCTTTGAAAGAAGAGGAGCATCAAGGTTCCCATGCCAAGATGAGGATAGTGCGGTGTTCCAAATGCAATGGGATCATATCAACGCGAGCAGAAGGGGCGCCTGAGAGAATTATCCAAAAGGAATTAATTGAGGGAGGCCTACTGTGAAAGAGAGAAAAAGCGTTCTTGCCGAGGCTGAACTTACGAACGAAGTACTCGAGGAGTATAAGGACAGGGTGGGATTAGAGCTACGTGTGAGCAATGTCTTTAACCAGACCGTGAGCTATGAAGCCATAAGAAACTATGTGAACGGCATTGGGGATTCTAATCCGCTATATCGAGATCGAGATTATGCCAAAAAGACGAGATATGGAGATCTGGTGGCACCCCCTAACTGGCTTTACAGTGTGTTCCCCACTTATGTTGTAGAAGGCCTGCCCGGTCTTCATGCCTGGCATTCAGGAAATGACTGGGAATTTTACAGGCCGATCTACATGAATGATTATATAACACCCAAAAGCACGATCGTTGGCTTTGATATGGTACGGACAAAGTTCGCTGGAAAATCCCTGTGGAGATATCAAAAGGCAGAGTTTTTTAACCAAAGAAAAGAACTGGTAGCAAAGGCCTACAGTTGGTCATTGAGGGCTGAAAGAAAGACCACGCGAAAGGCGGGCAAGTATTTTGAGTTAAAAATCCCTCATCCTTGGACCGAGGAAGAGCTTCTAAAAATAGAAGAAGAAACGCTAGATGAAAAGATAAGAGGAGGTGATGTGCGGTTCTGGGAGGATGTGGAAGTGGGAGATGAATTACCTCCTGTTATTAAGGGACCCTTTGGTTTAACCGACATGATAGCTTATTGTGTAGGTGCAACTCCAGTCACATTGGCCGCACACGGCGTTCAACTCCGAAATTATCGTAAGCATCCTGCATGGGCTTTTCGCGACCCGGAAACCCACGCCCTGGAGCCGGTGTATGGTGTGCACTACAATAACCTTGCTGCACAGAGCGCTGGTCTTCCTTTACCCTATACCGCAGGGGTACAGAATCAGTCATGGTTAATCAATCTACTCACCAACTGGATTGGGGATGAAGGTTGGATTAAGCGAAATTATGCAGAATATCGCAAATTTGTCTATTTCTCTGACGTTGTATGGCTCAGAGGTCAAGTTGTGAAAAAGTATATGGACGAAAATGGAGAACCCTGTGTTGATGTGCGCTGTGGTGGTATCAACCAGCGAGGCGAAGATGTCATCCCGAGTTTTGCAACGATCATCCTACCCAGTAAAGAGAAGGGGATATGGCCGGTAGCCAATAGACTACCCGCTCCAGAGTTTAGGGGCTCAGGGAGATAGCTTTTTTTCTGAAATTGGGTAACAGGCTCAGAGATGAAAAGATTAAGATGAGCAATAAGGAGATGACTTGTGTTTTTAAAGGAAAACGGATAGGGTTATATCAGGAGGAATCATTAGATAACCTTTCTTTGTGTGCTAAAAATGGGCAACTGATAATAGAACAGTCACAATTTGGCGATCCTGGATCCTGGATGCTAGATTCTGGATAAATCAAAAACGGATTTCTTTTAAATCCAGTATCCAGAGACCAGCCCTGTTGAATAGGGTTCCCTCCGGGAAATTCAACAGGGCCAGTATCCAATATCTGTTTGAATCAAGAACCACGATATATCGAAAATTGATATAAATCTTAAGATCTTAGTCTATGAAGACGGCTAGATGGGAAAGAATTGAAAGAAAGGGGAGTCCAGAATGAGAATAGAGACACCTAAAGCTACATGTCTTTTGTGCAAGTCAAAATATACAGGAACTGGTATGACAAAGCATTTGCTAACATGCCTCCCCAAAAACCTGGAGAAGGGATCAATGCAGAAGAAGATAAATTCCCAACCTTTTCTTCATATTTTGATTAAAGGTCACTATGCATCAGAATACTGGCTACATTTAAAAGTAGCTTCCAATGCCAAGCTGAAGGATCTAGATCAGTTTCTAAGGGATATCTGGCTTGAATGTTGCGGACATATGAGCGCATTTAGGTGTGGAGAAGGGGAATTGGAAATGGGACGAAAACTAGGAGACGTGCTAAGCCCGGGAATGGAGCTGTTACATGAATATGATTTTGGCACAACGACAGAATTACTTGTCAAAGTCTTGGCAAAGTATGAAGGTCCCATGAAAAAAAAGAGACCCATTGAGATTTTGGCAAGGAATGCACCCCTTGAAATACCATGCGATGAATGTGGAGAATCTCTTGCTGTGAAGATCTGTACTGAATGTCAATGGGATGGGGCAGGCTGGCTGTGCGAGGCATGTGCTGAAGATCATGAGTGTGGTGAAGATATGATGTTACCAGTGGTGAACTCTCCCAGAACGGGCGTATGCGGCTATGGAGGATAAAAGGGCTGGATATCATGAAAGAGAATGCCATGTTGTTTAAGAGAATTAACAGTGGTGGACACAAAAGCGTGACTAAAGGGCACCTGTCCGGAACTTAGGGAGCTACACCCCAATTGGAATGTTGGAATAATGGAACGCTGGAATAATGGGTTCTGGGGAAATGGGGTGCTGAGTTATTGGTAAAATTCCTCTTGACATGAATATGAATAATGGTAATAGATTGGAAAATTCCTTTTAAATCAACATTCCAATATTCCAACATTCCAATATTCCATGTACTAGGCTCAAAACTCAAGCCTCACAAAAACCCACTTATTTTCAATAAGTTGTTAAATTTCCGAGACGTTTAATTTATAACGGTAAAGAAGGAGAAAATGATGGAATTAGCAGAAGCAATTAAGGGTAGAAGAAGCGTTAGAAAATTTAAATCCGATCCAGTACCCAAAGATGTACTGGAAGGTATTCTCGACCTGGCCATCTGGGCACCATCAGGCATGAATCGGCAGGAATGGTATTTTGTGGTGGTCCAGGGTGAAAAAGTAGAGGAGATAAAAAAGATATTTGCTGATGCCTTTCAGGACATGAAGCCTCGTTTAGAAAAGGTATTTGCCGATAAACCGAAGATCATAGCCGCCACGAAGGAGTTTTTTGAGACATACGGCGGCGCCCCTGTCTTTATCTTCGCCTATGCCGGGAAATCGCCCGATGGAAAGACATGGGACACCCATAGCACCGCGGTTGCTGTTGAGAACCTCCAACTGGCGGCCTACGAAGCGGGGCTGGGCTGCACCTGGACCGACGGTATCATGGGAAAAGAGAAGGAGATAAACGAAGCATTGGGGATCGAAGACAAAAAGCTGGTTTGTGTCCTACCCATTGGTTGCCCGGATGAGGTTCCAAGGGTTCCGCCCCGTCGTGAAGGACGGATAGAGTGGATCGGGTTTTAGTATATTGGGTGGTCATCTAAAATTCTGGAAAAATATTGTGTAGTTATGACTCTTAGAGAAATATTCGAGTCATGAAAAGACCTCTCTTAAAGGGAACAACATTCTACTGCATTAAAAGGTGGAGAGGGATTTCCCTATTGACAATTGGCATATTTCTGAAAATTCAATAATTATATAAGCTAAAGGAAAAGAAAAGCCATGATAGACGAGAAGACAGTAGAAAACATCCGAACCTATGGTGTTTACCAGGATTCCGGCGAGGGAAGAAGCAAGGTATTGTTCCAAGATTTGGGGGTCAGGGCTGACCAGGAAGCAGAATATGTTATTCTGGCTGGCTGTGTGCAGCCAGAGGGCATGCCCCATGCCTTCTCGGCCCTGAAGAATTTTCTTGAAAGGTACCAGGTAAACTATACATTCCTTTCCAAGGAGTTTTGTTGTGGGTGGATGCCTCTGGGCCAACCGGCGGTTATTGCCAAAAACGAAGAAGACATAGCCAAGTCCAAGGAGATTGCCGAGGGTTTCATCCAGGAGAACTTCAGACAGGCCAAGGCATTGGGGGCAAAGTCAGTGGTTCTCTTCTGCGCCGCATGTGAGCCTAACTACAGCAATTACAAGAGCACTGCAGATTTCGAGGTCATTTCCTATACCGAACTTTTGGATCGTTATTTTGAGGGGGGAAAGCTACAGCTTGATGCAGACTATTATGCTGGTTGCTACAGTTTTCGTCGAAAGATTACCTCCACCTCTCTTGACATAAAGCCGACATTACGAATACTCGATAGAATAGAAGGACTAAATATCAACCACTTGGACAATACCCAATGCTGTTACATACCACCGCATCTGGAAAAACTTATTCAAGGCATCAAAACCAATACCATAATCACAATCTGCACAGGCTGCTATTACAACTTACAACGGACCCTGAAAGACAAGGGAGACTATCAGTTAAAGATGCTTCCCGAAGTGGTATGGGAATCGATTCAATAGGATATTGGGGACGTATCAAAATTCCTAATTCTGATATTCATACAGAGTGCCTGTAAAACAGGGAACTGGAAAAAGGGGCGAAATTATGGAGAAGAAAAAGAATTCGGCAAATGTTTTGCGCCGAGAGATCATCATCGACAAACATTTTGAAGGACCGACCAATATAACCCAGGGAGGCTATATCAGTGGACTCATGGCCCAGCATCTGGAGACCGATACCGTGGAGGTAACCATGCGTAATCCCACATCCATGGGTAAACCACTGATACTTGATACAAGCATGTCAGATCGAGTCTTGCTCTATGATGGGGACAAGCTCCTCAATGAGGCAATCCCCGGGGAGCTTGAGCTGGATATACCGGAGCCCATCTCCCTTGAGGAAGCAAAGAAGGCATCTCTCAAGCACGTGATAGAGATGCCTTTCCCCAACTGCTTCGGTTGCGGATCGGGACGCTCTGAAGATGAGGGACTCCATCTGCGGTCCGGCCCTGTGGAGGGACGGAACATGGTGGCCGTGGACTGGGTACCCCTTGCCAAGGCAGTGGGCGCCAAGGAAGGCGAAACGGTACCGGAACCCATCGCATGGGCATCCATGGAATGTCCTATTGCAAAGGTCATGGAGTTAAGGGGTATGAAAAACCCGGACGAAACGGCGCTATTGGGACGCATGACAACCAAGGTGAATGCCCTGCCAAAGGTGGGGGAACAGTGTTTTTTCATGGGCTGGCCCATAGGACGCTCGGGACGCAAAATGGAACTCGGCGGGACCATGCATAACGAAAGGGGTGAGGTTCTTATGATGACCAAGTTACTCTTCATCACCCTTAAAGAAGGTTTTTCTTTCGATTCGTTTGGGAAAGACAAGGACTGAGAATGATAGATTAAATTTTGGATTCAAGGCTATGGAGGGAGTATGATGGGCAAGAGAGAAGTTGTAAATCCTGGCTTTCCTGGATTCGACCGTTACACCTTTTCACCCGGTGTGCTGAAGGAGGGAAAGATGCTCTTCATCTCTGGCATTACGGCCGTCGATGACCAGGGGAATATCATAGGCAAGGGAGACATGGTCACTCAGACCCGCGCCATCTTTGAGAGGATAGGTGAGATCCTCAGAGCTGCCGGGGCCACCTTTGACGATGTGGTGAAAACTGTGGATTATATCACCACAACCGAAAACTATCGAGGCACAGCTGACGTTCGCCGGGAGTTCTTTAAAAAAGAGTTCCCTGCTGCTACCGGTGTCATTGTGGCTGGACTTCTCAGGCCCGATGCCCTTATAGAGATAGATGCTGTGGCAGTCATAGATTGAAAATCTAACAAAGAGGTAAGCATGATGGTTCAACAGAAATTTTTCGAAGATTTCGAGATTGGGGAGACATTTCAGATACCATCTAAGACCATTCACGACGGCCACTTCATCTTTTTCGCGGGACTAACAGGGGATGCTCACCCTATCCATTACGACGATGAATACTGCAAAAAACACATGTTTGGCAAGCGTGTCGCCCACGGTTTCCTGGTGACAATAATGACGGTAATGGGAGGATCCAACCTCTCCCATAAGATGGAGGATTCCATAGTGGCTTTCGTATCACAGTCTTCACGCTTCCTGAAGCCCGTGTTCATCGGAGACACCATCTATCCGGAGCTTGAGGTATCCGAACTTATCCCTAAAAAAAATAACGGCGTAGTTAAGTTCAGGGCTGTGGTGAAGAACCAGAAAGGGGAAGTGGTCCTGGAGGGTGAACACGTCTACCTGGTAAAGAAGCGTTCATCATAAATTCTGATCTTTCATATTCAATTTTTTCTTGACACACAATCCCTGCTTCCCCATACTCTTTCAGTAGAGTAGGGCTTTGTTATTCCATCTGTTTTCATCAAAGAAAGGAGGATTCCATGGAACATATATTGAGGCTCGATGTGGAGAATAGAGAGGCAAAGAAGGAGAAGGTGGTAGAGGAAGATCGTTTTATGGGTGGCAGAGGTTTGATTGCCAGGATACTCAGCCGAGAGGTAGATCCTTTATGCCACCCCCTCGGCCCTATGAACAAGTTCGTCGTTGCTCCCGGGCTTCTTCCGGGAACTATGGCCCCATCCTTTGGGAGACTCTCCGTGGGGGCAAAAAGTCCCCTTACCCTTGGCATCAAAGAGGCCAACGCAGGGGGTACAGCAGCCCAAAAGCTGGATCGTCTAGGAATTAAGGCCATTGTCGTTGAAGGGAAATTCGAAGGGGACGAATTCTCAATCGTCAAACTGGACAAGGATGGATGTGAGTTTCAATCGGCAGGTGATCTGGCCGGAATGAAAAACTACGAACTCGTTTCTGCCCTACGAGAAAAGTTCGGAGATGGGATATCGGTGATCTCCATCGGACCCTGCGGCGAAATGCGCATGTCTGCAGCAACGGTTGCTGTCACCGATGCGGATGGTCGGCCTTCACGCCATGCGGCAAGGGGCGGGCTCGGTGCGGTCATGGGTTCCAAAGGGATCAAGGCGATTGTGATTGATGATTCTGGAACCTCGCGTGTAGACCTCGCTGACTCCGATGTCTTTCAGAAGGCTGTCAAAGGCCTTGTGGAGACCCTTAAATCGGACAAGGGAACACCATCAGCCACCTCTCAGTTTGGGACACCGGGCGTCATCTCCTTCGTGACTCATCTCGGTAGTATGCCGACGCGGAACTACACGGCCGGAGCATCTGAAAAGGCAGAGAATCTCTATGGAGAGAAGATAAAGGAGATCAATTCTAGCAGGGGTGGAACCATGCACGGGTGCATGCCCGGTTGTGTGATTCAGTGTTCCATCGTATTTAACAATGAGGATGGCACCCATCTCACCTCAGCCCTTGAGTACGAGACCCTCGCCATGATGGGCACGAACCTGGGGATTGAGGATGTTGATGCCATTGCCCGGTTAGACCGGCTTTGTGATGAATTCGGCCTCGATACCATCGAAGTGGGCAGTGCTGTGGCCCAGGCCATGGAGGCGGGATTGCTTGAATTTGGTGATGCAGAGGGTGTGGTGAAGGCTCTGGAAGAGATCGAGAAGGGGACACCCTTCGGGCGAATTCTTGGGCAGGGAACCGTATTAACTGCTAAAGTCCTGGGTCTCAGTCGAGTCCCTGCAGTGATGGGTCAGGCCATCCCTGCACACGACCCCAGGGTCTGTAAACCCGTGGGTGTCACTTACGCCACATCGGCCATGGGTGCAGACCACACCGCTGGTATCGATTACCGTGATTCTTTAAACAAAGAGGGTCAGGTGAAAAAATCGAAGAATGCCCAGATATTTACGGCAACCATGGACAGCGTTGGATATTGTACCCTTGCAACCCCCACAAAGGCTCCCATCATCTTGCCGGTCATGGCGGAGATGATCAATGCTCGTTATGGCTCTAACCTCTCTGACAATGATATGTTAAATATCGGGATTCAAACCATTAAGGAAGAGCTTTCCTTTAACCGGAGAGCGGGCATTGATCTCAAATATGATGTGATGCCAGCGTTTTTGAAGGAGGAACCCCTTCCTCATCAAAATGCAGTGTTTGACATTCCCAGGAGCGAGATCGAATCCATCTGGAAGGATCTATAGGATTCCTACAAAGAGAGATCCTGGCTTGTTCCCTCAGAGAAGGGAAGGATACAAAGATATTTTTTAAGCAATTGGAAAGTCGTCCAGCATCGTGCAATCCCACTTAAGGCGATGGAGGTTTGCACGGTGGAATTGGTAACAAGAAGAAAAGGAGCAATGCCATGAAAACGGATTCACTCATTACTGAAGAGGCCCGTGCCATGATCGGGAAGGAGGGGGTACCGATCGCTAGGGAAGTATACGAGAAAGAGATTCGTCGATACTGTTATGCCGTAGGAGACCTCAATCCGGTATATCTTGATGAGGAAGAGGCCAAAAGATCCAGGTACGGCGGTATCGTGGCCCCCCCCATGTTTTACGACATACCCAACATGCAAGAATTTTCCCTTGATGAGCTCAAAGAGGACGGGCTGCCTGAAGCCGAATTCAATCTGCCTATTAAGGCGACTCGCACCATGGCAGGTGGTAAAGAGGTGGAGTTCTTCAAGCCCATGCGTCCTGGAGATATAATTACTCGGGTGGGCAAAATTGTGGATATTTATGAAAAGGAAGGGCGCAATGGTCCTCTGGCGTTCACCATTTTTGGGAACAGCTATACCAACCAGGATGGCGAACTGGTGGCTGTTGAAAGAATGACGGGTATATCCTGGTAAATGGGAGAAAGGGTCATGACAAAACAGCAGATATATTTTGAAGACGTTAATGTTGAGGACGAAATCCCGGCCATGGTGAAAAACCCCACCAGGGCGCAACTGTTCACATACAGTGCCATTTCTTGGAATATACACCGTATCCACTACGATAGCGAATACGCCAAAGAGGAGGGGCACCCCACTGTGCTTGTGCACGGGCCGCTGCAAGGAGCATTTCTAGGACAGTTTATGACCGATTGGATATCGCCCGGCGGCACACTGAAGAAAATCGCTTACAGCAACCGCGGTCGTGCGTTTCCAGATGAACCCTATATCATGAAGGGCCGCATTACCGGGAAGCGTGTAGAAGAAGAGCAGAATATAGTTGAGTGCGAAATCTGGGGCGAAAATAAGGCCGGTGAAAAGGTAGCGGTGGGCAGTGCCACTGTCATACTCCCCTCTCGTTAATAAAAAACTCGGGATTTTTGCAACACTTTACAATGAAGGGTCTATTAAGGACACCATCTTGACCCTCCCACCAACATCCCACTATTTTCCTATTCCCCTGCTGTAGCGGGACAGAACGAAACGGAGCTAGATTCAGGCCTGACTTTAAGCTCTCCATTTGGGATCACCTGCCTGCCCCTTGAGAGGCCAGGGTGAATGCATTTCTCGCATCCTGACAGTGGCTCATTAATCGATGAATGCACTTTAATCGTGTTTTGACTGAATTAGAGTAATAAAGTAAGTTCCTTATCCATATGGGGAAAAATCATGACCAAATTTAATTTTTTACGTATAAAAAACGCGATGCTCTTTGCCAATTTCATCTCCAATATCATCGGTGTTTCAATCGTCCTTTTTTTGGTACGGAGGCTCGGAAGCTTCCCAACACCTGAGATGGAACAACTAGGCCTTCGCATCAATATGATTTTTATCCCTTGCGCTTTCATACTGCCCCTGGTGTTAACCCTGCTTTATGAAGAACCCATACGGCGTTATCTGAACCTAACATACCGAGGAGACACAACACCCATAGAGCTTGACAACCATGCGCGTCAGAGACTCCTTAACGAACCGTTCTTCCTTATAGCCCTTGACTTTGGGGTGTGGATCATAGCGGCAGTGCTCTATCCTGTGATTTTCTGGATATTCGACGCCGGCAGCGAGATAATCCATACCGTCTTTTTCCTGAATTTTTACACAGGGCTAATTACCACAACCGTCGCCTTTTTCGTGTTCGAGCACGTTCTTCAGAGGCAGGTTGCACCCGTTTTTTTCCCTAACGGGGGTCTTTACATGACCCCCAGAACTCTACGCATCCGCATACGAACCAGACTTTTTGCACTCCTTTTTGCCTCCAATCTGGTTCCCTTCTTTGCCATGCTGAACATGACACGGGGGATATTTCATTCCGGTCGCAGTCCTGTTCAAGTCGTTGAGCAATTGAACTCGGCCATTTTTACCAACTCCCTTATTTTCATGGGAGTGGGTATCTGGCTGACTATCCTTGTGAGCGGCAATCTGAGACGGCCTCTTGAGGAGATAATCGGGGTGCTTCGGGGAGTAAAAAACGGTCGCTTTGATCAGAGGGTACGGGTAACCTCCAATGACGAAATCGGTTACACGGGTGACGTGATCAACGAGATGAATGAGGGGCTTAAAGAGCGGGATCTGATCAAGGACACCTTTGGCAAGTATGTGGCGAAAGAGGTTCGAGACGAGGTCCTTTCAGGCCGAATTCCCCTGGATGGCGAGAAGAAAGATGTGACCATTCTCTTCTCGGACTTGAGAAACTTTACCTCCATGACTGAAAGCAATGATCCCAAGCTGGTGGTCAAGATCATGAATTCCTACTTTAAGGAGATGGCTGAAGCTATACAGGATCAAGGGGGGCTCGTACTCCAATTTATCGGCGACGAAATCTATGCCGTATTCGGGGCGCCCATCTTTCGGTCAGACCATCCATCCAGGGCTTTCCGTGCCGGGTTAGAGATGAAACGCCGGTTGATAGAACTTAATAAACAGTTTGTGGAAGAGGGCTGGCCAACCTTACAACACGGTATCGGCATCCACACAGGTGAGGCACTTGCCGCTAATATAGGAAGTCCGGATCGCTTATCTTACCTCTTAGTGGGCGATACGGTCAACCTAGCCTCCAGACTCCAATCTTTGACAAAAGAGCTCGGAACAGAAATGATCATGTCAGAGGCTACCCACGCTCATCTCAGGGAAGGCGAACTTGATTCTATCGAATTGGAATTATTAGAAAAATTGCCTGTAAAAGGTAAAAGAGAGTTGGTTGGGGCATATGCTCTCGCCACTTAAAAGCGGTTTATGGAACTCACATTATTTCTTATGGATAGCTGAAGAGAGGTTCGGTAAAAAAACGAAAGCTCAAACTTGATGAAATCGTAAAAAGTCTCAAAGCCGTCATGCCGGACTTGATCCGGCATCCAGAAGTAGTTGAATTTACTGGATTCCGGCTTTCGCCGGAATGACGTTTTCAAGAGATTCTCAACTTTTTACGAATCCATCAAACCTGTAATAGGGAAATGCCAGGATTATGTTGTAGAAACCGTACAGGAGGGTTTATTGTATGATTGATAATGAATTGACCCGAGAAGTGAAAAGATTTGCACTGGAACAACTTGGCACAGATCTCGTGGGCATAGCGAGTGTGGACAGGTTTGACCAGGCACCGCCGGGACACCGGCCCGAGGAGCTTTTGCCCGGAGCCAGAAGTGTGATCGTCATGGCCGGTCGGATGTTGATTCAACTTTTCTGTCTCCGAATCCTCGTGTTTATGTGTTGCGTTACAGTCAGCTTCGCCTGAGTTTCCAGGACGTCGGCTACAACATGTGCCGGTTCCTCGAAGACAGAGGACACTTGGCCATAAATTTCCCGTCCACCGCGCCCCAGGACAGTGGACCGGTGGGGAGACTGGTCTTAGCCGATTTCTCACATCGCCATGCAGCCGAGCTGGCCGGTCTGGGACAGATAGGCCGTAACCGGCTCCTCATCACTCCTCAGTTTGGCCCCCGGATCTGGTTGATGTCGGTCATCACCTCGGCTGAACTGGCTGCTGATCCTCTGATCTCTGATGAGCTCTGTCCCGGAGACGGATGTAACGTCTGCGTGGAAAAATGTCCGGAGTATGCCCTCTCAACAGATGGGATAGAGGTCAACAAATGTTTGCAAGGGTATGGGCGGTTCGGGCTTCTGGGTATCCTCAGGCTTATTGGGGATGTACTGAAGGAAAAAGATCCGGAAAAGAGGAAGAAGATGCTCTTTGGCCCGAGATCTTGGATCCTTTGGATGGTCCTCCAGTACCAAGGGGGACCGTCCATGTGCAATGCCTGCATTTCCGCTTGTCCCGTGGGCTGGAAATTCGATAAGCCTCCAAGGATAAGCGTCAGTGCCGAAACCCCTACAATACCGGTGGATGAATTCAACCGGGATGAGCTGGATATAAAAAACTAAAAAGGATTTTCACCTGGAAACTGATAGCTTGGCATTTGTCAATTCCGGTTGAGCATTTTCAATCAATTGGAGTAATATTGGCTTCTTTAGATTAAACCCTGATAATTTTGATAGGAGGAGAGAAAGTGATTAATTTTTCATTTACTGAGGAGCAGGAACTATTAAGAGATCAGATCAGAAGATTTGCAGCAAAGGAGCTACGGCCCATGTACGGCTATTGGGACAAAAACAAGGAATTTCCAACAACTCAATTGAACAAGATGTCTGAACTGGGACTATCCGGGTTACGAATAGAAGAGAGGTACGGTGGGAATATGCAATCTTATGTTACCGCAGGCATTGTTGCAGAGGAGATTGCTAAGGCAGACTTTAATTGTGCCTATTTTGTCCTTGTGTCCAGCCTGATTGGTGATCTTTTAACACAGTTTGCCCACAGCTCCTTGAAAGAGTACTGGTTGCCCCTTATGGCTAAAGGTGAAAAATTGATCGCCTTTGCTCTGACGGAACCGGCTTGCGGATCTGATTCCGCTGCCCTTTTAGCCAGTGCAGAGAGACAGGGTGATACCTATATTCTGAATGGTGAAAAGTCTTCTGTCTCTCTGGTTGAGGCTGCCGATGCGGTTCTGGTTTTTGCAAGGGTTGATAAGATTCCTGGCTACAGTGGCATTAGGGGTTTTTTTGTCCCGTGTGATTTGGAGGGGGTAAGCAAAACGTCATATAACAGTTTAGGTTCTAAAGGGCTGGGACGTGGCTCGCTTTTTTTGGAGGATGTTAAGATACCGCTTGAAAACTGTATCAGCAAGGATGAAACAGCTTTTAAAATGGCCATGATCGGTTTTGACTATAGCAGAGCCATCATTGGTCTGATGTGTCTCGGTGCCGCAGAGGCATCCCTCGAAGAGACAGTTAAATACACCCGAGAAAGAACCACTTTCAATAAGCAACTCTCCTCGAATCAGGGTGTCTCGTTCCCCATTGCAGAAAACTATACATTTCTAGAAGCAGCCAAACTTCTCTGCTATAAAACATTATGGTTGAGGGATACCAACCAAGAACACACCAAAGAAGCCGCCATGTGCAAATGGTGGCCTCCAAAGCTCTCCGTCGATATCATTCATGAGTGTTTGCTCACCCATGGACATTATGGTTATACAGACGAATATCCTTTTGAGCAGAGGTTGCGAGATGTGATAGGCCTGGAGATAGGGGACGGGACCGCACAGATTCAGAAGATCATTATCGCCAGGAAGATTATCGGTGAAGAATGCAGGCCTTGAAAAAGCCCGAGAATATCTTCACGACCTGATTCTTACTAGATGTCATGTTGTCAGATATTCTGGGCATAAAGGTTTGAAGATAGATAAAAGCGGATCCCGCATCTTCACTTACCTATGCGGATGGGGGTTTTTCTGTAATGGCCTGAAGTCGGATAAGATTCTCATTTTTGTTGGGCTTATGGAAATTTGAACTTGAGATCATCGGGTAGTCCTAATTGACACACAAACATAATTTTCCTATACTCTGAAAAAGTCGCAATCCACTTTATTGATAAAAGAGGAGGGTAATTAGAAATGAATGATAAACAGTTACAGGCTCTCTATGAGCAGGGTATTAAACTCATGGGAGAAGGCTATTCCTGAGCCGAGTCCGTCCTGCAAGTTATGCGGGAGGTGGAGGGATGGGATCAATCACCCTACCAGTGGGCTACCACAGGGTATACAGGAGCAATTGACACGGGAAAAACCATATGCGGAGCCCTCTTTGGAGGAGCGGTCATCTTGGGCTATCTCCACGGAAAGGATGCTAAAGAGGCTCCTGATGTCAAAGATAAAAGAAGGATTGGGGCCATTGAATCAGTCAAAAGCCTTTTTAACGGATTTATGGAGCAGTTTGGGGATACGGACTGTCAAACCATTACGGGCTGTGATTGGAGCAAGAAAGAGGACAGGGAACGATACTTTAAGGAAAAGATATACAAGGATAAGTGCTATAAATATGTCGAATACGTCATTGCCAGATGTCTGGATCAAAGGGCAGCCATGGAACAACCCAAATGAAACCAATGAGTGAACTTGAAATCTTTTCCTAACCCCAGCTGCAGTTAGGCTCAGAGGTGAACTAGAGTCAAATCAAATTATATTTAAGGAATAGTTTTAGATAATGACAGAAAAAGAGATAGGATATTTTCGGATATTTCAAGAGGTAGCCAGGGCCGTTCTCTCGGTTCTTAGTGTCAAGGAAGTTTTACATCTTATATCCAAGAGGATCGTTGTGGTGCTAAATGCCAAGGCAAGTGCCTTGATGCTCATCAACAGAGAAACAGGTAGTCTGGAGATAATGGCCTCCCATCTTCTCAGTAAGGAGTACCTGAGCAAAGGACCTCTGGATCCTGAAAGGAGTATCTCAGAGACATTGAAGGGGGGACCGGTTTTGGTGGAGGATGCACCCACCGATAAGAGGATCCAGTATAGAGATATGGCGAGAAAGGAGGGTATCGCATCCATTCTTTCTGTGCCCATGACTATCCGAGGAGAAGTCACGGGTGTTCTGAGGATTTACACGGCACGGCCGCGGACATTCACTGTTAATGAGTTGGAGTTAATCTCCGCTATGGCAGAGATCGGAGCAATTGCTATCGAGAATGCGCATCTTTTTGAAACTAAGGAGGCTGAACTTTTAGAGTTGCTGGAAAGAGGAGGAGTGGATTATGACTATAATCCTCCGGCTGAAAAGTACCGAATTAAAGCAGTGTCGAAAGGGCAGATCTCCCCTGAGAAGTCCTACCATTATTTTAGAGAACTTCATGCGTTGACCCGGACCATAGCTGCGAATATGGAAGTGGGAAAGATTATGGAGAACGTGGTAAAAGAGATTGCTCAAGCCATGGAAGTGAAAGGGTGCAGTCTCCTCTGGTTAAATTCCTTAACCAAAGAGCTAGAGCTGATAGCCACATATGGGCTAAGCCAGGCCTACTTGGCCAAAGGACCTCTTAAAATAGACAGATCCATTCCCCAGGCTTTGGATGGAGAAGCTATTTTCATTGAAAATGTACAAGAAGATCCCAGAATTCAGTATCCAGAGGCCGCTCAAGAAGAGGGGATAGTCTCTATTCTCTCTGTACCCATTTTTGTAAAGGAGAGGGTCAGAGGTGTTCTCCGTTTATATTCATCTAAATCCATTCCTTTCGTCCAGGAAGAGATTGAATTTGCCAAAGCGGCAGCAGAGATTGGTGGCATTGCCATCCTCAATGCCAAACTCTATCAGGCAAGGGGCCATGATATCTCTTTTTGGATGTCCACTTTGGATTATCTTGGAATCACGGACTCGTAAAAATCCCTTCAGAATTGAACCTCATGAGATCATTGAGTGCCAGTTCTCTCTTACTAGCCTTTCATAACTATCCAGAAATTTCACCACAAAGACCCCAAGACACCAAGATTGCGAAACTAATGCCCTAATCTAGTCAAAACTCGATCCGGTGTTGTCTGTTATTGGGTAAAACGCAATAAAGATGGCGACAAAATACAGGGTTTTTACAGGGAAGGGAATTTGCAGGTAAATTGAGAAAAATAGAGGATATTAGAGATTATAGATCTCAAATCTTGCTTTTTTTCTACTCCTCTGCTGTGAATATTTATAGCAGTATTAGAAACATTGTGACCGTTTTCACTAAATACAATATATTGTGTTTAATCCTCCCATTGTTGCCTTCCTGAAAGTGAATTTATTGCAATCCAATGATCTACGCCAATCTGATATTTTTCTTGACAATAACCCTGCTATAATATTAGTAATATTTGACATCAATCATTTTTTCATATCTGATTTAGAATCAAATGTCATAACCTACAACCTCTGGAGTCTGATATGAAAGGATATTACCAGAAGGTGCCAATACTAAAGCCTCCGAGGGATCTCTATACTTCCTTGGGGGCTTTTGTAATTTAATTCTCAGTAGATCCTAACCACTCGAATGACAGAGACAGAATTCTGCGGATATCTATCAATCTGTTCCCCCTGATCTCAAGTACATTTTCATTTAAGATACTGGAGCCAAACCTCAAGTTACTTCTCATTTTACTTTTGACCTATCTAAATCATCTGATCTTTCGGCTTTAAAGTCTTAGGGGGTGATCCCATGAAAAGGTGGCTAAAGGATTGATAATAAAACCTGAAATGCTTGGACTAATCAGAAATTCAAGACTAATAGTTTTGATTTTTTATTGCAGTGCCAATAATATAAAAAAGAATATGAGGAAGCGCTGTCAAGGATCTAGTAATCGCAATTCCACAGAGACAGGCAGAAGATAATAGGTATAGAAGAGGGAGGCCCGTTCAGCTTCATCTATAACCATAAATTTCCAAGAATAAGATTGACTACATATTGTGTAATCGTTATAAAATAACACCAATATAAGCTTACATTCTGAGTTTAATGGACGGTTAGATCGTCTTTTCTGTATTCACGTATAAACTGGGATTTATACTAACTGATAGTATTAATTTGAAAGGGAGTTAAATAATGACGAGCGAAAAGGGTATTCCCGTATATAAATCTCCTGATTATCCTGAGACTTATGGCGAGTTAATAGATTGGTCAATAAAACGTATCAAAGACCCCGAGAATAAAGTCTTATTTAGAATGTCAGATTCTGACATTGAATTAACTTATTCAGAATTCGAGAGAAATACAAACAAGATCTGTAATTTGTTGATAGAGAAGGGTGTTCAAAAAGGTGACCACATAGCGGTCTTCTTAACCAACTGCGTCGAATATGCATATTTATACCATGCACTGGGGAAATGCGGTGTCGTTATAGCCCCAATTAACCCTTTTGTAAGAGGTGATGCGCTTGAATATATACTCAAGCATTCAGAGTCCAAATACTTGGTAACCTCAAGCGAATTATACACAGAAAAAGCTTCGCGAGTTATAGATTTAAAAAATATGAAGTATATTTTTTTCACAGACAGAAAAATGGAAACAGAGAGAGTTGACTCTTCATTACTTTCGGACTTTGCGAAATGCCCTTCTGACTTTGAACCAAAATGGAAAGTTACTGGAGATGATATCCAGGGTATCTGGTATACCTCTGGAACAACCGGAGTTCCCAAGGGTGCAGTAATTAATCACAAAACCTATATGTACAGGGTTCTGTGGTTGGTGAACTATTTCAGAATGACACCTGAAGATGTTACTTATTATATTTTACCCATGTTTCATGTAGCATATGCGGTTTTGGGGACTCCACTCTCCATGGCCGCAGCAGCTGAATTTGTTCAAGTGCCTTGGTTTTCCGTGGGTAACTTCTGGAAGGATATCGTTCGTTTTGGAGCCACTATGACCTTCAGCACCGGAACCATAATACCCATCGTCTTGAACCAGCCAGTCACCGAAGACGAGATTAGTGGAAAAGACAAATTGAGAGTTTGGCTGGGTTGGCCGGTGGATAATCCGGAAAAGATAAGAGAACGATGGCCAAATATTAAGTTTATAGAAGGATATGGCACCACAGAAACCCCTGTCGCCACCATAGCTGACTATGAAAACCCCGGATATGGAAATGCAGGTCCGCCTGCCGTATATACCGATATGAAAATAATTGACCCCAACACAGGCGAGGAGCTCCCGCCGAACCAAGTTGGGGAAATTGTATGTAGCCATAAACTTGGTCCTGACTACATCATCCTCGAGTATTACAAAGATCCTGAGAACACGAAAAAAATGATCAAGAATGGGTATTGGTACAGTGGGGATCTCGGAATGCTCGATGAAAACGGTTGTTTGGTATTTGTAGATAGGTTGAAGGATTATTTAAGAATCGGAGGCGAAAACGTCTCTTCCTCCGTAGTGGAAGATATCGTAAGAAAACACCCGTCCGTTCTGGAAGTGGGCATCGTTGGCAGGAAGGGTGAGTTGGGGCACGATGAAATTGTCGCACATGTGGTGCCGAAAGAGGGAACATCCATCGATCCAAGAGAATTCTTTGAGTTTTGTAATGACAGGATGGCGTATTTCATGGTTCCTAAGTACTTGATTATAAGATCGGAACTTCCCAAAACGGGCACCTTGAGAATAGAAAAATATAAATTAAGGAGTGAAGGAGTCTCTTCAAACGCAATTGATAGAAGCGATTTGGGGATTGTACTGAAAAGATAACAGATTACCGCATTCAATAGGTTTTATCCGATAATAGATTTCGGGTAATAGAGGAAAGTTCTGATAAGAAAGTGCTCACTTTTTTCTTGACACACCATTCATTTATTGGATACTTTGTAAGCTCTAAGACACCTTCTTATCAGATTATCAGACAGAATCAGAATTAGCATTTTCGTCAGAATGACCCCAACCGTTTCTCGCGGAAAGGAGGACATCATAACAATAACCCCAACCGTTTCTTATGGAAAGGAAGACATCCTAACAATAACCCCAACCGTTTCTCGTGGAAAGGAGGACATTATGAAAAGAACGAATTGGCAACATCTTTCCCGACTTTTGTTAGTAGTAGTAATGGCTCTGTCGCTTGGCATCACGGAAACAGATGCGGCGGCAAAGCCCAAGGGTGAACCCATCAAGATCGGATATATACAAAGCCTTAGTGGATTGGCGATGGTTTACACCGTAGGGGCTCTTCGAGCCTTTCAGCTAGGCGCTGAGGAGATAAACGACGCTGGAGGAGTTTTAGGGCGACCGCTTCAGGTCATTGTCCGTGATGATAAACTCATACCGTCGGAAGGGCTCAAGCACGCCCGCGAACTGGTCATCACTCAAAAGGTCGATGTTCTAGCCGGAACTATTTCGAGTGGGGTATGCTTAGCCATTTCCGATTATGCAAAGAGACAGAAGGTATTGTTTGTTGTCGACGGAGCCACCTCCACTGCCATTACCGAAGAAAAAGGGCATGATTATCTTATACGCGTCGGAACCGACACGACCACCGATCGTGGCCGGGGACAGGCCCATGTATTTAAGGATATGCCTTATAAAAGGTTTTTCACCATTACCCATGACTATGAATATGGTTGGCGCATCATCTCTGACTTTTGGGACTACTTCGTCAAGATGAGGCCAGACGTGCAGCGCGTAGGGGAAATCAAGATAAAGCTGGGAACCCCCGACTTCACTCCCATCATAAGCGCCATCATGGCAGCGAATCCTGAGGTGGTGGCGAGCGGGGTGTGGGGCTCTGACAGCGTAAGTTTTATCAAGCAGGCTAAAGCTGCCGGACTGTTTGACAAGATCAAGCTCTTTACCGGCTCCGAGGTGGTTCCCCCTGACGTTGCCATAGCCCTTGGCAAGGAGTGTCCTGAGGGGATTCTCAGCGGGACCCTCTATCCGTTCTGGGAACTGGAGAAAAAAATTACTGCGTCAAAGGATTTTAACAAAAAGTACTATGACATCACGGGTAAATACCCCCTGTCGGGCGATGCACTCGGGTATGAGCACATCTATTGGATCGCGGAAGGGATCAAGAAGGCCGGCAGTCTTGATGCCCTGAAGATCAGCCAGGCCTTGAGGGGGATGACCCGAGACACGCTTTATGGCCCCGTAACCATAAGACCCATTGACGGCCAGGCTCTCAATCCGTATTTCTGGGGATACACAAAGTTCGTCCCCGAATACCCCTTTGCTATTCTCACAGATCTCAAAACCTTTCCTCCGGAACTGATCTATAGCACGGTTGAAGAAGTCAAAGCAAAGAGGGCAGAGAAATAGAATCCGGCGGATACCTGCTGAAACAGGTGGGTGAAGCGGGCGACTAAAATAGTATTATTTATCGGTACAATCACGATCAGGGAGACATCTTTGGTTGGCGCTTTTCAGTGTCGTTTGCCGAAAGCCTGTAGATTTTTTAGCTGCTTTGAATGCCCTCCGCGTGGAACAAGCCGCGAACCCAAAGATGTTTTCCCTTGTGTCTTTTGCACTAGTGGAATTATCTGTTGAGGAGCAAACTGGCGGCTTCGCCTCCCTTCAGGATCTGTTGTTTTGCTGGATTGAGATCGATCGGGTGGAAGCTCTCAGTCTAAATATGATCCTGTGCAATCTATCAGGTAAGGATCTTGATGCCAACGCTGTGCTCGCGTGTCCATGCTGGTCCTGCCTCAACCTGGACCATTTTTGAGTCAATACTTGACATCGATAAACCCCAAGAGACACCCCGCATTGACGGGGCGGGGGCAGGTCGTGGGGTAGGGGCGAGACGGGACTGCCCGATCGTCGAGACCTGAGCGCACTCATCTGACTATAAGGAAACATAATGATCGTTTCTTCCATTATAATGCCTATCTTGACGGGGCTCACAACAGCGATGCTCATCTTTTTGGTTGCGTCCGGACTCACCCTTATTTTTGGCTCTCTGAAGATCCTCAACTTTGCTCACGGCGTTTTCTACATGTTAGGCGCCTACTTCAGTTTTCAGGTGGTTTCGACTTTTGCCGCCTCTCCTGCAGGCTTCTGGATCGGCTTGATTGTAGCCCCGCTCGGAGTCGCCATAGTCGGCGGTCTCATCGAGTTCTTTATTATTCGTCGGGCCTACAAGCGGGAGCATATTGATCAACTCTTGCTCACCTACTCGCTGGTTCTCATCATAGGCGACGTAACTCGCTTCCTATGGGGAGTGGAGTATAAATCCATGTCCCGTCCGGAAGGTCTGGATGCCACCATCTCAGTTTTTGGAGCTCCTCTAGCCAGCTATTATCTTTTGATACTGTTTTTGGCGCCCACAATAGCATTGGGACTTCACTTGATGCTCAAGAAAACGAAAATAGGGTGGATGATCCGAGCGGCTACCTTCAACTATGAAATGGCCAGCGCGCTGGGGATCAACGTTCCTCGGCTCTTTCTTGTGATCTTCATGGTGGGCTCGTGGCTAGGGGGTCTGGGTGGCGCGCTATATGCCCCTCTGGGGTCCATTGTTTACTTTATGCATACCCAGGTACTCTTGGAGTCCTTCCTGGTGATGGTGATTGGGGGTGTCGGAAGCTTCTGGGGCGCCTTTGTGGGCGCAATCCTCTTTGGATTGCTTAACTCGTTTGGTTTCCAGTATTTTCCGCAATTTTCCATGTTCTTTGCCTTTGTGCTGATGGCAGTGATTCTTGTCATTCGGCCTTGGGGTCTTTTAGGTCAACCTGAAGGGTAAAAGGATGAAGCAGATTATAGCGAGACTCGAATCCTTGGGTTTTGCCTGGTGGGGGATATTAATCCTGCTGCTGGCTCTCCTACCTTTGTACATGTCTGAGACGTATGTTTCGCTGTTCAGCGAGATTCTGATCATGGCGCTTTTTGCTATGAGCTTGAACATTCTCATAGGCTACTTAGGTATGATATCCTTTGGCCATGCCGGGTATTTTGGTCTGGGTGCGTATTCCACCGCGATCTTGATGACAAAAACATCAATTTCTTGGATTCTAGCCATGGCTTCGGCACCCGTTGTTGCGGCCCTCGGAGGAGTAGTTTTTGGCTTTTTCTGTGTGAGATTGACTAGAATCTACTTTGCTATGTTAACCTTTGCCCTTGCCCAGATCATCTATACAATTGCCTTTCAGTGGGAGAGCCTCACTGGAGGCGACAATGGCATTGTGGGGGTGACCTTTCCCGATTTTCTGTATGAGACGAACAATGCCTATTATTTTATCCTTATTATAGTATCAGTATGTGCCTTTTTCCTGTTCCTGATCGTTAACTCGCCCTTTGGCAGTACTCTGAGAGCCATAAGAGAAAACCCAGAGAGAGCCGAGTTTGTTGGGATCAAGATCAAGGCTTTTCAATTAATTGGCTTTATTGTCGCCGCTGTCTTCGCCGGTATTGCGGGGGCGTTGTTTACTTTTTATAATGGAAGCATCTTCCCTGACTACCTTCTGTGGACTCGGTCCACGGAGGCACTTATTATGTGCATTCTTGGAGGGATGTTCTTTTTCAGCGGCCCAGCCGTAGGCGCCCTGGTCGTACAATGGTTGGGCACGGTTTTGAGTCGGCATACCATTTATTGGCCATTTATACTCGGTCTCACCTTACTTTTGCTGGTATTGTTTCTCCGGGGGGGAATAGTCGGCTTTCTGACAGAGGGATACTCTAAGATAAAAGCGAGGTATCATCTTTAAAATGCTGCTGAACGTGGAAAGTCTTTGTAAATCCTTTGGCGGAGTAACCGCTGTAATGGATGTGAGTCTTTCGGTGGAAAAGGGTGACTTGCGCTCTATTATTGGGCCTAATGGCGCGGGGAAGACAACACTATTCAATCTCCTCACAGGGCATATTTCTGTCGACTCTGGCAATATCTATTTCAAGGATAGAAAGATCACTAAATTACAACCTCACTCCATTGCTCGAATTGGAATTGGTCGTTCTTTTCAGCGTATTAGCATTTTTCCGAGACTTTCGGTCTTTGAAAATGTGCACGTAGGGATCCTTTCACGGGAGAGAAAGAGCTACAAAATGCTTTGGCCAGCACGGCGGATGGTTCGAACAGAGACACTTGAAATCCTGGAAGCGATTGGCTTAGCTCACCAGGCCGGCAATTTGGCTGCGACTTTGCCACATGGGGACCAGAAGAGACTAGAGCTTGGGATAACGTTGGCGCTGGGGCCCGAGCTGCTGTTGTTGGACGAGCCGACTGCTGGCATGTCCCCTGAAGAGCGCTTTTCAATAATTGAGCTGATAGGGAATCTCGTCAAAGAACGAGGTCTCACGCTTTTGTTTACTGAACATGACATGGATATTGTTTTTTCGATTTCTGAAAGAGTCACAGTTCTGCACCAGGGCAAGGTTATTGCCGAAGGATCACCGGATGAAATAAGAACCAATCCTGAAGTGCAGAGTGTATATCTTGGGGAGGCCGAATGGGAAACGACGTTAACTTAGAAGTGAGAGACATGAACACTTTTTATGGACTGAGCCACATCCTTTTTGGAGTATCGCTGGACGTGACCGAAGCTGAAGTCGTCTGCCTGGTTGGCCGGAATGGCGCGGGGAAAACCACCACTCTGCGGAGCATAATGGGCTTAACTCCACCTTCATCAGGAAATGTTAGCTTCAAAGGATCCGATATTACTGGTAAACCAACTCATTACATTGCTCGTATGGGAATCGGCTTTGTTCCAGAAGATCGATTGATCTTCCCTGATTTGACGGTTCTGCAGAATTTAGAGGTAGCCAAGAGAAGTTCACCAGCGAACAAAGAAGTTTGGACCGCGGATAAGGTTTTTGAAATCTTTCCAGTCCTAAAAGACATGAGTAATAGGGAAGGGGGCAATCTAAGCGGTGGAGAACAACAAATGCTGACAATTGGCCGCACGCTAATGGGGAACCCGGAGCTTCTACTTCTTGATGAACCTACTGAAGGGTTGGCGCCGTTGGTTGTCAAAGCTCTAGAAAACCAAATTCGGGAGCTGAAGCAGCGGGGGACTACCATTTTGCTTTCTGAACAAAATGTGAAATCAGCCATGAAGCTCAGTGACAGAGCATACGTCATCGACAAAGGTGTCATACGCTACACAGGAATTATTAGTGACCTTATAGCCAACGAAGATGTCCGCAAAAAGTATCTGGGGGTATGACGGAGTTCGAAGTCCTGGACCTTGAAGGCCTTGAGCACATCAATGCTCAACATGAACAGGGGGTCCCGAACGGTGCAGTCGGCCCAAACGGTCCCTTCCGCGTCAGCCATCCGGTCCGTATCCGGAGCCTCTTCCCCTTCGGGGTTGGGAGTCACGCTGATGCCTTTCGAGTGCTTCTCATCAGCCTCGTCCGAAAGCCATTGATCCATCTTGAGTTTCACGGTTCTTGAGGAACATAATCAGTCCCGATGTGGCCTTTGTCCTTTAAAGACTGATATTTCTCGTCAGAGACGCCGATGACCTCCTTATAGACATATTCATTGTGCTCTCCAAGCCGGACCGGTGGCCGTCGCAAACTATTAGGGGTATTCGACATCTTGAAGGGAAGCCCAGGATAGAGATGGGTGCCGCAATCGGCGTGCGTCAGTTCGTTAAAAAAGCCTCGTGCCCTGAGATGAGGGTCGGCGTATGCATCCTGCTCATCCATAACCACTCCGGCTGGGACCCCTTCCCGTTGCAGAATATGCATCACTTCGTAATTGTCATGTTGTCTGGTCCACTGTTCGATATGTTTGTCCATTTCATCGTGGTGTTTGAGTCGGCTCAGGTGATCGGCAAACTTCGGGTCCCTGCTCCATTCCGGATTTCCCAGAGCACGGCAGAAAGCCGGCCAGTCGGACTCTGTGATGGTGATATTTACCCAGCTATCGACGATCTCTTGAGGAGGTTCACCCTGGACGCCAGGCACCCACCTGCCTCTCACATCCTTGCAGCGGTAGCTACCCTGAATTGCGCCATGATAGTCTCGATTGCCCATCTTTTCTGTGATTCTCCCGTTCATGGTATAGTCCATCACGCCCTGAGCCATTTGGGGAATGGAGGACTCAACCTGGGCCATATCGATATATTGGCCTTCCCCCGTCCTCTGTCGCTTATACAGCGCCATCATCACCGCCAGGGCACCGGATATTCCCGCTACCTCGTCAGTGTGGTACACCGTGGTTGTTGTGGTCGGGTCCTCATCCACATAGCCCCTAAGATAGGTGTGACCACCGAATCCCTCCTGATGGGCACCGAGGGCACGATAGTATTTGTAGGGCCCGGTGTCACCAAAACCTGGCATAGAAAGCATGATGAGCTTCGGGTTTACTTCCTTGAGCACCTCCCAAGTGATCCCCAAGTGCTCCTTAACGCGAGGCGAATTGCTCTCCACGAAGACGTCCGAGACCTTGATCAACCTCTTGAAGATGTCCAGCCCCTCGGGTGTTCTCAAATTCGCAGTCATGCTCAGCTTGTTCCGAGCATGGGCATTGAATATGACAAAGGTGTTGTGGGCTACTTCGGGTTTGTGGCCCGGCTTCTTGTTGCAGGCATATCCCACGCGTTCCTTAATCAGTTCCTCGGGTGGGTTTATCATTACCCCCCGAGTGAAGAGCTGAAAATGTTGACGGTTTTCCACGCGGATGACCTCAGCCCCCCAGTCTGCCAGGAACATCGTCGCATATGGGCCGGCCCAGATAACGGTAAGGTCAATGATCCTTATCCCTTCCAATGGTAACCTTGCCATCTCGACCTCCTTTACACAGAAGCAAAAGCGTCATATGATGCGCGCCTGTTTCAGTTTTATTAAGTCTTCTCGGGTATACCCAAGTCGGCCACAGTAGATCTCCTCATTGTGTTCTCCCATAAGAGGGGCAGGCCTACGAATTACCCAACGCATCATTTCCGCATGGATCGGTCTCCCCGGATAGGTGAGCTTGCCGGTGACGGGGTGATCGATCTCGGCCCAGAATCCCCTCGCCTGAAAATGCGGGTCATTGAGGAGTTCCTCCATATTGTACAGTGGTCCGCAGAGAATCCCTGCCTCCTGGCCGAGTTTGACGCACTCCATCTTCGTATGCTCGAAAGACCAGGGAATAAAGATGGCATAAAACTCCTCCCGATGCCCTGGCTGCAATTGGGCGATTATGGTGTTGAATCTCGGGTCATCTATCAGCTCAGGCATTCCCATCATTTTGCCCACGCCAGGCCAAAGTGCACCAATGCCAGATAGCTCCCAGTGGCCATCTGCACACGGCTGAATACCATAGGGAAAGGCATACAAATCTCTTGGGTCTTCCTTGGGAGTGATCTCATTGTTGTATGCGTAAGCAAGTAGATCGCTCATCCTGCGGTCGATGCTGACCATCTGGGCCTCGAAAAGGGAGAAATCCACGTGCTGGCCAACCTCCTGTGTTTTCGCTGCATAGAGGGCGAGCATCGTAGCTAGAGCCGCCATACTGCCTGTCGAAAAGAGGACTGCAGTCAGGGCCTTTTTGGTTGGTTCCCGGTCGGGGAGCCCGCAGGTATTCATGGAACCCCCCATGCCGTAGATAATGAGATCCGAGGCTTTGAAATCGCGGTATGGGCCGGTCTGGCCGAAGTTGGAAATCGAGGTCATAACGAGCCCAGAGTTTATCTGCTGCAATGTTTCGTAGTCAAGACCAAGCCTTTGCATCACCCCGGGTCGAAAACTCTCCACCAGTATGTCCACATCCTGCACCAGCTCTTTGATCACCTTCTTGCCCCAATCGCTTTTGATGTTCAGGGTAATGCTCTTCTTGTTGGTGTTCAGGTGCAGAAAGAGTCCGCTTTTTTCAGGATGAGGATCGTCCTTGAAAAATGGCCCCATATGACGGGTCAGATCTCCATCGCCTGGCCGCTCTACCTTGATCACGTCAGCCCCATAATCGGCTAAAAGCTTCGTGCAGTAAGGGGCGGCGATGTGCCAGCTAAGATCCAGCACCTTGATATCGGATAAAGCCTGCTCCTCCATTTCCTCCTCCTTTCACAAGTGATTTAATTGAGCCGAAACCGCAAGCCTGAAAACCTCGACGGTGATATTATAATCGCTTGATTTAATTTATCACAAACAGTTATCACTTTCAAAGATAAATCATTAATCTTTCAGTATCTTATCACTAATGTCATTTGGGTTTCTTCTGATTTGAAGTAAAAGAGAATACTGTTATTCTTTTTCACACATTCTTTTGATCTTGTGGGCCAAATGATCCGGGGAAAAAGGCTTTATTTCATAATCATCGGCCCCAACCTCAAGTCCAACGATTCTATCGAACTGCTGGTCTTTTGCAGATAGCATCAGTATTTTGATATCTTTTGTCTTCGGATTCTTCTTGAGGTCTCGACATATGTCCCGGCCGTCTTTGATGGGCATCATGATATCTAAAACAACAAGATCCGGCAGTTCGTCGTCAACACGTTCGACGGTTTCTTGTCCGTCGTAGGCATGCATGATCTCAAACTCATCAGAAGATAAAACAACCGTAAGCATTTCGTGTACATGGGTGTCATCATTCGCTATGAGGATCTTCTTCTTTCTTTCCATCTTACACCTCATTATCCTATCGTTTAGGGGGGAGTTCAAAACGAGCGATTTCTTGTCAAGATCATGAAACTGGCTATTAGGTTAGAATTAATGTGTGTTTCTTATCGTAATGGGAACTTTTTCGGTCTTCTGAGATTAAGGTGTCAATGCAGTACTCGTTCCATAATAATGTCGTTCTACGTATCAATAAAATTCTTGAGACCCCAAATCGATGCCTTCAGATGAACCTGGATTTTCATAGATTCCATTGTGCTCCATATAGGCCATTAAATTTTGCAGTTCCGACGCATCTTGTGGCTCAACCCCGTTTTTAAAAACTTCTCGCCCTTCATGTATCTGCCATTTCTTATAGGCAAGCTCAGCATCAGCTACATTGTCCACATAATGCTGTTCGGGAGGAGGCTCAAAAGGTACAAAAGGACTTTCTGGCCAAAAATTCCCTCTATATTCTTTCAGTGGAAAGACACTGGTTTTTGGGGTATGAAACTTTAGAGGGTTTCTATGCCATGAATTCCTGAACAGATCTTTTTTCCAATCAATATTCCATATCATTTACCTCTTTATGGTAATTTTGAAAAAAGCGTTCCTAGGTATTTGTTTAGCCAAATAATCATTTTGGATGTGTTGATTAAAATGAAAACTGCCAGTATTAGACCGACTAAACACCAACATAAAGTTATTGCGTGTTTAGTGAAAAAGATGATTTTTTGAATAAATGACAAACTTTTAGAGCCCATCAGGAATTGTCTAGGTAATTGAGGACTCCTGTTAGATTGCTCAGAGTGATTGGGTATGAATTGTAAATTGGGCATGGTATTAATTTCCTTTTTTTCTTTGGACACAAAAGTGGACACAAAACGTGTTGCGTTTGATGAGTTTTATGCACCTAATGTAGGTTAAAAATCCGGAGAGTCAGTAAGGATGGGGCGGTGTGATAGCTCTTTCACGCCGGCAACACCGGTTCAAATCCGGTTGGGGACGGCATTGTAAAATCATGGACTTAGCCAACATGGTTGAGTCCTTTTTTATTAGGTAATTCACCAATTCCCAACTCTATTCCCAACATAAAACATCAAAATCCTGATCTGTTTGTTCATGAAGTGACCATAAATCTTTTTTAAATATGGTTATCAGTCCCCCGTCAGTCATATACTCTGATAAACGGATCACGGTAAAATCAAAGTCAATTTACAGACATTCGATCCGGATAACTGGAAACCTATGATTTCTCAAAATCTGGATGACCCAGCTTCCTGGAAATTTACTGAAGTTGTCCCGGGTTCGGTATTTTCGACGGTCAATATCTCAGTTTCGATCTCACCTCTCTATATGGCCAAGGTGTTATCGTTGTTTCACCTCCAGCGGCACCGGGCATAGCTGTTGGAGAAGCAGCGGATGGTATCTGTTTCATAGCTACGGCAGCTTTTGATTCTCCATTAGAATCGGAAGTCAGCACTTTGCGTGAATTCAGAGACAGGTTCCTTCTTACGAATACAGTAAAAAGCTGGTTGGTGAATCAGTATTACAGGTTTAGCCCGCCTTTGGCGGAAATCATTGTCAGGAATTCTACACTTCGGGCTGTTACCAGGACTGTCCTCTATCCAGTGGTAGGTTTTGGAAAGCTGATGCTGGTTACCACATTGGTTCAGAAATTAGCCATCCTGGCTGGTTTAATCGGACTTTTGGTGGCGGGAAATCTTTTTCTTTCCAGAATGAGGAGAAAAACGTTACATCCTTAGCCTAGTTAGCATCTTAGCGTAAGATTCTGGGAAGGAGCAAATAGATAATGGCCACCAGGTTTAAGACCCGGTGGCCACTTGTTTTAAAGCCCGGTTTTCTGAGACTATTTCACCATTCTGGAATCCAAGGTGTCTTGAAGCAACAAAGATCCGGTCAATTTTTCCATTGACAAGAGGGCTGAAATTAGATAATCTAAAAAAACAACCTAAGCCTATTTTTCCTAAGGAATGTTAGTCTTTGTTACAGACCCACAGCGCCACCCTCATACTTAGTATCCGCAATATCAACATAAGATTTGGCGGTATTGTAGGCTTGCAGGAGGTCTCCTTTGACGTTGAGGAAGGAGGTATTGTCGGTTTAATTGGACCGAACGGATCTGGCAAGACCACTCTTTTCAATTGTCTTAACTGCCTGTATAGACCCGATGAGGGAGAAGTAATCTTCAAAGGCCAACCGATCTTGCACCAGACCCCCTACCATATTGCCGAACTGGGCATAGGCCGCACTTTCCAGAATCTGGCCTTGTTTCCAACCATGACAGTACTCCAGAACGTAATGATAGGTGTGCACAGCCGCTCACGGGGGGGCTTCTTCAGTAATTTCCTGAGGTTACCCCTCGTCAGGCATGAGGAGAGCAAGATACGCAACAAGGCCATGGAACTGATATCTTTTCTCGGCCTCAAGTCAGTGACGCATCACCCTGCCATTGGGCTGCCATTCGGAACATTGAAAAGGGTCGAACTGGCCCGTGCCCTGGCCAGTGAACCCAAGTTGCTTCTACTGGACGAGCCGGCCGGAGGGCTCAATCATGAGGAGGTGGAGGAGCTGGTCAAGCTTATACGGGCCATTTGCGACAACAGAGGGGTAACGATACTGCTCGTGGAACATCACATGAACCTCGTCATGCAGGTTTCCGATAAGGTAGTTGTGCTGAACTTCGGAAAGAAGATAGCGGAGGGCACCCCGGAAGAGGTGCAACGGAATCCAGGGGTGATCCAGGCCTATCTGGGGGATGGACATAAATGACGGCGTTATTAGAGGTAGAGAAGCTGGAGGCCAGCTATGGGTGGACCAAGGTTCTCCACGGGATAAGCTTCCTGGTGGAAAAGGGTGGAGTGACCACCGTTCTCGGAGCTAACGGCGCCGGAAAGACTACCAGTTTGCGCGCTATCTGCGGGATGGTCAAGACAGGCGGTGAGATGCGGTTTAAAGGGCAAAGGATCAACGGCAAAGCCACTGAAGATATTGTACGTCTGGGCATTTCGCACGTGCCGGAAGGAAGAGGAACATTCGTTAACCTCACGGTGGAGGAGAATTTGCGGCTGGGAGCCTATGCTCGGAAAGGGAAAAGGAATCTGGGAGAAGATCTGGAAAGAATTTACGAATATTTTAGTGTACTTGGGGGGCGTCGAAAACAGACAGCAGGTACGTTGAGCGGTGGCGAGCAGCAGATGCTGGCTATCGCCCGTGGACTGATGCTGCGGCCGGAGCTCCTGCTCCTTGACGAGCCATCACTTGGGCTGGGACCTATCATAATGAGAGAGATTTTTCACATCGTGCACACCATCAATAAAGAGGAGGATGTGAGTGTTTTACTCGTCGAGCAGAATGCCTCCATGGCCCTCGACATAGCCGGTAAAGCCTATCTGCTGGAGACAGGCAGAGTCGTTATGTCCGGCTCGGCAGCAGATTTTCAAAAGGATGATTCCATCCGGCGATCCTATCTGGGATATTAGTAAGGGGAAATAGAGTGATATGGAAACCTTAATTCAGCAAATTATTGGGGGTCTGGCCAATGGAGGCATTTATGCTAGTTTAGCCCTGGCCCTGGTGATGATCTACCAGGCTACCGACGTGGTTAATTTCGCCCAGGGTGAGATGGCTATGTTCAGCACTTACCTGGCCTGGTCATTCCTCAATGCGGGTCTGCCGTATTGGCTAACATTTTTCTTAACCGTCGGTTTGTCTTTCGCGGGCGGAATCCTCATCCAGCGCGTTATTATCAGGCCTGTGGAAACCGCGCCGATTTTAAACATCGTCATCGTCTGCATCGGTTTGCTGGTGATTTTCAATAGCATTGCTGGCTGGATCTATACCTACCTCATCAAACCTTTTCCCAGCCCTTTTCCAGAACAACCATTGAAAATCGGCAACATATTCCTGGGGTTTCACAATCTTGGAGCCATTGGTGTAACGCTTGCGTTGCTCATATTGTTGTATCTATTTTTCCGCCATACCCCCTTGGGGCTGACTTTGAGAGCAGCGGCGCAGAATCCGGAATCGAGTCGGCTGGTGGGCATTCGAGTGAGCCGAATGCTCATGCTGGGGTGGGGGTTGGCCGCTTTGATAGGTGCTGTGGCCGGTATGATGGTAGCACCGATTGTTTTTCTCGATCCGAATATGATGAGTGGCATTCTGATTTATGCTTTTGCCTCAGCTACGCTGGGTGGCTTTACCAGCCCCGGCGGCGCTGTTCTGGGGGGGTTTATTGTGGGTATCATAGAGAACCTGGTGGGGACTTATGTTGCATTTATCGGGACACAACTCAAGTTCACCGTAGCCCTGGTATTGATCATTGGTGTGCTCCTGGTAAAACCGAGTGGGCTCTTTGGAAAAGCGGCCATTCAGAGGGTGTAGGAGATGGAGAACAGGACTGAGACTACCGAACTTTTGGAAGTAAAGCACGCTGACCCTCTGGACACCAGGATTGAGGGTTGGAAGGTAGCCGGAGTGATAGCCGTGCTGGCGTTTGCCTCCCTGTTGCCATTTGTTATGAGCAGCTACCGCTTATTTCAGTTCTCCCTGGCTTTTGCTTACGCCATTGCCCTGTTTGGTCTCAATTTGCTTACCGGTTACAACGGCCAGATTTCCCTGGGACACGGGGCCTTCTACGCTATCGGAGCTTACACTACAGCAATTATGATGGAACACTGGGGCATAAGTTACATCTGGACGATTCCTGTGGCGGGCTTTATCTGTTTGGTAGTCGGTTTTCTGTTCGGGATACCGGCCCTGCGGCTGACAGGACTGTATTTGGCTCTGGCTACCTTTACCCTGGCTATTGCCGCACCCCAGCTCCTGAAGTATTTCGAAGAGTGGACAGGGGGGGTACAGGGTATAGTTCTTTCAGAACCGCAAGCACCTTTCGGTCTGCCCCTGAATAAGGACCAGTGGCTCTATTATTTCACGCTGTCTATTCTGGTGGTACTTTTCATAGTGGGCTGGAATCTGCTCCGGGGGCGTGTGGGGAGGGCTATTGTAGCTATCCGTGATCACCACATTGCGGCCGAATCCATGGGGATAAATCTTCCGCTATACAAATCGCTGACTTTTGGGGTGAGTGCGATGTATACGGGAGTGGCGGGAGCACTGGGAGCCATAGTAGTTCAATATGTGGCGCCAGACAGTTTCAACATATTCTTATCGATTTCCTTTCTGACAGGGGTAGTGATAGGGGGATTGTCTTCCATTTCCGGGGCCATCTTCGGGGCCTTCTTCATTCAGTTCGTCCCTACTTATGCCCAGGATATCTCTGATGCAGCACCGTGGGCCATCTATGGCATATTTTTGATAATTTTCATGTATGCCATGCCTATGGGGATAGCCGGTTTTCTGCAGGGCTTGTGGAACAGGCTCCGGCGGAGGAGGTTGGTGGATTCATAGGAGGAAGGAAGGTATTTTTTGAACACACTTTAAAAAGAGGAGGGGGAAATATGTTAGGTAAAAAGGTTATCTGTATCATTTCTGTCATGCTGGGTTTGTTGATGATCGGGGGATTTGTGTATGCCAAGGGTAAGTATGGGCCTGGCGCCAGTGACACAGAGATCAAGGTCGGCCACACGAATCCTTACAGCGGTCCAGCCTCCGCCTATGGGGTGATAGGCAAGGCCATAGGTGCCTATTTCAAAAAGATCAACGACGAGGGTGGAATTAACGGCCGCAAAATCAATTATATCAGTTACGACGATGGTTACAGTCCTCCCAAGACTGTGGAGCAGGTACGCCGGCTGGTGGAGCAAGACCAGGTGCTGTTGATTTTCCAGAATTTGGGTACACCGACGAATTCGGCCATTTGGGAATATGTGAACAAGAAAAAGGTGCCGCATATCTTTGTAGCCACGGGCGCCACCAAGTGGGGAGACCCCCAAGGGCACCCCTGGACCATGGGCTGGCAGCCAAACTATCAGAGTGAAGGACGGATCTACGCCAGATATGTCCTCGAAAAGCTGCCCAAGGCCAAAGTTGGAATCTTATACCAGAACGATGATTATGGTAAGGATTACAAGCAGGGATTCACCGATGGTCTTGGCGATAAAACTAAAACTATGGTCGTTCTGGAACAGAGCTACGAGGTGACTGATACTACTGTGGATTTACAGATTGTCAATCTTAAAAACAGCGGGGCGGATGTCTTTTTCAATATCACTACACCCAAATTCGCCGCCATGGCCATCAGGAAAGCCCATGAAATTGGCTGGAAACCCACCCATTTCCTCAATGAAGTCTCCAACTCGATTAAGGCTGTAATAGAGCCAGCAGGTTACGAAGCCTCCCAGGGGTTAATAACCACCTTCTACTCAAAAGACCCTGATGACCCACATTGGAAGGACGACCCTGCCGTCAAGGATTGGTTGAAGTGGATGAAGGATTACTATCCCGAGGGGAATATTCACGATCGTTTTTACGTCTACGGATACTCGGCGGCTCAGACTCTGGTTCAGGTACTTAAGCAGGCCGGTGATCATCTGACCAGGGAGAACATCATGAAACAGGCGGCCAATCTCAAAGACTTTACGGTGCCCATGTTACTGCCGGGGATAAAGATCAACACCAGCCCTAAAGATTTTCGTCCCATAGAGCAGGAGCAGTTGGCCAGATTCGAAGGCAAAACGTGGGTACTCTTCGGCGAGGTCATTGACGCATCCGTAAGGTAACCATTAAAAGGGTGTAACGAGTCTGTCCGACAACTGGATTTTTGTCCTATTCCGTCATTCCGGCGGCCCCGGACTCCGGTCCGGGGTTCGCAGGGGTGACGGTTTTTAGGAATTTTGCAAGCGCCTCTTAAAAATAACGTTTTCATGCCTCGTGGCACCCCGATTGGGGTATGGACGTTAATTTAATGATCTGCTTCCTGCTCCGCGATCTCGCTGCAAGGGATTTGTTTATCGGTTTCTTTCCCGAAATCCTTCAAGCCATCTGCCAGGCTTTTAAGCTTTTCATTGACAAGAAAGTTAATAGTGCCGGCCGGATAATAACCCTTCTCATCTTTTATGCCCGCAGGCTGTCCGGTTAGTATCTCAATGCCTTCGTCTACTGCCCTGATGATCTCCTTTTTGGTTGATTGAACCTGTTACAGCAATCCCCTGTTTCAAGGGTAGTTTGGCTAGACTGGAAAGCAGGGCGTATAGTGGCTATAAGTATGTATGTGGCTATAATGACGATGAAAAATACCATAATGAAATTCACGATGAGTATCTGCACGGTGCCTATCTGGATGATCTGTGAAAACCTTGAAACCTATTGAAAAGGTCTCTGACTACCCCCTTTTTATGATTGACGTTACAATCCAAAAAGACATGCGGATTCGACTGGCTAGAGCTGGGCGTGCTCTCCAAATGGTGTCAAATTTGCCGACTTGCTATGATGGGACAATATCAGATGCTGATGAGCGGCTTTTTCTGATGGAAGATAAAAGTCGGGCTATCGCTATGATATTTACTGTTATCGATGACAAACATTGGTGCTGTATTTGGAACTCTGATGGGACTCTGCAAGTCCTAACTACCGAAAGTTCAGATAAGCTTCGACAAAAGATTTGTCGGGTATGGGTTGCCAAGGCATACCGTCGTCGCGGCATCGGTTCGTTGATGGATGTGATTAATTAAAATTGTATAAAAACCCCTATAAATGTCAATCAAAATCGGTTTTTAGAGTAATCTCAAATTAAAGGATTTTAGTCTGACGGAGGGGATGATAAATGCTACATATTGTGTTGCCTTCTTTGACCCCAAACCTTCCCTTACTTGCCTTATGTTGAAAATGATGAAAGGATGGATTTCATGTGCTAATTTTCTTTTGTCCTTAATTCTGGGCTCGAAGCGAAGTAGCTACATAATGGCTGAACAGTTATAAAATTTCGACAAAAATATCATTTATATCTATATATTGTGCTTTTTTTTCTTGACACACAACATATATTATATTATACTCCTTTTTCATCAGAGATTAAGATCTATCCAAGTACTGATCATAAGCTTGCTAATGATTTTAAGTGTCACCAATGGATCCTTGGCGATGCCATGTTAAGGGTAAAAGCTTTTGAATGGTCAAGAGATCGGGAATCTGGGGGGCACTTAAAAATACTTCTCGGATGTGGGTGCATCTTTTTGGCCGGATATCTGCTTAAACCTTAAACAACAAACAAAGGGAAAAAGAGAAGAGATCTGCGCCGGTTAAAATAACAGCATTCTGGGAAGTATTAGATAATTGGCCCAGTTGGATTGTTAACCATCAGCCTAACCATTAGCCCTTCGATAGTTGAATAGTCCAATGTTTAACTTCTGATCATAACCCCATATTAACTAAAAAGGCAGGGCCTTTGATTTGGCTCTGCCTTTTTTATTTCCCACAAGGGAGCATTTAGCCATTAGCATTAGAGATTAGAGTGCTAATCCCTTTTCTTAAGTGCGGGACCATCACAGGGATAGGCATAGGCCACCATCAACCGGAATAATGGCCCCCGTGACATATGATGCTTCTTCAGAGGCAAGGAATGCCGCTACGGTTGCCACTTCCCAGGGCGAAGCGAAGCGTCGCTGGGGTACTTGTCTCAAATTGATCTCCCGAACCTTCTCATCATCCCATGCCGGTCTGGCTAATGGTGTATCGATGTAGCCCAATACCAAACAATTGGCCCTTATATTATAACGGGCATAACGGCCGGCCAGATATAGGGTCAAAGAATTCACCGCGCCTTTGGAGGCCGAGTAGGCAGCGTCGGGAAATGAGCGAATGGAGGCCACTGTGGAGATATTGATGACGGCCCCCCCGCCCCCTTCAATCATTTTGGGAAGCGCATGTTTGCACATCAGGAACATGCCGGTGACATTGACGTTGAAGGTGTTGTTCCAGGCCTCCTCTGTTGCGTCAACAATCTCCATCAGAGAGGGTATTCCCACATTATTATGCAAGACGTCCAGCTTGGTGAAATGTTTCATGCAGTCTTCCACAACTCTTTTGCAGTGGTCTTCTTTTACAATGTCGGCAGCAGCGGATTCAGCCACTCCCCCTTCATCCCTGATCATTTTAGCAGTATCCTCTGCAGCAGACTCAAAACGGTCAACACAAAGAACCTTGGCACCCTCCCTGGCAAACTGAATTGCTGCGGCTTTGCCGTTACCGATGCCTTGTCCGCCGGTTCCTGCCCCCACTACAATAATCGCTTTTCCTTCAAGACGTCTCTTCATTTTTAAATCCTTTCGTCCATGTGATTCTCACCGCTTATTTTTGGCCTGACCCGGCACTAACCGAACCTTCCGCGGGGCTGCCCACCAGATGGCGGCACATCCCACTGCATACGATGTCATGGCAACAGTAAAAGCAGCCTGATAGTTATCCGTAAATTCAAAGATCCAGCCCCCAAGCCAGGGTCCTATGGTACCCCCCATGGCAAAACTGAACCATATAAAACCGATTATAGCCCCTACCTTTGGCCCCTGAAAGATATCAGTGGCCGTGGCAGCTATGGTGGGCCCGGTCATCCCCGTGCCAAAACCCAGGCCCACTGCATAATAGTATAGCATCCATGGCCTGGAGGTATCCTTAATGAATGACAGGACCAATATACCCGAGATACCGATGATGGTACCAATGGTCATGGTATTCTCACGCCCAATCCGATCAGACATAAAACCAGCCAGGGCACCGAGAGCGAACATAGCCCCGAATAGTGATAGGACAGAGGAGACATAGATCTTGGAGTAGCCCATATCCATGGCAAAAGCGATATGATGGGTTACCATGATGTGTTGCGTGATCCCCCAAATGCTGAATGCACACAGGCACATCAGCCAAAAGCGACTGGTTTTAGCTGCCTGAGATAATCTCCAGTCTTTAGCCGCCCATACCTCATCCACTATCTGGGTCATCTCCGTTCCATCGGTTGGGGAATTCTCCCCATCATCAAGGTTGCCGTCGGTATAAAGACCCTTCTCACGAGGGTGATATCGAACTGTAAGGACTAGTATGGGAAGGAGAAAACCAGCGATGACGATGGCCTCAATCAAAAAAGTGTTACGCCAATTCACCGCGTTGATTAGAAAAGCTATGGCGGGATAACAAGCAAAGGCCCCTCCAGTACCGAAAAACATCAACGATAAGGCTAATCCTCGCCTTCTTTCAAACCAATTTCTTAGGACAGAGGTAAAAGGCACGGCCCCTATGAGACATAGACCGGATCCAGAGAGAACTCCAAACGTTAAAAAGAAATGCCAAGGTTTGTTTCCCAGGGCTGATAGGGCTAAGCCCAGGCTTAACAGGATACCCCCAAAGGCTATGGTTTTCCTTGGACCCATTCTATCCACCAGATGGCCGGCCACAGGAGCAATCAGACCATAAAAAAAGATATGAACAGAGAGCATGGCCGCCGTTATGTCTCTGGGCCATTGGAAATCTTCCAGGAGGGAGGGGAAGATGACCGAGAAGGAATAGCGGGCACCATAGCCAAATGCATAGGAGAGTATACCTGCAGCAACTATAAACCATCCATAGAAAAGGAAATGTTGTTTTTTCATCTGAATCTCAATTCTTTTTTAAGCATTAGGTCGAGTCAATATATTAAAGAACGGGGACTATAGCACTTTGATATCCGCTTTTCAACAAGGGACTTTTCCCCTATCTTGACACCCAAGATCAATTCTCCTATGTTAACCCTAACGATGCATAAAATCGATTAAACTGTCATTGTAGATATGCTTGAGACAGTTGACTTTATTGGGCCGATGCTGGATGCTGGATGCTCGATGCTTGATAACCTGCATGCCATCAAT
>Ga0180009_10000504_pt1 | contig 54344 bp, 51 predicted proteins | sample OS_PC_MetaG_FD_123537 | JGI IMG/M metagenome (GOLD analysis project Ga0180009, IMG submission 123537) | Groundwater microbial communities from the Aspo Hard Rock Laboratory (HRL) deep subsurface site, Sweden - OS_PC_MetaG | ecosystem: Environmental > Aquatic > Deep subsurface > Groundwater... | reverse complement strand
TGGCGGCCTCGATGGTGGTGGCGTATTTGCCCCGGGTGGCAATGCCGTTGAAACCTTCGGGCCATGTGCCGAACACCTTGATGCCGAGTTCGCCGAACAGGTCATCCATGACCCGGTTCATCCAGCCCCCGGGGCGAAACGCGGCCAGGGCGTCTTCCCAGTTGAGGAATATGTAGGGGGTGAACAGGAGCCCGATACGTTTATCATACGAGGTCATGGGCCAAGTCAACATCAAGTCGATATCGCCCTTGACGAACTGATCGAACGTTTCCGGCTGTCCGCCCAAGTCACCCTGGTAATAGACTTGGATTTTTATTTCGCCGTTAGAACTTTTTTCTATTAATTCCGCCCAGTAATCCAGACTTTTACCGGTCAGGCTGTCCCGGCCGCCCTCGGCGGTGGCCATTTTGAGTGTCACGCTTCCGGCCTGGGCCGGTGACACTGCACGGAAACAAAAAAAAGCCAACATCACCAGGCAAACCGCAATCCAAAACCAGACTGTTTTTTTCTTTTCGGTCGTCATGACAGCCTCCCTTTCGGTGGTTGGTTAACTGGAATTATGCAGCATACACAGCGAATTCCGGGTTTCAAGCCTGCTGGCCGCGCCGTTCGACCGCCCAACAGGCCTTGATCTTGGCAGAAGGGCTTGTGACGCATCCCCAAAAGCCGAAATATCGTCAATCTCTCTGAAAATCTGACATTTTTTCCACTTCTGATTATAATATCCACCGATATACCGCGGGTCAATCTAAAACCCTCCCGCCACCATACTCCGCATTGCTTGGTAGTGGCGGCGGCGCAGGGCGGCTGGTTTTGGACACTCTGGCTATCGTCTCGGCTAGTTGTAGCGAGGTCGGCCTCTTTTGTGCTAATTTCTTCTTGGCGGTCATGGTCGTCTCCTTTCGGTTAATGATCTTGTGAATTAAGCCATTATACCGGGAGGGCGCCTCGCGAGCGCCTTCCTCAAACGCCCAATTGTCCGGGAAGATCGTAATTAATACAATCAAGGAGGACTTCAATGGGTACCGGAGATGATAAACGCTACACCACCGAATCGGGCATCGAGCTAAAGCCAAGCTACAACCCGGATGACGTGGCCGGGCTGGACTACGAACGAGAACTGGGCGAGCCGGGTCAGGCGCCCTTCACCCGGGGGCCGTATCCGGGCATGTATCGTTCCCGGCTGTGGCGAATCGCTCAGCTCATGGGCAGCGGCAAGGTCGAGGATACGCGCGACAGAGTCACCTATTCCCACGGCGTGGGCGGGGACTGGGTGGTCTTTGAGCCCGACCAGATCACCACCGTGCACATGTGGGACCCGGATCATCCCGAGGTCATGGCCCGCAAGGACGACGTCGGCCTGACGGGCAGCCCGATCCTGGGACTGCCGGACTACGAAGTATTGCTGGAACCGCTGGACCTGAGCCAGGTCTACTTCCACATGGGCGGGTCGCCCTGGAACAATTCCAACGTCTACGTGGTGGCCGAAAAGCGGGGCGTACCCTTGAGTCAACTCCACGGCACGGGGCAAGGGGAAATGTTCCTGCCCTACCTGTCCACGCCGTTCAAGGACATGCCGCCCCCGAGCTGCCATTTGCGCAACAATTGCGACGTGGTGGAATTCAACACCCGGAACGTGCCGCACGTGGTGCCGATATCGTGCGCCGGGCACAACGCCCGGGCCAACGGCATCGCCGCCTTCGAGGAACTGGCCATCGTCCTGGCCTGGAACATCGACCACATCGAATACATCCTCAAACGCGGCCGGCAGAAGATCGACGATTTCGCCCACGCCCTGGGCGGGGTGAACTACTCGATCGGCCGGGATTTCTTTGAAGAGATTTGCAAGCTCCGGGCCGCCCGCCGCATGTGGTACAAACTGCTCAAGGACCGGTACAAGGCCCAGGACCCGAAGTCCTTCCGGCTGCGGATTCATGGCTTTTCCGCGGACCGCGACTACACGAGGGAGCAGCCCCTGATCAACATCGTCCGCAGCGCCTACCGGACCATGGCCGCCGCCCTGGGGGGCGTCCAGTCCCTGGGCATCGGCCCTTATGATGAGGCCATCACCACGCCGTCGGAGGAGGCCCTGCTGATGGCCATCCGCACCCAGCAGGTCATCCAGCATGAAAGCGGCATCGACGCCGTGGCCGATCCTTTGGCCGGTTCGTATTTCGTCGAATCGCTGACCAACGAACTCGAAGAGCGGGCCTGGAAGTATCTGGAAAAGATCGAGGGCCAGGGCGGGCTGGTCAAGACCATCGAGACCGGCTGGCTGCACGCCGAAGCGACCCGGGGGGCCTTGGAGCAGGAGCGCCGGCTGGAAAGCGGCGAAAGGAAGCTGGTGGGCTTCAACTGCTTTCAAACCGATGAGAAGGTCTTCGAGGTCCGGCCCCACCGGGCTTCCAAGGCCTGGGAGGAAGCCATGGCCCGGCTGGAAAAGATGCGGCGCGAACGTGACGACGCCCGGGTGGCCAAAGCGCTGGATGAACTTCGCCGGGTGGTGGAGAACCCGGAGGTCAATCAGTTCCCGGCCATGATGGAAGCCATCCGCTCCATGGCCACCATAGGCGAGATCGGCCGGGTCTATCGCGAAACCTGGGGTACCTGGAACGCCCCGATTCCGGTATAGAGGCGTAACATGGATAAAAAAATCAGGGTATTGATCGCCAAGACCAGCCTGGACGGGCACTGGCGGGGCGTGGTCACCGTGGCGGCGGCTTTTCGGAACGCCGGCATGGAAGTGATCTACGCCGGGCAGGCCACGGCGGAACAGATATTGCAGACCGCCCTGCAGGAAGACGTGGACGTGGTCGGGCTGAACATCGGCGGCCGTTTCGGGCACGTGGAGGAGTTGATCGAGATGCTGAAGGAAAACGGCATGGGCGACCTGCTGGTGGTGGCCGGCGGCCCGCTTCTCGATGAAGACATCCCCGAACTGAAGCGGCTGGGCGTGGCCGAGGTGTTCCCGTCCGGCTCGAGAACCAAAGACATCGTGGCATTCGTGCAGGCGCACGCGCCGCGCAGATAAGGGAGGATGACATGTTTACGAAAGTGACCCACGTCGGCCTGGTGGTGAAGGATATCGAGGAAGCCCTGACGCAGTACACCGAGGTGCTGGGCATCAGCACCCTGGAGGCGCGCATGGATTTATCGGAACTGGGCTTCAAAAACGCCATGCTCAGAATCGGCGACTTCGGCATCGAATTGATGCAGACCACATCGACCGATCCGAATCACGAGTTCAACAAATTTTTGGACAAGCAGGGTGAAGGAACCTATCACCTCTGCGTCACAGTGGACGACCTCGACGCCCACGTCCGGTCGCTGAAAGAAAAAGGGGCCGAGGTGCTGGAAGTGCCGGCCAGCCCGAGCGTCGGGGCCAGGCGGGCCTTCGTCAAACGCCGCTCGGCCAACGGCCTGCTGATCGAAATGTTCGATCAGAAAGAATACGAGTCCCTGTCCGGCGGCCACTGACCGGCAGCCGGCCGGTGTCTCAGGTCATGATTCCCGTTGAACGGCTGGGGGCGAAGGCCGGGATGGTTTTGGCGCGAAGTTTGGGTTTGATGACCTGGCGGATGAAATCCAGGGCATCGGACGCGTCATGGTCCATGAGGATGGATTCAACCCATTGGGCCTCGGCCGGGGTTAGTCTGAAAAAGGCATGGTGCCGGTTTTATTTATTGCTCGGTTTGGACGGGCGACAAAGGGCGGCGCCGCCCCGAATCCGTTCCGGGGGGTGTGCATCCTGGTCATCCGCAAGCCGGGCATTCGCCGCGCGGCCGAGGTCGGAGACTGGATCGTCTGAACCGGCTCGAAGCGATCTCCTCTCGGGGACGTATCGGGCCGGCTGGTCTACACCTTGAAGGCCACCGGCAAGATGTCCATGCGCGAGTACGACCTTTTTGCCCAAAGACACCTGCCGGGGAAAATCCCCGAGTGGCCCTGCAGGGACCGCCGCAGGATGGTTGGAGACGCCATCTACGACTTCTCCTTAGACCCACCGGGCATGCGCTGGGGCATCAACGTCGAGAGGCTCCGTCCAAGTGACTTGCGGGGCCGATACGCGCTCCTGTCCGAGTATTTCTAAATAATTGATAGGACTGGCGCGCCTGGAGGGACTCGAACCCCCGACCCGCGGATTAGAAGTCCGCTGCTCTGTCCAGCTGAGCTACAGGCGCGCGAGGTATGTCCGGGGACCGGCCGGGATTGGTCCCTGATCGGGAGGGGGGAAGCGGCCGGAACCCGTGAAATTTATACCGTCTTCGGCCCGGGGCGTCAAGCTGGTAAGCGGGGGCCGTGTAAGATGAAACGGCCGGGGCCGCCCGGGCGGGGCGGCTTCCGGCCGGTGTGGTTTCGGATTCAGATCAGATGTTCTGCCTGACGGTTTCGCCCAGGGCGCCCAGGGTCTCGACCACGTTGATTTTCGCGGCCCGCAGGGCGGCGATCTTGTCCGAGGCGGTGCCGCTCTTGCCGGAGATGATGGCCCCGGCGTGGCCCATGCGGCGTCCCGGCGGGGCGGTCCGGCCGGCGATGAAGGCGAAGACCGGCTTTTTGAACTCGGCCTGGATGTATGCGGCCGCGTCTTCCTCGGCCCGGCCGCCGATCTCGCCGATCAGGACCACGGCCTCGGTCTGGTCGTCTTCCTTGAACAGTTTGAGCACGTCGATGAAGTGCAGACCCACGATGGGATCGCCGCCGATGCCGATGCAGGAGGACTGTCCCAGGCCGGCCCGGGTCAACTGGTCGACGACTTCATAGGTCAGGGTCCCGCTGCGGGAGACCACGCCCACGTTGCCCTCCCGGTGGATGGGCGCGGGCATGATGCCCAGCTTGGTCTTGCCGGGGGAGATGATGCCCGGGCAGTTGGGCCCGATCAGGGTCGTGCCCTTGTCCTTGATGAAATGCCAGGCCTTGACCATGTCCAGGACGGGAATGCCCTCGGTGATGCAGGCGGTCAGGCGGATGCCGGCGGCGGCCGCTTCCATGATGGATTCGGCGGCGCCGAAGGGGGGCACGAATATGACCGAGGCGTCGGCCCCGGTTTCGGCCACGGCCTGTTCGACCGTATCGAAGACGGGCCGGTCGAAGACGGTCTGGCCGCCCTTGCCGGGCGTGACGCCGCCGACGACCTTGGTGCCGTATTCGATCATCTTTTCGGTATGGAACCGGCCCTCGGAGCCGGTAATGCCCTGCACGATAACCTTGGTGTTTTGATCTACCAGAATACTCATCTCAATTCCTCACCAGGGCGGCCACCTTGTCAGCCGCTTCCTTGAGGTCCTTGGCCACCTCGAAGGTCAGTCCGGACCCGGCCAGAATCCTGCGGCCTTCCTCGACGTTGGTCCCTTCCAGCCGCACGATGATGGGCACCTCGACCTTGACCGTATTGGCCGCTTCGACCACGCCCTTGGCCAGCACGTCCAGTCGCAGGATGCCGCCGAAGATGTTGATCAGAATGGCCTTGACCCGCTCGTCGGACAGAATGATGCGGAAGCCCTGGCCGATGGTTTCGGCATTGGCGCCGCCGCCCACGTCCAGGAAGTTGGCCGGTTCGGCCCCGGCCTGCTTGATCAGGTCCATGGTGGCCATGGCCAGTCCGGCGCCGTTGACCATGGCGCCGATGTTGCCGTCCAGACGGATGTAGTTGAGGCCGAATTTCGAGGCCTCGAGTTCGAGCGGGTCCACCTCGAACGGGTCTTCCAACTCCTTGATGTCCTTGTGGCGGTACAGGGCGTTGTCGTCGAAGTTGATCTTGGCGTCCAGGGCCAGCAACTGGTCGTCCTGAGTGATGACCAGCGGATTGATCTCGACCAGCGATGCGTCCAGGGCCAGGAACAGTTTGTAGACATTCGAGAAGATCGTGATGGCCGAACGCTGGAGGGCCGGGCCGAAGCCCAGCTTGCGGGCCAGATTGCGCCCCTGGAAGGGCAGCAGACCGAAACGCGGGTCCACCGCCTCCTTGAAGATCAGTTCCGGGGTCTTGTCGGCCACCTCTTCGATGTCCATGCCGCCCGAGGGACTGACCATCAGCACCGGCCGGCCCAGGGCCCGGTCAACGGTCAGGCCGACGTAGATTTCCTGCTTGATGGGGCTGGCCGCCTCGACCAGCAGCCGGCGGACGATCTGTCCTTCCGGGCCGGTCTGATGGGTGATCAGCGGCTTGCCGAGCATGCCTTCTGCCGCGGCCGCGGCCGCGTCCGCGCCCTCGACCACCTTGACGCCGCCGCCCTTGCCGCGTCCGCCGGCGTGAATCTGGGCCTTGACCACGATCCGGCCGACACTCAGTTTCCGGGCCGCCTCCCGGGCCTCGTCGACGGAGCCGGCTTCGAGCCCTTCAGGCACCGGGATATCGAAGCGCCTGAACAGTTCTTTTGCTTGACATTCGTGAATTTTCATCAGCCATTCACCTTCCGTGGAAGTCCTCCCGCTTTCGGGGTTTCTTGTTATAGCCCAGCCCCCGGCGGGACCGCAACCATTTTTTGCCTCGTGAAATCTTTTTTACCCGGACAAAACAAGCCGTTCGCCGCTTTACCTCCGGCCGTCAGGCCGGGCGGGCGAAAAAAGGGCCCCGTTCGGGCCGGGGCGCTCAAGCCTTTGATGGGGCGGCTTTTTGGGCTTTGGGGAAGCGTTTGACGTCCACGTACTGGAACTTGCGGGCCAGTTCGAAGACCAGGCCGGGCAGGGTGTCCCGGGCGAAGAAGTCGGGACGGGCGAAATAGGCTTCCGGGACCACCACCAGGGCCTGCCCGATGAAAAAGGAGGCCTGGTGCTGGTCGGCCCGGTCTTCGATGGAGCGGAGCGCGGCCTGGCACAGCTTGAAGAAGCGGCTCAGCCGGGCGTCCACCGGATGGGCCGCCACCTGCTTGAGCCAGGCGTTGATCGTTTTCACGGCGGCCATCTGGCCGGGATTGCGGGCCAGGGCGGGCTTGACCTCCTTGAGGAAGGCCACGACGGCCCCGTCGGCGTGGAACTCGGGCCGGAGCGTAAACCGGGCGGCCCGGCTGACCAGGGCCAGGAAGAGTTTGAGGGCCTGGTTGCGCTGTTTTTCGGCGATCAGGGTCGCCAACTGGTCCCGGGTCCGGTAGAGCTTGAGCAACTGGGGCGGGGGCTTGATTTTTTTTTGCTGCACGACCACCAGGCGCATGACCTTCATGAGCCTCAGGACGATGGGCACCAGGTCGAAGGTCAGACTGTCGTAAAACTCTTTTTCTCGGGCGATGTAGGGATCGATGTACAGGGAGCGGCTGGCGTATCCGGCGGCCGCCATGGGGTCCTTGACCTGGGCCTGGGCGATGGCCAGGTTCCAGTAGACCGAGCCCTGGTTGTGAGGCCGGTGCTTGATGAGTTCCTGGTACACGCCGATGGCCGCCTCGATCAGCCCCGCGTTCCGAAGCCTTATGCCCAGATAGTTGATTTCCGTGCATATCTGAGCATAGCGCTCCTTGTCTTTGAGGGCGTGAAAATAGTATTTCCGGGCCAGGTCCACGTCCCGGTTTTCCACGGCCTGGAGCCCCAGGGCCAGACACTGGTCGGTGGACAGTTCCTCCAGGGGCACCTTGTCCAGACCCTCGGTGGACTTGTTGGCCAGGGCGTGCAGGGTCCGGACGGCCGGGTGCTTGGGCCCCAGCATGGCGGGCAGGTCCCATTTGAGCAGTTCCTGGCCGATGGCCGCGATGTTCTGGGGCTGGCCCTTGTCCGGGTCGTTCGGGTAGCGCTCGGTCATTTCCACGGCCTTGCCCTGGGCATCCTCGTAGTTCTTGACCGCGTCGTCGAGCAGTTCGAGAATCTCGGGGCTGCGCGGGTCGGCCCCGGCTTCGATTTTTTCCTGGACCTGGACCAGACGAAGGTTGCCGATCTCGCGATTGGGCGACGGGGCCTCCTGGAAAAGCTCCTCGGCCTGGATGAACCGGGCCAGGGCCCGGTTGTATTCCCGCTTGCGGGTATACAGGCGGCCGGACTCGAGAAAGGCCTCGATGTCCTTGGGAAATGTCTCGATGGCCTGGCGCAGTTTGGCGATGGCCGCGTCGTAGTCGCCCTGCTGTTTGAACTTGTCCGCTTCGTCCATGAGACGGTCGTAGGCCGCTTTGCGCTCGGTCAGGTCCTTTTCCGAGAGTTTTTCGTCGGCCAGGGCCACCAGTTCTTCCTTGTCGCGAAAGTACTGGGCCAGATAGCCGGTCAGTTCCTGGAGATGAATTTCCAGGTTTTCCCGGGCCTGATCCTCTTTTCTTTTCCCCTGGAGATGGCTGGTCGCGGCCAGGGTGGACATGAAAAAGGCCGCCGGGACCCGGAACTTGAAAAGCACTTCGACCAGTTTTTCCCGAAGATAATCGCCGACCTCGATCATGGGCACGGTTTTCGAGAGCAGCTTGAGGGGTTCGGGGTTTCTTTGGGCCAGATGGGTCTTGATGTCCGTGTACGTCTCGGAGACGCTCTGGTAGATGGGGACCACTTCGTTTTTGGCCGCGGCCGGTTTCGGTCGGGGCGGCAGGTTGATCAGGACCAGCTGGCTGTCGCCGGCGATGATGGGGATCAGTCGCTTGAGGGCTTCGAAGTAGTTGCGGGGGACTTTGTGGTCTTCGGCCTGCTGGAAGCCCAGGTGCTGGAGGCTGAGGCGGGCGTGCCCGGACATGGTCGGGTCGTAAATGAAAAGGCTGATCTTGGTGTCCAGGAATGGTTGAAAATCAAAGGTTTGCGAAAGCATTGGGCTGGACTTTCCTGATCGGTTGTTGGGACGGAAGCTCAGGCCTTTTTAAAATAACGGTTTTCCGGTCTCAGCAGGCAGGACCGCATTATACACGGATTGTCGGTTCTGGGGCAGTTTTTTGTTCGAGGCGTTTGAAAAAAATGATACACTTTAGCCAGATAACATGTGGGCGCAGATCAAAAGAGTCCGGAACATCAGCCTCAAATGGAAGCTGCTCATCCCCTTTATTTTCCTGCCGGTCGCCCTGACGGTCCTGCTGGTGGCCTGGGGTATTCGCAGTCAAAACCAGATATTACTGGAACAAGAAACCCAGCGGATGGAGCAGATCTACCAGACGTTCCAGCAGCGGCTCCACCGGCAGCTCGAGATGTCCGTAGCCCTGGCCGAAGTGGTGGGTTCGAATCCTCTCGTTCAGGAGGCCCTGGCCAGGCGGGACCGGGATCGGCTGATCGAGCTGTACATGCCGGTCTTTCAGCGGCTGAAGAACCTGGTCGGCATCAAGCAGTTTCACTTCCATACCTATCCGCCCCGGTCCTTCCTGAGGCTTCACAAACCGGAACAGCACGGGGACGACCTGCTCTATCGGCAGACGATCCTGGAGGCCCATGAAACCGGCTCGGTCATTGGAGGGCTGGAGTTCGGGGCCACGGGGTTCGGCCTGCGCGGCGTGGCCCCGGTCTACTACCAGGGACGGACCGTGGGCAGCGTCGAGGTGGGGTCGAGCATCGAGCAGCCCTTTCTGGACCGGCTGAAAACGGACCTGGCCTGCGATTTCACCATCTATCTGCCCGACGCGGACGCCCCGGCCGGCATTCGCATCCTGGCCTCCACCTGCCCCGGCCGAACCTATCTGGCCCCCACGACCTACAAGGCGATCCTACGGAACGGCGGGCATCGGTTCCTGACCACGGACGCCAAAGCCTCCGGTCTGGCCGTGGTCATCGGGCCGATCCAGAACTTTCAAGGGCGCCGGGTGGGCGTGATCGAACTGAGCCGGGACCGGCAAAAGACGATCTTTCTGATCCGTAAATACAGAACCCTGATTCTGAGCTTCGGGCTGGCCTCGATGCTCCTGGCCCTGATCTTCGTCTGGCTGGTATCCACGCTTTTCCTGGCCCCGATCAAGGCCCTGGTGGACCAGGCCGAACGGATTTCCACGGGCAAGCGCGTGCCGAAGATGGAGGTCAAGGTCCGGGACGAGTTCGGCGTTCTGGCCGAAGCCCTCAACCGGATGCTGGCCGCCCTGGAGGACTCCCGCTACCGGCTCCTGAACTACGCCCAACTGCTCGAAACCCGGGTCGAGGAACGAACGGCCGAACTGGTCAAGTCCGAGGAAAAGTTCCGGACCCTGGTCGAACACATCCCCCTGGTCGTCTACCGCCTGGAACCGGGGCTGGTGCGGACCTTCGTCAGTTCGTACATCGAAAACCTGACCGGATGGCCGGCCGACAACCTGGTCGGCGGACCCGCGGTCTGGGCGCCCATGATCCACCCCGAAGACCGCGACCGGGTCATCGAGGCCAAAAACCGGGCCCTGGGAAACAGCACGTCCTTTGAAATGGAATACCGGCTCCAGGACCGGCAGGGGCTGGCCGTGGACATCCTGGATCATGCCGAGCCGATCCGGGACGAACAGGGCCGGATTCTGTACCTGGAAGGGTACATGCTCGATATTCGGGAGTCCAGACGCCTCCGGGAACAGACCCTCCAGGCCGAAGAACTCAAGAGCCTGTCCGAAATCTCCGCCCGGCTGGCCCACGAGTTCCGCAATCCCCTGTCCGTGGTCGGCCTCTGCGCGCGACGGCTCGAAAAATCCCTGTCCGAAACCGATCCCTCCTCCCCGTACGCCAAGATACTCGGGGAACAGGTCGCCCGGCTCGAACAGATTCTGAAAATGATCCAGACCTACCTCAAGGCCTACATCCTGCCCATGGAACTCCACCTGGCGGAAAGCGACCTGGGCGAGTTCCTGGACCGGGTCGTCCGGGAGGTCGAGCCCTATCTGAACGAAAACCAGGTCAGGCTGAACCTCAACATCTCGAACAACGGCCATCGCCTGCGCATCGATCCGGAAGGCCTGAGCCGGGCCCTGATCGACCTGATCCGCAACGCGGCCTACCAGATGCCCCCCAGGGGGGTTTTGAACATTTCAGCCGTCAAGGCCGGGGCCATGGTCGAAATCCGTCTGGTCTACCCGGCCGGTTACCTGTCCGACGACCAACTGCGCCATTTCTTCTATCCCTTCACGACCGAGGACGAAGACGCCTCCCTGATCGACCTGCCCCTGGTCCCGGTCATGGTCCACCGCCACAACGGGATCATCAACGTGGGCCGGGAAGGGGACGACCTGATCGCCGTGCTCATCGACCTGCCCCTGGCCTGAGGACGGGGCTCCCCAAAAAAATGAATGAAGGCTCATTCTTATTTACATATTTAACTTATCCATAATGTTATTTGCTTGACCCGGGAAACAGTAAACGGTATGATTCCCTTATACTTTACGGCCGGATTCCGGGTCGGCCGGTCCCCCGGAGGGACCGGAAACAAACCAACCATCATGGAGAAGCATCATGGGCATCAATTTTTTCCGTCGCGATGACAGGGACATCAAGTTTGTCATCAAGGAACACAACAGCCTGGACAAAATCTTGTCTTATACCGCGTATCAGGATTTCACCGTTGAAGACATGGACATGGTCATTGACGAGTCGCTCAAGGTGGGCCGGGAGGTCATGGGGCCGGCCAATCAGGACGGGGACCGCATCGGGGCGGTGTACAACGACGGTGTCGTGACCTTGCCGAAATCGTTTCATGAATGCGCCGAGGTCATGAGGGAGAATGGCTGGTGGGCCGTTTCCAACAGCCCGGAGTTCGGCGGCCAGGGGCTGCCGCAGATCGTGGGCGGCATGGTTTTGGAAATTTTCTGCGGGGCCAACCTGAACGTGATGGCCTATCCCGGTCTGACCGTCGGCGCCGGGCGTCTGGTGGAGAATCACGGCACGGACGAGGACAAGGCCCTGTTCGTGGAAAAGATGTACACGGGCGTCTGGGGCGGGACCATGTGCCTGACCGAACCGGACGCGGGTTCGGACGTGGGCTGGCTGCGGACCAGGGCCGTGCCCGATCCGGATTCGGGCGACCCGAGGGTTTTCAAGATCGAGGGCAGCAAGTGCTTTATTTCCGCGGGCGAGCACGATCTGTGCGAAAACATCATCCACCTGCTGCTGGCCCGGATCGAGGGGGCCATGCCGGGCACCAAGGGCATCAGTCTGTTCATCGTGCCGAAAATCTGGGTCAATCCGGACGGCAGCCTGGGCGAGCCCAACGACGTGCGCTGCACGGGCATCGAGAAGAAGATGGGCATTCACGGTTCGGCCACGGCCTCTCTGTCTTTCGGGGAGAACGGGAAATGCCGGGGCATTCTGCTGGGCGAACCGCACTCGGGCATGCCCAAGATGTTCCAGATGATGAACGAGTCCCGGCTCGGGGTCGGCCTCCAGGGCCACGCCGTGGCGGCTTCAGCCTACGACACGGCCCGCATTTACGCCAAGGAACGGATTCAGGGCCCGCCGTTTACCGACCGGCGCGGCGACCGGGTGCCGATCATCAAGCATGAGGACGTCCGCCGGATGCTCATGAACCTCAAGGCCGGGACCGAGGGCATGCGGGCTCTGTGCGCCCGGACCTTCTTCCTGCTGGACGTGGCGGAAAAGGACCCGAACGAGGAGACCCGTCGGAACGCGGAGCGCCAGGTGGAACTGCTGACGCCGGTGGTCAAGTCGTACTGCGCGGACCTGGGCTACGAACTGACCCGGGACGCCATACAGGTCCTGGGCGGCGTGGGCTACTGCGCCGAGTTTCCCGTGGAGCAGTACGCCCGGGACGCCAAGATCGCCTCGGTTTACGAGGGGACCAACTACATCCAGGCCGTGGACCTGATCGGCCGGAAGATGAACATGCAGGGCGGCCGGGTCTTCCAGGAGTACATGGAGATGATCATGGACTTCGTGGCCGCCAACCGGGAGGACGCGGATTTCGCCGCGGACGTCAAGCTGCTCGACGAGGCCACCGGGGGGACCATGGCTTTTGCCCAGAAGTTCGCCGAGTACTTCATGGGCGGCAAGCCCCAGATGATCCCCTTGTACGCGACCCGGTTCCTGGACAACCTGGGCGAGGTCATGATCGGCCATCTGATGCTGGAACAGGGTCTGATCTCCCGCAAGCGGCTGGCCGAAGTCAAGGCCGATTCCGCGGACGGGATTTTCTACCGGGGCAAGATCGAGACGGCCAAGTATTTCTGCCGGAACATGCTGACGCGGGTCTTCGGGCGTCTGGCCACCTTCCAGACGGAAGACACGTCGGCCCTGGACATTCCGGAAGAAGCCTTCTAAACTGCCCTTAGGCTGAACGTGCGAAAAGGGCGCACCGTTCGTGCGCCCTTTTTTTACCCAAGGCCGCCGGTCTTCCGCCGGCCCTCGAATTCGAAGCGGACGGAGCATACATGAGCGAGGTCCAGACCCCGATTCTGACGGTCATCATTCCGGTTTTCAACGAGCGGGAGACCGTGCTCGAACTCCTGGACCGCGTTCGATCCCTGGACCTGGACCAGGAGATCATCATCGTGGACGACGGTTCGAAAGACGGCACGACCCGGCTTCTGGCCGAGGCGAAGTCGAGTCGGCCCGAGGTGCGCTTTCTCTTTCACCAGACCAACCAGGGCAAGGGAGCGGCGGTGCGCACCGGTCTGGCCGAGGCCCGGGGCCGGTACACCATCATCCAGGACGCGGACCTCGAGTACGACCCCCGGGATTTCCAGAAGCTCCTGGTCCCGGTCCTCGAAGGCCGGGCCCGGGTGGTCTTCGGCTCGCGCATCCTGGGGCCGGACAACACCCGCTCCTACAGCCGCTATTACTGGGGCGGCCGTTTCCTGTCCTGGCTGACCAACCTGCTCTACCGTTCTTCCATCACCGACCAGCCGACCTGCTACAAGCTGTTCGAAACCCGGTTGCTCAAGGATTTTCAACTGACGGCCCGGGGGTTCGAGTTCTGCGCCGAAGTGACGGGCAAGACCCTGCGGGCCGGGCTGGATATCCACGAACTGCCTATCAGCTACCGGCCCCGGCGCTTCGAACAGGGCAAGAAGATCAAGGCCCGGGACGGTCTGGTCGCCGCCTGGGTCCTGCTCCGCCACCGATTCGGCCCGCCTCCGCTCATCGATCGTTAAGGGCCATCCGAGACAAGGCCCGGTCTCCGCTTTCCTCTTGCGGCCCCCGCCGTGCCTGGAGTATAGTGCCCGGCAGTCCGCGAAGACGCTTCGAACCGAGGAGAATTGGGCATGCGCAAGCGAATCTGTGTGATCGACGGACAAGGCGGAGGCATCGGCGCGGCCTTGATCAAGCGCCTCAAGGAAGTCTACGGCGAGTCCGTGGAGATTCTGGCCCTGGGGACCAACGCCATCGCCACCTCGCAAATGATGAAGGCCCGGGCCAACCGGGGAGCGACCGGAGAGAACGCCATCGTCCGCACCACGCTGGACGCCGACCTGATCGTCGGCCCCCTGTCCATCACCTGGGCCAACGCCATGATGGGCGAGGTCACGCCCCGCATGGCCGAAGCGGTCACGTCGAGTCCGGCCGTCAAAATTCTGCTGCCTTTGTTCCAGGAGCGGCTCCGGATCGTCGGCTTGAGCGGCGAGCCCCTGCCGCACCTGGTCGAAGAGATCGTCGTGGGAAGAATAAAGGAGTTTTTGCCTGATGTGTGAAGCTGCCGCTTACTTGAACAAGGACGGCCGGGACGAGCTGATCCTGGAAGCCGTGGACGTCATCGAGCCGGAAAACGGCGACGCCTACCGCCTGGTGAGCATCTTCGGCGAACAGCGTATCGTCAAGGCCCGGATCAAGAGCATCAACCTCGTCAACCATCGCATCGTCTTCGAGGAATAGACCGCCGCCGGCCGCGCTCCTCGATCCCTGGAGGCGCGGGCGCGGCGGTGTTCCGCCATGGACCGCAAAGACGTAGCCACCGCGCTCGAGGAAGTGGCCGTACTCCTGGAACTGAAAGGCGAGAACCCCTTCAAGGTCCGAGCCTACCAGCAGGCCGCCCGGGCCGTGTTGTCCCTGGAATCCGATCTCGAGGACCTGGTCGCCGACGGGTCGGTTCACAAAGTCAAGGGCATCGGAAAGACCATTGCCGCGCACATCGTGGAAATGGTCCGGACCGGGCGCCTGGAATACCTGCACGAACTGGTCAATGCATTTCCGGCCGGACTGCTCGAACTGCTCCAGATTCAGGGGCTGGGTCCCAAGAAGGTCAAAACGCTTTACGACGAACTGGGTATTACCAACCTGGGCGAGTTGGAATACGCCTGCCAGGAAAACCGCCTGGTCGCCCTCAAGGGGTTCGGGGCCAAGACCCAGGCCCGGGTCCTTACGGGCATCGAGAATCTGAAAAAATACCGGGGTCGTTTCCTGTGGGCCGAAGTCGAGCCGGCGGCCCTGGAACTGCTCGAGCGGATCGAGGCCTGCCCGGACGTTCGCCGGGCGGCCCTGGCCGGCAGCTTCCGCCGCCGCAAGGAGGTCGTCAAGGACCTGGACATGGTCGCGGTTTCATCCGCCCCGGCCAAGGTGACCGCGTACCTCAAGGACCTCGCGATGGTCGACGCCCTGACCGGCGGCGCGGACAACAAACTCACCTTTCGCCTCGATTCCGGACTGAACGTGGACCTGCGGCTGGTCTCGGCCGAGGCCTTTCCATTCGCCCTTCAGCACATGACCGGCTCCAAGGATCACAACACCCAGCTACGCCAGCGGGCCAAGACCCGTGGCTGGAAGCTCAACGAATACGGCCTGTTCGATTACGACGGCCAGAGCCGTCCCGTGACGGACGAGGGCGGCCTGTACGGGCTGCTGGACCTCCCCTTCATTCCGCCGGAACTGCGGGAAGGGCTCGGGGAGATCGAGGCGGCCGAAGGGGGCGACCTGCCGGTCCTGGTCGAGGCCGGCGATCTGCGGGGCCTGTTTCACGTCCATTCCAACTTCAGCGACGGCGGGCTGTCTCTGCCCGAGATCGTCGAGGAATGCCGGAAGCTGGGCTACGAGTACGTGGGCCTGTCCGATCACAGCCGGACGGCGGCCTACGCCGGCGGCCTGAGCGTCGATGACCTGGAACGGCAGTTCGCGGAAATCGAGGCCTTGCGCGAGCGGGTTCCGGACTTCGGCCTGTTCTGGGGCATCGAGTCCGATATTCTGACCGACGGTTCCCTGGACTACCCGGACGAGGTCCTGGCCCGTTTCGATTTCGTCATCGCCTCGGTCCATTCGAACTTCAGCCTGCCGGAGCCCCAGATGACGACCCGCCTGATCCGGGCGGTCCAAAACCCGTTTACGACCATACTCGGCCATCCCACGGGCCGGCTCCTGCTGGCCCGGGAGCCGTACGCCGTGGACCTGTCGGCCGTGCTGGACGCGGCCGTCGAAAGCGGGACCCTGGTCGAGATCAACGCCAACCCGCACCGCCTGGACCTGGACTGGCGCGAACTTCGCCGGGCCGCCCGAAAAGGGCTCAAAATGGTCATCTGCCCGGACGCCCACTCGGCCCGGGGACTCGGGGACGCGCGCTACGGCCTGTACATCGCGCGCAAGGGCTGGCTGACCAAGGCCGACCTGGTCAACTGCGTGGACCGGGACGAAACGGCCCGGCTGTTGCGGGAGATGAAGTCCGGCCGCGCGCGGCCGGGCGGAAACGGGGCCTGAGGGTATGCGCACCAAAGCCGAAGTCAAAAAGATTCTGGCCGTCCTGGACCGGGAGTACCCCGAACCCAGGACCAGCCTGGACCATAAAGACCCGCTCCAACTGCTCGTGGCCACGATCCTGTCCGCCCAGTGCACGGACGAACGGGTCAATCTGGTCACCCGGGATTTGTTTAAAAAGTACCGGACGGCGGAAGACTACGCCGGGGCCGAAATCGGCCGACTCGAGGAGGACGTGCGCTCGACCGGCTTTTTCCGGAACAAGGCCAAGGCCATCAAGGGGCTGGGCCAGGCCTTGCTGGAACGGCATGGCGGCCGGGTCCCGGACGATCTGGACCTCCTGGTCAAGCTGCCGGGCGTGGGCCGCAAGACGGCCAACGTGGTCCTGGGCGCGGCCTTCGGCATTCCCGGCATCGTCGTGGACACCCACGTCGGACGCATCTCCGGACGCCTGGGCCTGACCGATAAAAAAGACCCGGTCAAGATCGAGTTCGAACTGATGGACCAGATTCCCCGGGACAAATGGACCGGCTTCAGCCTCCAGCTCATCGACCACGGCCGCAAGGTCTGCATGGCCCGCAAACCCGACTGCCACCAATGCCCCCTGCTCAAGCTCTGCCCCCACGGATCGGAAAACTGACCCGAACGATTCATCCGCCTCGCTAGGCCTGTGGCGCTCCTGCGTTTTCAGGTCTTAAATGATGACGCCCGATCCGGTTTGTGCGCTGAACACCGTTCTGATATAGGACCGCTTTTCTATCATGGTCCATCCGAGACGGCTTCGTCGCTATGCTCCTCGCAGTGTCGGTGCTTATAGGTACCGTCTTGGCGAAGAGCCTCAGTCCCGTAGGTTGGGTTAGTGAAGCGTAACCCAACAAACTTATTGATACATACCGTCTTGGCGAGTATCCGTCCTTTTGGGAGCCAAAAGGTTATTGGGTTTGGAAACTGGCTTGCCAAGGCGGTGGGTGGTGGAAACCGGCCCCGCTGATGAGGCCGCCCTCTTTGGGTATCACTTCTGCCTGCCCGCCTTCGGCGGTGTGGAGCATATGGCGCTTTTAGGGAAATCCCCCCTAACCCCGCCAGAGGCGAACAAGTCCCGACCTTGCAGCGACTCCAATCGGGACCCGGGGGTGGTTGGACGGGCAGGGGAGTCTGAAATCGGAACGGCTCGATCGCCCGTGCGGCTTCCCGGGTCAGGCGAACCCTTCCAGGACCATGGTTTTCATGTTGTAGCGGGCCGCGATTTCATCGGCCAGGGCCGCCGTGGGGACCAGGACCGCGATTTCATCGGAAGGGATGGCCTCCAGGTCCAGGTCGCCGGGCAGCCGCCACTCCTTTTCCATGCGCCAGTTCGTGCGGGGCGGCCGGTGCAACTGAAAACGGAACCGCTCCGCCTCCGGCAGCGTTCGCCAGACCGATTCGTCTCCGTAAACCACGGGCCGGGCGCCGAGTTCCAGGAGGGCCCGGCGGGGCAGGGCCAGGCCGAACGGCTCCAGGGTCCAGCGTATCAGGGCCTTGCGCCAACGGACCAGTTCCCGCAAGGCTCCCCATTCCCGGGCCGTGAAGCAGACCGCCCGAACCGGCCCCCGGGTCATTCGGCTGCCGCCCCGAATCGTCTTTTCGTCCAGGATGCGCAGGAGAGTGTCCCGGGCTTCGTGGGCCGCGCCGTCCCGGCTTTCAGCCAGGGAACGGTAGTATTCCGAGCGGGCCTGGCCGGGCCAGGGCCCCGGGCACGAGCGGGTGAAGTGATACAGGCAGGGCTCCGCCGGCGCGCCCAAACGGCGTTGGGCCGAGGGCCGGGCCGGAGTAGGCGGCTCGGCGGCCCGGCCGCCTAAAGGCGGTGTGGATGGGGCGAGCCGAAAGGTCATGGCCCCGGCCCGGATCAGGGTCTCGTTGCCCTCGGTCGAGCGGTCCGCCCGGTTAGGAATCAGGACCCGAACCGGAACGCCCCGACCGAGGGCCGCGGAGGCCAGGCGTTCCATGTGGCCGCCGGCCCGAACTTCGATCATGACCAGGGATTCGGCCAGCCCGACCACCCAGGCGTCGCGCCTGGCCTGTCTTTGGGCCCGAGGGGGTTGAGTTCCGGGTGAAAAGGGGGACAGAAACAGGACCCGGACGTTGTCGGCCAGTTCGGCGTGCTCGGCCAGAAAGCGGGCCGGAGCGGTCGGACTGCCCATCCAGGGCAGCGGGGCATCGCAGACGACGACTTGGGGGATTCCAAGATCGAGGGCCAGGTAGGCCGCCATTTCATAAGGATCGTTGCCCAGGCTGGTGACCAGACCGCCGGCGTTTCGGTCCGCTTGCCGGATCGCGGCCGCAGTCGCCCGGACCCAGCGGTCCCGCGGGGCGGGAAGCCGGGGTTTTCTCGAGTTCAGGACGGCCAAGAGCCGGCGGTCCAGGAGGGCCGTATCGCCCCGGACAAAGGCCGATCTCAGGCGGCCGGGAGGATCGGACGCCCGTGCCGGGACCTCGATCAGCCGCAGGCCCGAGTCCATCCAGGTCCTGGCCAGGAGGCGGGCCGATTCGATTCGACGAGCGGAGGGCCTTTTCCCTTGGAAGACCCATTCGGCCGGGTCGGCCGGCCGGGAAAGCGGGAGGGCCGCCAGGCGTTCCAAACGCTCCGGGTCGGGCAGGTCCGTGCATGAGGCAAGGAGAGCGGCGGCGAAGAGACGTTCGAATCGGACCTCCCGTCCGTTTCCCGAAGATGCGCAGCCAGCGGGAATCCGGTCTTGTTCAGCGGTCATGGGCGTCTCCCGGCGGTAGCGGGGCAGGTTGTCCGGTTCAGTCCCTCGGGGCGAGCAGGTCTTTCAGGGCGGGTTCAATTTCGGGAAACTCGAAATCAAAGCCCAGGTCGAGCAGCTTTCGGGGGACGACCTTCTGGCCTTCCAGCAGAACCGATCCGAACTCCCCCAGGGCCAGCCGAACGGCGAAACCCGGCGCGGGCAGGATGGCCGGCCGTCCGATGACCCGGGCCAGGGCCCGGGTGAACTCCCGGTTGGTAATCGGGTGGGGGGCGGTGAAATTGTAGGCCCCCTTGGCTTCAGGGCGTTCGAAAACGAACTGGACGGCCCGGACGAGATCGTGCCGGTGAATCCAGGAGAACCATTGGCGGCCCGAGCCGAGACGGCCGCCCAGGCCCACCCGGAACAGGGGCAGCATCCGGCCCAGGGCCCCGCCGTCGGCGGACAGGACGATGCCGAAGCGCATGACGGCCGTCCGGACTCCCCGGGCCTCGGCCCCGAGGGCTTCCGCTTCCCATTGGCGGGTGACTTCGGCCAGGAAGTCCCGGCCCGGCGTCCCGGACTCGTCCAGGTCTTCGTCCCCGCGAAACCCGTAATAACCCACGGCGGACGCGCTCAGCAGCACCGTGGCCCGGCCTCGGGAGGTCAGAGCGTCCACCAGATTGCGGGTCGCCCGGACGCGGCTTTCCAGGATGCGGTCTTTGATCTCCGGCGTCCAGCGGGTGAAAATGGATTCTCCGGCCAGGTTGACCGCGGCCTCGGCCTCGGCCGCCGCGTCCTGCCAGGGGCCTGGCCGGGTCGGGTCCCCCTCGACCCAGGACGAGCCCGGTCCCGGGTCGGGCCGGTTTCCGGCCGAACGGGTCAGGAGGAGGACCTGGTGCCCCTGGCCGGTCAGGAACCGGGCCAGTCCCCGGCCCACGAAGCCGCTCGCGCCGGTCAGAAAGACCTTCATGGCCGGTCCCTTACTGGCTCAATGCAATGGAAAGCGCGGTCGTCAACCGGATGACGTCCTCGCCGGACTTCTTCAGACGCTGGCTGACCAACTCGGCCAGGCGCAGGGTGACCTTGAGCCCCAACTCCGGCTTGGCCCAGGCCAGGTTGAGAAAATGTTCCCGGGTGATTTCATACAGGGTGCTGTCGATCTGGGCGGTGACCGTGGCCGAACGTTCGGCCTCGGTGATCAGGGACATCTCCCCGATGACCACGTGGTCTTCGGCCCGAAGCGTGATCAGGGTCTTTTCCGTTTCGCGAAAGTCGTCCTCGCCGAACTTCATGGTCAGGGACTTGAAGACCTGAACCTCCCCCTCGGCAATGACGTACATGGAATCGCCCTGCTTGCCTTCCTCGATGACCAGCTCGCCGGAGGGGAACTCGCGCGGGGTCATGATCTGGGCGATGAACTCGAGCTCCTGGTCCACCAGGTCCTGAAAAATATAAATCTTTCTCAGGAAATCGATCTCGGGGATCATTTTTCCTCCGAACGGCCGCCACCCACCACGAAATCAAGGGATTTTTCAAGGAGGGAGGCCTCGGCCGGCCGGTCCCGTCCCAGGACGACGGCCGCGTCGTTTTTCGTGAGTACATAGTCGAAGGGAGGGTTGATCTGGACCGAAACCCGGCCCTTGCCCGAAGAGAAGAAGTCCTTGCCGGACTCCTCGAACTTGCGCTTGATGAAATCGTCGATGGCCGTGGCGTCCTGGGACATGATGTCCTCGAGACGGATGGCCGACGTTTCGGTGACGATGGCCATGAGAATGGCCGAGAACTTGTCCCGGAAAAACGTGTTCAGGTCGCCCACGGTCCGGCCGACGAAGCGGTCCGGGAGTCTGACCCGCCAGAGCTTGTTGCCCTCCTCGACGTTGAGCAGCAGTTTCATCACGGTGGACAGCCCGGTGGCGGCGGCGGCGCTGGCCAGTATGGCCGCGTTCTGTTCCCCCCGGACCACGATCTCGTCCACGTTGGCCCGCCGAAGGTGTTCCTTGTTTTCCGGGTTGCGCAGTTCGGCGCAGGTTTTGACCTTGGGGGCCATGGACTTGATGGCCAGGGCCCCGAAGATGGTCCGTTCGTCGGCGGCTTCGATGGGATGGTGGCCGCTGGCGTCGGCCAGCACGATCGCCGCGCGGGCGCGTTTGATGTTGGCCCGGGCCAGAATTTCCTCCTTGGTGAAATTGCCCCGCACGAAACGGAACTGGATGTCCTTGAAACGGTACAGGATGGCGTCCACTTCCTCGCGGGGCAGTTCGTTGACCAGGGCGACGACCGGTATTCGGGGGCGAAGGAGATTGACAAGGCCCTGGATGACGCTGTTTCCGTGTTCGTTCCACCCGCAAACCACGATGTGATCCCTGTCTCTTACGTCTTCCAAGCCTTTTCCCTCCTTGATCCGCTGGGACACGAAAACCGAGGCGATCGTGGCGGTCATCATCGATACCAGGAACACGCCGGAAATCATGACCCCGAAGCCGATGATCCGGCCGAAAACGGTCTTGGGCACGATGTCGCCGTATCCGACCGTGGTCATGGTGACGATAGCCCACCAGATGGCGTCCCAGACTCCCTTGGCCACGGGTTCCTGGGGATACTCGACCACGAACATCAGCATGGCGGCCAGGATGATCAGCAGCCCGGTGATGGTCACCACGCGGAAAAAATGGGTCCCCTGGAGGGCCTTGAAGGCCTCCGTGTAGGTCTGCATCCATTTGGACAGGTCGATTTTCACGTTTGTTATATCCCGGGTATGAGGACGCCGGTCTCGGCCATGGAAACCCCGATGGCCCATTATATCAAATTTCGTTTCAACATCAAGTTGATATGGCGAGGGAACCTGTCCATGCCTCCGCTTGGCGGCGTTGCGGGACCGCGCGGGGGTCCGGAACCCAAGGTGCTCCTGTTCCTGGATTACCGGGAACGGCCCCGACTTGAAGAAGGCCCGGGCAGCGCCTATATTCATTAGACAAGGAGGACGAACCGTGCCCAACCGTCTGATCCAAGAAAAAAGCCCTTACCTGCTCCAGCACGCCCATAACCCGGTGGACTGGCATCCCTGGGGCGAGGCCGCCTTTGCCCGGGCCCGGGCCGAGGACAAGCCGGTATTTCTGTCCGTGGGCTACGCCACCTGCCACTGGTGCCACGTCATGGCCCACGAGAGCTTCGAGGACGACGAGGTGGCCCGGGTCTTGAACGAGTCCTGGGTTTCCATCAAGGTGGACCGGGAGGAACGTCCGGACGTCGACCAGGTCTATATGGCCGCCTGCCAGGCCCTGACCGGCCAGGGGGGCTGGCCCCTGAGCGCCTTCCTGACCCCGGAGGGCAAACCGTTTTACGCCGGGACCTACTTCCCCAAGACCGGCCGTTTCGGGCGGCCCGGTTTCATCGACCTGCTGGGCATGCTGGCCGAAAAATGGCGAACGGAGCGGGAGATCGTGATCAAGGCCGCCGATCAGTTGACCGGGGTTCTGGCCGGTCCGGAACCGGGTCCGGTATCGGACGCCGCTCCGGGCCTGGAAAGCCTGGAAAAGGCTTACACGCATCTGGCCCGGAGCTTCGATCCGCAATGGGGTGGCTTTGGTCAGGCGCCCAAGTTTCCCATGCCCCATCAGCTCACGTTTCTTCTGCGCTGGCATCGGCGCCGGCCCGACTCCCAGGCCCTGGAGATGGTGGAAAAAACGCTGGCCGCCATGAGGCACGGCGGGATATTCGACCAGGTGGGACTGGGTTTTCACCGCTATTCGGTGGATGAAAAATGGCTGGCCCCGCATTTCGAGAAGATGCTTTACGATCAGGCCCTGCTGGCCATGGCCTACCTCGAGGCCTGCCAGGTCACGGGCCAAGACTTTTACGCCCGGACGGCCCGGGAGATTTTCGAGTACGTCCGGCGGGACATGACTTCGCCCGAGGGTGGATTCTACGCGGCCGAGGATGCGGACAGCGAGGGCCGGGAAGGATTGTTCTATCTCTGGCGCCCGGAAGAGGTGGTCGATGTGCTGGGCGAGGAGGGCGCCCGGATTTTTTCCCGGTTCTACGACGTGACGGACCAGGGGAATTTCGAGGATCAAACGAGTATTCCCCGTATCACGGTCCCGGCCGAGGCCTTTGCCCGCCGGGAGGGCCTGACGCTGGAAGAACTGGAAGGGCGGCTCGATGAGGATCGGCAAAAACTGTTCGCCCGAAGGGAAGGCCGGGTCCGGCCGCTGAAGGACGACAAGATTCTCACCGCCTGGAACGGTCTGATGATCGCGGCCCTGGCCAAGGGCGCCCAGATTCTGGGCCGGGAAGCGTACGCCCGGGACGCGGCCCGGGCCGCCTCGTTCATCCTGTCCCGGATGAAGACCGGCCAGGGCGGCCTGCTCAGACGCTACCGCCTGGGCGATGCCGCCCTGCCTGGGTACCTGGACGATTATGCCTATTTCGTCTGGGGCCTGATCGAGTTGTACGAGGCCACCTTCGACCCGGCCTGGCTCGAAGAGGCCCTGGCCCTGTCGAAAACCATGGAGGCATGGTTTGGCGACGAGGACGGGGGCGGGTTCTATTTTTCCGGCCGCGGGAACGAGGAACTGATCGCCCGGAAGAAGGAGGCGTACGACGGTGCGCTGCCGTCGGGCAATGCCGTGGCCGCCTTGAACCTGCTGCGCCTGGGGCGAATGACCGGGGACCCCGGCCTGGAGGCCCTGGCCGACAAGACCATCCGGGCCTTTGCGGGCCAGTTGATCGAATACCCCGGCGCGCACGCCTTTTTCCTCCAGGCCCTGGACTTTGCCATCGGTCCGGCCCGGGAGATCGTTATTGCCGGAGACCCGGAGGCCCCGGATTCGGTGGCCGTGGTCCAGGCGGTCCGGAAGCGGTTTCAGCCCGGCCGTGTGCTGCTTTTCAAGCCGGACGGGGAGGCGGGCCGCCGCCTGGCCGAACTGGCTCCGTTCGTCCGGGAGATGGGGCCGGAAGACGGCCGGGCCACCGTGTACGTGTGCCAGGATCATGCCTGCCGGCGTCCCGTATCCGACCCGGGACTTCTGAGTGAGGTTTTGGAGTAGGGGCGGTTTATTTTCCCCCGGATTGCTGGTAAACTGGATTCCAGCCGAATCCAACAGCAACATCCGGGTTTGAGCCAAGGAGGACATATGCCGGGCCAGGACAATTTGATCAAGGTCTTCGAATACGCCCTCAACCAGGAAAAAACAGGGATGAGCTTTTTCCAAGCGTCCTTGAAACGGCTGGGGATCGGCGCCGCCGTCAGCGCCTTCGAGCGCCTGATCCAGGAGGAGCAACGGCACATCGACTTTATCAACCGCGTTCTGGGCGATCTCAAGGATACGGGCCGGATCGACCTGGTCCGGGTCCGGGAGGTGGTCATCGAGCCGGTCGACTTCTTCGACGCCCGGGCCCGGTCCGAATTCCTGGAACAGGGCCTGGCCGGTTCCATGGTGCCGGACGTGACCGTGTTCAACATGGCCTGGCTGATCGAGAGGGACCTGAGCGAGTTTTACGCCCACGCGGCCTCCAAGGCCGAAGGCGCGCCGGCCAGCGCCTTTCAAATGCTGGCGGACTGGGAGAAGCGGCACGAGTTGTTTTTCAAGGAGTACCGGGACCGGCTCACGGACGAGTACTCGAGGATGCCCTGGGGCGGCTGATTCGGTCGCCCGTGCCGAGGAGGCGAGATGAAGAAGTTCGAATACGAGATCACCACGCATATGGCCGAGGAGTTCAAGAAGGTGGCTTTCTACTGTTCGGCCGCGGGAGACTGCAACCTGGAGGACGTACCGTCCAGCCAGATCGAGGTATTGGCTGCCTGGATGAACGAAAGAGGGCTGGCCGGCTGGGAGCTGGTCCAGATGGCTTTCAGCAAGGACGGCATGCTGGCGGTCTGGAAACGGGAAACTGCCGGCTTGAACTAGACCGGTCCATGGTTTAAAGTGGGACCGGTGAAGCACGTCGCACATTCAACCATCTGAAGACAGGGAGGAAAAGAAAATGGACAAGTATGTGTGCTCGGTTTGCGGATATGTTTACGATCCGGCCGAAGGCGACCCGGACAACGGCGTTGCGGCCGGGACCAAGTTCAAGGACCTGCCCGACGACTGGACCTGTCCGGTCTGCGGCGCGGCCAAAGACCAGTTCGAAAAGGAATAAGAGCGGGGAGCATATCCGATGATATACGGGTTCAACGCCAGCGAAGTGTTCAAGATCGCGATCGATATCGAGGAAAACGGGCTCCGGTTCTACGAGAAGGCCCAGGCCAAGACGGACGATGCCGAGGTGAAAAAGATTTTCGCCGAACTGGCCGGTGAAGAGCTCAAGCACAAGGCCCGTTTTACCGAACTCCGGAACGAACTGCCCGAGGCGGCCTCCCAAAGCCAGGTCTGGGACCCGGACAATGAAATGGACCAGTATCTGAAGATGATGGCCGACATGCATGTCTTCCGGACCGGCGCCGACGTGGACGTGCAGCTCGACAAGGTCCAGGGGGCGACCGAGGCCCTCAAACTGGCCATGCAGTTTGAAAAGGACTCGATCGTCTTTTTCGCCGAAATACAGAACATGGCCGAAGGGGCCGAGAGTCGGGACAAGATCGGCGTTCTGGTCAAGGAGGAACAGGGCCACCTCAGGAGACTGGCCCTGCAGCTAAGGCGCCTGGGCAAATAGCCGCTCCCCTCCGGACCGGCCTCGCCGCGAGTCAAGGCCAGGGGCCGAGTTAGAAACGGGAGACGTAAGACGTCCGGCCCGGGGCGTGTTTTTCGCCGCGGGCCGGGCCCGGGTGAATGATCGCAAGTCGTTTGGAGGAAGAGATGAAGCCGGTAAAAGTGGTCGACGACATATACTGGGTCGGCGCGATCGATTGGAACGTCAGGGATTTTCACGGGTACGCCACCTACCAGGGCTCGACCTACAACGCCTATCTGGTCATGGACGAAAAAATTACCCTGGTGGACACGGTCAAGAAGGAATTCGTCGATGAGATGCTGGCCCGGATCAGCCAGGTGGTGGACCCGAAAAAAATCGACTGCGTGATCAGCAACCACACGGAAATGGACCATTCAGGCGGCCTGCCCCGCATGATGCACCGGATCGGGGAGGAAAAGCCGCTATATTGTTCCAAGGTCGGGCACAGGAACCTGTCCAGTCACTTCAAGGAGGCCTGGAACTATCAGCCGGTGGAGAACGGGGGGACGCTGTCCCTGGGCAAGCGCACCCTGAACTTCCTGGAAACGCGGATGCTGCACTGGCCGGACAGCATGTTTTCCTACTGCCCGGAGGACCGGCTCCTTTTTGCCAGCGACGCCTTCGGCCAGCATTACGCCGGTCTCGAACGGTTCGACGACGAGATCGGGGAAGCGATCCTGCCTCACGCCAAAAAGTATTACGCCAACATCCTCCTTCCCTACTCGGCCCTGGTCCTCAAGCTGGTGGACAAGGTCACGGAGATGGGCTTGGCCCTGGACGTGGTCTGTCCGGATCACGGCATAATCTGGCGCAAGGACCCGGGGCTGATCATTGGCAAATACGTCGAGTGGGCCAGGCAGGCCCCCAGGCGAAAGGCCGTGGTCGTTTTCGACACGATGTGGCACAGCACGGAAAAGATGGCCGGCGTCATCGCCGAGGCTTTGGGCCGGGCCGGGGTCGAGACCCGGCTCATGCACCTGCGCTCCTGGCACCGCAGCGAGGTCATCACCGAAATCCAGGATGCCGGAGCGGTGCTCGTGGGCTCTCCCACGCTCAACAACGGCCTGTTCCCCACGGTGGCCGACTTCCTTTGCTATATGAAAGGCCTCAAGCCTCAGAACAAGGTCGCCGCGGCTTTCGGCTCCCACGGGTGGAGCGGCGAGGCGGTCAAACTCATCAACGCCGAATTCGAGGCCATGAAGCTCAACGTAGTCCATCCGGGCGTCAAGTCCGCCTTCGTGCCGGATGATCAGGTCCTGGAGGCCTGCGTCGATCTGGCCCGCCAGGTGGCCGAGGCCCTGCCGGCCTGATGGGGTCGCCCTCCAGGGCGCGCGTGGCCCGGGTCCCGGATATCGATCTCAGCCGCTGCTCCCGGTGCATGGGCTGCGAGGAACTTTGTCCCGGGGTCTTTCATTTCAATCCGGCCGGCTACATGGACGTGGCCGTCCTCGACGAGTATCCGGAGGAATGCGTGGACGAGGCCGCGGCCAAGTGCCCGGAGGACTGCATCTCCTGGATCGATATGGGTTGAATCGTCATGAAACAATGGAAATGCACGGTTTGCGGGTACGTTCACCAGGACAAGTCGCCCCCGGACCGCTGTCCGGTCTGCGGCGTGATCAAGTACCGCTTCATCCTCCTCGAACCGCTTCCGGACGCGCTCGAGCGGATGCTCAAGGAGGCCTTCGGCGCCGAGTCCAAGGCCCACCTTCGCAACCGCGCCTTTGCCGCCCGGGCCGACGCGGAGGGCTTCCCGGAAGTGGCCCGCCTGTTCCGGGCCGTGGCCGAGGCGGAGCGTATCCACGCCAACGAGTACTTGAAGTATCTCGAGGGGGTCGTCGGCCAGACCGAGGACAACCTCAAACTGGCCTTTGAAAACGAGATTCGGGCGCACACGGAAAGTTACGCCCCGTTCATCAAGGAGGCCCTGATCCAGAAGCGGGAGGATGTGGCCTGGAGTTTCAGCCGGTCCCGTGACGTCGAGGGCGCTCACGCCAAACTGTACAAGGAGGCGTTGACGGCCCTGGCCTCGGACAAGGAGGTCGTTTACCACGTCTGCGGCGTGTGCGGAAACGTCTTTTCCGGGAATCCTCCGGATGAATGTCCGATATGCGGCGCCACGCGGGACAGTTTCGACCGGGTGGCCTGAACAGCTTGGAGGAACACGAGCATGAGCACCTTCGCTTCGGTGGACGAAATCCTGGATTTCGCCATCAACAAGGAACAGGAAGCGGCCGACTTCTACACCGACCTGGCCGGCCGGGTGGATCGACCCTGGATGGCTGAAACCTTTACCTCTTTCGCCCGGCAGGAGATGGGCCACAAGGCCAAACTCGAAGGCGTCAAGAAAGGGCAGCGGCTGGCCCCGGCCCAGGGTAAGGTCCAGGACCTCAAGATCGCCGAGTACCTGGTCGACGTCGAGCCCGCCCCCAAGATGGACTACCAGGACGCCCTGGTGCTGGCCATGAAACGGGAGAAGGCGGCATTCAGGCTCTACAGCGACCTGGCCGAGGCCACGGACGACGCCGGCCTCAAGGACACCTTCGAGACCCTGGCCCAGGAAGAGGCCCGGCACAAGCTCAAGATCGAGATCGAATACGACGACCGCATTCTGCGGGACAACTGATCCGAACCGGCCCCCAAAGGGCCGGACAGGTCCCGGACGAACAGGTAAGGGCCGCCGCGCTGCCAGGCGCGGCGGCCCTCGAGTTTCCAGATCAGGTCCATCACCCGATCTTGGCGCTCTGCCCCCCGTCCACCGGCAGGATGACCGCGGTAATGAAGCGGGACTCGTCCGAGGCCAGGAACAGCGCGGCGTAGGCCGTGTCCGAGGCGTTGCCCATGCCGCCCTTGAGGGGCACGGACTTGTTCCGGGCCTCGATGAGGGCCTCCTTGTCCACGCCCAGGCCCTTGGATATGCCTTCAATGGCCATGGGCGTATTCATCAGGCCGAGCATGAGGGCGTTGACCCGTATGCCTTTCTTGGCGTACTTCATGGCAATGCCCTGGGTCAGGGCGTTGACCGCGGCCTTGGATGTCTTGTAGGCCAGCATCCGGACGGGGGCCACGGCGGCCACCGAGGAAATGTTGATGATCGACCCGCCGCCCTGGGCCTCCATGACCGGCAGGACAAACTTGCAGGTCAGCATCATGCTCTTGAGGTTGGTGGCCTGAATGTGGTCCCAGGCCTCCTCGCTGATCCTGACCGCGCCGGCGTCGCCGGTGGCGATGCCCACGTTGTTGACCAGGACGTCGATCCGGCCATAGGTTTCGACGCATTTTTCGGCCAGACGCCGACAGTCGTCGGCCCGGATCACATCCGCTTCAAAGGCCAGGGCCTGACCGCCTTCGGCTTCGATCAGAGCCTTGGTTTCCATGGCGGAATCGAGGCGCCGGTCCACGACCATGACCCGGGCCCCCTCACGGGCGAAAAGCTGGGCCATGGCCCGGCCGTTGCCCGGCGTGTCCCCCGGCGTCTGGCCGGCGCCGATGATGACGGCGATTTTGTTTTCAAGACGCAAACTCATATCTTCCCCTTTCCCGGCCCCGTCGGCCGGGGTTAGAGATTGAAAAGGCGCCTGGCGTTTCCGCCCAGCAGGGCCTGTTTTTCCTCTTCGGAAAAGCCCAGCCCGAGAAAGCGCTTGAGGTCCTGGCCGGGATGAAACCAGGGATAGTCCGTGCCGAACAGGACCCGGTCCACCCCGATCCGCCGGATCAGTTCGACGGCCTCCTCGTCGGTCAGGGACTTGCTCCGGAGGAGTAGGGGACGGCCGTCCTTGTCGCCGGGCAGGGACGCGGAGGTGTCGAAATACGCGTTCGGATATCTGCCCGCGATTTCGATGACCTCGTCGTAATACCCGCCGCCCAGGTGGGCCATGACCAGGTTGAGGCCGGGAAAACGTTCGAGGATCGAGGCAAAGGCCCGGGGCCGGGTGTAGTCGGGGTTCGGGTTGGCGATGTCCGGTCCGCTGTGGCTGATGGCCGGAAGTCCCCGTTGGGCGAGCATCTCCCAGACCGGCATCATGGCCGGGTCGTCCGGGAAGAAGTGGCCTTCACCGGGGTGGACTTTCAGGCCCCTGGCCCCGTGGTTGTCGATCTTGTCCTCGAGTTCGGCCATCATGGCTTCCCGGCCCATGATGGGGTCGACGGAGAGGAAGGGCACGAGTTCCACATATTCCCGGGCCGACTGGCAGGTCCATTCATTACGTCGTCGGACCCGATCGGTCAGTTTTCCGATGATGGCCGATCGGTCGGTTTCGAGTCGATCCGGCGGCAGGCCTGCCACGGCCGCCTCGAACATGCTTCGGGCCGGTGTCATGTTGCATTGGATGGCCAGACTGATGCCGGCCTGGCGCATGATCGGCACGAGTTCCTCGGGCGTCCCGCAGCAGCCTGACATGTCGAAACCGCTCAAGGCCTGCCGGCCGATTTCCGGGGTCTTGTAGGTGTGGACGTGGGCGTCGATCACGAAATAGTCGGTCATGGTCTTCTCCTTGCGGCCGACGGACCGGGCCGGGAGGAGGCGGTCCGGTCGTCAATATTTCAGGGTGGGTACGCGGGTCATTATACCCCAGGCATGAGGGAAAGGGAAGCCGGACCGGCGGCCGGCCCTAACCCCTGCCCTGAAGACCTCAATGATTGATGGAGGTCTAAAACCGCCCTGTCGCGCTCCTCTTGACAGGGAAGCCATACGGGGTAATTTTATCAGGACGGAGCGGGCCGGGCGGGTCCGCCCGAAAGCGAAAGCACGCGGCCCCGCGCCGCCCGGCCCGGGCGGCGGCCCAAGGAGGATGGATTGCCTGAACTGCCCGAAGTCGAAACCATCGTTCGAGACCTGCGCGGCCTGGTCGTGGGCCGGCGCATTGATTTCGTGAAGGTCTGGTTGAACAAACTGGTCCGGACCGGCCCTCGTCGCCTGGCCGGCTTCCTGCTGGGCGCCGAAATTCATGGCGTGCGCCGGCGGGGCAAATTTATAGTTTTCACGCTGTCCGGCGAAAAAAGGCTGGTCGTCCACCTCAGGATGACCGGTCAGTTTCTGTGGGCGGCCGCGCCCGAAACCCGGCCCAAACACGTTCACCTGATAATCGGTTTCGAGGAGGGCGGGGTCCTGATGTATCGGGACGTCCGCCAGTTCGGATACTTTCTGGGGCTTCAACCGGCTGACTACCAGGCCTGGCTGGTCAGCGAGGATATCGGCCCCGATCCCTTCGACCTGTCACCCGAGGATTTCCGTGAACGGCTCTGCTCGCGCCGGGGACGGATCAAGCCGTTGTTGTTGGACCAGCGCTTCGTGAGCGGCCTGGGGAACATCTACGTGGACGAGGCCCTGTTCGCCGCGGGCATTCACCCCCTGAGCCCGGCCGATCGGATTCGGGAAGACGAGGCCCGCCGGCTGTTCGATGAAATATTGTCCGTGTTGAAGGAAGCCATCCGGCTGAGGGGGTCGACGGTTCGGGACTACCGGGGCCTGACCGGCGTGGGCGGGCAGTTTCAGAGCCGGCACCAGGTTTACGGCCGGACCGGGGAGCACTGCCTGGTCTGCGGATGCGCGCTGGAACGTCTGGTGGTCGGTGGTCGGAGCACCCACATCTGCCCCCGATGCCAGCCCCGGCGGTGAGTCGGGCCGGCGGGGCGCCTCAGGACCGGCTGCCGAAGAGGGCCGTGCCCACCCGGACCAGGGTGGCGCCCTCCTCGACGGCCGCCTCGAAGTCTCCGGACATGCCCATGGACAGTTCGACCAGGGGCGGCCCGATCCGGTCCTTGAGTTCCCGGAGGGAGGCAAAATAGGGGCGGGCCCGGTCCGGCTGGTCGAAAAAGGGAGGCATGGTCATCAGGCCTTTCAGGTCCAGATTGGGCAGGCCTCCGATCCGGTCGACCAGTTCGGCGGCCTGGTCCAGGGCGGTCCCTCCCTTGGTGGCCTCGCCGGAGACGTTGACCTGGACCAGGACGGCCTGGCGGCTGCCCTGCCCGGCGGCCCGCTTGTCCAGTTCCCGGGCCAGCTTGAAACTGTCCACCGAGTGGATCAGGTCGAAAAGCCGGACGGCGTACCTCGCTTTGTTGGTCTGGAGCCGGCCGATGAAATGCCAGGCGGCCCGGGTTCGGCCGATGGATTCGATTTTGGCCTCGGCCTCCTGGACGTAGTTTTCTCCTAATATGGTCAGGCCGGCTTCGATGCCGGCCTCGACGATCTCCGCCGGCACGGTTTTGCTCACGGCCACCAAGCGAACCTCGCCCGGATCGCGGCCGGCTCGAAGGCAGGCCGCGTCGATCCTTTCCCGGATGCGGGCCAGATTGCGAGCCAGGTCCGTGGCCATGGTCGGCTAACCCTGGGGGCCTTCGATGTACTGGGCCGGGTTCAGGCGCAAAGGACCGGGGTCCACGATCTTGACGATCTCCCGCTCGCTGATGCCGTCCGCCTGGTTCAGATCGATGATCTTGACCCGGGTGACGGGCTGGCCGGACGGGGACAGGACCAGGCGGACCTTGGGACGGAGGGTGTTGGCGTGATTGACCGAAACCACCACGCCGATCTCGTCCGTATTCATGCGGACGGTCGTTCCCACCGGATAGATGCCGATGCTCTGGATGAAGCGGTCGACCCAGGATTCGGGGAAGTGCTTGCCCCGGAGACTGAACAGTATCTTGAGTGCCTCGTGTGGCGGCCGGCCCTTGTGATAGACCCGGTCGCTGGACAGGGCGTCGTAAATGTCGGCCATGCCGCTGACGATGATGTACGCATTGACCTTCTGGCCGGAAAGGCCGTCCGGGTACCCGGTCCCGTCCAGGCGTTCGTGATGATGCCTGACCACCTCGAGGGCCGCGGGTGAAAGCTGGCCGTAGGCCGTCATGAGTTCGTGGCCGATGGCCGGGTGCCGCTTGATGACGTCGAACTCCTCGTCCGTCAACCGGTCCGGTTTGTTGAGTATTATGCTGGGGATGCCCGTCTTGCCCACGTCGTGGAAAATGCCGCCCACGCCCAGGGCCATGAGCCGTTCCCGTTCGAAACCCAGGTCCCGGGCCGCGGCCACGGCCAGCGTGGCCACGTTGATACTGTGGGTGAAGGTGTACTCGTCGTAGGTCTTCAGTTTTAAAATGGCCACCATGGCGTCGCGATTGCGAAAGACGCTGTCGATCATCTGGTCCACGTTCTCCTGAACCTGTTCCACGTTGATCTTCCGGCCGGCGCGAACGTCCATGATCAGGCTCCGGGTGACCTCCAAAGCCCGTTCATAGGCCTGCCTGGCCCGGGGAAGCTCCTCTTCCATCGAGGCCGTGTCCGGCCGGACTTCGGGGCGCGGCTTTTTTCTGCGCTCGATGTCCTGGATTTTTCGGGGGGCCTCCTCCGGTTCGGGCCGGGACTGTTCGATCTCTTGGGAGACCTGCTTTGGCGTGACCGATTTGGCTTCATCCACGATCACTTCGGTAATCCCGTGCTCCCGGAGCTGATCGATGTCTCGCTGAGATGTGACCAGTTTGCTCTTGGTGGCCCAGGGGTGGGTCAGCCAGCTTCGACCCACGTCCTTGACAAACATGCCGATCCGCAGATCGTCGGTGGCTACCTTCTTCAACTGTTTGTTTTGCTTGTTCATAATAGTCCCATTCATTAAGAAAACGTCAAAGAAATCTGACGCGACGCAAAACCCGGAGCCACGCTTCGGTTACACCCCGAGCGATATGACACGTCCTCAGCCCCCCTTGCAAAAGGACTGCTTGTACCGGAAATGGCGAACCATGCCCCGATCGCTGGTTAGCCACTGAGTAACAATAAAGTTGCATGACGAAACTGTCAAGAGATTATGGCGCCTATCTGTAACCCGGATATTGCAGTTGTTATCTACTGCGGCGCCGAAATGCTTGCTGCAACGCTCGTTTCCCGGTTTTAGGCCTCGACGTATCCACTGATACGCCTGCGGCCCAACACCGGTCCAACTTCGCGTTTCGTTACGCATTTCGGCACCTCGCTACGAACCCAACTGCAATATCCGGGTTTAATCGAATCATAAATCCCCGCCTCTAGGGTGGGGCCATTGAACGGGCTATGCCCCTCCTTTATGGGCAGGGTCGTTTAGGCTGCTTGCTGTGATTCTTCCGCCGGGAGATTACCGCGGGATCGGCATATTTTACGGATATGAATTGCAGACGAGGTTATGCGGCCACGGCCGGTTTCCAGATGAACCGCGGTTTGGCGTGGTTTCAAGTGGCGCAGAACCCCGGCCTTCCAGCGACTCGAATCGGGAGCCGAGCGCGGTTGGACAAGCAGGGGAGTCTGAAATCGGCACGGTTCAATGGCCTCGCCCCCTTCCGGGGCTGGTTGTTTCCTTTATTGCCCAAATCAGCTAATTGAAAAAGCAAATGATCAGAGGTGAAAGAAATTAATGCTTTAATGCGTTTGACCTGAAAGTGCCGGGCGGTAAAAAAACGGTCTGTCTGATATTGAACATGCGGGGCGGGCGCATTCCCCGCGGCTTGTAGCGGGAAATCTTCAATATACGGTAATTTTATTCTTTTGATTGAAACGTTTTTTAATGATTTTTAGCCCAACCTGCTGGGCATTGTTTTTCATTTCTATTAAGCCGTCACATCTTCCAGGTTTGCGAACTCGATACATGGGTATTTGCGAACAGCGGCGGAATTTAAAAGCGACTTGAAATGGTTACAAACCAGGCCTTTCTGGAGACCTCATCGGGGCGGGGGGCTTTTCTCCGGGCCCGGGCTTAAACCCGGATATTGCACTTGTTATTTACTGCGGCGCCGAAGTGCGTGTGGCAACGCTCGTTTTCCCCTATTGGACCCTCGAAGTATCTCCGTCATAGGCCCGAGGCCAAAAAACGGTCCAGCTTCGAGTTTCGCCAAGCATTTCGACACCTCGGTTCGAACCAGACTGATGTATGCGGGTCAAAGCGGCCTTTGATCCATTCCGTTGACACGCCGGCCTTTCTTGACGGGCATGGCCGGCGGGAACCGGGGGCCTGGAAGACGGGGCGGCATGTCAGGGGCTCAGGCCGTTGGAACGCAGCCGGTCGAGCACCTCGGCCAGGGGGAGGCCGATCACATTGGTGTACGAGCCCTGGATGAACCGGACCAGGGAGCCGCCCCGTCCCTGGATGGCGTATGCGCCGGCCTTGTCCCAGACCTCGCCGGAATCGAGGTAGGCCTCGATTTCCTCGCGACCCAATGCCCGGAACTCGACATCGGTCCGAATGTGGTCCAGATATTTTTCGTCCCGGTCGCGATGGATGAGGCAGTATCCGGTCAAAACCCGGTGGGTCCGGCCGGACAGCGCGGCCAGCATTCGGGCGGCGTCGTTCCGGTCCGCGGGTTTGCCCAGAATCCGGTCTCCCAGGACGACCACGGTGTCGGCAGCCAGGACCCAGAGGTTGGGGGAGAGTTCGGAGGCCTGTTCGGCCTTGGTCTCGGCCAGCCGGCGGACATGGGCTTCCGGTGATTCGCCCGGGCGGACCGATTCGTCGATTTCCACCGGCCGAATCTCGAAATCCACCCCGGCCCAGGCCAGGAGTTCCCGGCGGCGAGGGGAGGCCGAGGCCAGGATGAGGCGGCTCATCGGGCCGCCTTCGCCGGGCCGGGCAGACTGAACAGGGCGCGAGCGTTGATCGTGGTGGCCCGGGCCAGCTCCTCCAGGCTCAACCCTTTGATCCGGGCCACTTCGGCGGCCGTGTAGCGGACCAGGGCCGGTTCGTTGCGTCGGCCCCGCTTGGGCGCCGGGGCCAGAAACGGGGCGTCGGTTTCCACCAGCAGCCGATCCAGGGGCGTCTTGGCCACCACCTCCCGGAGCTGGTCCGATTTGGGAAAGGTGACCGGGCCGGGGATCGAGATGTGGAAGCCCAGGGCCAGGAAGCTCCGGGCCAGGTCCCAGTCTCCGGAAAAGCAATGGATGACGCCGCCGTTGCGGCCGGCGTCCACGGACATCAGATGGCCCAGGACCTCACGATGGGCGTCCCGGTCGTGAATGATCAGGGGCAGGCCCAGTTCGAGGCCGAGGTCGATGAGATCGGCGAAGCGGTCCTCCTGGACCTTGCGGGGAGACAGATTGCGATAAAAATCCAGGCCGATCTCGCCAAAACCCACGACCTGAGGGCTGGCGGCCAGGTCCTTGAGACGGTCCAGTCCGTCCGGGGTCAACTTCCCGGCGTCGTGGGGATGGAATCCGATCGTGGCCGATATCTGATCGTACTGTTCAGCCAGGGCGATGGCCCGGCTCGAAGTCTCCACGTCGATGCCGATGGAGATCATATGAACGACGTCGGCCCGGGCGGCCCGCTCAATGACCGCCTCCCGGTCCGGGTCGAAATCATCCAGGTCCAGATGGCAATGGGTGTCGATCAACTCCAACATGAGGATGCTCCTTGGCCGGCCGGACTTTTCAGGTCCGTCCCGGCGTTCATGCCGAAGCATATCTTGTGGGGGCCGAATGTCAAGGCGTCCGGTTGAGTTCGGGAAGAGATTGGCTTATACTAGGCGCATCATGGAACGAGACGTCCTTTTCAGACTCAGAAGCCGCCTGGACTCCGAGGAAGAGGCCAAACTCTCACCCCGGGCCGCCTTGAGCCGAAACGCCCTGCGGCGCCGGCACGATCGAAACGCGGTCCGCGATCACCGCCAGAGCTTTGCCATCGACGCGGACCGCATTCTGCATTCCGCCGCCTACAGCCGGTACATCGACAAGACCCAGGTCTTTTATCTGGTCAAAAACGATCATATCACCCACCGGGTCCTGCACGTGCAACTGGCTTCCCGGATCGCCCGGACCATCGGACGGCACCTGAGCCTCAACGAGGACCTGATCGAGGCCGTGGCCCTGGGACACGATCTGGGGCACGCCCCCTTCGGCCACGACGGCGAAACCTACCTCTCGCGGCTTTGCCAAAAACACGGCATAGGCCATTTCCTCCACGCCGTCCAGAGTGTCGAATTCCTGGAACATATCGAACGCAAGGGCCAGGGGCTCAACCTGAGTCTCCAGGTCCTGGACGGCATCCTGTCCCACGACGGGGAACTGGACATTCCGGCACTCAGTCCGGATTCCCCCATGACCTTCGAGGACCTGGACCGGCGGATGGAAGAAAAAAAACAGGACCCGGCCCGACACCTGGTCCCCATGACCTTGGAAGGCTGCGTGGTACGTCTGGCCGATACCATCAGCTACGTGGGCCGCGACGTCGAGGACGCCATCCGGCTGGGCCTGATCCAACGCGGCGATCTGCCGGCCGAATGCCGCCGACTGCTGGGCGAAACCAACGGCCGGATCGTTTACACCCTCGTGACCGACCTGATCGAGACCAGCCTCGACCAGGGCCACGTGGCTTTCAGCCGGGAGACGGCGGACGTCCTGACGCAGCTGAAGAACTTCAATCGGGACCGGATTTATTACAACCCCCGGATCAAGCGGGAGGGGCGCAAGATCGAGGCCCTGTTCGGAATGCTTTTCGAACGCCTCCTCGTAGACCTCGATGCGGAAACCTCCGGCTTTCCCATGCTGACCGAGTACCTCGAGGGCATGGCCCCGGCCTATCGCCGGCAACGGGCCCCGGCGGAGATCGTGAGGGATTTTATCGCCGGCATGACCGACGAGTACTTCCTGCGCCTGGCCCGGGAAACCCTGCTGCCCCAATACGTCGAAGGCCTCATGGCCCGGGAATAGTCCGGGGTGGGTCAGCCCGCCGATAACCGCCCGGGCACTCGCCCGATAACAATCCGGGTTTAATCAAGACAGCCGACATTTCCGCCTTGGGTTTGGGCAAAAAAAGACTGAATTTTATCGGGGACCGGCTGAGGGAATCAGACGGTTCCATGTCTTGTCTGTCTGGGTGTAAATATCATGAGCGCGGGCGGTTTTTCCAGGGACCGTTCGATCGACTGCATCCCTAACGTACTGAATAAAAATAATATAATTTCATTTCGCGGGTCGGCATCCGAACGCTTTGGCTCGGGGCCGGGGCCGGCGGCCGCCGGCAGGGTCACCGGTTTGTTTTAAATAAACAAAAATTTGATTGCGTTAAAAATGTCCCTATGAGGTCCGAACCGGCCGGATCGATAAATGCCCTTGACAATTCCGGCCGGCTTCCGTAACATGCTTGCCAAGACTCATTCAATCCTGAAATTACGACTCGGACGATGTGACCACGCATCGCCGGGGCAACGGGCGTGGCCGCCGGATCGAGGTGGAACCGTTCGTCCGTGAAGGCGAGGAAGGAAGCGGCTGACGGCGTCGGCTTCTCGTCGGCTTCGGAGGGTGTATTGCGAAGTGCGGAAGGGGGCATCCCGCTTCGGGCGCACGGCGCGAGTGCGTTCTCCGGAGGCGACTCTTCGGGCGCCTAGAAACCTAAGGGGCGAAATATGGCCGAAACCCGTTCCGAGTATCAACTTGACGTGCAAGGCATTTCCCTGAGTTTCGGGGGACTGATGGCCCTCAATGCAGTGAGTTTCGGGGTCAAGCCGGGCGAGATTTACGCGATTATAGGCCCCAACGGAGCCGGCAAGACCTGTATGCTCAACTGCATCTGTCGTTTCTATCATCCTCAGCGGGGACGGGTGATCTTTGAAGGCGAAGACATTTCCAGCCTGGCCACTCACCGGGTCGCCAGTCGGGGCATTGCCCGGACCTTTCAAAATATCGAGCTGTTCAAGGGCATGACCGTGCTGGACAACATCAAGCTGGGCCGCCACGTCCATCTTCGGACCGGGTTGTTGTCCGGGGGGATGTGGTGGGGCCGGGCCTACCGGGAGGAGATGGCCCTGCGCCGGGAGATCGAGGAGAACATCATCGACCTGCTCGAGATCGAGGCCATCCGCAAACAGGTCGTGGGCACGTTGCCGTACGGGCTTCAGAAACGCGTGGAGCTGGCCCGGGCCCTGGCCATGAAGCCCCGGATTCTGCTGCTCGACGAACCCATGGCCGGAATGAACCTGGAGGAGACCGAGGACATGGCCCGATTTATCCTCGACGTCAACGAGGAGTGGGGCGTGACCGTCATTCTGATCGAGCATGACATGGGCGTGGTCATGGACATTTCGAACCGGGTCTGCGTCCTGGACTTCGGGTTCAAGCTGGCGGAAGGCACGCCTCGGGAGGTTCAGACCAACGAGGACGTGGTTCGGGCGTATCTGGGCGACACCGAGTCGGCCTATTCCAAACTGGGGACCTGAGAAGGGGACGGCATGGAAGAGAAGACCCTACCCGCCCTTCTGCTCCGCAACAAGGACAAGTACGGCCCCGGCAAGGTGGCCATGCGGGAGAAGGAGTTCGGCATCTGGCAGGACTACACCTGGCAGGACTACTACGAACACGTCAAGCATTTCGCCCTGGGGCTCTGGACGCTGGGCTTCCGCAAGGGCGACAAGCTGGCCATCATCGGCGACAACCGGCCGGAGTGGGTCTGGGCCGAGGTAGCCGCCCAGTCTCTGGGCGGGGCGCCGCTGGGCATCTACCAGGACTCGATCCTGACCGAGGTGGCCTATGTGATCGACCATTCGGACGCCAAGTTCGTGGTGGCCGAGGACCAGGAGCAGGCGGATAAGATTCTGGACATGAAAGAGGACCTGCCCAAGGTGGCCAAGGTGGTGTACACCGACCCCAAAGGCATGCGCAATTATGACGATCCGCTGCTGGTCTTCTTCTCCGAGGTCGAGGAGTCCGGGCGACGGTTCGAGGCGGAGAACCCGGGGTTTTTCGAGTCCCGGATCGCTGAAATCGACGAAGAGGACGTGGCCCTGATCGCCTATACCTCGGGCACGACCGGGTCCCCAAAGGGCTCGCTGCTGACTCACCACAACATGCTGTCCATGGCCCGCAACCTCAACGAGGTCGACCGCAAGTTCGAGAACGACGAGTTCGTCTCCTTTCTGCCGCTGCCCTGGATCGGGGAGCAGATGATGGGCGTGGCCAGTTCCCTGGCCATCGGTTTTACAATCAACTTTCCCGAGGAACCGGAGACCGCCGCGTCGGACACCTACGAGATCGGTCCCAACGTCATGTTCTCGCCGCCCCGGGTCTGGGAAGGGCTGTCCCGCACGGTCATGGTCAAGCACCTGGACGCCAGCTGGCTCAAACGGGCGATCTACCAGGCCTGCATGCCTATCGGTTATCGGATCGCGGACTTCAAGTTCGACAAGCAGCCCGTGCCCTGGGGCTGGAAAATCCTCTATCTGCTGGCCTGGCTGCTGCTGTTCCGGGCCTTGCGGGACCGGCTCGGGTTTTCCGGCATTCGTTCGGCCACCACCGGCGGGGCCGCGTTGGGCCCCGACGTCTTTCGCTTCTTTCACGCCCTGGGGGTCAACCTCAAGCAGATTTACGGACAGACCGAGATTTCAGGCATCTCCTGCATCCACCGGGACGGAGACATCAATGCCAACTCGGTCGGGCTGCCCATTCCCGAGACCGATTTGAGAATCGACAAGCCGGACCCGGAAGGCGTGGGCGAGATCATCTCGCGCAGTCCGGCCCTTTTCGTGGGCTACTACAAGAACGACGAGGCGACCCGGGAGACCATCGGCGACGGCTGGCTGCATTCGGGGGACGCCGGGTACATCGACGCGAACGGCCACCTGGTCTGCATCGACCGGGTCAAGGACCTCATGCACATGCGGGACGGCCGGAAGTTCTCGCCCATGTTCATCGAGAACCGGCTCAAGTTTTGTCCCTACATCGTCGAGTCCTGCGTACTGGGGCACGAGCGGGACTACATCACGGCCATGATCTGCATCGATTTCAAACACACGGGCAAATGGGCCGAGGACCACCGCATCTCCTATACCACCTACACCGACCTGGCCTCCAACCCCCAGATTTACGACCTCATGGAACGGGAGGTGGTGCGGGTCAATCGGACCCTGCCCGAAGGCGCCCGCATCCGGAAATTTCTGTTGCTTTACAAGGAGTTCGATCCGGACGACGGGGAACTGACCCGGACCCGGAAGTTGAGGCGCCGCTTCATCGCTGAAAAGTACGCCCATGAGATCGAGGCCCTCTACCGGGACCAGGACTCGGTCCACATCGAAAGCGAGATTCAGTACCAGGACGGCAAGAAGACGACCATCGTGGCCGACCTGGCCATCCGCATGATGAAGCCGCTGGAGGCATATCAGGAGGAGAAGAAGAAGTGGTGGCAATTCTGGATCTGACGGAGGAAGCCGATGGCTGACGCCTTTTTGAAGTTCGCGCAACTGCTGGTCACCGGGCTGGTCACTGGCAGCGTTTACGCCCTGGTCGCCCTGGGCTTCGTCCTGATCTACAAGTCCACCAGCATCATCAACTTCGCCCAGGGCGAGTTCGTTCTGGTCGGGGCCTATGTCTGCCTGTGGATCGTCACCGGCCTGGGCGTGCCTTTCATCCCGGCCTTTATTCTGACCATGGTCGGGTCGGTATTCATGGGCCTGGTGGTCGAACGGCTGGTCCTGAGGCCCATGATCGGGGAGCCGATCATTTCGGTCATCATGGTGACCATCGGCCTGGCGGCCCTGCTCAAGGCCCTGGTCACCATCTTCTGGGGGACGCAGATTCGGGTCTTCCCGGCCATCTTTTCCCAGGAGCCCATCCGCCTGGGACAGGTGATCGTCAGCGAGGTCTACGTCTGGACCTTTTTCTTCGCCCTGCTTTTTCTGGGCGTTTTCGCCGCCTTCTTCAAATACTCCCGGGTGGGCATCGCCATGCGGGCCGTGGCCAGCGACCAGATGACGGCCCAGTCCATGGGCATCCCGGTCAAACTGGTCTTCGCCATCTCCTGGTGCATCGCGGCCATCGTCTCGGGCGTGGGCGGCATCCTCATCGGCAACATCAACGGCATTAACATCACCCTGGCCGATTTCGGCCTCAAGGTCTTCCCGGCGGTCATCTTCGGCGGCCTGGATTCGATCCTGGGGGCCATCATCGGCGGTCTGACCGTGGGGGTGCTGGAGAACCTGATGGGCGGGTACCTGGACCAGTTTTTCGGCGGCGGGGTCAAGGAGGTGGCGCCGTTCATCGTACTGATCATCGTCCTGATGGTCAAACCATACGGACTTTTCGGGATCAAGGAGATCGAACGGGTCTGACGGCCGAGCAACACATAAGGCCGGGGCCGGCCGAGGCCGGGCCCCGGGGAGGTTGAACCGAACATGCCCTGTGGACTGTTTCATTCCAGCTACCGCAAGGACGACGAAATTTTCAAGACCTGGTGGGTTCGAGGTTGGCTGATCGGGCTTCTGGCCTTTCTTGTCGCGCTGCCGACCTTCGCCCCCGGCATCAGCCAGATTCTGAACACCAACGTCACGAACCTGTGCATCATCATCATGATCTACATCATCGGAGCCCACGGACTGAACATCCTGACCGGGTTCACCGGCCAGATATCCCTGGGCCACGGGGCCTTCATGGGCGTGGGCGCCTATACGGCCGGCATCCTGGCAGCGCGTTTGCACGTGCCCTTCTTCGTGGCACTGCCGGCGGCCGGCCTGATGACGGCGGCCGTGGGCATGGTCTTCGGCATCCCCTCCCTCCGGCTCAAGGGGCTCTACCTGGCCATCGCGACCATGGCCGCGCAGTTCATCCTGGACTACGCCATGCGCAACTGGACCTCCCTGACCGGCGGTTCGGCCGGGCTGAACGTGCCATACGCGGCCATCGGTTCCTTCGAGTTCAATACGGACGAACGGTTCTACTACCTGGTTCTGGTTCTGGTCGTTTTGGCCACGGCCTTCACCAAGAATTTGACCCGGACCCGTCCGGGCCGGGCCTTCGTGGCCATCCGGGACCGGTATTTGGCCGCCGAAGTGATCGGCGTGAACCTGTTCAAATACCGGATCATGTCCTTCGGGATCAGTTCCTTCTACGTGGGCATCGCCGGCGGCCTGTGGGGCTACTACATCACCATCATCAGCGACGAACACTTCACCATCTGGCTCTCGGTCCAGTTTCTGGCCATGGTCATCATCGGCGGACTGGGGCATGTCCTGGGAGCGATATACGGGGCCATATTCATGGTCCTTCTCCCCGAGCTGCTCCGGATTCCGTCCGAGGCCCTCAGCGGGACTTTTCCCCAGATGTTCGTGATATTCGGGACCCTCCAGGAGGGCGTATTCGGCCTGATTATCATCCTGTTCCTGATTTTCGAACCGGACGGCCTGGCGGCCCGGTGGCACACCATCCGGAACTACTGGAAACTTTGGCCGTTCTCATATTAGACCCGGCCAAGGGACCGGCCGGTGAAATCGTTTCGACCTGGCGGCGGAATCCGAGGCAATCATTCAGGAAAGGGGGTGAGCCTCCGCGGGCTAAACAAGGTTTGGTGGATGGAATCATTTTTCAGTCAACCTCGAGGACGGAATAGGGGGATATGATGAATTTTAAGTGCATCTGCTTTGGTTTGGCAGCCATTTTCATGTCATGTGTCTTGATGGTCGGCCCCGCGGCCGCGGCGGACAAGGAAATCGTGGTCGGAGGCATTTTCGACATCACCGGGGCGACCTCGGCCGTGGGCAAGGACTACGCCCTGGGGGCCCAGGACGCAGCGACCTACATCAACCAAAAAGGCGGGGTGGACGGAACGCCGATCAAGTTGATCCCGAACGACTACGCGTACGCCGTACCCAAGGCGGTCACCCTGTACAAAAAGTACAAGGACGTCGACAAGGTCTTCGTCATCCAGGGCTGGGGCACGGGCGACACGAACGCCATGAAACCCTTGATCAACAAGGACAAAATCGTCTATTTTTCGGCCTCGTACGACGCCAACCTGAACGACCCGAAAAAGACCCCCTACAACTTTTTCATCGGATCGAGCTATTCGGAACATATCCGGATGGCCATGCGCTATGTCAAGGAAAACGGCGGCAAGAAGGTCTGCTTCATTTATCCCGACCATCCTTACGGCAAGAACCCCATCCCGGCGGGCAAGGACTTCGCCAAAAAGATGGGCCTCGAGGTCGGGCCGGACATCTCCGTGGACCTGAGGGCCACCGACGCCACGTCCCAGCTCATGCAGATGAAGGAGTTCAATCCGGACTTCGCCTGGGTCGGCGGGACCACGCCGTCCACGGCCGTGATCATCAAGGACGCGGCCAAGCTGGGCCTGAAGACCAAGTTCCTGATCAACACCTGGGGCATTGACGAGAACCTGCCCAAGCTGGCCGGCGAGGCGGCCGAGGGACGGGCCTTCGGGTTCATCGTCGTGCGGCCGTTCGGGTACGACGTTCCGGAGACCAAGATCATCCAGACCATCACCGGGGACAAGAAGTACACCCTGCACTACAACAAGGCCTGGGCTTCGATGATGGTCATGTGGGAAGGGCTCAAGCGGGCCAAGAAGGCCGGTCAGCTTAACGGTCCCGGCCTCAAGGCCGCCCTCGAGACCTTGAAGGACTTCGGGACCGGCGGCCTGACCCCGCCGCTGACCTACACCCCGACCGATCATCGGGCCACGACCACCTGCGGCCTCTACGCCATCAAGGGCGGCCAGCTGACCCTGGTCACCGACGTGAGCATCGACCGCACACCCGAATACCTGGGCTGGTAGCACCGGCCCCGAACCCGCCGGGACCGGCCTGGCCGGTCCCGGCCGCTTCAAAAGCAAAAAGGCTGCACCATGGGCGTCATTCTCAACGTCAACAACATCGAAGTCATCTATGACGACGTCATCCTTGTCCTCAAGGGGCTCTCCCTCCAGGTCGAAGATGGCCGGATCGTCTGCCTCCTGGGGGCCAACGGCGCGGGCAAGACCACGACCCTCAAGGCCATTTCCGGACTGCTCAAGACCGAGGAGGGCGAGGTGACCGACGGCGCCATCGAGTTCATGGGCCGGCGCATCGACGGCATGGAGCCGGAGAAGATCGTCCGGATGGGCATCTTCCAGGTCATGGAGGGCCGGCGGGTCTTCGAGGACATGAACATCGAAGAGAACCTGATCGCCGCGGCCCACACCCAGAAGAGCAAGACCAAAATGCTCAACGGCATGCAGCTCGTTTACCGCTACTTCCCTCGTCTCAAGGAACGGCGGAACTCCCTGGCCGGCTACCTGAGCGGCGGGGAACAGCAGATGCTGGTCATCGGCCGGGCCCTGATGGCCTCCCCCAAGCTGATGATGCTCGATGAACCCTCCCTGGGCCTGTCTCCCCTTCTGGTTTCCGAGATTTTCGAGATCATCCAGTTGATCAACCGCCAGGAGGGCACGACCATTCTGCTGGTGGAACAGAACGCCCGCATGGCCCTGAACATTTCCTCCCACGGCTACATCATGGAAAGCGGCCGGATCGTGCTCGACGACACCACGGAAAGGCTGAAAGTCAACGAGGACGTCAAAATGTTTTATCTCGGCCTGACCGACGTGGGCACCAAGCGCAGCTACCGGGACGTCAAACATTACAAACGACGAAAACGCTGGCTGACCTGAGCCCCGCCTCCCGGCCCGATAATCGAACGCGGTTCCGTCCGGAGGGTTTTACAAGCCCGCCGCGCCCTCTTCACTCAAAGTGGCGCCTGACTGGGGGAAGTCGGTAAAACGGCCGAACGAGCGGTCCGTTCCAACCCGATTTCACCCGGTCGCCCTATCCAAAGCCCGCATGCTTTGTTATACTGGGGACAAGTCCCTGGACGCGTCTGTGCCTCGTTTTTCGACCGGCGGACAGGGCATGGAAAGGGAAAAGCGCATGCTCGTTAAGCATCTGATTCGATTGACGTTCCTGGTCGGGATAACCGCTCTGGTCCTGGTCTGGGGCGCCTGTCCTTCGGCGGGGCAAGACCCGCCCGATCAGACTCCGCCCCCGGAAGTGGTGATCGGCGGCCTGTTCGACATCACCGGCCGCACGTCGGACCTGGGACGGGACTATGCCCAGGGGGCGGTGGAGGCCGTGATGTACATCAATGCCAACGGCGGGATCAACGGCGCCCCGATCCGGCTTGTGTCCAAGGATTTCGGATATGACGGGGCCAAAGCCCTCAAGCTGTATCAGCAGTTCAAACATGTCAACAAGGTCTTTGCCATTCTGGGCTGGGGCATGGCCGACACTGCCGCGCTCGCGCCTCACCTGGGCAAGGATCGCGTCGTGTTCATGTCCGCCCATTGCGATCCGGAACTGACCGATCCCAAAAAGTCGCCTTACAATTTTTTCATCGGCCCGACGTACACGGACCAGGCCCGTCTGGCCATGCATTACGCCAAGGACAGCGGCGGACGCAAGGTCTGCTTCATCTACCCCGAGCATCCTTTCGGCCAGGGACCGCTGGCCGCGGGCAAGGACTACGCGCAAAAGCTGGGGCTCGAGATCGGACCCGACGTGGTGGTCGACCTGAGGGCCACGGATGCCAGCCAGCAGTTGCTGCAGATCAAGGAGTTCGCCCCGGACTTCGCCTGGATCGGCGGGACCACCCCTTCGGCGGCGGTCATTGTCAAGGACGCGGCCAAACTGGGGTTCAAGACGCGGTTTCTGATCAACGGCTGGGGCTTTGACGACAAGTTTCCGGAACTGGCCGGCCAGCCCGCCGAAGGCAGGGCCTTGGGTCTGATGTCCGTGCGGCCCTTCGGTTTCGATGCGCCAGGGACCAAGGCCATCCGGGAAACGATCGGAGAACGGACCTATTCCCTGCAGTTCAACAAGGCCTGGGCTTCCATGATGGTTTTGTGGGAGGGCCTGAAGCGGGCCAAGCGGCCTAGTGGGCCGACCCTGAAAGCCGCGTTGGAAACCCTGGTCAATTTCGACTCCGGCGGCCTGACCCCGCCGCTGACCTATACGCCCCAGGACCACCGGGGCACGACCGCCTGCGGGCTATACGGGATCAAGGACGGGCAGATCGTCCTGATCACGGACCTGAACATTGAAAGAAAGTCGGAATACCTGGGCTGGTGAGACGGGCCGCGGGAGCAGGGAGGGAGACCGGGCCCGATTGTCGGCGGCGGCCCGTGCGGCCGCGGCCCGCTGTCCCGAACATCGGGCCCGTTTCGAACGGGCCGGACTCAGTCCCGACGATTTGAAAACCCCCGACGATTTGTTCGGCCTTGACCCGGTCCGACGAATCGATCCGGCCCATTGGCCGGGACCCCCGGTCGACGGATGGGGCGAAGCCTTGAAGGCCATGGGCCTGCGATCCGGCGACGTGGTCCTGACCGCGCTCCCGACCCGATCCGGCCGAACCGCGGAAACGATCGATCTGGCCCTGGGGCGGCTGGGCTGCCGTCCCGTCCCCTCCCTGGCCAACGACGCGGCGTTTCAAATCACCCTGCTGCGGGACCTGTCCTGCAAGGCCTATGTGGGCCGACCGACCGACCTGGCCGCCCTCGAGGCGCAAGCCGGCCGCGATGGGCTGGATGTCGATGAACTGATTCCGGCCCGGGTTGTCCTCGTGCTTGAAGCCGGCCGCACCGAAGGGGAGGGGGGACCGCCCGCGCCGGCGCCCGGAAAAACGGGGCTCCGGGCCTACGCCTCGGCCGAGGCCGGTTGCCTGGGCTACGAATGCGACCGTTGTGCCGGTTTTCATCCAACCGTCGACGTGCTGATCGAAGTGCTGGACCCCGAATCGGGTCGGCCGGCGGAGCCGGGCCGCCCGGGCGAGGTGATTGTCACCATCCTCGATCCCGAAAGGCCCTTGATCCGCTATGCCCCGGGCGATCGGGCCGTTCTGGCGAACAGACCCTGTGCCCGCGGACCCGTCTCGTTCCGACTGATCGAACCGGAAACCGGGTCCGGGGGCTGAGACGGCCGGGCCGTCATCCCCCTTTTTCCCGCCGCATCTTCCGGGAGGCCCGCTTCCAGTCCGGCACGTCCCCTTTTTTCCGTTTTTTCGAAGATCGCCCGTCGGGCTCCACGCGCCGGTCGGGCTGAAGGATGAAGCTGCCGGGTGTCGGAGGCTGGGGCGGCGTTTCGGGGCGGGCCTTCTTTTCCGGCGGCTCTTTTTCCTTGGGCAGCGGCGGTCCCGTGAAAAGGGACGGCGCCAGGGATTCGACCAGATAGATCGTTTCCAGAAATCGGAAAAAGACCACGCCCTGGTCCGAGGCCGACTTGGCCCGGACGGTCAGGAACACCGGGTTCGGGTCTCGACGCCGGCCGACCCGGAGCGCCATGTCCCGGTCCGGAAACAACAGGACAAAGGGACGGGCGCCGGGCCGAAGCCCCTCCTCCAGAATGACCGGATAGGCCTTCCGCCGGGCGGCGTGAAAGAGCAGGTCGGGCGGCCGGACCGCTTCGTACGGGCCGAGGGGCAGTTCAGTCTGTTCGGGGGCCACGCGAATCGATCGGTCCCGTATCTCGAACCGGGTCCGGTCCGGGGCCCGCAGCAGGTCATCGATCTGGCTCTGCCTGACGTACGACCAGCCTTCCACCTCGCCCAGGGCCCACAAAAGCTCCTTGAGCGGGATAAAGCCCTCCTCGTCGGCCAGCAGGCCGAACTCGTCCGGCCGGACGCCCAGAACGTAGGTCAGAAACCGGCTCAGGGACTGGCGTTGAAGCTTGGGATTCTGCCGGCCCATGGCCTCAGACCCGGTCCCAGATGGACTTGATCTTGGTCAGGCTCAAACCCAGGTAGTCCCGGTCCGGAGCGAACACCTCGAGGGTCATGGTCTCGTCGTAACCGGCGACCTTCAAGGCCCCCAGCGGGCCGGCCAGATCGGCCCGACCCACGCCCACGGGCAGGTGTTCGTCCTCCCGTCCGCTGTTGTCGCAGACGTGCAGGTGCCGGATGCGCGGCCCGCAGGCCTCGACGAACCGAAGACCCCGGTCCGGGGGACCGCCGATGTTGGCGTGACCCAGATCGAGGGTCATCATCAGGTCCGGGATTTCCCCGAGCAGCCCGGCCAGTTCCTCGGGCCGGTACATATGCCCGGACCGGGGAAACATGTTTTCCGCGCACAGGACGATCCCCAGGTCCCGGGCCTCTTCCAGGACCCGGGACATGGTTTCCAGGGAGAAGCGCCTGCCGATGGCCGGGGCGAAACGCACCAGGCCGGTCAGGTAGCCGGGATGAATGACCGCTTTGCCAATGCCCAGCTCCGCGCAGATTTCCAGGGCCAGGCGGGTCTCGTTGACCGACGCCTCCCGGATGCTGGGGTAGACGTCGGCCATCCAGACGAAGGTGGGCAGATGTACCACCCGGGGAGAAAGCCCTTCGCCGTCGGCCAGGGCCCGAATTTCGGGCAGGACGGCCCGGATTCGGTCCGGCGTGCACTCGGGCGGGTCCAGGCAGAGTTCGAGATAGTCGAGACCGATTCCAGACAGGGCGCGGATTTCCTCCGTCACCGGCAGCATGGGGGCGTTGGTCGCGCCGTAGATCATGGCCCGGGTCCTTTCCTTAGGGAGTTCCATGGATATGGTATCACGGCCGCGCCGGTTTGGGAACCGGCCGCCGGGGCCGTCGCCGGCAATAACCCCTAACGGCCTTGCCAGCGGGGCGGCCTTTTTTCAAAGAAGGACTCGATGCCCTCCTTGAAGTCCTCGGTCTTGAAACAGGTTTCCAGATAGGACCGCGACGTGACCTGATGGGACTCCATGGTTCGCTCCAGGCCCATGTAGAGAAGCTGCTTGCACATGCGCACGGCCAGGGGCGCCCCGACCGAGACCTTGGCGGCCATGGCCCGGGCCGCGTTCATGAGTTCATCGTCCGGCACGACCTGACTGACCAGGCCGATGCGAAGCATTTCCCGGGCGTCGATGATTTCACCGGAAAAGATCAGTTCGCAGGCCTTGGACATGCCCACCAGACGGGGCAGGAGATAGGTCCCGGCCGCCGTGTCCGGAACGATGCCGCGCAGGACGAAGACCTGGCCGAACCGGGCGCTTTCGGCGGCAATTCGGATGTCGCAGTGCAGAATCAGCTCGGAACCCACGCCCACGGCCACGCCATTGATCGCGGCGATGACCGGCTTGGGAATGTCGTTGAAAAACCAGGTCGTGGCGCGGGACGCCGTCGACGTCTTCATCCTGGCCGCGAAAACGTCCGCTTCCGGCGGGGGCTTGGCGTCGTCGGAAATGTCGGTGCCGGCGGAAAAGGCCCGGCCGTTGGCCGTCAGGATCACCGCCCGGACCTCGTCGTCCTGCTTGATCTCCTCGATCAGCAGGTGAATCCGGTGCAGCATGGCGTGGGTCATGGCGTTGAGTTTTTCCGGACGGTTCAGGGTGACGATCCCGATGCCGTTCTCTTTGGTGTAAAGCACATGGTCCTCGGACATGCCTTTCCTCCTCAGGATGTTTGAATGGGCCTGATTCGATATGACGATTGGCCCATGTTCCCAGATCGGGGCGCGCAAGTCAATTTCCTTGTTGACGGCTCGGAGGATACCGGACGCGAGACATCCGTCCGCGCCAGTGCATGACGGAGGCAGGACGCTTCGCCCGGTCGACGCCCAAAACGCCGTCATCGAGAATGCCCCGCCCTTGGGGCGGGGAAAAAGGTTATGGGAGTAGAAGCATAGCCGACTGGGAGAAGTCCGAGGTCCACCAGATTGCCTGGTCGCTTCGCTCCTCGCAACGACGGTGCTTTTTGGATATAGTAATGGGGAAAGCGCATCAAAAATCGGGATAGCCTGATCGTTACGATCTTCGGTTTTCCTTCTCCCCGTTCCATACTCCCACCCGTCGTTGCGAGGAGCGAAGCGACCAGGCAATCTGGTGGACCTGAGAGGCATCTTGTGGGATGTGATCATGTAATTTCACGGGAAAGATGTTTGATGGTCTCGTAAAAAGTCGATTTATCGAAATCGGCCCTAATAAATTCAGGTGGTTACGCATGCAAAAACGCGATTTTCGGACTTTTTACGATACCATCATGTTTGCCCTACGCCGAAACCTGCAAAAACTTCCCGTTTTTTTTAGCCTCGTGGCGTTGCTTTTCTCTATCCCGGACTTCTCACCGGGTTCCGTAGCGAAGTCGGGAAATCATTAGCGAAACGAGCGTTTTGGCAAGGATTTCCCGGCCGCGGCAGGAAGCTGGTGAGAAGTCCGGGCTGTGGCCGCTCTTTATGAGATAAGGTGTTGAAGCAGGGCTTCAAGGCCAAATACCGTTCCCAAGCAGGAGCCTGGGAACGAGCGGAGAAGCGTAACTTTGAAAACGATATGTTGCCTTCCGGGGCCGACCGCTTCATCAATCGATCGGTGTCCCCCAACTCACGGCCGCCGTACCAGTACCAATCGGACGCTTGAAGGAAATCAGATATCGTCGTACAATCTGGCCCAGATACCATCCGGGAAGTGACCCGGGAAGGGGGGCGTGTCATGCCGAGTTCGAAGAAGCATCCCGACGAGTGGTCGACCATTCAGACCCTGGGGCCGGCCAAGGTCGAATCGCCCTTGTTTCTCAAACGCGTGGACGCCGCCGCGGAACCGGACTGCGCAGGGGTTTTTGTGGAGGAGTCCTGCCGTGTCCTGGTAGATATCGATCTGGAGAGCTACAACCGGACCCGGGCCGGCAAGGAGCCGCCTCGCACGTTCGAACTGGCCGGCCCGCGGCGGCGGGTCTATTTCGATCCGGGCAAGGTCAAGGCCGCCATTCTGACGGCCGGCGGGCTCTGTCCGGGGCTTAACGACGTCATTCGCTCGGTCGTGCTGACCCTGCATTTCCTATACGGGGTGCGGAACATTTTCGGCGTTCGGCACGGGTACCAGGGCCTGATCCCCGAGTTCGGCCACGATCTCGTGAATCTGACACCGGAAGAGGTCACGGACATTCACGAGTTCGGCGGTTCGATCCTGTCCTCCTCCCGGGGCCTGTACTCGGTCGAGGAGATCGTCGATTCGCTGGAACGGCTCAACATCTCCATCCTGTTCACCATTGGCGGGGACGGGACGTTGCGCGGGGCCCATCTGGTGGCCGAGGAGATCAAGCGGCGGGGCCTCAAGATTTCGGTGGTCGGCGTACCCAAGACGATTGACAACGACATCAACATGGTCGCCCGGTCCTTTGGGTTCGACACGGCCGTGGCCACGGCGGCCCTGGTCATCCGGAGCGCCCACGTGGAAGCGCTGGGCGCTCCCAACGGCATCGGCGTGGTCAAGCTCATGGGCCGGGAGTCGGGTTTCATCGCCGCCAGCGCGTCCCTGGCCCAGGGTGAGGCCAATTACGTCCTCATCCCGGAATCCGATTTCGACCTGGACGGTCCGGCCGGCCTGCTGGCCCATCTGGAGGGACGTCTGGCCGGCCGGCATCATGCGGTCATCGTGGTGGCCGAAGGCGCCGGCCAGAAATACGTCGGAGGCGGCGGCAAGGGAACCGACCCGTCGGGCAATGTGCGTCTGGGAGACATCGGGGTCTATCTTTGCGACCGCATCCGGGCCCACTTCAAGGACAAGGGGCGCGAGATCAATCTCAAATACATGGACCCCAGCTACTTTATTCGCAGCCAGCCGGCCTCGGCCAGCGACCGCATCTACTGCGGCTTTCTGGGACAAAAAGCGGTTCACGCCGGTCTGGCCGGCAAGACCGACATGCTGATCGGCCAATGGAACAATGTGTATGTTCACCTGCCCATCCCGACTTGCGTGGCCAGCCGGAAGAAGGTCGATATCGACGGCGTGCTCTGGCGGAGCGTGCTTGAATCGACCGGTCAACCGCCCCTGGTCAACCGTTAGCCGCCGGCGGGAATCGAGAAAGGAATATCATGACTCTGCGTGTAGGCGTCCTGACCGGCGGAGGCGACTGCGCCGGCTTGAACAGCGCCATCAAGTGGGTGACCAAAACGGCCCTGGACCCGTTTCTGGACGTCCGGCGTCAGACCCGGATGGAGGTGGTGGGCATCCGGGACGGCTGGCGGGGCCTGGTCGAAGTGGAGCCGGACGATCCGGAGAGCGTGGCTCGCTGGACCCTGCCTCTGAACGAACTCCTGGTCCGGACCTGGGACCGGTACGGCGGGACGAACCTGGGGACCTCCCGGGTCAATCCCTTCAGCGCCAAGGAGGATCGAAGCCGGCAGGTCCTCGAGCATATCGGGGCCCTGGGGCTGGACGTCCTTGTGGCCATCGGCGGCGAGGACACCCTCAGCGTGGCCCATCGGCTCGACCGGCTCGGCGTCCGGGTCGTCGGCATTCCCAAGACCATCGACCGGGACCTGAGCGCCACGGACTACACCCTGGGCTACGACACGGCCCTGAACGTCATCGCCGAGGAAGTCGACCGGCTGCGGACCACGGCCGGCTCCCACAGTCGGACCTTTGTGGTCGAGACCATGGGGCGTCACGCCGGCTGGCTGGCCCTCGAGGGCGGCGAGGCGGCCGGGGCGTATATCATCCTGATCCCCGAGTGGGACTTCGAGATTGACCGGGTGGTCGAACTGCTGGACCGGAGGCGGTCGGCGGGCGTGCGTTACGAGATCGTCGTGGTTTCGGAAGGGGCCAAGGTCCGGGGCGGGGCCGAGGTCTACCTGAGCGATAAATCCGACGAGTTCGGCCACAAGGTCCTGGGCGGCATCGCCCAGACGCTGTCCCGGGAGATCGAGAAACGAGGCGGCTGGGAGACGCGATACGTGGTCCTGAGCCATCTCCAGCGCGGGGGACAGCCATCGGCCCACGACCGCCTTATGGGCCGCCGTTTCGGCATTGCCGCGGTGGACCTTATCCTGAAAGGGGCCTTCGGCCGCATGACGGCCCTGGTCCGCGGGGAGATCGACTCCGTGCCCCTGGAAGCGGCCCTCGAACGGCTATACACCGTGGACGTGGATCGGTACTACGACACGGATCGCTACAACGGGCGCCGTTGCGCCATCCTGCAGTGACATGACGATCCGGACCGTATTCGAATGCCGTTGTTGCGGGGAGTGCTGTCATGGAAAAGGCGGCATCTACATCCATCCCCGGGACGCCGCCGGCCCGGCCCGACTGCTGGGACTGACGGTGGAAGCCTTTATCGACGAGTACACCGAGCCCCAATACGGACTGTTGTCCCTGAAGACGGACCCGGAGGGCTACTGCCTCATGCTGGAACGCCGGCGAGGCACCTGCCGGATTCACGAGGACAAGCCCCGGATGTGCCGGGACTGGCCCTTTTTTCACGGGCCGCTCAACGACCGCGACGTCTACGAGGAGGCCAAGGCGGCCTGTCCCGGCCTGGTGCCCGAGGCGACCTGGGAGGAGTTCGTCGAATACCATCGGGTCCACGTCGGCCGCCGGCCGCCGTCGGACTATTTCGATATCCACCAGCAGGAGGAGCCCGATTCGGGTGATTGATAGCCGGGGCTCCCGCCGGAAACCGGAGGGGCCATGGACGCGGAACGGATGGAGCCGGGGGGAGAATCGGGGCCGCCGCCGGGTCTTTTGAAAAGGCTGGGCCGGGGGCTGTTGGACCTTTTATGCCCCCGGCGCTGCCTGCTTTGCGGCGCCTTTTTCCAGCCCGACGACCCGCCGGGGTTCTGTGAGGTCTGCCGGGCCGACATGCCGGCCATGCCCGAGTCCCGTTGCGTCCATTGCGGGCGCCCCTTCGATATGTTCGTCCCTTCGACCCACCGTTGCGCCCGCTGCCTGAGCCGGCCTCCGGCCTACGACCAGGCCCTGGCCCCCGGATTGTACGAGGCGGGGCTGAGGCTCGCCGTC